>Ga0209040_10004908_pt1 | contig 10030 bp, 10 predicted proteins | sample BogFormECP12_OM3_FD_188240 | JGI IMG/M metagenome (GOLD analysis project Ga0209040, IMG submission 188240) | Bog forest soil microbial communities from Calvert Island, British Columbia, Canada - ECP12_OM3 (SPAdes) (version 2) | ecosystem: Environmental > Aquatic > Freshwater > Wetlands > Bog ... | reverse complement strand
CGGTCTGCCGCTCGGTCTCGAACAGCATCGCGTTGTCGATCGCGATGGCCACCCGGCTGGCGATGGCGCCGATGAGATCGCGGTCCGGCGTGTCGTAGTGGTGCTCGTCGCGTTCGGTGAGCCTGGACAGGGCCAGGCTCATCACGCCGAGAAGTTCTCCCCGGGCGTACAGCGGTGCCGCGATCACCGACGTCAGCCCGGCCTGGTGCGAGGCCGCCATGCTCTCCGGGCTCGGCGCCGGGTAGTACTCGCTGTCCAGATCGTTGATCGCGATCGTGTCGAGGCGCGCCATCGCCTGCTGGCAGAAGTGACCGTCCGGGTAGTGGATGTGCTCGCCCACCTGCGCCCAGGTCCCTGGCGGCGGCACCCAGTCGCTCGCGTGCCGCTGCGCGCGGCGGACAAGCGCCTCACCCTGGAACAGGTCTATGAAGCAGTGATCGGCGAACTGCGGTACCAGGATCTCCGCCACGTGCTTGAGCGTGGTACCGATCTCCAGCGAGCCGGCCAGCCGCTCGCCCACCTGCTCGAGCAGGGCGAGCCGGTCCTGTTCCCCCCGCTTGTCGCGCCTGCTGGCCTCCCGGGCCAGGATCACCATGCCGTCGATGTCACCGCCGGGGTGACGCAGCGGCACGGCCAGGGCCCGGATGAGCACGCGCGAGGAGTCACCGCGCACGCTCTCGAACGTTCCCTCCCAGGACCGGCCGCGCAGCACCTGCCCGGCCATGTCCTCCGTCTTGCGCACGTCGTCGTCGGCGAACAGGCCCAGGGATAGGACAGGGCAGCCGGCCAGCCGCGCCGCGTCGCCGGAAACCCGGAAAAGCCTCGCCGCGAACTCGTTGACGAACAGGAGGTTGCCGAGCCGGTCGGTGACCACGACCGCGATATCGGCCTGGCCGAGGACCATGTCCGCAGGGAGATACGCGTCGAAAGCCGCCTCACCCCAGCCCGTCACGTCCGCGCTCCCCGACCCAGGCAGCGTTGCCGACTGACATGATCACGCTCCGGCCACCGTTTGATACCGGCTGCTAATGGACACGAAAATGTGCGCGGCGATCTGACTGGGGAGCTCGGTCGAGATGGCGTCCATCGAGTCGCCGGCTGTCACGCGCACACCATCGTCGCCTGTCATGAGAATCACCTCGCGTCCCGGTTGTATCCCGGCGCGCTTGAGTTTAAGCATCAAAACAAGATCACTCTGAATTTGCTCGCCAATTCGCCGGATGACGACCCGGGTATCGCCCGCGGATGTGACCTTTGTCATCGCCTCACCCGTCTCATTCGTGGCCGCATGCACCCGGTCCAGGACCTCGGCGGGCAGCCCGAGTTCGGCCAGGCCAGGAATGAGATTGCCGTGCGGGCAGCGGACCGGGTAGCCGAGCAACTCGAGCAGGCGGCGCTCCACGCTCTCGGAGATCACGTGCTCCCAGCGGCATGCCTCGATGTGAACTTCCTCCCACGGCAGCTTGATGACGCCGACGAGCAGGCATTCAGCTAGCCGGTGCTTGCGCATCACCCGGGTAGCGAGCGTCCGGCCGACGTCGCTCAGCGAGAGCTGCCTGTCCCCGGCAACGTGCAACAGCCCGTCCCGCTCCATCCTGGCCACCGTCTGGCTGACGGTCGGGCCGCTCTGCGTCAGCCGCTCGGCGATGCGCGCCCGCAGCGGCACGACCCCCTCCTCTTCGAGTTCGAAGATGGTACGGAGGTACATTTCCGTCGTGTCAATGAGCCCCTGGGCTGTCAACTCCTCATCCTCCTGCTTGTGATGCTATGCCCAGGAGCTAAGGGGACAGGCGCTCAATGGTCCAGCCGCCATCGTGACGCCGGTAGCGCAGCCGGTCGTGCAGCCGGAACGTACCCGCCTGCCAGAATTCGACGGTTTCCGGCATCAGCACGTATCCGCCCCAGAAGTCCGGCATGGGGATGGTGGCAGGCGGCGCCCACCGCTGCTCGAGCTCGGCGACCCGGTCGTCGAGTTCCGTACGCGACCCGATGACCTGCGACTGCCTGCTCGCCCACGCCCCGATCTGCGATCCGCGGGGCCGGGACCGGTAGTAGGGCTCGCTGTCCGCCTGCGACATGATGCGCACGGCGCCCTCGGCGGTCACCTGGCGCCGCATGGCGTACCAGGGGAAGACCACGCACGCCCGGGGGTTCGCCGCGAGGTCCCGGCCCTTACGCGAGGTCCGGTTGCTGTAGAAGGTGAAGCCGGACTGGTCATGCGCCTTCAGCAGCACGGTGCGGGCCCGCGGGCGGCCTTCGGCGGAGATGGTGGCGAGCACCATCGCCGTCGGCTCGGGCACGCCAAGCGCCTCGGCGTCCGCCATCCACCCGGCGAACTGCGTCATGGGGTCACCGGCCATCGTGGCCTCGGACAGGCCGCCCGGCTCGGGATCCCGCTGTGTCGTGTCCATGGGTAATGATCCTCACACCTTTTTCGGCTACCGCTACCCTGATCAGGGCGGTTGAATGGTAGCGCTGGAATCGACCCCGCCGCCCATCTGCGCGGCGCTTACGGCTGTCCGGGTTGGGACCAGCACATGGCTTGAGGTGCCCTCTGACACCCCCATGAGGAAGAAGAGAGGAAACACCGATGTCAGACTTCAAGGCAGGACTTGAAGGCGTCATCGCCTTCGAGACCGAAATCGCCGAGCCGGACAAAGAAGGCGGTGCGCTCCGGTACCGCGGAGTTGACATTGAGGAGCTAGTCGGCCACGTCCCTTACGGGCACGTCTGGGGCCTTCTCGTCGACAATGCCTTTGCGCCCGGGCTGCCGCCTGCCGAGCCTTACCCGATCCCGGTCCATTCCGGCGATATCCGGGTCGACGTGCAGAGCGCCCTGGCCATGCTCGCACCCGCCTGGGGGCTGCAGCAGCTACTCGATATCAGCGACGAGCAGGCCCGCGAGGACCTCGCCCGTGCCTCGGTGATGGCCTTGTCCTTCGTGGCGCAGGCCGCCCGCGGCCCGGGGCTGCCCATGGTGCCGCAGCGCCGGGTGGACCAGGCCACGACGATCACCGAGCGGTTCATGATCCGCTGGCGCGGCGACCCGGACCCGCGGCAGGTGAAGGCGGTCGACGCGTACTGGACGTCGGCGGCCGAGCACGGCATGAACGCCTCGACGTTCACCGCCCGGGTGATCGCCTCCACCGGAGCCGACGTGGCGGCCGCGCTGTCCGGGGCGGTCGGCGCGATGTCCGGCCCGCTGCACGGCGGCGCGCCCGCGCGCGTCCTGCACATGATCGAAGAGGTCGAGCGGACCGGGGACGCCGACCGGTACGTGACGTCCGTGCTGGACCGGGGCGAGCGGCTGATGGGCTTCGGGCACCGGGTGTACCGGGCCGAAGACCCCCGCGCCCGGGTGCTCCGGCGTACGGCCAAGGAACTGGGGGCGCCGCGGTACGAGGTCGCGCTGGCCTTGGAGAAGGCGGCGCTGGCCGAGCTCAGGGCGCGGCGCCCGGACCGGGTGCTCGAGACCAACGTGGAGTTCTGGGCGGCCATCGTGCTGGACTTCGCGGATGTTCCGCCGCACATGTTCACCTCGATGTTCACCTGCGCCAGGACGGCCGGCTGGGCGGCCCACATCCTGGAGCAGAAGCGCACCGGCCGGCTGATCCGGCCCGCCGCGCGGTACATCGGTCCCCCCACGCGGTCCGTCCGCGACGTCCCCGGCGCGGACGAGGTGCTCGACCGGCAGGTGTTAACGCCTGGCGGGCCCGCCGGTAAGCTGCGGCAATGAGCACTATCGTGATCCCGGCGGAGCTCAAGCCCTCCGACGGCAGGTTCGGCAGCGGCCCGGCCAAGATCCGCCCCGAGCAACTCGCCGCGCTTGCCGGGTCCGGGGCCGCCTACCTCGGCACGTCGCACCGGCAGCCGCCGGTCAGGTCGCTGGTGCAGCGGATCCGCGGCGGGCTGGCCGAGCTGTTCAGCCTGCCCGCCGACTACGTGGTCGCGCTCGGCAACGGCGGCACCAGCGCGTTCTGGGAGATGGCCACGTTCGGGCTGATCCGCGAGCACTCGCAGCACCTGAGCTTCGGTGAGTTCTCGGCCAAGTTCGCGGCCCTGGCCAGCCGTGCGCCGTGGCTGTCCGAACCGACCGTGGTGGAGTCCGCTCCGGGCAGCCATCCGGCGCCGTGGCCGGACCCGCGGGCGGATACCTACGCGCTGACCCACAACGAAACCTCGACCGGCGTGGCGATGCCGGTGCACCGCGTTCCGGGCGCCGATCCCGGGTCGCTGGTCGTGGTCGACGCGACCAGCGCCGCGGCCGGCCTCCCGGTGCGGGCCGACGAGTTCGACGTGTACTACTTCGCCCCGCAGAAGGGTCTCGGCTCGGACGGCGGCCTCTGGATCGCGCTGATGTCCCCGGCCGCCGTCGAGCGGGTGTCCGAGATCGCCGCGAGCGGCCGGTACATACCCGACTTCCTCTCGCTGCGGATTGCCCTGGAGAACTCGGTCAAGGACCAGACCTACAACACGCCGGCGGTGGCGACCTTGTTCTTGCTGGCCGACCAGATCGACTGGATGCTCGACCAGGGCGGCCTGTCCTGGACCACGGCCCGGACGGCGCGATCGGCTGCCACCCTGTATACGTGGGCGGAGAAGGCGGCCTTCGCGGACCCGTTCGTCGCCGATCCCGCGCAGCGTTCGCAGGTCGTCGGCACGGTAGACATCACCGGCGACGTCACGGGCGGGCTGTCCGCTGACGACATAGCGGCGGCCCTGCGGGCGAACGGGATCGTCGACACGGAGTCCTATCGGAAGCTAGGCCGTAACCAGCTGCGAATCGGCATGTTCCCCGCGGTTGATCCGGCGGACGTGGAAGCACTGACCGCCTGCATCGACTATGTTGCCGAGCGCGTCGCCGGCCGCGCCAGAGGCGGCTAACGGATGATCGATCCGATCAGCACCGTCAGCACGAGGAGCACGAGTACGGCCGGAAGTAGCCATCGGGGCAGCCGGTTCACGATGACAGCCTATTAACCTGCAGACGAGAGAAGATCCGAGGTGAGTCATGGGTGACATAGTGCACCGGGCAGACTTGCTGAGCGAGCCCGCGCAGTCCCCGCGGACCGGTTTAGACCCGAAGACCCGCCAGCGGCAGGAAGAGATCAAGCGGCTCCCCGGATCGACTGCCGCTTCGGGGGACATCATGCGGCTGTTCGTGGCCATCGCCCCGCCCTCGGCGGTGCTCGACGAACTCGATGCCCTAGTGGAACCGCTCCGCGCGAGGCGGCTTGACCTGCGCTGGACCAACCGGGAGGCCTGGCACGTCACGCTGGCCTTCCTCGGCCAGGTCGACGAGGCCGCCGCGGCCAGGCTGCTGCCGCGGCTCGAGCGGGCCGCCCGGCGGCATCACCAGGTGCGGCTGGCGTTCGCGGGTGCGGGCGCCTTCCCGGCCCCAACCCGGGCGAACGTGCTGTGGAGCGGTCTGTCCGGTGACCGCGGGGCGCTGGCGCGGCTGGCCGAATCCGTCGCGGCGGGCGCCAGCCGCGCGGGCGCGCCTCCGCCGGACAAGGGCCGCCGCTTCCAGCCGCATCTGACCCTGGCCAGGTGCCGGATGCCCGCCGACGTCACCGGGCTCGTGGCCGAGCTGGGCGGCTACCAGGGGCAGACGTGGACCGCAGACCGCGTTCACCTGGTCCGCAGCCGCCTGGGCGCCAGCGAGCACCCTCGGTACGCCTCGCTCGCGAGCTGGCCGCTGCGGACGCCGCCGGTCACGAAGACTGACTGAGTTTCTCCAGGATCGGCACCGCCGCCCGGAGCGCGGCGCGCTCCTCGGCCGTCAGTTCGGCCAGCCGCCGGGCCAGCCATGCATCCTTCCGCCGCCTGACGCGCTGGACGACGGCGCGCCCTTCGTCGGTGACGGTGAGAACCACCTGCCGCCGATCGGTCGCGTGCGGCGAGCGGAGCACCAGCTTGCGCTCCTCGAGCACGGCAATGACGCGGGTCATGGACGGCGGCTGCACTTTCTCGTGTTCCGCCAGCTCGCCCGGGGTCATCGCCTGGTGCTTCTCCAGCGCCGCCAGCGCGGCCAGCTGCGTCTCGGAGAGTACCGCCTCCGTCATCCCCGATGTGGTGCGCTGGACCCGAAAGCGCCGCGCCAGCCTGCTCACGGAGATCCGCAGAGCGGTGGCCAGCCCGGCATCAGTGCTGGTCTGGCTGGCTGTCATCATCGGTACCCTTTGTCGGGCCTGCCTGGGGCGTGGACGGCGTGGACTAAGTACATCACGCGGGCGGACAGCGCGCAGCCGCGCCGGCGGACCTCGTAGCCTGAAGGGGTGAAGCTAACCCGCGGGCAGGAAGCGCGTCCCTCGCCGCCACCGCCGCTCGAGGCGAACGACAAGCTGGTCACGGCGGTCGGCACGGCGGGATGGGCGATCGCGCTGGTGGTCCTGCTCATCGTCCGCGGGAGCCTGCCGGCCCACGACCGCTGGTGGATCTGGACCTGCGCGTGCGGACTGGCGATGGGACTCTTCGCACTCTGGTACGTGCCGAGGCTGAAGCGCACCAGGGCCCGGGCCGCGGCCAGCAGGGCGGCCGAGGATGAGCCCGAGAGTGAGCCCGAGAGCGAGAGTGAGCCCGAGAGTGAGCCCGAGAATGAGCAGGGTCAGTCGGCCCCGCGCGACAATGGCTCGAACACGGTCTCCTCGACCGAGACCCCGGGCAGGTCGACGAGGTCGTAGCCGAACTCGTCGATGACCGGCGCCACCACCTGGGCGGCCACCGCGTTGGCCATGGACTCCGAATGAGCTCCGCAGCCGTGATCGGCCGACACGACCCGGCCGTCGTCCGGCGCGTATGCGTTCGCACAGGCGCCGAAGAGACGGCCGAGCTCCCCGCTGAGCGGCACGAAGAAGCCGCAGCTGACGCAGTGGGCGGGCGCTGCGTGCGCGAGCGGCGTCCGCGGCCCGTGCTCGCTGGCGTACCAGCGCTCGGACGCGTCTTCCCGGCCGATGGCAGACAGCACGCGCGACCGGCCGGGCGCGGGCAGCTCGGCCGGCTCGGCGGGACCCCCGTTTCCTTCGTCCGCGCCGCCGGCGAACCAGTCGGTGACGGCGTCCTCGCCTTCGAGCACGACCAGCGACACCAGCCGCTCGTCGTCCAGCGGCGCGGGCAGCAGGTCACCGACGCCGAGATCTCCCGGCCGCAGCCGATCATGCCATGGCAACCAGTCCGGCGCGAGCAGGGCCCCCGGCCCGGGCAGCAGCACCGTCTCGCTGACCGTCACCGCCTTGGCCCTGGGCGCCCGGACGACGGTCACCGCCCATCTCCAGCCGGCGTAGGCCGGGTCCGCGCAGTCGAATAGGTGGGTGACGATGCGTTCGCCTTCTGCCTGAACGCCGAGGTGGTCGCCGACTTGGTCGGCGCCCACGATGGCGACGACGGCGTCCCGCGCGAGGTCGACCGCCTCGGCGCACGCCTGATCTGGTTCCCTGGTGCGGGTGGGGCTCACGGCTACCAATTCTCACTCATCACGCATTACGCATGTGCGGTGACCCAGCGTATATGGCGACGGCTGGGTCGCCGCAGTGCCGACAACCAAGAATACTGGTTACATGCGGCTGTCCGAGGCGATGCGGCGAACCGGTGGCGCGGCTCGCGCCACGGGCGGCGCGGTACGCTCCGGCGCGCGGGCCGGCGCCACCGGAGCCCGCCGGACCGGCGGCCTCGTGCACCGGGTGACCGGCGCCTCGGGGGCCGGGCAGACGGGCCTGGCCACGCTCATCGAACTGAGCGCCGCCAGCGGCGCGGGAGATGCCTTCGTGATCGTGGCGCTCGCCGGGACGATCTTCTTCGACACATCCGTTGACCAGGCTCGCGGCAAGGTGGTGCTGTTCCTGCTCGTCACGATGGCCCCGTTCGCGGTGCTCGGGCCGTTCCTCGGGCCGGCGCTGGACCGCGTGCAGCAGGGCCGCCGGTACCTGCTGGCCGGCACGCTGCTGGCCCGCGGCCTGCTGTGCTGGGGGATGGCAGCCGCGGTCGGCAACCCGGTCACGCTGCTTCCGGCCGCCTTCGGCGTGCTGGTGCTGCAGAAGGCCTACGGCGTGGTCCGCGCGTCGGTCACGCCGCGGCTGCTGCCCAAGCAGATCCCCCTAGTCAAAGCGAACGCGCGGTCGCAGCTGATCATGGTGACCGGGTCCATAGTCGCCGCGGGGGTCGCGGAGGGCGTGCAGGTGATAGCCGGCACCGCATGGGTGCTGCGGGTAGGCATGGTCGTCTACCTCGCTGCCATGATCCTCGCGCTCCGGCTACCCGATCAGGTTGATACCCCTCCTGTTCCCGCCGCGCCGACCGCGCCGACCGCTGCGCCGCCAGCTGATATTTTCCCGGACGAAAGGGAGCATCATCCCCGGGCACGCGGGAACGTGCCCGGGCAACCTGGTCCACGGCAGCCCGCCCGCACGCTGCCCTACGAACCAGGTGCCCCGCCCTTTGAACCAGCGGGCCCGCCCCCGGCCGACGGAGCCCGGGGTCCCGCCGGTGAGTCCGCTGAGGGGCCGCACGGGGCGAGGCCGCGCGATGGCCGACGCTGGCGGACACTGACCCGCGTGGGTCCCGTGGTCGCGGAGGCGATGAGCGGCAACGCGGTGCTGCGCGCATTCTCCGGTTACACATTCTTCTTCTTCGCGTTCCTGCTGCAGACCGAGCACCTCGGCGTGTCGAAGCACTTCGCGCTGGGCGCGCTGGCCTTTGCCGTCGCGGCGGGCAGCATGGTCGCGATGGCCATCGGGTCCCTGCTCCGCTCCCGGGCACCGCAGCTGATCATGTTCGCCGCGCTGACCGCGGCGCCTGCGGTCGCGGCCGTCGCTGCCTGGTTCTTCAGCCTGGCGGCGGTGGTGGCCGTGGCGTTCGCCGCGATACTCTGCGCCAGCCTGGCCAAGCTGGCGCAGGACTCGATCGTGCAGCGGGAGATCGGTGATGAGATCCGGTCATCGACGTTCGCGGTCTCCGAGACGCTGAACCAGGTAGCGAATGTCGCCGGCGGGCTGGCCGGGGTACTCGTCTCCATGCTGGACAACGGCCAGGCCGGCCTGGCCATCGCGGCCGCCTACCTGACCATCGCGCTGGTCACGCTCGTCGCCCGGCGCAGGCGGCGGATCCTCGGCCAGCGGACGAGCGAAGCACCCCCGTCCCGCCGTCCCCGTGCCACTAACCCCCGGCCCCGCCCCACGGGCTCCCGCTAGCTATCACGAGGCGCGGAGCGCCTCGTTCCGGCGCCGGTCAGGGCTCGATGTCGTCGGCGACCGCGCGGAGCACGGCCGCGATCTTCTTCGCGTCCTTGGCGTCCGGGTGCTTGCCGCGGCGGTAGGTCGTCGACACGTCGTCGAGCAGCTTGATCAGGTCCTCGACGATCACGATCATCTCGTCGGGCTTCTTGCGGGCTTGCTTGGCGGCCGCGACGGTCGGCGGCGGCTCCAGGATCCGCACCTGCAGCGCCTGCGCACCGCGGCGCCCCTCGGCTACCCCGAACTCCACCCGCTGCCCTTGCCGCAGCGCGGTCGTCCCGGCAGGCAGCGCCGACGAATGCACGAATACCTCACCACCGTCGTCACGGGCGAGAAAGCCATACCCCTTGTCGGAGTCGTACCACTTGACCTTGCCGGTAGGCACCGTGCAGACCTCACGTCGAAGAGAACTCTATGAACAACCAGCGATCAGGCGACCGACAGGATGCTATGGGCACTTCTAAGGCTATCGGTCCGGGACGCAAGATCGCAGCTAGGTATCGCCCGCTTCCGGCCGCGGTCCGGCATACGACGCGGGAACACCCCCGATACGCAGCACCTCCGGTGCCCGCTAAACCAAACGGCCCGGGGAAGACCCCGGGCCGTTTGGGTGCGAAGACTTCTGTCCTGTGCGGATCAGAAGTCCATGTCGCCGCCGCCGCCGGGCATGGCGGGGGCCTTCTCCTTCTCCGGCTTCTCCGCGATCACGGCCTCGGTAGTGAGGAACAGGCCCGCGATCGACGCCGCGTTCTGCAGCGCCGACCTGGTGACCTTCGCGGGGTCGATGATGCCGGCCTTGAACA
>Ga0209040_10004907_pt1 | contig 10030 bp, 6 predicted proteins | sample BogFormECP12_OM3_FD_188240 | JGI IMG/M metagenome (GOLD analysis project Ga0209040, IMG submission 188240) | Bog forest soil microbial communities from Calvert Island, British Columbia, Canada - ECP12_OM3 (SPAdes) (version 2) | ecosystem: Environmental > Aquatic > Freshwater > Wetlands > Bog ... | reverse complement strand
CACGGCTCTCCCTTGCTGCGCTCAACGCCATCGAGGTGCAGACAGTGCAGGCCAGCGTTGAGAGCAGCGCCGGCGCCAGCGCTGGAACTCCGATACTTACAGCTTCGGGATACCTGGTGGCGAGGAAGCAGTCGGTGGTGTCGTCGAGGATTCAGGGAGTCATCTCCAAGCTGCTGGTGGAGGAGGGAAGTATCGTCAAGGAAGGCGATGTTCTGGCGACTCTCGACAATGCCGACCTCCTCGCCGCCATCGCCAAAGCCAAGGCCGACATCGAGTACGCCAAAGCTGATCTCGCCGAGTCGAGGCGACAGGAACATATACAGGAAGTCCTGCATCACGACGGGGTAACGTCTCAGGATGCCCTCGACGCCGCCAAGTCCAAGGTAGCTCTAGGGGAAGCGGCCATCCAGCAGGACCAGGCGAACCTGCAGATACAGCAAGCCAATCTTGGCTTCACCACCATACGCGCACCCTTTGCCGGCATTGTCGTCAAGAAGATGACGGAGGCTGGCGAGAGCGTCGCCCCTATTCCTCCAGGGGTAAACATCTCCACGTCCTCGGGGGCCATCGTCGCTATCGCCGACATGAACTCCCTCGAAGCCGAGGTTGACGTCAACGAGTCCAACGTGGCGCAGTTGCAGTCGGGACAACCGGCCGAGATAACCGTGCAGGCGATACCGAACCATACCTATAAGGGAGTGCTACGGCAGGTCATCCCCACGGCCGACCGTACCAAGGCGACGGTGACGGTGAAGGTACACATCGAGGACAAGGACAAGTACCTGAAGCCGGAGATGAGCTGTAACGTCACCTTCCTCCAGCCGCCGAAGGCAGCCGAGAAGAAGAATGCTGTGCCAAAGCGCATTGTCACCATCCCCAAGGATGCGATAACCACACGGGATGGCAAGTCTGTCGTCTTCCAAATCGAGGACAACAAGGTGCATCAGCTGCCGGTGACGACGGGGCCTGATCTCCATGGACAAGTCATCGTTACCAGTGGGTTAGGGGGTTCAGAGACGCTGGTGAATAATCCTCCGCAGACCCTGAAGGACGGGGCAACGGTAAAGATAAAGGCATAGGGTAGAAGGAGATACGTCCTCACGCCTGGGGATGGCGTTCGCGATGTGAGACTTAAGTGCCAGTAAACACGGGAAGATTATGGGACTTAAGAGTTATTTTGTGTAGCACCGTTTTGCTATGGTTCGGTCGTTTACTAAAATGCCTCTAGAATGCGTCAGGATGACCGGAGACGAACGATGTCGGCATCGGATGATACAAACCATGTCCGCGAGATTTGAAGTGCCTTAAAACGCATTTAAACGCAAAGTTTCATTATGGGAATTCTGCTTTCTGCGTTTTCTTCACAAGCTGCAACCGATCGGGCGCACGCGCAACTTGGTCGGCAATTTAGGAGAAGCTGATGAGTACAACCCAAGCAACGACAACGTCAACGGCTGTCAGCGTACAGAACCTCCGTAAGGTGTACCAACGGGACAGCCTGCAGATTAAGGTACTCGACGGCCTTAACCTCGAGGTACAGCAAGGGGAGTTCCTGGCGTTGATGGGGCCGTCGGGCTCAGGGAAGACGACGCTGTTGAACCTGATCGCCGGCATTGACCGCGCGACGTCGGGTCGAGTCGTTGTCGCCGGCACCGACTTGGGGCCGTTGTCGGAGGGAGAGTTGTCGAAGTGGCGTAGCCGCAACATCGGATTCATCTTCCAGTTCTACAACCTTATCCCCGTGCTGAACGCGCTAGAGAACGTCGAGCTGCCGTTGTTGCTGACGTCGCTCTCCGGACGCGAGCGTCGCGAGCGCGCCATGACAGCGTTGCGTATTGTCGGGTTAGAGGACCGCTCGAAGCATTATCCCCGGCAACTCTCCGGAGGACAGGAACAGCGTGTCGCCATCGCACGCGCCGTGGTCACCGATCCCAACGTTCTTGTCGCCGACGAGCCTACAGGCGACCTCGACTCCCAGAGCGCGGAGGAGATCCTGACCCTGATGGAGACGTTTAACCGCGACTTCCGCAAGACCATCGTCATGGTGACTCACGATCCGCGCGCGGCGGCCAGGGCCCATGTACAACGTCATCTGGACAAGGGAGTGCTGACGAACTGACATGAAATACGCTGACACATCCCCTCGGCTTGGTCGCTTTGTATCAGGGCACGGCTTTAGCCGTGCCGTAATGCTGTCAACAATGCCCCGGGCTTTAGCCCCTGCAGTTTTTCTCTCAGGGGCTAAAGCCCTCTTCCTTTCCATACCCTTTTCGGCACGACTGAAGTCGTGCCCTGATACAAACCAAGTCGTACCCAATGTTGTACCACGTTGTATGACTACTACAGCGTCTGATTGCCACACTGTAGGAGTAATAACATGAAATACGCACCGCTGGTCCTGAAGCATCTCCGTAAGAATTGGATTCGCACCCTCAGCACGGTGTTGGCGATGGCGGTCTGTATCTTCCTCATCTGCACGCTGCAGACGGTGGTGGACGCCGTCAATTACGGCTTAAGTACCGGCAACGCTGCCCGGCTGGTGGTTCGCCATTACGTCAGCCTCGTCTTCAATATTCCCAATTCCTACAAGGCGCGCATCGCCGCCATTCCGGGCGTCAAGAACATCACCATCGTTACCTGGTTCGGCGGCATGTACCGCGGCGACATGAAGTACTTCTTTCCCAATCTTGCCGTCGAGCCGGAGAGGTTCATGGAGATTTACCCCGAGATTATGCTGCCCGAGGACCAGGAGCAGGCTTGGTTCCACGACGCGCGTGGGTGCATTATCGGCAGGAAGCTGGCGGAGAAGTGGGGTTGGAAGATAGGCGACGTCTTCCAGTTGGAGAGCTTTATTCCACCCTATCGCGTAGGCAAGCCCTTCGAGTTTGTAGTTGACGGAATCTATGACACCGACCAGGTCAAGTATCCCGCCACCGACTTGACGGCCATGTATTTCAACTACAAGTACCTCTACGAGGCAAAAGGGGAAAAGCTTGACGTCGGCACGTATTCAGTGTTGATTGACGACCCCAAGAACGCCGGCCGCATCAGCAAGGCCATCGACGCGGAGTTCGAGAACAGCGACACCCAAACCAAGACGGAGACGGAGCAGGCCTTCCGCGCCAGCTTCATCGCCATGGCGGGGAACCTGGCGTTGCTGCTGAACGGTATCGGCCTTGCCGTAGCTTTCACCATTCTGCTGGTAACGGCCAATACCATGAGCATCGCTGTCCGCGAACGGCAACAGGAGATCGGCGTGCTGAAGACGCTGGGATTCCCCAGCGCGCTGGTGATGGCGCTGATTCTGGCAGAGGCATTGTTGCTGGGACTGATGGGTGGGGCAATCGGCCTGGGTCTTGCCAGTCTAGTCATTCATGCACTACCCAACGCTCCTGTTATCGGTGACGTTGTGCGCCAATTCCCCGGATTGGGGTTGTCTCCGAAGATAGTTTCCTATGGATTAGGTGTGGCTTTATTGCTGGGACTGCTGGCTGGGTTGTTCCCGGCAATGATGGCGTACCGTGCTCGGATTACAGAAGTGTTGCGGCAAGTGTGAGGAAGAAGCAACTAGCAATTAGCAACTAGCAATTAGCAATTAGCAACTAGCAATTAGCAACCAGCAACTTGCAATTGTCATCACGAGGCGGCTTCAGCCGCCGAGGGATCTGCTTTTGAGGGAATTGCAAGAAAGTTGGAGGCGATCGCCACAAAAAGCAGATTCCTCGCGCCTGCGGCGCTCGTAATGACAATTAGTTAAGCTATGGCCTGGTTGAAGTAGAGTATGGCGTCGCATGAATTGCAGTGTCGATTAGTGTCGATAGTAGTTATAGGCCTTTACTAGTTACTCGAACCTATCTCATAAATGCGAGCGTGCTGAAAGACCGAATTACCTCAGGGGCTAAAGCCCAGCGTTATTGAGCCTCGAGCGGCACGGCTGAAGCCGTGCCCTTTCAAAGCTCGATTTATGAGATAGGTTATAGTTGCTAATTGCTAGTTGCTAGTCGCTAATTCGAGGTTCTCATGGCGCTTCCGCTCAGTTACAACGTTCGCAATCTTCGTTCACGCTGGAAGGTCACGCTCCTGGCCATCTGCGGTATCGCCCTGGTGGTAGCGGCATTGGTGGTAATACTGTCCATGGCTCGCGGATTCCGCATTGCTTTAAGTTCCACCGGTTCCGACAACAACGCCATCGTCACCCAGCGCGGCTCGATGTCGGAGTTGAGTTCGTGGATCGACATCGGCAATGCCAATCTGATTGCGGTCGATCCTCGCATTGCGCGTGGCGCCGACGGCAAGCCGATGGCCTCGTGCGAAGTAGTCGTGATTACCACCCGCCCCAAGAAGGGCACCAGCATTCCGTTTAACATCACCTTCCGCGGCGTGTCTCCCAACGCGTTCAAGGTGCGCAACGCCATTAAGATTGTTGAGGGCCGCAGCTTTACGCCAGGCCTGTTTGAAGTGATCGTCGGCAAGAAAATTGCGGAACGTGTCGATGGGCTCGACGTCGGTTCCACGGTCAACATTCAGCGCAAGAATTGGAAAGTGGTGGGCTTGTTTAGCGCCGATGACAGCTCTTTCGAGAGCGAAATCTGGGGCGATTATGACGCCATGGCGCCGGCCATCGGCCGCAATGGCGGCTGCGAGTCGCTGACCGTACGGCTTACCAACCCGTCGGTGCTGGCGTCCTTCGATAAAGACTTGCGCGGCAACCCCCGGGTGCAGGTGCAGGCGGACTCCGAGCGCAAGTATTACGAGAACCTGTCCGGCAGTACGGCGACGGCGCTGATTATACTGGCGACGTTTGTCGCCGTGGTCATGGGGATTGGCGCCGTCTTCGGCGCGATGAACACCATGTATGCCATCGTGTCGCAACGCACCCGCGAGATTGGTACGCTGCGCGCGCTGGGCTTCTCGCGCTTCAGCATCCTGTTTTCCTTTGTGATGGAATCGGTGCTGCTGGCCATTGTCGGCGGCCTTCTGGGCTGCCTGATCGCTTTGCCCATGAACGGCTTCACCGCCGTAACCGGGACGAACGCCTTCAGCGAGCTGGCGTTCGCCTTCAAGGTTACGCCGGAACTGCTGATCATTGGCCTCGCCTTCGCCGTGCTCATGGGATTGATCGGCGGATTGTTGCCCGCACTGCGCGCTTCGAGGATGCCGATTACGAGAGCGCTGCGGGAGGCGTGAGGGCCGCGTATCGCTGCTCGCTGTTCGCTTTGTCATCCCGTCCAGATCCTGGTCTGCACAATATTTTAACGTCAAAGCATTCTCGGGCTGGCAGCGCAGCGCTTCCAGAGCGCCACCTTCCTCAACCATCCCAGTGTCGTTCTGAGCGAGCAGCTGAGTGACGAGTCGGACAGCTTGCCCCGAGCGAAGCCGGGGGGGTGCATAACAGGAAAGAACGCGGGAGTACCTGAAAATCGCGGGCTGGTTTTCCCCGATTTGTGTTACGCTTGGCTGTTTTTGGAGGGACCACATGTCGAAGAAGACAGGCAATCCGAACAAGTGCGCGGAGCATGGCGTCTGGACGGCTGCCCCCAAGGCGCCTCCCGCCAACCAGAAACCGCTCGACTTCAGCACCATCGATGCCGACGAGAACAAGCGAATCATCTCCTCCGGGAAGATGAGCTTTGCCATGGTGGGCTGCTCGGGTGACCCCGAAGACGGGACTCAGACGAAAGCAGTGGCGCACGCCATCGCTGCCGATGACAGTACTTCATTCTTCTACCACCTTGGCGACGTCATCTACTTCGAGAAGGGGAGTGACGCCAAGACAGATAGCTCAGCGGCTACTGACACACCTGCTCTATGGAACTCGCAGTTCTACGGTCCTTACAAGAAGTATCCGAAGCAGATTGTGTCCATCCCCGGTAACCATGACGGGAAGTCCACGCCAATAACCAACTACTTCGGAGTTTTTTGCTCCGACCCGTCGAAATGGCCCGCGCCCTGGAGTGGAAATACAACCGACAAGAGGGCGGCCATGATTCAGCCGTATGTCTACTGGCGCCTGGATACTCCGCTCGCCTATATCATTGGTTTGTATTCGAACATAGCGAACGGCGGCATCCTGGACGATCCAACCAAGTATTCCGATTTCACGAAAGGACCGCAGTATCAGTGGCTGGTCGGGGAATTGAAAGCGGTGGCCGCTGCCAACAGCAAGAACTCTCCGAAGCGAGCCGTGCTGCTGATGGTGCATTATCCACCGTATTCTGGAGGGGCCAACTTCGACGTCCGCGGAGATCCATCGAAGGGGCCGGGGCCAAGCCTGTCCAACGCGCCTTATCTGTCGGTCGCCTTGCAAAAGGCATTTACCGATAGCGGGCAGCGGCCTGACGCGATATTTTCGGCCCACGCGCATCTGTTCCAGCGCCTTACGTACTCGTTCGCGGATGGAACCGTCATGCCTTGCCTGGTTGCGGGATGCGGTGGTCACGCCCCGCTCGAGCTGCTCGCCGAAGAATGTGATGGCACGAAGGGAGACAAGCAGAAGGCTCCTTTCCCGGCCGTGACCCCGGGTTCGTTCAAGTTCCCGAAAGGTGACTCGGCGCAGGTGGAATACTACGAGGACGGTCACAAAGCTGATAGTGAGTTCGGCTACCTGAGACTGACGATCAAGGAGCGGACGCTAAAGGGTGAGTTTATTGGAGCGAAGTCGAACGAGACCCTCGACAAATTTAAGCTAAACCTTGACAAGCACAAATATCAGTAGCCGCGTCGCCCTTCAGTCACTCGCCCTGGAAGCAGGCCGCGGCCGCTCCACCCGCGGCGCGCGCCATGAAGTACGAAGTGTAATCTGCGAAGCCCTTGCGGGAGTAGAAATTTATGCGAAAAATTACCCCATTCTTGTGGTTCGATAATCAAGCTGAGGAGGCAATGAATTTTTATGTCTCCATTTTCAAGAATTCCAAGACCGGGACCGTCACTCGTTTTGGAGAGGGAGGACCCGGACCGAAGGGAACGGTAATGACCGCGACCTTCCAGCTCGATGGGCAGGACTTCATGGCGCTAAACGGCGGTCCGCTCTTCAAATTCACCGAAGCCATATCGTTCTTTGTGAACTGCGAGACGCAGGAAGAAGTGGACGAGTTGTGGGAGAAGCTCTCCGCGAGCGGCGAGCCGGGAAGATGCGGCTGGCTGAAAGACAAATTCGGGCTTTCGTGGCAGATCATCCCCACGGGATTAAGCGAGATGCTGGGGGACAAGGACGCGGAGAAATCCAAGCGGGTCATGCAAGCCATGCTGAAAATGAATAAGCTTGACATTGCAGGCTTGAAGCGAGCGTATGAGCAAGGATAGGACGGGGCAATTTCTGGATTCTATAGGCGATGCTTCTGCTTTTTGCTCTTAGGTAAGAGGCAATTAAATGAAGGAAACCAAGGTTTACACGTGGCTGCTGCTGGTGGTGGCTGGAGTGCTGACGATTCCGCTGGTATGGGCTGAACAAAGCGCGAACTGGGTCGTCGCGCAAGCCTGTCTGGTGGCAATTCTGGCGGCGCTCAGCCTCGCAGCCTGGCTTTGGTGGCAGAACAATCGTCCAACCCCCGCATTGTCAGTCGCGGCTACCATATACGCCCGGGCCCTGGAAAGGCTGCTGACAGTTGTAGCGGCGGGACTGGCTGCCCTCATATTAAATGCCAACCGGTATCAACACTGGCAGGACGGCCTGGTCGCCAGGGCGATCGGGTTTGGAATGATGATCGCGGGGGCTGCTTTCATGTCGGGAGGGTTGTTGGGGTTTCTGTTCGGGTCACGCCCCCACGATCCCAATAGCGCCGACAAGAATCCCCAGACAAATCTGGAAGAAATTGCCGACTGGCTCACTAAGATTATTTTGGGGGCGGGCTTGGTTTCATTGACCAAGCTGCCGCCGCTGCTGGGCCAGTTTGCGACCTACATGGCCAGTGCGCTTGGGGAGCCTAATTATGATTCCGTCAACCCTAACGCGTTTTACATTTCCCCTGCTAATCCCCCTGTCGCGCTGTCGATCATGGGCTTTTTCTCCACTTGCGGTCTCCTGTACGGTTATCTGTGGACGCGGTATCAAAGCACAGTGGTCTCCGACCCAACCGCGGGTGATGCGTCGGCTTTGGATTTGGTTGACCACTGGTTGAACGATCCTCCCGCTACGGATGACCGGAAACGACTGGAGATGATGAATGCGGTCAAACGTGCTTCCACGGCGGCCAAGGTACGGATTTTCCTGAGGACCGAGCAACATCGCAGGTCATCCGAGGAGGACGCTAATGAACGCTCGCTTCCCATATTTCAGGCGCTGGTGGAAGCCGACACACAAGAGGTCTTTCACCGCAACCGAAGCCAGTTTGCCTTTGCCCTGATGGGCAAGAAGAAGGATCCGAAAAGTCCGGCGGCTGACTGGAGTCGCGCGCTCGATCTGTTGAACGATGCCATACGGATTCGCGACCGCTCCAGAGATAAGGGATGGCGTGATTACGAGCTTGCGCACGCGATCTGCCAGATCCATCTCGATGCCAACTTCAACAAGGACCCAAAGGAGCCATCAGATGTGGCACAGAGGCGATCGATCCGAGCTGACCTGGAGAGTGCGGGCGACGCTCGGGATGCGACATTGAAGATGGAAAGGGACCTGATCGATGAATGGGAGAAGCTTAACAAACAGTGAGTGGGAACTGTGCTTTAGCATACTTTTCATTGGCACGGGGGTGAGAACCGCAGATCCCTCGACCGCGGGTTCAAATCCTACGTTCGGGATGACAAACGTTCGGAGTAGTTCATAGTCCCACGAAGAACAGCACGAAAGCGAAAAGGCACGGAGGGTTTCTCCGTGCCCTTGGCGTCTCTATAGTGAATGAGTCTAGCTCTTGGTCGTCGGCGTCTTCAGCACCTGGATGGCGCGATTCAACTGATCGTCGGGCTGGTTGGCCTTCTGCTGCTTCTCTTCCTTGGCTTCGTCCGGCGCGTTCTCGTCTTCGTCCGGAGCGATGAAGTCCTCACCGGCGTCGGCCACAAGAATGTTGGGCGTGATCGCGGTGTCCTGAATCGCCTTGCCGGACGGCGAATAATACTTGGCCACCGACAAAATGATGGCTGCGCCATCGGGCATGTCAATGATCTTCTGGATGGAGCCCGAGCCAAACGTCTTGTCGCCGACAACGTCACCGCGCGCGTTCTCCATGATGGAGGCGGCAACGATCTCAGCCGCACCGGCGGTGCCACGATTTACCAGCAGGGCCAGCGGCACGGTGGGTGCGACCGCCTTCTGCGGATCGGCGTTGAAAGTCTGCTTGGGAAATTTCTGTCCCTGCAAGTAAGTAATGGTGCCGTGGTTCAGGAAGAGGTTCGCCGTGGCGACGCCCTCGTCCACCAAGCCATCGCCGGAATTACGCAGGTCGAGGATGATCTTCTTCGCGCCTTCTTTCTCCAACGCCTTCACCTTGGCGGCGATCTCCTGCGAGCGGCCTTTGGGGAAATCGTCCACCTTGATATAGCCGATGCCGTCTTCCACCAGCTTGTCGCTGACCGGAGGGTCGCTGACAATAACGCGAGTGACCGTGGCCTTCAGCGGCTTCAGGCGCCGCGGTCGCACGACGGAAAGGTTGACCACCGAGCCTGACGGTCCGGAGAGCAGGCCGTCAATTTCGGCCAGCGACATCTCGCGCGTGGACTTGCCTTCGATGGCCTCGATGATGTCACCGCTGGCGATGTCGGCCTTGTCGGCCGGGCCTCCGGGAATCACCGAAATCACCGCCGCGTAACCGTAGCGCTTGGAGACGGCCGCGCCAATGCCGGCCTTGCCTTCCTTGCGCTGCTTGTATTCCTTGTACTCGGTGGGGTCGAGATAGCTGGAGTTGGCGTCGAGAGATTCCAGCAGCCCGTGCAGAGCGCCGTCGGTCACCGCTGGAATGTTGGGATCCTCGACGTACTCGGTGCGAATGCGCGACAGCACCTCGCTGTAAACGCCGATCTGGCGATACGGACTGTCGTCGTTGGTCTTGGCTTTGACCCCGAGTGCGCCGACGACGACGAACGAGGCGATCAGAAACGA
>Ga0209040_10004905_pt1 | contig 10035 bp, 15 predicted proteins | sample BogFormECP12_OM3_FD_188240 | JGI IMG/M metagenome (GOLD analysis project Ga0209040, IMG submission 188240) | Bog forest soil microbial communities from Calvert Island, British Columbia, Canada - ECP12_OM3 (SPAdes) (version 2) | ecosystem: Environmental > Aquatic > Freshwater > Wetlands > Bog ... | reverse complement strand
GTTCGGCCACTTCGCTGAAGGCTGCTTGGCCCTTGCCGGGATGCCCCCCATTTTGTCCGCCAGCCAACTAAACCACTGGCATAGAAAGGAAACCCATGAAAACTGCTCTGAGAATCGTCGCGGCCGTCGTGCTCGCGTTTGTACTATCCGGTTCAGCCACTTCGCTGAAGGCTGCTTGGCCCTTGCCGGGATGCCCCCCATTTTGTCCGCCAGCCAACTAAACAGGAAGCTGCTAACGCGTTGGACTGCCACCGCCTGCTTTCGCTATGCTGGTGGACGGTGGCGTCCCCTCTTCACTTTCTGTGGTGGCTGTCAGTGGCTTCCGATTGGTTTGCATTGATCCAATTGACCCGCTACAGGATGTTCCGCCTCTACCCGGCTCTGTTCACCTTCGTGGTGGCCGTCGCTGGCAGCGATTTTGTTTTTCTATTCCTGAATCCGAATTCCGCGGACTATCGATGGCCTTGGCTGATCGTCGAGTCCGGTCTGCTTGCATTGAAGGTCCTGCTGGTGTGGGAATTGGTGCGATTGGTGTGCGGAGAGTATACCGGTATCGGAAATTTTGCACGGATCCTGCTCATCGTGTCGGCTGCGGTCGCGGTCTCCTTCTGCCTGCTGACCGTCCAACCGGAGGTTCAGAGTCCTCATTGGTCGACGCGAGACCTTCAACTCCTGCTGATGATCACCCGCTGGGTCGCTACTGTATTGGCTGGATTGGTGCTGCTGCTCTCGGCTTTCTTCTCCGTTTATGGGCATCCAGGCCGGCGAAACCTGACTTTGCATCGTTGGGTCACAACCGCATATCTGGCGGGCAACGCCCTGATTTGGTTCTACGGTGAATTTGTGCGGGATCGGACGTTGCCAACTATGCTGCAGTTGGGTCTTTCCACTATGTGTTTCGTTTCGTGGGGAATGCTTATGCCTGCTGGCGAAACTCAGAAAGCTCCACCGCCAGGTATCGAACTGGATACTGCCGCTCGCTGGAATGCAGAACTGATTGCCGTGGGCCGGCGCGTGTTAGGCAACGGCCGCGAAGGCCATAGCTTGTTGAACAAGCGCTGACAGCGCCGGCAAATCGGCCGAAAATCCCAACCGGTAGCGGAACGCCATCCACCGCAGTCCTGCCAAGATCCGTACGAAGTCCAGATCGGTTCGCATGAGGCCGGGGAAGTCCCAGTTGCCCGCCGCCGCCATGGCCTCTTTGCGAGCGCGGCGGGCGGCGCCCATCTCGGCCGCCAATTCGTCCCAGTACGCGAGGAAAGTCCGGGTGCGCTCGGCGCGATTTGGGTTCCTACTCTCCTGGAGCAAACCAGTCATTCGCTCGAATCGGGTGGAGTTACCAGGGAAAGCCAGCAGCTTTCCGCGCCCCCTTGTTTCGGCGCAATCGCTTGTTTCCGCGATATCGAGCGGAGTGACCATACCGCGGAACGCGGCTGCGACGAGCCTGCGCTTTTCTTCTTCCTCGAGAGAACACGGCTTTCGAAAAAAGTCTGGTCTCATACGATACCAGAAATACTGTACCACAATTAAGCGGTGGATTTGCGGCGGTCTTTTGAATGTTTCTCGCGTACTTCAAAAACTTCCGCCAGTAGATTCCGTAGCTTCGTATCCATCGAATCGTGTGGATTGTGCCAAAAGTCCAGGAACTGGGCAACTAGAGCGGCGTCGCTTTTCGATAGGGCCCCGTGCTGAGATTCCCTCACGGCAGCATTCTCGCCGGAAATGCCGCGCCCCATGGCCCATTGGCGAAGTAGGTCCCCAACCACTTGCTGGAACGACGTGTCCAATTCAGCGATTCGCACCCTCGCTACTTTGTGCAAGTCTTCGTCAACTCGAATCGTAACTATTTTTCCTTTGGTATCAGACACATAGCCCTTCAATCGGTCCCGCAGCATTGACTGAATGGTAACATTCAGTCATGATTGAAACCTGACATTCAGTATAATGTTACTCTAACACTACACTGAGTGGGAGCGCTAGCCGAGACCGGCAAGCGGTCAAAATTGTTCGTAAGGTTTGTGGCGAAACGAAACGCCACACGCAACGTTGGGGGCGCGGGGCAGAGGACCGGCGGCAGATGGTCCTAGCCCCGCTTTGCGGGAACGGTTATTGGGCGGACGGGGACACAGCGGGCTTGATCCGGTACTCCTTCGGTCAAAATTATCGTAGCTTAATCCCCTGGCGCTTGGCCTGAAGACAGGGTTTCGAGAATGCGGTCGATTATTAATCGGCCTTGGGCGGGGGGGGGTTACAAACAGTTACAAACCTGCTGCCTGCTAATAACCGGCCCCACCCGTGATCGTAAGGATAACAAACAACAACATTTGCGGAATGTTGCGACGGTCAGGAGTTCGTTTTTTCGAGTCCTCTACTCGGCCAGAACCGCGATAGCGATTCGATAGAGAAGCAGTCGCGGGTGCGAATGCTCGCTTGAGCCCTTCCCAAAGCCATGCAGACGCGCCCACGCTAGATCCCAATTGCGGACAGTCCGGCCCCTTCCGGTACAACTTCGCGGCCATTTTTCAGTAAGATAGGTCTTGGAATTGGGATTGCCAATAGGAAGCGAGAACACTCATGGATGTACCTCGTGGTAAAGAAGTCGCCCGGCGTAAACTTATCAAGCGCGTTGCGGCTATCGTCGTCGTCTTGGCGGCTATACCGCTGATCACTTGGGGCCTTTCGCGGCTGAAGCCTGCGGCGCCGACGGTAGACCGGGCCACCGTTTGGGTGGATACAGTCAAGCAAGGTCCCATGGTCCGGGACGTTCGGGGTTTGGGAAAGCTGGTGGTGGAAGACTATATATGGATACCGGCCGAGTTTGAGGGCCGCGTCGAGAAGATCAATTTCCTGCCTGGCTCGAAACTGCATGCCAACGACGTTCTCATGGTGATGAGCAATCCCGACATGGAACTGGCTGCCAACGATCTGGAATGGCAGGTCAAACAAGCCGAGGCCAACTACACCAATTTGAAAGTCACGCTGGAAAGTTCGCAACTGGCTCAGAAAGCGGTGACGGAGCAGGTCAAGTCCGATATGTCCCAAGCGGAACTGCAGGCCGATCGCGATAAGCAGCTTACCAAGCTGGGCCTGAAGTCGGATCTGGAAACCAAGATTTCCGTCGCCAAGTCGGACGAACTCGAAGGGCGCTTTCAGCTTTCGAAGCAGCAACTCGACATGAGCGATCAGTCGATCAAAGCGCAGCTCGACGCGCAAAAAGTGCAAATCGAGAAGCTGCAAGCGGCGTACGCGTTGAAACGGGCGCAAGTCCAACAGTTGGTGATTCACGCCAGTGTCGACGGCGTATTGCAGCAATTGGGAGCGGGAGCGCCTTTGCCGCCACTCGAAGTGGGACAACGCGTTGCGCCCGGAACTATTCTGGCGAAAGTCGCTCAACCTTCGCGGCTGAAAGCGGAATTGCAGATACCGGAAACGCAGGCCAAAGATGTGACCCTTGGCCAGGTGGCCTCCATCGATACGCGCAACGGCATCATCGCCGGCAAAGTGGTTCGCAAAGATCCGGCCGCGATTAATGGCACCATTACCGTGGATTGCAGCCTGGAAGGGCCCTTGCCCGAAGGCGCCGTTCCGGACCTGAGCGTGGACGGCACCATCACCATTGAGAAGCTCGCCAATGTGGTCTACGTTGGCCGGCCGGTGATTGGGCAGGCTGGCGCGAAGGTAGGCCTCTTCAAACTCGACCCGGATGAGAAGGAAGCGCAGCGCGTGACCGTGTCGCTCGGCCGCAGTTCGGTCAACACCATCGAAGTTGTCGATGGCCTCAAGGTGGGCGACAAAGTGATTCTCTCGGATATGCAGAATTGGGATGCGCACAATCGCATTCGACTCAACTAAAGGAAACCCGCAGGAACCTTATGTCGAACGACGCTTTAATTTCTCTGGATGGCGTGACGAAAGTTTTCGTCACCGACGAGGTGGAGACGCACGCCCTGGCCGGCATCCACATGGAACTCAAAAAGGGCGAGTATATTTCGATCGCCGGACCCTCGGGCTGCGGCAAGTCGACGCTGCTGGCGATTCTGGGCCTCCTCGATTCGCCTAGCGGGGGCACTTATATTCTCAACGGGACGGCGGTACAGAATCTCAAGCTCTCCGAGCGCGCCCGCATCCGCAATCGCGAGATCGGCTTTATTTTCCAGGCCTTCAACTTAATAGGCGACCTGACAGTTTACGAAAACGTGGAATTGCCGTTGACTTATCGAGGGATGCCGTCGGCTGAGCGCAAGAAGCGCGTCCACGATGCGCTGGAGCGCGTCGGCATGGGTCATCGGGTCAAGCATTATCCGTCTCAGCTTTCCGGCGGTCAACAACAGCGCGTGGCTGTGGCGCGAGCGCTGGCGGGCGATCCTTCCATCCTGCTGGCGGATGAGCCAACGGGAAACCTGGACTCAACCAATGGCGAAGCAGTAATGGATCTGCTGCGAGAACTTCATCGCGGCGGCGCCACCATCTGCATGGTGACTCACGATCCGCGGTACGCGCGCTATGCCGACCGCAATATCCGGCTTTTCGACGGGCGCATCGTCGAGGAGAATGTGGAGGTGTCCTGATGCGTAACTTTGACGCTGTCGCCCTGACGGTGATTGTTGCCGTTCTGTTGGGCTTTTCAGAAATTCCTCTAACGCCGCAGCCCTTGCTGGGGCACGATATGTCCGGGCAAAATATGCTGGGTCAGAATGTGTTTGCGCAGGACTTACGGGGTCAGGCGTCCTCGCTCCGCGCCGCCTTGCGGGAACAGATTCGCCAACAAATTCGTACCCGGATACAGGTTCTCAAATGCCAGAGCCGGTAGTCACGCTACGCAACATCGAGAAGTATTTCGAGCACGGTCCCACCAAGACGTTTGTGTTGCGCCGCGTCAACCTCGAGATCCAGCCCGGCGATTTTGTTTCCATCATGGGTCCCTCCGGCGCCGGCAAGTCCACCTTGTTGCATCTGCTCGGCATGCACGACAGCAGTTGGACCGGCGAGTACTATCTTATGCAGCACGCCATTCACCGGCTCAAGAAGAACGAGCGGATGGAGCTGTACAAGAAATATTTCGGCTTCGTCTTCCAGAGCTACCATCTCCTCGATTCGCTGACGGTTTACGAGAACCTGGATATTCCGTTGTCATACCGCAATATCAAGAAGAGTGAGCGCGACAGCATTGTGTGCGACACTTTGGACCGGTTCCAGATCGTCGGCAAGAAGGATTTGTATCCCAACCAGCTTTCCGGCGGCCAGCAGCAACTGGTAGCGATCGCGCGCGCCGTCGTGGCGAGTCCGAAAATCATTTTGGCCGATGAGCCTACCGGGAATCTCCACTCCAGTCAGGGCAAGGAGATCATGGAAATGTTCCGCGTCTTGAACAATCAGGGAACTACGATTATTCAAGTCACGCACAACGAGAAGAACGCCGAGTACGGAAACCGAATCATTAATATCGCCGACGGCTGGATCTCCAATGAAGTCGCCGGCCTCACCAGTTCCTCTGTATAGGAGTTTGCCATGCGCGCCTGTCTGCTGCTTGTTTTCGCCGCATTACCGTTGTGCTGGGGCGGCATAGAGAATCGCTGGACGGCGCCGCTGGAAGCCGGCCAGACTCTCGAGATCAAGAACGTCAACGGAAGTATCCGCGCTGAGCCGGCCGACGGAGAAGACGTGGAAATTATCGCGCTCCAGAAGGGCGGCGCGCAGGTATCCATTGTCCAGCATGAAGGCGGCCTGCTGGTGCGCAATGGCGATAACGTGCAAGTCGACTTTCTCATTCGGGTGCCGAAACACATCCGTTTTATTGCCCGGACCATTAACGGCGCAGTGGATGCCAAGCAGCTGGATTCGCAAACTGAAGCCCACACGGTGAACGGCGATATCCATCTGAGCACCACCGGCTCGGCCATCGCGGAAACTACGAACGGCTCCATCGACGCCGCCGTCGGAAAGATTCAGGATGGAGCCAGGTTCCGCACCGTCAACGGCCGGATCTCCTTGCACCTGCCCTGCGGCCCCGCCACGGTGCGCGCGCACACGGTCCACGGCGATATCGCTAGCGAGATCCCGCGCCATAAGCACTCCGGCCACGCGCCCGAACTCCACGTAACCACGGTAAACGGCGCCATCGAACTGAACCAGGACAACGAACTATAGCCCGCGAACGTCAGTAAGGGAAGGGCGAGGGTTTCCTCACTCGGGGCAGACAAATTCGGCGCGCTGCCCAATCATCCGGTTCGGGTTTCTAAACCGCGGTGGCCAGCATGATCATCGTGGCGATAGACATGACTCATTACGCTGGCGCGGCTGGTCAGGAGAACTACCAGCACCAGCAGCGGCGGGGCGAGCGCTCCGTTTAACGTCTATGTGGGCGCGGCGCAGCTCCCGCGGAGTTACGCCCTGGCGCTGTTCCACGGTGACTTTTCCTTCCTGGATTTCCTCCTCCACTTCCTGCGCGGCTTGCCAAAAGAAGAGATAGGGAGAGATGGTGGTGCCCAAGAGACCGACTAGCGTGGCCCAATAAGATGGAGTCCATTGAAGGGTGGGAAGAAAGGTGGCTTTCAAAATTTGCGGCCAAGCGGGATGCGCGAGGAAAGCGTCGACGATGTAGGCAAACAGGACCAGCGTGAGCCACTTGAAGATGCGCGCGATAGTCCGGTAACTGGTCCAGAACAGGAGCGCGACGATAACCAGCGCGTAGAGCGGAGTGAAATAGAAAGGCGGCAGAGCGGCGACGAGGCAGGTGACGCTGGCCATGCCTCCGAGGTCGGCTCCGATGTTAACGACATTCGCGACGACCAGCAAAACGCAGGCGCCCCACAGGACCCAGCGCGGGGAGTGGCGGCGGACGACGCCGGCGAGGCCGAGTCCGGTGACCAGGCCGAGCCGCGCGCACATGATTTGAACCGCGGCCATCAGGGGGAAGGAAAAAAGAGCGGTCCAGAGTGGAGCGTAGCCTAAGGACGCGCCCGTGACCGCATAGGTGGCGATACCGGAGGGGTCGTCATCGGCGGCGCCGGTGATCAATCCGGGGCCGAGGTTGGAGAAGAAGCGGCGGAAGCGGCCAGTGACAACGAAGGCGCGATGCTTGGGATGCATCAGGCGCCGGCTCCGAAGAAGGTTCCGGCGGCCGCTACGCCAGGCAAGAGACTTTCGGCGGAAAGAATCGCGTAGTTGGCGCCCAGTACTGCGCGAAGCCAACCGATTCGCGGGGCGCGATGTTCACGTTGCGGCAGGCGGTTGGCTGGAGCTTGTTCCTGGCGCTTCTGCTTTTCAACGTTGTCGTGAATGAACCGCGGGATCCTGTTGGGGAAAGCTTTTGCTCCACCAGCATCTACTTCATTGTCACCCATGACTTCTGGCACTTTGACCGCGGCCGGCTTTCAACCACGAGGAGACGAGCCAAGCGCTGCCAATGACAGAGATGACGACGACGGCGAAGATGACAGTTTCGACGGTTCTTGATTCAGCAATTTTCAGAATGTGGCGGCCGTAACGAATAGCCAAGAGCGCCTCGGTGGTGAAGCGGATGAAACGGAAGATAGCGATGATGGTGAGCAGCTTCACGCGCGGATACTTCAAGGCAGCCGCGACCAGCACGACGGGAGTAAAAGGGAATCCGGGCGGCGCGACAGACGCAATGGCGAGCGCCGTGCCGGCGCCGGCGTGGACGCGTTTTTGAATGAAGCGGAGCTGCCTTTTGGAGATGCGCTTTTCCACGCCCGCTTCTCCGCCCTTACGGCCAACCCAATCTGTGGTGTAGCAGCCAATGACGGAGCCCATCGTGGCCATGGCGGCGTAATAGAGCCAGCGATCGTGATGGTGCGCGGTGAGGCCGACCAGGAGCAGGTCGATTCCTAGGGGCAAGAAGAGCAGGGACCCATCCAGAATCCCTAACAAGAAGATCCCGGCGCCGCCTAGAGACGCGAAGAAGATCACGAAGGGATGGATGAATGCCTTCACATGCCGTAACGTAGCACGGGTTTGCCAACGTGGTTTGCGAACGACGGCGGCCGCTGATCTTGCAAAAGTTACACAACCGCGGCAGAAGCTACTGGCTGCTGCGACGGGTCCGCGCTATTGAAGGCTCATGCAGCAACCGGGTTGCTGGTTTGGCGCGAAAACTGCAACCACATTCAAGAGGCCAGGCATGCTTTGGAAAATTGCCGCTGTTCTGTTTATTCTCTGGATCTTCGGTTTTGCTCTGCACGTGGCCGGAGCCCTGATTCATCTGGTGTTGGTGATCGCGGTGGTGATGTTTGCGATCCATCTGTTCAGCAGCCGCGCGGGGACCGCGTAGAAAGGAAGAGGCAGGTATGGGATTGTTGATATTAGTGATAATTTTGGTGCTCCTCTTGGGAGGCGGAGGAGGCTATTACGGGTATTCACGCTGGGGCGTGGGCGGCACTGGCGTGGGGCTGGGGACGATCTTGATCATCTTGCTGCTAGCCTACTTCTTGGGGATCTTTCACTGATGAGCACCGCTCCGAAGAAGAAAAACGAGAGTCCGGATTCGGCGCCGCCCGACGATTTGCGGGAGGAATGGCAAGAGGAGGATCGCGAGATCGAGGGCCGCAAGCCTACGCTCGAAGAGATCGAGGAAGATCCGTCGGATCTGTGATTACGTAGGTGAGGGGAAGGAGCACCCATCCCCTCACTGACGTTCGGGGCTAGACAAAGGGTTAGACGTGGTTAGCATCGTTCAGAAATGCGGAAACTCCAGGCGCCGGCCTTAGGTTTCGAAATTGTTTCGAAACCGCCACCAACCCCTGCGAGAATTTCACGGCCCTTTCCCCACTAGTTTTCTCTAGTGAGGAATCCGCTCGTTCCGCCGCTGCTGGCATTTATTAGCGGCATATTCATCTCGCGCACCGTCGATTTCAAAACGCACGAACTAATCCTGCCGTTGACCGCGTGTCTCTTGCTCGCGCTATTCGCCCTGCATCGATCCAAGGAACAAGATCTGGTCGAAGCTGAAAGTCCGGATTTGAGTCTTTCTCGCCCATTCAGGCTGGCTCCAATCTTGATCGATCATTATCGCACCGAAATCGCACCGTACTGTGCATCGACATTGTAGTTAGACCTTCTCCAGATTCTGGTGCAGGACCGTCGTTTACCGGATCGCTTTCGGATAGCGCGCGGGCCGGAAGTCCCAAGTTTGTTCTGATCTTTTGATCCGCCTTAACGGCGTAGCGTCTACCTGGACCAGTCGATGGATCGTTGGCTATCCGGAAGTTGGCCACTTCGGGTCCGTAAGTTTCCCTTTCTTGAACTGGCCGAACTGCACGCGATCCTGCAGGCCATCAGCAGCATGCGGCCTGACTCTCCAGCCTTACCGAAGTACCGGCAACTCTACGCTACGCCGTTAGGCGGTATGTATAATTGCGGGAGGGTAGGAGGAGGCGTAGCTATGTCCGACACCGGGTCAGTCGTTCGAGAATGGCAGTCACGGTTCGAGGGCCACCTCCTCACGTCCACCGACAGAACCTACGAGACCTCCCGGCGAATCTGGAACGGAATGATCGATCGCAAGCCTTCCCTGATCGCGCGTTGCGCGTCCAGGGCGGACGTCGGTCTCGCGGTAAAACTTGCACGTGCCGAAAAGATGCAAGTGAGCGTTCGCGGCGGGGGGGCACGGAGTAGCCGGAAACGCTGTGAGCGATGGCGGCCTCATGATCGATCTTTTCCTGCTGAAGGAAATTCTCGTTGGCCCGCTCGCTCGCGAAGCGACTGCGGCGCCGGGTGTACTTTGGGGAGAATTTGATCGTGCCGCGGAGGCGCACGGCTTGGCAACCACAGGTGGACAGGTATCCCACACAGGTATCGCCGGTTTGACGCTGGGAGGTGGGCTCGGCTACCTGATGGGGAAACATGGAGCGGTATGCGACAACCTCCTCTCGGTCGAGATGGTTATGGCCGATGGCGAGATGCTCACCGCGAATATGGACCAGAATTCCGATCTTTTCTGGGCCGTGCGCGGCGCCGGGGCCAATTTTGGCGTCGTCACATCATTCCGATATCGTCTGCATCCCCTCGGGCAAGTAC
>Ga0209040_10004903_pt1 | contig 10038 bp, 12 predicted proteins | sample BogFormECP12_OM3_FD_188240 | JGI IMG/M metagenome (GOLD analysis project Ga0209040, IMG submission 188240) | Bog forest soil microbial communities from Calvert Island, British Columbia, Canada - ECP12_OM3 (SPAdes) (version 2) | ecosystem: Environmental > Aquatic > Freshwater > Wetlands > Bog ... | reverse complement strand
CGAGAGTGCCGGGCAACCGGCGCCGGAACGAGACTAAGTATGTAGGCTCTTTGCTGGCAGCATTTTCGGACGCGGGTTCAACTCCCGCCGCCTCCACCATATTCAATTAAGTAGTTTGCTTTCCAATATCTTACGCATGAAGCGGCGGGCTCCGACCTGCTGAGTTACATTCCAGAGAATCAGTCAATTCAGCGCGCACGTGCCAACTAGTGCCGCACATTAGCAATCGACGCAGACCGGCAACACCCATGCCGATTCGTCGGTAATAGCTTCTCCCGCACGCATGCAGATACCGCTCGGCTTTCCTGCGAGCAGGAAGCAGGACGTGACCACATGTAGCGTGCGCGGCCCGTACTCAGTCATCATCTCAGAGGGCATCAAGTCCACATATTTTTGATAGACCATGAGCTGGTTGCTATGCGATGTGTACGCGGATTGGCAGATCACTCCGCCAGCGGGAGTCACCACCTTCACCGAATCTCCTTCCGCTCCATAGACCGGTTTCACCACATAGGCCGTGTTGTCCGGAGGCGGATCGAGATAGGTAGGCAGCATGTATCGTTCGATCAGCCGACGCTCGTCTTCGGCGAAATACTGGCCCGATTCGAACAGGTTCCAGATCACTGCCTGGAGTGCCTTGCTTTGCAGCAGAAATGAGAAGGGGGGGTTAATGATGGCCAAGCGTCGCTGCTCGACGAAGCGCAACACTAATCCGCCCATTTCTGGCTCAATCGAGGTCCCTCGCGGACGGAACAATTCATTACGGATCAGTTGCAAGGGGAAAAAACGATAGAGAACGTCGATGCGATTTCCACTGGGGTCGTAAATGCCTGCTTCATCAATGCCAAGAGATTCGATAGGAGCATACTGCGCAGAAAATGCTTCCAGGAGCCGGCACAAGTATTCCGCCAGGGCCCTGTCCCTGCGACAGTGGCCCACGGAGGTCACCACCACATTGGCCTGCTCGCCTACCTTCTTTCCGACGTACTTGGTTCCGGCCCGTACAGCGTCGGTCAGGGCCAGCACAATTTCCCGCTCACCGCATTCATTGGGGTCCTCTTTTCCGGCATCCTGACACACCGCGGCATTGACCGAGAACGCTTCGACCAGAAAGCCGGGTACATCGGCGTTGAACTCGAGTAATTTGTAGCCGTGCTCTGTGCGGGCCAGGTCGAAGCGCCCGATGACGCAATCGGGCATCCCGGGTATCACGCATCTGACGGTGGGCAGCAGGTGTCGCGGTACGCCCATCTCCAGCAGCGCCTCATCGGAAAGGCGGCGGAGTAATTGAGCGGCCCGGTCGTATATTCGGGCCAGGCTGGCTGTTGCGTTCAGAATTTCGTCTGCTTCAGCGCGGCTCAGCGTGCAAGGAGCGAGGATGTCGAATTCGTCGGCAAGGGTTTCCGGCCAGCGCGCTCCGTGGCGGACAAAAAACTCCTGCCGCGCGCGGCGATACTCGGGGAGCAGAGCATCCATTCGCAGTCCTCAGCCGCCGCCGCTGCCGCTAGTAGGCGGCGCGCAGTAGCAAAATGGGTTGTCTTTGCTGCCGGCTCCGCTTTGCTTAATCTGGCTCACATAGACCAATTTCCTCAGTGCCTTCTGAACAAGGGCAGGATCGTATTGGGGAAACTTCTTAACGACATCCTCTTGCGTCTGCATATATGTTTTGTCAAGTGGGTCATGACACTGCGGCGTGTCGTCCCTTATCCACTGAAAGATGTTATCAGCGGCGTATTGTACCTGGGGATCGGTCTTCCAGGACTCATCGGGTTGCGGTGCAGTTTGTCCAAAGGCGAGCACGACGGCCCCAGGCACAGGCAGCGTCCCGCTCAACATGAGGGAAGTGGTCACAGCGGTCATGAGCTTCTTGGTACGATTCATTGGATTGCTCTCCTTTAACGGCCGAACGGTCCGGCAGGGTCTTCGGGGGTGGGACATTCCTTGGAGACGTGCTCCTGGTAGTAATGCCTCAGTTCGCCCGCAAACGCGCGGTCCAGGCTCCCCCCTTGCTTGCTGTCCCAGTACCATAGCAGGCGAGGATTGCTGCATAGCGAGTCGTTGAAGTACAGCAAGTCGTCGTGCGCTAATTCGGCGCGGCGTTTATCGTTGCCTAACGACTGCTGCCACAAGTAGAAAGCTTCTTCGTACGTAGTGAAGATGTAGTGCGCCAACGCCCTCTCTTGAAGTAGCAGCTTGGCACGCTCCTGATCGGAAGCGGACGATGAGGCAACCTTTATCCTTGCGACGTTCGAGTCGTAGGCCTCTTCGCTTGCGGTGAACAGATGCTCCATAAGCGGGTACTGAAGCTGGAGCTGGGCCAACTCATGGAAAAGGCCGTACTCGGTTTTGATTACGTCGATCCGCGCTACGTCCTTCCGCGCCAGTTCCGAGGTGTAGAGCGAGAACAGCGACATGCCCAGCGCCACCACTGGCAGAATGGAACCCATCCCAAAGCTCCACTTCTTGGCGGGACTGCGAGATTCTTCCTGATGCTCCTCACCAGCCATGCAGAAGAGTATAGCCCCGAGTCTGTGAAAGTATATCTTCAGTCGGTGTGAGGAAGATTGCCGACTGCAGTGATGGGAGAGTGAGGCGCGGGCCGCGGTCGGTGCAACTGGCACTAAAGTTGCGATTCTGAGCATTTTGCGCTGCTCGAGGTCGAAATTCCACCAAAAGAACACAACTTTCGTTTTCCACTCCGTTACTGTTGGATCATGAAACGCGCATTTGTAGTTCGCCTGACTCCAGAAGCCGCACCAATCGCCGGTAAGTTTGAGGGTCGCGTGGAAGAAGTCGACTCCGGCAAGACTCGAAGATTCGTCACAGTTGAGGAATTCCTTGAGTTCCTGCAGAAGTGCCTCAACGAGAATCAGCCACTGGCAGAATAGTGTTTCTGGCAAAACCCGTTGCTTACGGCCGCCCCGATTTGAGGCGAGACACCCCTGGCACATCCTCATTCGGGCGTGACTGTTAGAAGTTCAGCCTGCCACATAGAGACCCAGCCTGCCACATCCAACCGCTAACAAAGTCACTTATATTATTTCGCGTCATTTCGCGCCGCGCCCAGCCGGCCAATGTGCCCACTTGAGGTTGGCCGCAAATGAGCGAGCCGCTACGTTAACGACTCGTCAATAGGTTATAGGGAAATTTACTTGATGCCACCAGCCCCTAGAGCGTTCGGGATCGTGAGCGTGGATTATCCTCGGACTTTTGCCGGAGTTAGGGGCTCGGCTCGTTGTGCAGAGTACGCGCGGCGAAGCGAAAGCCTTCTGGCTCGACTTTCACCATCCCCTGATATGGCCGATCGATGTCCGCGATGGCGACCAGCACCAGCGAGATCAAGACGGTGAGCACCACCACTTGCAACAGGTGAAAGCGAAAGTTGGGTACCCCGAAGAAGCACGATGCGGCGACCGTTATGATGCCGCCCGCAATCAGCACGGCCCACAGAATTCCGGGAAGATGCTCGCGGCTCTGCATGGCCCGAATACGGCGATATTGCGTCAATCCGCGTAATTCCTCCATGAGCTGGTAGGCCGCGATGGCGTTGGGTTGAGCATGCGCGCTCTGTCCTGCCAGCATCCAGAGCTGATCGATCATCTGGCCGCCTTGTGGCGTCATCTGTTCTCTTTCCATCGCGGTCCACTCGCGGTCTACCGTGTTCTCTACGTAACGGCGGCAGAGGCCCTGGATTTGGCCAGCATTCGCGTCCTGCAACTGGGTCGCGATGCGGAAGACATTCACCAGCGCGTTAGCTTCCTGCTCTTCATTGGCCTGCGCCTGCTGAAACATTGACCACACGCCCGACAGCGTGAAAGCCAAGGATGACTGCGTAGGTGGTGCCGATAACGGCCACAACCGCGCCGGTGAAATCGTTCGACTCCTTGCGGGAAGGCGCCGTGGAAGTGCGCGTCACCACGAACAGAAAAAGCACGGCCGCGCTGACACAGCCGATAATAATGAGAACGCTATTCAGCACGACCGTTCATCCCCCTTTCTCGCGAGACTAGGAAGCTTATACCGCTTTCTGCAGCGTTGAAAGCAGTCGCCGAATGCGACGTTTCCTGATCGCTGTCTCGATTCGTACTTCGGGTTTCGCTTCTCGCTGAGAGATGGAAGGGAGAGTCACACAATTGACTACACGCGGAGATTCCTTTCTGAAGCTAGTCCGCTTAACGGCCGATCCACTCCAGTTGGAGCGCCTTTTCCTTAGCAGCCATGGCCTTCATTTCTGGATCGCCTGTTACCAGAGGTTCAGCCTGCAAAAGGGCCGTGGCGGCAGCGAAACCGTCAGCGTACGAAATGGGATGTCGCGCCTTGAGGGTGGCGGCCAGCATAACCAATTCGTCATGGACCGAGATGGTCATCACCCGCGGGTGCAGGGTTTCCAAGACCCGCCGGCCATAGGCCACGTCGCGGGCCTTCACGCAAAGATAGAAGACCTCGCCGAGATTGACGATGCTCATCGAGAGCCTGTGTTCGCCGCGGTCGGCTGCCTCCAATAAGGCGCGCATCCGGTTCGCGGCAGGCTGTTGCCCTTTGAGCCACACCATGACCGCCCAAGCATCAAGGACCAGGTCGCGCATCTAACACCAGCGCCTGTCTTTGGCGAGGTCGGTTTTGCGCTCCTGTCGCATCAGCTTCTCTACGTCGAGGCGTGCGAGAGAACCCTGCAACGCGTCCAACGGCAGTGCGGCTGCTGGCTGGAGTTGGGAAGCCCAGACCTCAAGGGCCTGGTGCACTGCTTCCTGGAGCGTGACGCCCCGACTCGCCGCCAGGCTCTTGATGCGGCGTAGCTCGGGTTCGGGCAGTCTGACAGAAAGTACGCTGATTTGCTTGCTTGCTGGCATGCTTGCATTATAACATGAGCCCATCGGCGCCGCAAACAGCCAGGATTCACCCCAATCGTTGTCTCACGGCTATGTGACCGCCCTCACAGCGGAGAACCCGCCCGCAATGAGACGATTACTCACGGGAGAAAAGTGTCCCCACTTCATGGGTCTAATGACGCTTTTTACGCACTATGAAGAAAGTGCTGATCCTGGGAGCTGCTGGGCGAGACTTCCACAACTTCAACGTAGTTTTTCGAACTAATCCTGAATTTCACGTTGTAGCTTTCACTGCCACCCAAATTCCTGACATCGATGGACGCCGTTATCCAGCGCAGTTAGCGGGCGATCTGTACCCAAATGGCATCCCGATTCTCGACGAGAACCAGATGGAAGAGATCATCCGCAATGAGCAGGTGGACGCGGTGGTCTTTTCCTACAGCGACGTCGGGTATCCGGCGCTGATGCATGTGGCGTCGCGCGCGGTCGCCGCCGGAGCCGACTTCTGGCTGCTGGGCGTCGAGCGCACGCAACTGGTGGCGAAAGTGCCGGTGATTTCCGTCTGCGCGGTTCGCACCGGTTGCGGCAAGAGCCCGGTCTCACGCCGCATCGCGACTGAGCTGCGCAGCATGGGCTGGAATCCGGTTGTGGTGCGCCATCCCATGCCCTATGGCGATCTTATTGCGCAACGCGCGCAGCGCTACTTCTCGCTCGTCGATCTCGACCGCTATCGATGCACCATCGAGGAGCGCGAAGAATACGAGCCCCACATCATGCAGGGCACGACGGTCTATGCCGGGGTGGATTACGAAGAGATCCTGCGTGAGGCGGAACGCGAGGGTGATGTGATCCTGTGGGACGGCGGAAACAACGACACATCGTTCTATCGTCCCGACCTCGACATCGTCGTACTCGATCCACATCGGCCGGGACACGAGCTGGCCTACTATCCCGGCGAAGTGAACTTCCGCACTGCGCACGTGCTCATCATCAACAAGGTGGACACCGCCGACCCCGATGGCGTGAAGACGGTGCGGCAGAACATCGCGCTGCATAACCCCAAGGCGCAGGTCATCGAGACGGCCTGCAAAGTGATGGTGGCCGATCCCGAGGCGGTCCGCGGCAAGAACGTGCTGGTTGTGGAGGACGGTCCGACTATCACCCACGGCGACATGCCGTATGGAGCCGGTGTCGTCGCGGCTAACAGGTATGGCGCGGCGTCGTTGGTTGATCCGCGTCCGTTCGCAGTCGGCTCCATCGCGAAGACGTTCGAGAAGTTCCCGCATCTGTGGCGGGTTCTGCCCGCCATGGGATACAGCGACCGGCAGCGGCACGAACTGGAGGAGACGATCAAGCGTGTTCCTTGTGATTTGGTGTTGGTGGCGACGCCGATTGATCTCGCGCGCACCATCAAGCTTGACAAGCCCAGCGTGCGGGTGAGCTACGACGTGCAGGAAATGGGCAGGCCCGCGATCACCGAACTGATTGAGGAGTTCACGCAAATGTACAAGCCAGCCTTGGCAGAAGCTGGGAGGTAGCATGAACTCAAAGGATTTCCTCTCGATTCGCGACTTCTCGCCGCAGCAGATCCGGCACTTTCTTCACGTGGCTTGCCAGATCAAGGCCAATCCCAGGGCGTACGCAAAAGCTCTCAAGGGCAAGACGCTGGCCATGATTTTCGAGAAGCCGTCGTTGCGCACGCGGGTGACGTTCGATGTCGGCATCGAGGAGCTGGGTGGCCATCCACTGTATCTGTCGCCTGCCGAGATCAGCCTCGGCAAGCGGGAGTCGCTGTATGACGTTGCCCGGAACCTGGAGCGCATGGTCCAGGGCATCATGATCCGCACCTTCGCACACGAAATCGTGGTCGAGATGGCCAGGTGCGCCAACATTCCGGTCATCAACGGCCTTACCGATTACAGCCATCCCTGCCAGGCCATGGCGGACTACCTGACGATGCTGGAAGTGAAGGGGCGCATCGCCGGGCTGAAGATCGCATACATCGGCGACGGGAACAATGTGGCGCGCTCGCTCATGTTTGCGGGCGCGCAGCTAGGTGCGGAGATCTGGATTGCGACTCCGCCCCAATACGCGCCGGACGAAGAGGCCGTGGCCTGGGCAGAGCAGCGCTGCGCCAAGACGGATGCGAGCTGCACCATTACCCACGATCCGCAGGTAGCGGCCTATGGGGCGGACGTGGTTTACACCGATGTGTGGACGAGCATGGGCCAGGAGGCGGAGGCGGAGACCCGATGCAGAGTTTTCCAGCCGTACCAGGTCAATGCCAGGCTTTTCGCCCGCGCCAAACCCGATGCCATCTTTATGCACTGTTTACCTGCACATCGCGGCGATGAAGTTACCGACGAGGTGATCGATTCGCCGCGATCGTTCGTCTTTCTGCAGGCAGAGAACCGTCTGCATGCGCAGAAGGCGATCATGCTGGAACTGATGAGCGCCGATGTAGGGGAACGCGAAAGGTTCCGTGAACCGGTGCTGGAGCTCGTGAAGTAGGTCGCGAGTCTGGCTGAGCAGATGGGAGGCGGCGTTTCCTCTTACCCTCCTTTTCGCCGCCTCCCGTCTGCTAGCCAGGATGCGATTCGCTTTTTGCTCTTTGCGTTTCGCCAAAAGAGGCAGACACGTTACTGCTAAGAGCTAAGGGCGGGCGACGAGCGAAGAGCAAAGACCGAACAGCGAAGCGAATGGCGAATTTTATGTCAAAGATTGCGCTAGTCGCGGTTGGCGGCAATTCACTCATCCGTGCGGGAGAGAAGGGGACCATTGCCGAACAATTGGCCAACACTCGCCGAACCGCCGAGGCGATCGTTGGCCTGGTGCGCCTGGGATATCGACTGGTGATTACACACGGCAATGGACCGCAGGTGGGGGCGCAGCTGCTCCGCTCCGAGCGCGCCTCCGACGTGGTTTACAGCCAGACGCTCGACGTTTGCGGCGCGTGCAGCCAGGGCGAAATCGGATATCTGCTCGCGCAGTCGCTGGAGAACGAGCTGGCCGCGGCGGGGATGGATGTGCCAGTCGCCAGCCTGGTAACGCAAACCGTGGTGTCGGCAGACGATCCCGCGATGCAAAGTCCGACCAAGCCGATTGGGCCGTTCTATTCGCGAGCCGATGCGGAAGAAAAGAAGCGACTGCTGGGCTGGGAGATCGTGGAAGATGCGGCGCGCGGCTATCGCCGCGTCGTGCCCTCGCCCGATCCGGTTGAGATATTGGAACTGGGCGTTATCCGGTCACTGATCAATCGGGGCGTGCTCGTCGTCTGTACCGGCGGCGGCGGAATTCCGGTGATGCTGGTAAACGGCCAACTGCAAGGAGTGGAAGCAGTGATCGACAAGGACCGGGCTTCTGCGCTGCTGGCCACACAACTTGGAGTGGACCTGTTCGCAATCACGACAGATACGGAATACGTTTACCTGAACTACAGAAGGCCAGGCCAGGTTCCGCTGACGCACGTGACCGCTTCGCAACTGGAAGAGTATTACCGGGCCGGGCACTTTCCGCCGGGAAACATGGGACCAAAGGTGGAGTCGGTGCTGCGCTTCCTGCGCAGCGGCGGCAAAGAAGCCATCATTACCTCGCATGAACATTTGTCCGAGGCGGTTTCGGGATGGGCAGGTACGCACATCATCCCTGACGTCTTGTCGGATAGGACAACGAACCTGATGGAAGAACTTGAGGCGCCCGCGATCCGGTGAATGCCATGCCAACGATTGAGCAAGCCTGTTGCGACGGGCTGGAAAAGAAACCAGGACTGCCAGGCATGAGTCTGAAGCATGTAGTCGAGTCGCAGCAGTTCACGGTGCCTCTGCTGATGGAGCTCTTCGACCGTTCGCGGTTGATGGAGCGGATTGTCGCGCGCGGCGGCACGCTGGATTATCAGCACCGGATCCTTGCCAGCCTGTTCTACGCGCCGTCCACCCGCACCCGCTTCTCGTTTGAAGCCGCGATGCACCGGCTGGGCGGCCGAGTGCTGTCCACCGAACATGCCCGCGCCTTTTCGTCAGAGATCGAAACCGAGCAGGTCGAGGATTCTATCCGTATCATCGGCAGCTACTGCGATGTAATCGTCATTCGCCATCACGAAACCGGAGGGGCGGAGCGCGCCGCCAGGGTCTCACCCGTGCCGGTTATCAATGCAGGCGATGGAGATGGCGGCCAACATCCGACGCAGGCATTGCTCGACTTGTACACCATCTACCGCGAGCGTCCCCTCGACGGACTGAGCGTGGCGTTCATCGGCGAACTGGATCGCGGCCGTACCGTTCGCTCGCTGGCCTATTTGCTGGCGAAGTTCGAGCGCATCAAGATTTTTTTTGTCAGCCCACCCGAGCTGCAGATGAAGCCCGACATTCTGCAGTACCTCGATCGCCACGGCGTTCACTACGAATTGGAGGCGGACATCGATCGCGTGGTCGGCGCGGTCGATGTGGTATATCAGACGCGCATCCGGCCGGAGCGGATGCCGCAGGTTGCCGGCTCGCTGGGCTACGCCATCAATTCCAGCGTGCTACAGCGCATGAGACCGGACGCGATGATCCTTCATCCGCTGCCGCGAACCGTAGAGCTGGACAAAACCGTGGACGACGATCCTCGGGCGCTTTACTTCCGCCAGGCAGCGAATGGCCTGTACGTGAGAATGGCGCTGCTGACGATGCTGTTGGAGTAGCAACTAGCGCAAAATGCCAAGCGTTAACTGCTAGTTGCTAGTTCCTGGCTGGTACCTAGTACTTGCGCATGTGGATTTCGGCACCGTTGCGTTCGAACTTCACTTCGTCCATGAGTTGGTTGATGAGGTAGATTCCCCTGCCGTGGTTGGAGAAGACATTTTCGCCGGTGCACGGGTCAGGCACGGCTAGAGGGTCGAAGCCACTGCCGGGATCGCGAACCACGATCAGCATGCCGCGTTCTTCGTCGCATCCCACGCAGCATTGGACTTTCTTGGTGGGGTCCTTCTTGCAGCCGTGCACGATGGCGTTGGCGAGGGCCTCGCGCAGCGCCGTCTCGATCTCAAACTCCTTGCCCGCCGCGCATTCCAGCCTGCGGGCCATCTCCATGATCCCTTCCACCACGGGATTGATCGCGGTGGGATCGGCGTTGAGTGTGACCTCAATTCGTATCATCTAGTTTGGCGCAATCGAACTCTACTCTAGGCAAGCCACGTGGCTGCATCGCCAAGTCCCCACATGCCTCGGCT
>Ga0209040_10004902_pt1 | contig 10039 bp, 7 predicted proteins | sample BogFormECP12_OM3_FD_188240 | JGI IMG/M metagenome (GOLD analysis project Ga0209040, IMG submission 188240) | Bog forest soil microbial communities from Calvert Island, British Columbia, Canada - ECP12_OM3 (SPAdes) (version 2) | ecosystem: Environmental > Aquatic > Freshwater > Wetlands > Bog ... | reverse complement strand
CGCTAGCTGACCACCGGTGACCTGCAGGATGGCGCCGTTCACATAGCTCGCTGCCGGAGAGGCCAGAAACGTGATGGCGTTGGCGATCTCGTCGGGCGAGGCGGCCCGCCCCAGCGCGGTGTAGGCGGCAAAGGCATCTGTAAGGCCTGGCGTCGCGTCGGTGCCGGGAGTTTCGGCCGGCCCGGGCTGCACCGCGTTCACCCGCACACGGGACCGACCGAATTCATCAGCCCAGACGCGGGTCAGCAGTTCCACGCCGGCCTTGCTGGCACCGTAGATGCCTCCGGTGCGAGACGGAATAGCGGCGGCGACGGTGCTGAGGTTGACGACGACGCCGTGGCCCCGCTTGGCCATGCCCGGCACCAACTTCTGCACCAGGATGTACGGGGCTCGCAGGTTGATATTGATGTGGTCGTCGAAGAACGCGTCGTCGGTGTCGACGGTCGTACCGAACTTGTAGACACCGGCGTTGTTGATCAAGATGTCGACCGATCCGGCCTCGGCGGCCAGTCGGCGCACGTCGTCGGCGTCGGCGAGATCGGCAGCGATGAAACATGCTTTGCCCCCGGCATTTTGGATCTCCTGCACAACCTTGGCGCCGCGTTCGGCGCTGCGCCCGTGCACTATGACCTCGGCGCCGAGCTGACCGAGTTGCAGTGCTACCGCCCGACCAATCCCGGCTGTGGCGCCGGTTACCAGCGCTGTCGAGCCTTCGAGTGTTGTTGTCATCTGCTTACCCCTTCGCGGAGATAGTTTGTGGATGATGTGCGTAGCAGCGCACTCCCACCTCTTTTTAGTCCGAGACCGCCGAGTGGTTATGCGTCTTGCTTATCGGCGCTATTAGCGGCCGCTATAAGCTGGGCTGATAGCTAATCGGCTTCGGCGTGAGGCGGCCAGCGGTTATGGACTTTCGGGAACTCAGCGCCTTCGTGGCGGTGGTGGAAGAAGGCGGCATGTCCGCGGCCTCGCGTCGACTGCATGTCAGCCAGTCGGCGTTATCCCAGACGGTGAGCGCTCTGGAACGCGAACTCGGGGTGACGCTGTTAGAACGCATCAGCACCGGCGTACGCCCAACCGAAGCGGGAACGACATTGCTCGTCGAGGCGCGTGCGGTCCTGGCTCGCTACCACCAGGCCGTGTGGACAATGAGCACCTTTAGCGCCGGATCCAGCGAGGTCATCAGGCTGGGCATCCCGTTGGAGCTGGCTCCTGACGTGCTTCCTACGGCGCTGGCCAAATTCGCGGTGGAATCCCCAAATACGCGCGTCGTTCCGCAACACCTCTCGACGGCCGCACAATTCAAGGCGTTACGCAGCGATCAACTGGACGTAGGCCTGGTTCGTGAACGCCCCTCCGGATCGGAATTCGATGCGATGCTGGTCGCTCAAGAAGTTCTTGGCGTACTCATCTCATCGAAAGTTGCTGCGCGACTGGCCGACTCCGATGGCGTCCAGCTCGACGAGCTGGCTGAACTGAATTGGGTCGGCTTCCCCCGCTCCAGCAGCCCCGCCTGGTATGACGAGCTGACGGGCATCCTGCGTAGCCACGGCGTCGACATCGGACCGCCGGCGCCGGACGATCAAGTGCTGATCGCTGCGGTTAAGTTCGCGGCGGTAAGCAGCGGACAGGCTTTCGCGCTGGCACCCGAGAACGTGCTGCAACCGCTGCCCGACAACGTGACGTGGTCACCGTTAGCCGGTCAACCAGTGGTGCGCCGTACCTGGGTGGTGTGGCCGGCGGAATCGCGGCGGCGCGACGTCGGCCGTCTGATCGCGTCGTTTCAGCCACCCGACGGCATCTGACTCAGCAGTGCGTTGAGCCCGTATTCGAAGACGGCGTCGTAGTCAGTGGGGGACTGGAGCGCCTGGACGAGCGCTTGGTCCGGCCAGTCGTCGTCCCACAGCGAGGGATCTTCCTCCTCGTGTTTGGCGCCCCGAACGGCCGAGAACTGCATCACCGCAGACGATATGACGTGAACCTGCACCGCTCGCAAGACGAGTGCGGCATCGGTTCCGGTCACGCCCAACTCGGCCAGCTGCGCCGCCAACGTCTGCTGAATCGGCAGAAACAGCGTCGGTGTCCGATCGCGTTCGTGCGCGATGGCAAGCAGGTGTTGTCGATCAATCAGCGCCCTACGCTGCGAGCGGGCAAGTGAGGCAATGCGTTCGATTGCAGTGTCACCCTCGATGGGCAGATGCGCCATCTCGCTGAGCAATCGGTCGACCAGGCTGTCGAAGAGTTTGTCGCGACCTCCGACATGCCAGTAGATCGACGTGACTGCTACCCCGAGTTCCTCAGCGAGGCCGCGCATGGTGAACGCCTCCACGCCATGGATTTCGATCAGACGGGCAGCGGCGTCGAGGATCGTCTCCGCGCTAACGGGCTCTGTCACCGATCTCACCACCTCGGATCATCCGCTCGGGCTCGGGTAACTCGAGGTAGCGTTCCAGGTTGCGGTGCGTGTTGATCACTCGCCGTTCCTCGTTGGACAACGTCAAATGCGTGAACCCGGGCTGGTGCAGGCCGCGCTGAAGTCCGGCCAACACCGTAATGTCCTGCGTCATCACCAGACCGGGTTCGGCTTCGTTAGCCGTCATCCGGACGTCAGCCGGCTTGATTCGCGGCGCGCCCGGCGGCATACGAGTCCACAAGAACATCACCAGCTCGCCATGATCGGGGTCGGGCCCCGGATGTGACGCCATCACCGTCAAGTGGTCGGCGTTGGCCAGCAGCGTGAGATTCGGGAAGACGTTGTACTGGTGCAGCCGCATCACCTGGTCGGTGCTGGCCCAGCTCAGGTCGACACCGCGCTCGGCAGCGAAAGCTCTTGTCCGTTCGGCGATTACATCCATGGCCGACTGGCCCGGCTGGTTGCCCGGGAACGGAGTGCCCTCCGCGACGCCCATCAGCGCCCCTTGGGTGCAGACGTAGGCGTCCCACACCTCGGCGTCGGTCGGCGTGTGCTTAAGATGCGGGCTCGGCATGCCGTAAAGCTGCTCGGACTTACCGGTGTGCCCCCAAATCACCTGCGGCGCATAGACGTCATCCATGCAGCGGTGCAGCTCAGGATGCAACGTCTGGACATGATAGGTCTCGCTGTAGCCGTCGGCGATCGTCTTCCAATTCGCCTCGACTTCGATGGTCATGGTGCCATAGCACCGGAAGTCGCCGATCCCGAGCCAGGCGATGTCGTTCGGCACGACCTCCAGGAAGTCGGTCAACGGCGACGCGTTGACGTCGAGATTGACGAAGACCAGCCGCTCCCAAGTGTCGACGCGGACTGCGATTAGCGGCAGCTCAGACAGCTGCAACGTCCCGAAGCCCTTGCGGTTCGGGACCCGCTTGAGAACGCCGCAGAGATCCCACGTCCAACCGTGATAACCACAGCGCAGTTCAGGCAAGCCCGCACCCGAGCCGGCGCACAGCGAGTTGCCCCGGTGACGGCACACGTTCTGGAAAGCACGGAGCGTCCCGTCGTCGCCGCGGACGATCAGTACCGAGTAGGGGCCGCAACGGTATTCGAAATAGTCGCCGGGTTCGGCGACGTGGTCGACCGTGCAGGCGAGCTGCCACACCTTCGGCCACATCCGCTCCACCTCGAGCTGGGCAAACGCGGGGGAGTAGTAGCGCTGCGCGGGCACCAGGGTCGGGCGTTGTGGCGGCGTGCCGATCGCATCCTCTAGCCGAGCATCGCGCGTTGCGTGGGTCGTCATCGAAGCACTCCCGTCGCTTCTGTAACGGTGTTACATTGGTCCACTGTAGCGGTCGGCAGCGCAGGCAAGGGAGCAATTGTGTTCGACCTTAAGATCACGGGTGGCACTGTCGTGGACGGAACCGGCGCGGACCGATTCGCCGCCGACGTCGCCATCAAAGACGGAAGAATTGTCGAGGTTCGTCGCCGCGGGCCGGGCAGCCCGCCGCTGGAAGGCGAGGCGGCCGAGACGATCGACGCAACCGGAAAGATCGTCGCGCCCGGATTTGTCGACATCCACACCCACTACGACGGCCAGGTCAGCTGGGACGACATGCTGGAGCCGTCCAGCAGTCACGGCGTGACCACTGTCGTCACCGGTAACTGCGGGGTCGGCTTCGCGCCGGTGCGTCCGGGCACAGAGGACTGGTTGATCGGCCTGATGGAGGGTGTCGAGGACATTCCCGGCAGCGCACTCACCGAGGGCATCTCATGGGGCTGGGAGAGCTACCCGGAATACCTCGATGCCATAGGGAGAAAGAACTTCGCCGTCGACGTGGGCAGCCAGGTGGCTCATGGCGCGGTCCGCGCCTACGCGATGGGCGAGCGCGGCGCCCGCAACGAGCCCGCGGCACCTGCCGACATTGCGGCGATGGCGCGCCTGGTGCAGGAGGCCGTCGAGGCCGGCGCGCTGGGCTTTTCGACCTCCCGCACCATCGGTCACCGCGCCATCGACGGCGAGCCGGTTCCGGGTACCTACGCCGCAGAGGATGAGCTGTTCGGGCTCGGCCGGGCCATGGCGGCCGGCGGCCAGGCCGTCTTCGAGCTGGCCCCGCAGGGCGTGGCGGGCGAGGACATCATCGCGCCCAAGAAGGAACTGGACTGGATGCAACGCCTCGGCGCTGAGATCGACCGGCCGATTTCATTCGGCATGATCCAGGTGGACGCCGCGCCGGATCTGTGGCGCGAGCAGCTGGACATCTCGGCCGCCGCCCACGCGGCGGGCAGTCGGTTGTATCCCCAGATCGCTGCACGACCGTTCGGCATGCTTTTCGGCTTTCCCGGGCATCACGCCTTCACCCACCGCCCGACCTTCCGCCGGCTGAAAGGCGAATGCAGTCGCGATGAGCTGGCGCAGCGTCTGGCCGATCCCGCCGTCAAGGCTGCGATCCTGTCCGAGGACGATCTGCCGCCAGATCCAAACCTGTTGTTCGACAACATGTTCGCCCTCGCTCAATACTCGCTCGGCCGGCTCTACGCGCTGGGAGATCCCCCCGACTACGAGCCGACCGACGAGCGCACCGTGGAGAAAATCGCTGCGGAGCGTGGCGAGGACCCATTGGCCACGCTCTACGACCTGATGCTCGAGTCCGACGCAACGTCGATGCTGATGCTGCCGTTCTACAACTACTCCCACGGCAACCACGACGCGATCCGTGAAATGCTCACGCATCCTGCGGGCGTGGTCGGGCTGTCCGACGGCGGCGCGCACTGCAGCATGATCTGCGACGCGTCGTATCCCACCTTCCTGCTGACCCACTGGGCGCGGGATCGTCACCGGGGCGAGAAGCTGCCACTGGAGTACGTGATCCGCAAGCAGTCGCGCGACACCGCGCAGCTTTTCGGGCTCTCTGATCGTGGTGTCGTCGAAGTCGGAAAGCGGGCCGACGTCAACCTGATTGACATGAATGCGCTCACCCTGCATGCGCCCCGGATGGCCTATGACCTGCCGGCAGGTGGCAACCGGCTCGTGCAGGGTGCCTCCGGCTACAGCGCGACGATCGTCAACGGCGTCGTGACCCGCCGCGACGGCGTCGACACCGGCGCTCGCCCCGGCCGCTTGGTGCGCGGCGCGCGCTAGGCGTTGCTGACGTCGTGCCGCTCGGCGTTTGCCTCACCGGCAACTATCACATCAGCCACAGGAGTCTCGCCAGCTTTGGGATGTCCGTTGTGCCCGCCTTTGAGCGACAAATCCGTTGCGCGCTTTAAGTTGTCGCTCGAAGGCGGGCAAATTGTGTGCCGGCTCCACCCAGAAATTCGTGGGGCAGATGTGACAGCGGCAGCCCGGCACGCCGCTGATGAAGCGACAAATCACGGTTCGAGGATCAGCGGGCGAGCGCTTGATCGATCAGCGTCTCAGCTGCCGCGCGAGCGTGCACCCACGGCGACAAGTCGTCCAACGACGTAGCCAGTGCTGCCGCACCTTCGTAGAGCACGCTGAGCTCGTTGCCCAATAGTTGCGGGTCGGCGGCGCCCGCTTGGTTTGCCAGCTCGGTCAGTCCGTCGATGAAGCTGCGCTTGCTGGTACGAACAATCTCTTGAACTCCCGGCATCGATCCTGCTGCCTCGACGGCAGCATTGTGGAACGGGCAGCCCCGTAGCGGTCCGCCGCGTGCGGGCCCTTGGAAAACGGCCAGTAAGCGCTCGCGCGGCGTTTGCTCGCCGGCGTCCGCCAAGGGGCCGGGGACGCGGTCTTCGATGCTGCGCAGATATTCCTCCACCACCGCCGTCTTGCTCGGAAAGTGTTGGTAGAGAGTCCGTTTGGAGACCGACGATTCGGCCGCGAGTCGCTCAACGCCGGTGGCGTTGATGCCCTCCCGGTAGAACAACTCCGCCGCAGCATTCAGGATGCGCTGGCGCGCGCCACGGCCTCCCTTGGTCGCCACTTGCTGCTTGCTCATACCCGGAGTATACCGAGCGGTTTACATCGGCCGTCAAGTGGTGTAGCGTGGCGGCCGGATAGAAGTACACCAATCGGTTTACTAGGAGTGGACATGACAAAACGATCGCCCGTGGTATTGGTTACCGGCGTCTCCTCGGGAATCGGCCGGGCCGTCGCCGACGCGTTCGCCGCGAAGGGCTTCGAGGTCTTCGGCACGAGTCGTAACCCGCGAACAACGCAACCGGTCGCCGGGGTGGAATTGGTCCAGCTCGACGTCACCGACGACGCGTCGGTCGCCGCGGCGGTATCCACGGTCGTCCAGCGTGCGGGCCGCATCGACATCTTGGTGAACAACGCCGGTGCCGGTGTTTTCGGCGCCGCGGAGGAGACGTCGACCGCACAGGCGCAACAGCTCTTCGACACCAACTTCTTCGGATTGGTCAGGTTGACCCGCGAGGTACTGCCTTACCTGCGCGCACAGCGCAGTGGTCGCATCATCAACATCGGCTCGGTGCTGGGCTTCCTGCCGTCGCCCTACGGCTCGCTGTACGCAGCCTCAAAGCACGCGGTCGAGGGCTACTCGGAATCCCTCGATCACGAAACCCGCGAATTCGGTGTGCGGGTTTCCGTCGTCGAGCCCGGCTACACCAACACCTCTTTCGAGGCCAACGCGACCGACGCCGATTCGCCGATCGACAGCTACGCGCCCGTTCGCGAGCACGTCAAGCAGGTCATCGCCAAGGCGGTACGTGCTGGGGATGACCCCGCGGTCGTGGCACAGGCCGTCCTGAAGGCGGCGACCAGCCGTACGCCGAAGTTGCGGTATCCGGCCGGACCCTTGGCGCGGCGGCTGGCGTTGCTGAAGAAGTTTGCCCCGGCTGGCCTGCTGGACAACGGAGTTCGCAAAGCGAACAAGTTGACGAAGGCGCCCAAGCCAGCCGCCTCTTCGAAAGCTCAGGTGCCGCAGAAGGTTCGGTAGGTGCCGAAGTCTTCGGGAGCTGGACTGGCGTAGCGCTCGAACCCCGCTCGTTCGTCGTAAGGGGCGGTCACGGCGACGAGCAGCCGTTGGAGCGGATCTAGGTTGCCTCCCGTCGCCGCGGTCAGGGCTTCCTCGACGAGATGGTTGCGCGGAATGTAGATCGGGTTGGCGCGATCCATTGACTCGGGGTCGGGGCTGAGCGCTCGCCACCGTGACGTCCACTCGTCGAAGCCGGCGGGCCCGGCATCGCCGCGGGCAGACCGGCCGAGGTCGCGGAAGAACGAGGTGTAATCCACCTGGCTCTCTTTCAGCAGGGGCAGTAACGCGTCGACCAAGGACGTGACGGCCGCGCCTTCGACGTCGGCGGGCAGGCCCAGTTTGGCTCGCATGCCGGACGTCCAGACCGTGGCGTACTCGTTCCGGAAGACACCGAACGAGTTCTCGGCGAGCGCAATGCCCTCTTCGACGCTGTCGGAGAGCAGCGGAAGAAGCGCCTCGGCGAAGCGGGCGAGGTTCCACCCGGCGATGGCGGGCTGATTGCCATAGGCGTAGCGCCCCCAGTGATCGATCGAGCTGAAGACCGTGTCGGGGTCGTAGGCCTCGATGAAGGCGCACGGTCCGTAGTCGATGGTTTCGCCGGAGATCGTCATGTTGTCGGTGTTCATCACCCCGTGGATGAAACCGATCAGCATCCAACGGGCCACCAGCGAGGCCTGGACTCGGGCCACCGCCTCGAACAGCGCGAGGTAAGGCTGATCGGCGTCGGCTGCCTCGGGATGGTGGCGCGCGATCGCATGGTCGGCCAGGCGTCGCAGCAGGTCCAGATTGGCGGTGGCCGCGGCGTATTGAAAGCTCCCGACGCGCAGGTGGCTGGTGGCGACGCGGGTGAGGACGGCGCCCGGCAGAAGCGTCTCGCGCTGCACCGGCCGTCCCGTGGCGACCACGGCCAAGGATCGCGTCGTCGGCACACCCAGAGCGTGCATGGCCTCACTGACGATGTATTCGCGCAGCATCGGTCCCACCGCCGCGAGGCCATCACCGCCGCGGGCGAACGGTGTGGGGCCGGAACCTTTGAGGTGGATGTCGCGGGTGCGCCCGTCGGCGCCGACGAGCTCGCCCAGCAGCAGGGCGCGGCCATCGCCCAGCCGCGGCACGTAGCCGCCGAACTGGTGACCGGCGTAGGCCTGGGCCACCGGAGCGGCATCGCCGGGAACCAGGTTGCCCACCAGGAAGCGCAGCCCGTCTGGAGTCCGCAGCCAGGCAGCGTCGAAGCCAAGCTCGGTGGCAAGCGGCTCGTTGAGTGCCAGCAGCCGCGGGTCGGGAAATGTCTCGGCCTGCCAGCGGGTCGCCATCTCCGGCAAGTCGCGGAAGAAGCGGTCTTGCAGAGTAACGGTCATATCCGGAGCGACGCTCACATCACCACCCTACGGAGGCGTGACTAACATCGACCTGGCAAACCGTCCCGATAGGAGCCGTCACCGGATGCTGGAGCCGCATGAGGTCGACAGCCTCTTTCCCGCCGATCTGCCTGAGCCGGGCGAGTGGGAAGAGCGCTATCCGCCCCGCGAGCTGCCCGCCGGCGCTGAAGTGACCCGGCTCGGACCGTCACCGACCGGGTTCATCCACCTCGGCGGCATCTACACGGCGATGATCGACCGCGCCGTGGCGAACCAGACCGGTGGTCGCTACTTCGTGCGTGTCGAGGACACCGATCAATCCCGGGAGGTGCCGGGAGCATACGAACAATTCGCGCGCGCATTCGGCTACTTTCGGGTCCCTCCCGACGAAGACGACCAGACCGGCGCATACGGCCCCTACCGCCAGTCGGAGCGCGCGACGATCTACCTGACCTACGCGCGAGAAATGCTGCGATCCGGCAAGGCGTATCTGTGCTTCGCCACGTCCGAAGAGTTTGGCGAAATTCGAGCGCGCCAACAGTTGGCCAAGCTTCCAACCGGCTACTACGGGGACTGGGCCATCTGGCGCGACGCCGACGTCGCAGCCGTGCGGGAGAACCTGGCGAAGGGTTTGCCGTATGTGGTGCGCTTCCGCTCGCCTGGCCGCACCGGACAACGGGCCTCGTTCACCGACGCGATCCGCGGCGAGCTGTCGATGGAGGCCAACTACAACGACGCGGTGATTCTCAAATCGTCGGCTGATGTGCGGCTGCCGACCTATCACTTCGCCCATGCCGTCGACGATCACTTGATGCGGGTCAACCTGGTGATTCGGGGCGAGGAGTGGCTTTCGTCGGTTTCGCTGCACCTTCAGCTTTTCGAAGCGCTGCAGTTCCAGCCGCCCACCTATGCGCACATCGCCCTGCTGATGAAGCAAATCCCGGGCGGCAAGCGCAAACTGTCCAAGCGTAAGGACCCTGAAGCCGACGTCGACTTCTACATCAGGGCCGGTTATCCAGCCGATGCGGTGCTCTATTACCTGCGCGGTCTGGCCAACGGGCGCCTTGCGGAAATACCTCTGCCAGAAGCGCTCGCTGCGCCGATCTCGCTGGCCGAGTGTGGAGGCGCCGGCCCCTTGGTAGACCTCGTCAAGCTCGAAGACATCAGCGCCGACTACATCGCGACGTTGAGTGGAGCCGAAATCTACACGGCAGTGACAGCGTGGGCAGCCGAGTTCGATCCCGAGCTGCACCGCGTGATCCAAGCTCATCCGGACACGACATTGGCCGCACTTGCCGTCGAACGCGAGG
>Ga0209040_10004900_pt1 | contig 10042 bp, 10 predicted proteins | sample BogFormECP12_OM3_FD_188240 | JGI IMG/M metagenome (GOLD analysis project Ga0209040, IMG submission 188240) | Bog forest soil microbial communities from Calvert Island, British Columbia, Canada - ECP12_OM3 (SPAdes) (version 2) | ecosystem: Environmental > Aquatic > Freshwater > Wetlands > Bog ... | reverse complement strand
CCAGAGGGAAAACTGAGAAATGGGTACGACGACTGTGAACATTACTGCCGCACAAGTAAAAGAGCTTCGCGACAAGACCAACGCTCCCATGATGGACTGCAAGAATGCTTTAGCCGAGGCCAAGGGCGACATCGAGGCCGCCATCGTGGTGCTGCGCAAGAAGGGCGTAGCCACGGCCGCCAAGAAGGCGACCCGCGCCACCAGTGAAGGTTCGGTGGCCAGCTACATCCACGCCGGAGGCAAGATCGGCGTGCTGGTGGAAGTCAACTGCGAGAGCGACTTTGTGGCCCGCACTGACGACTTCAAGACCTTGGTGCACGACATTGCCATGCACGTCGCTGCCACCGATCCGCGGTTTGTCCGCAAGGAAGACGTAACGCCCGAGGCCTTCGAGAAAGAGAAGGAGATTTACCGCGCACAGGCCGCTGCAACCGGCAAGCCTGCTGCGGTGATCGAGAAGATCGTCGAAGGGAAAATGGGCAAGTTCTATGAGGAGGTCTGCCTGTTGGAGCAGCCCTTCATCAAGGACCAGACCATGACGGTGCATCAGTTGATTGCGACTGTCGTCGGCAAGCTGGGCGAGAACATCTCGGTCAAGCGCTTTGCACGCTTCAAGGTGGGCGACGTCAACGAAACGGTCGCTGTCAGCAAGGCAGCCGATCAAGCCGCTGAGTAAGGTCAAAGGGCCGGAAGCGATTCCGGCCCAGTTTTTTGCTGCTTCTGGCCTCAGCTAACCGAATCACCTACTGCTAGACTGACTAGTTGTGCCCACGGAACCTTCTGACAATGTCCACTCCTGTTTACAAACGCATTCTTCTCAAGCTCTCCGGCGAAGCTCTGGCGGCCGGCCAGGGGTTTGGCGTGGACAACACGCGGGTGCACGAAATCGCCGCGGAAATCGGCGAAGTCCACCGCCTCGGGGTGCAAATCGCCATCGTGGTTGGCGGAGGAAACTTCTTTCGGGGCGTGGCCGAGCAGGCCAAAACCATGGACCGTGTGTCCGCCGACCACATGGGGATGCTGGCCACGGTGATCAATGCGCTCGCGCTGCAGGACGCGCTGGAGAAGCAGGGCGTGTGGACACGGGTCATGAGCGCCATCGAGATGAACCAGGTGGCCGAACCGTTCATTCGGCGCCGTGCCATCCGCCACATGGAGAAGGGGCGCGTAGTGGTCTTTGCCGGCGGCACCGGAAATCCCTACTTTTCCACCGATACCGCGGCTTCTCTGCGCGCCATGGAAATCAAGGCCGACGCCATCCTGAAAGCCACCAAGGTGGACGGCATCTACACCGCCGACCCAGTGCTGGACAAAGACGCGACCAAGTTCGAGGAGATCAGCTACATGGACATCCTGCGGCTGGGCCTGAGAGTGATGGACGCCACCGCCATCGCCATGTGCCGCGAGAACAAACTGCCCATCGTGATCTTCGATCTCAACAAGCACGGCAATATCCAGCGCGTGGTGATGGGCGAAAAGGTTGGATCGCTGGTGCACGAAGGGCAAGGCTAGCGAGAGTGATGAACGACCCCGCCCTACCAGCCAAAAGACGGCCGGTAGAACGGGGCACCCTGCGGTCAAACGCTCCAAGCGTCGCACTCGACACGCGGGTTTATAATCAAGCGTTTGCGACATCATCTTCACACTCGTAAGGTGGAATCGACATGGCCCAAATCTCGATGGCAGCGCTTCCTGCGTTGAAGGACAGTTACGTTCAGCTCAAGACACGGATGGACAAGGCGGTGGAAGATTTTCGCAAGGAGATGACTTCGACCCGCACGGGCCGCGCTTCCGTGCACATGCTCGACGGAGTGATGGTCGACGCGTATGGCTCGCAGATGCCGTTGAACCAGCTCGCGAACGTGAGCGCTCCGGAGCCCCAACTGATCACGGTGCAGCCCTGGGACGTCAGCCAGATCGGCGCCATCGAGAAGGCCATTCGCAGCGGCGACCTCGGCTTGAACCCCATGAACGATGGCAAATTGGTGCGCGTCCCGGTGCCTGCGCTCACCGAAGAACGCCGCAAGGAGATGGTCAAGCACCTGCATAAAGTGCTCGAGGAACACCGGACCGCTGTGCGCAACATTCGCCGCGACGGCAACGACCTGATCAAAAAGGCCCTGAAGGACAAGAAGATTACCGAGGACGAAGAACGCGGTGCGATGGAGCATCTGCAGAAACTCACGGATGACGAGATCAAGAAGATGGAAGAGATGGCCAAGGGCAAAGAGAAGGAAGTGATGTCGGTTTAGCGGCCGATATCAGTTTGAGTTAAGAGCGGAGCAGCGAGCGCTGCTCCGTTTTGCATTACGGGCACGAAAGGAATTGAGCCACCCCTTGCATCAGAGCAAGGCGTCCAGCAACATGGAGGCATGCTGCTTGATCTGGGCGATTTAAGCGTGCGTTCCTGGCGCAAGGACGATCTGAAGGCGCTTCTGCACCACGCCAACAATCCGAATATCGCCGCCAACCTGCGCGATCAATTTCCTCATCCTTATTCGCGGCACGACGGCCTCGAATTCCTCGACTACGCCCGCTCGCAGGAGCCCGAGTGTTCCTTTGCCATCGAGTTCGGGGGCGAAGTGGTCGGGGGCGTGGGATTTCGCCTGGGACGCGACATTGCCCGCATCAGCGCAGAAATGGGCTACTGGTTGGGAGAGGAGTTCTGGGGGCGGGGACTGGCAACGCGGGCGGTCACGGCTGCGTCAGAGTGGGCCTTCGACAAATACAAGCTGACCCGCGTCTACGCCTTTGTGTTCTCCCACAATGTGGCATCAATTCGGGTGCTGGAAAAGGCTGGTTTCGAGCGCGAAGGACTGCTGCGGCGCAGTGCAATCAAGAACGGTGTGGTTATCGACCAAATCTTGTACGCCAAGGTGCGGTGACAACCCGAGGCGCCAAGATCCCGCCCTACCCTTCGCTCCGCTACGGGTAGAACGGGGCACCCGCTATTTCCTTCCCGCTGCCGCTGCCGAATTCGTTGGATCGGCGCCGCTCCAAGTTTCGTCTGAGGTCGGTCCGTAAACCGATGGCACCGGCTTGTTCAGCATCCGAAGATAAACCGTAAGCTGGGTGCGGTGATGGCAGGTGTGCAGGACGCGCCGCCAGAATACCCAGATGCGCTGCCGCGAGAGTCCAAAAAAGGGAACTTCGTGCATCCACCACTCCGCCGTTTGCTCCGCAAAAAACTTGAGACGAGGACGGGCCAATTCCGCCATGCGCGTGATGAAGGCGTCGAGTTCCTGTGATGCCGGAAGCACATCTGCTGGCGGCGGTTCGGGTGCGCCCACGAATTCACCGAAAAAGCGTCGCTCGGATAGCAACTGATGCTTCAGGATCTCGGCCACGGTGGATGACTTGGGGTGCGGGCGGAAGCCGAGGTCCGACGGTTCGAAACAGCGCCACACTGCAATCACTTTATTGGTCTCGCTGGCATAGGTGTCGAGCACATGCTGGAAGAGCGGGTTGGCGGCGCGCGGAACCTCTGCGACAGCGATGGTGGTGAATGGGTATTGCATCGTGACCACCCTCGATTGGCGGGACGATTGTACTGCCAGCAATGAGGGGAGATCGCCATTGAGAGAGTGCTGGGTCCACTCGTCAAGATATTAAAAGTGAATGAACTAAGACCCAAACAACTGGCCCAACTTGGTAAGGCTCAGCAGCTCCTTGACGTGGGGCGAGAAGTTGACGAACTCGAGACTGCAATAAGCCGCCGAACCTGCGGACACTTTCAGACCAACCAGCGTGCCCAGCCCGGAACTGTCCACAAAGTCGACGTCGGTGAGGTCGAGCACAATGCGACGGCATTTGGGTATCATCGGTTTGATCAGTTGCTTCAAATCGCCCGCAGTCTCGCTGACCACTCTGCCATGACACTTCACTAGCGTGGTGTCACCTGACAGTTCCACCTCATACCCGAAGGGAAGCGATGATTGGGTCGCCACAGTTGCCTCCTCACCCAGCGAACGGGTCGTATTATAACAACAAAGGGCGCAGTCAACGCGCCCTTGGCATTTCGGCTCTTCGCAAAACTTACTCGTTCAGACACTTTATCTGCTGCTGGTGTTGCTCGACGTATTGCAGGAGTTTGCCCTGCCTCTCCAGCGACAACAGGTTGTCGAGCACCGGATACTGCGCTGAGGGGTCAAAGCGCTGGATTGCCCGATACGTGCGAAGCGCTCCCGCCAATCCTGCAGCCTGCTTTTCCGCGGCGCTCTTCACATTTGGGTGCCGCAGAATGTAGGCGGCCTGAGAGTAGATCGCCTGCATACGCAACTGGTTCGAGTAGGTGTCGTTAATCTTGTCGAGCGAGTCGAGGTCTTTGCAGCAGGGTGTCACCGTGAAGTCCGGCACCTGCACGATCCACTCGGTCAGCCACATGCGTTTGTCGAGGCTGTCTTTGGCGAGCGGATTTTGCTCCAGGCTCTCGACATAGTCGAGAGCGCGAGCGCGCTCCTGCGGCGTGGACGGTCCTCGCGTTTTAGACTCGGCGGGAATCGACGCCGCCAGTACAGTTACGGTCAGTAGGACAAAGAGTTTGCATCCCATGGTGCCTTCTCCCTTGTAGCTTGGGCGGCCAGGCTGATTGTTGAATGATACTCCGACTACCGCTCTAATACGTAGCCAGGAGCTGAAAAGGTCAACCGCGAATCCAGCGATTCGCCCCGCTTTTCAAGGAGTTCGTCCCAGAGGGTTTTCAATTTGGAGACATACCCGCCGGAGGACAGGAAAGTCGTGCTCTGCATGGGATAATTACGCAAGGTCTTAACTGATGAAGCACATCGTTCACTCCACTTGTCCACATGATTGTCCTGACGCCTGCGGAGCGTTAATCACGGTGGAAGACGGACGGGCAACCCGCATTCAGGGAGATTCGGCTCATCCCATCACGCAGGGTTTTCTGTGCGCGAAAGTTGCGAAATACCTTGACCGTGTTTACTCGCCGGACAGGGTTTTGTATCCCATGCGAAGGATCGCTCCCAAAGGCTCGGGCGGGCCGGGAGCCTTTCAGCGCATTTCATGGGACCAGGCCCTGGAGGAAATCGTCACCAAACTGAAACACATCAGATCAGAATTTGGCCCGGAAGCCGTGTTGCCCTACTCCTATGGCGGGAACTTGGGAATGCTGAATGGCGCCTCGATGGACAGGCGCTTCTTTCACCGGCTGGGCGCCTCGCAGTTACTGAGGACCATCTGCTCCATCACGGGGGACGACGCCATTATCTCCGTGTATGGGCGCAAGATGGGCACTGAGCCCGAGCAATTCCGCCACTCCAAATACATTATCGCTTGGGCATCGAATATCCACGGCAACAACATTCACTTGTGGCCATTCGTCGAGGAGGCGCGGCGCAATGGCGCAAAGCTGGTGGTGATCGATCCCTACCGCACGCGCACCGCGAGAGTTGCCGATTGGCATATTCCGATCAATCCGGGCACCGACGTTGCACTCGCGATGGGAATGATGCACATCATCGTGCGCGATGGCCTGCACGACCAGGACTACATCGCGCGCTACAGCGAAGGTTTCGACGAGTTGCAGAAGCGGCTTCCCCGGTTCACGCCGGAACAGATCTCCGAGTGGACGGGCATTCCAAAAGATGAAATCGAACTCCTGGCACATGAATACGCAACCATGCGGCCAGCCGCGATCCGATTGAACTACGGCATCCAGCGCGCACAGAACGGAGGAGCTGCGGTGCGCGCCGTCTGCATGCTGCCAGTGATCACGGGATCGTGGAAGGAGGTAGGCGGGGGTTTGCAGCTTTCGCTGAGCGGCAGCTTCCAGCTCAACCAATCGGCGATGGAGCGCACCGACTTGATGCTGAAGAGTCCACTGGGCAGGGTCGCCCGCAGCATCAACATGACGGAGTTGGGCAAGGCCCTTACGGAACTTAACGATCCTCCGGTGAAGGCACTAGTCGTTTACAACTCGAATCCGGCAGCGGTCTGTCCCGAGCACAACCTCGTGGTGCGGGGACTGCGGCGCGAAGACCTGTTCACGCTCGTACACGAGCAGTTCTTCACCGACACCACCGACTATGCCGACATCCTGCTGCCAGCCACGACGTTCTTCGAGCAAAAGGACCTGGTCAAGGCGTATGGTCACCTGTATTTGCAGGTAGCGCAGCAAGCCATTGACCCTTTGGGCGAGTGCAAGTCGAACGTGGACTTGTTCCGGGAGTTGGCGTTGCGCATGGGATTCGAGGACGACTGCTTCCGCGAGACCGTGGACGACATGATTGACGCCGCATTGTCATCAGGAGTTCCGCAATTGCAGGGGATTACGAGAGAACGATTGGAGCGTGAGCCCCAGGTGCGGTTGAACCTGCATGGTGACGAAAGCGACAAGCCGTGGCTGCCGTTCGCCAATGGGTTCCCGACTCCGAGCGGACGGGCGCGGCTGTACGACGGTGATCTAATCGCGCAGGGAATGGATCCGGTGGCGGAGTTCGTCGCCCCTGAAGAATCGCGGCACTCGCCATTGGCCAAGCGGTATCCGCTGGAATTGCTGGCACGCAAGGCCGACAACTTCCTGAACTCGACATTCGTAAATGTACCCAGCTTGCAGAAGATGGAGCGGCAACACGAATTGGAGATCAACCGGCGGGACGCTGAGAGCCGAGGCATCAAGGATGGCGACCGCGTCCGCGTGTTCAATGAGCGGGGCGAAATCCTGCTGAACGCCCGGGTCGATGGCACGGTGTCGCCCGGCGTGGTGGGCGCCAAACTGGGCTGGGCGAAGCTGTCGGCCAACGGAGTCAACATCAATGTCCTCACCTCGGCGCGCCTGAACGATCTCAGTGGTGGCGCGACGTTCTATTCCACGCTCGTCGAGGTCGAGCGAGTGCCCGAAACTTCCAGCGCATGAGAGGGTTAGCTTCTGCGTGGCTGAAGAATTGCGGGTGGGCTGCGCTTTCTGAGCGCCCCACCCGTACCGTATAATTGCGATTTCATCCAAGCACCGTTTGAGGTTGTTCCTATTTCTTCCCAAAGCCAGGTAAGCCCTGCGGAGAACCTCCGCCGCGGGCGGCGCTTTTGTGCCACGGCGCTAAGTTTCCTTTTCGCAATCCTCTGCCTTGCCCCAACGTCCAGTTGGGCCCAGCAAGAGGTAATCGTGGACATCATCATCCACGGCAACCGCCGGATTCCGGCGGACACGATTCGCGCCCGCATGTTCATCCGCCCTGGCGATGTCTACGACCAGCAGGCACTGGAACGGGACTTTAACTCCCTCTGGAACACCGGCTACTTCGATGACCTGCGCATTGAGCGCGAACAGACGCCCAAGGGCTGGCGCATTCACGTCTACGTCAAAGAGAAGCCGACGATTCGGGAGATTAAGTACGTCGGCCTGAGCTCGGTTTCGCAGAGCGACGTGCTCGACAAGTTCAAGGAACGCAAAGTCGGACTGACTCAGGAAAGCCAGTACGATCCGACCAAGGTGAAGAGGGCGGAAGTCGTCATCAAGGAATTGCTGGCTGCTCACGGGCACCAATTCGCAACCGTTCGCTCGGAAGTGCGCCCCATCCCTCCAGCGGCAGTCGGACTGACCTTCGTGATCAAGGAAGGCCCCAAGGTAAAAGTCGGAAAGATCACCTTTGTGGGCAACAAAGCGGTTAAGTCGCGCGAACTCCAGAGCGCGATGAAAAACCTAAAACCGATTGGAATTCCGCACTCCATCTTCCTGGAAAGCCTGTTTCACCGGACTTACGACTCAACGAAGTTGAGCGAAGATGCCGAACGAGTTCGCTACTTCTACCAGACCAAGGGCTACTTCAAGGCGTTGGTGTCTGATCCGCAGACGAAAATCCATGACACACGTCCTCCATGGTATTGGCCGTTTTCGAAAACCCCGGGAAAGGCCGTCGACATCACCATGCCGGTGGAGGAAGGCGAACGCTACCGCCTGAAGGAAATCACGTTCAGCGGCAATAAGGCGGTACAGGACACGCGCGCCCTGCGGGCCCAGTTCAAGATCAAGGATGGCGACATATTCGACAGTGAAGCGATCCGCAAGGGGCTGGACAACCTGCGTAAGGCTTATGCGGCGCTGGGGTACATCAATTTCACGCCTGTGCCGAACACCGATGCCAACGATGACACCAAACAAATCAGCCTGAAGATCGATCTCGATGAAGGCAAGCAGTTCTTCGTGCGCCGCATCGAGTTCCAGGGCAATACCACCACGCGTGACAAGGTCATCCGCCGCGAGCTGGCGCTGGAAGAAGGCCAGGTCTACAACGGAAACCTCTGGGAGCTGAGCTTGCTCCGCTTAAACCAGCTGCAGTATTTTGAGCCACTGAAGCCCGAACAGGACTCCGAAATCAAGCAGAATCCGCAAGAGGCGACTGTCGACATCCTGCTGAAGGTAAAGGAAAAGGGCAAGAACAGCATTGGCTTGACCGGTGGCGTGAGCGGCCTATCGGGCGGGTTTATCGGCGTAAACTACACCACGAACAATCTCTTTGGTAAGGGCGAATCGCTGTCAGTCCAGGTGCAGGTTGGCCAGTACCAGAAAAACGAGACCCTGTCGTTTACCCAGCCGTACTTGTTGGACAAGCCTCTCCAGTTCAGCTGGACGGTTTATCACAGCAGTTACAACTACAACCAGCAACAGCAATTGGCGGTACAGACGGGCCAGTCGGTCAACCTTCCCGCGAGTTATCAGGCTCTGCTGCAAAACTACACCCAGACCAGCACAGGATTCACCACATCCGTCAGCTATCCGATCAAACGGTCGTTTAAGCGGGTCGGCATCACCTACGGATTCGATAACACGTCATTGCAGACGTACAGTGCCGCCTCGACTCTGTATTTTGAGAGCCTGGCATTTCGTGGCTTGTCGGGGCCGAATGCTTTGAACGGAATTGTAACCAGCAAGGTGGTACCGAACTTCTCTTATAACCATATCGATAGTCCCCAGCGGCCCCATAGCGGACAGAGCTTTTATATTGCAACCGAAATTGCCGGCCTTGGCGGCAACACTCACTACTTCAAGCCGGTGGCCGAGTGGAAGAAGTTCAAGCCGATGCAGAAGGGCCGCAATACGCTGGGCTTCCGGCTGCAGGGATCCTGGATCAGCGGCTATGCGGGAGACGTGGCTCCGCCCTTCAACCGGTTCTATATGGGCGGCGATCAGGATATTCGCGGCTTCGACATCCGCACGATTTCCCCAGTCGTGCTCTTCCCGAGCGCGGTTACAATTCCGCTGCAAAACCCAGACGGCAGCACGGTGCCACTGGATCCGACGAATCCGCGCCGCGGTACTTGGAACGTTACCATTCCAGTCAATCAGGTCATCTTCCCCGGCGGCGACACGAGCATCGTCAGCAACCTCGAATATCGCGTACCCGTGATTGGCCCGGTGACACTCGCCCCGTTTGTCGATACCGGAATGGATTTCGTTACCAACACTTCGCAGCTCCGTATTGCGAATACGCAAGTGGTTACGCTGGAGACCACGAATTACGGCTGTCCTTACCTGAATCTCAACTATTCCTGCGCCGGAACTGTGAGGATTCCGGTCTCCCCGGTATTGAGTCCATTATCCGGTACCAATTACCAGCCCTACATGTCCACCGGGTTGGAACTGCAGGTCGTCTTGCCGATCGTGAATGCTCCATTCCGGATCTATTACGCCTACAATCCGCTGCGGCTGGATCAGCATGTGTCTCCGGTTTCGCCGATCACGAGATCGATGTTCCCAGCAGGGGCCGCTGGGGATTACACCTATGCCAACGCCGTGGCATTGTATAACCCCGCATACCTGCTGCGAGACCCGCGTAAAACGTTCCGCTTTACGGTGGCGACCACGTTCTAAGTCGGAAATGGCCGAGCGTGATGAGGTTCTACCCCGCGGATGTCAGCCAGTACTGGTGAGGCCGGGTTTTCGCGCCGGGACGAATCCGGTCGTGCGCGGGCCGAACCGCTTGCAGCGGAGATCAATGTAGCGGGTTGTGGCCCGCGCCTCTTTGACGCGGGCATGGCAAAAGCCTAGAATCTAAGGGAGAAGCCCGCAAACCTATTTTGCCTAGCC
>Ga0209040_10004899_pt1 | contig 10044 bp, 16 predicted proteins | sample BogFormECP12_OM3_FD_188240 | JGI IMG/M metagenome (GOLD analysis project Ga0209040, IMG submission 188240) | Bog forest soil microbial communities from Calvert Island, British Columbia, Canada - ECP12_OM3 (SPAdes) (version 2) | ecosystem: Environmental > Aquatic > Freshwater > Wetlands > Bog ... | reverse complement strand
CCGGCCAGTGGGACGTGCGCGGCTGAGGCGAGCGCGACGACCTTTCCCGCGAGCGCCCCGCTTCAGCCCTCACCCGGCTGGCGGGGCGCCTGCTGCCTGGCCACGAACGGTCCCCGGCCGGGCACCATCCTGACCAGCCCCTCATCGCGGAGCCGGTCGAACGCCTTGGCAATCGTCGCGCGGGCCAGCCCGGACTCCTGCTGGATCTGCCGGGTCGAGGGGAGCGGCGTCCCAGGCGGATAGGTCCCGTCCGCGATGCCGCGCCGCAGCAGCTCGTAGAGCTGGAGCCACACCGGCTCGTCGCTCATCGCGTCGATCACCTCGAACGTCACCCCCGTAACCTATCGATGCCCCTGAACAGCAATGATGCACATTGACACCGTCGTTGTCCATCGATGACCATGGACATGGTGGACTAGGCTGCCTAGGGTGTGGTGTAAACACCAGCGCGCCCGGCCGGTGCTTGCACACCAGGCCGGGCGCTGACCGAGAGGATTGGTCTCGGCTATGGAGAATCCAAGCACAGACGGCAGGCACAGTGCCTACTACAGCGTGGTGGGCAAGGCCGACGCCGACCTGGAAGAGGCCCTGAGCCACGTCCGCGCGGAGGAAGACGCGCACCGCATCACCCCGGCCGAGGTCGCCGCCGAGCGCATCGAGCTGCTTGAGCGCCACCTAGAGCTCTGCCAGCAGGCCCGGATTACCCACCTGGGCGGCACGCCGTGAGCGAGCCCGTCAACCTGGCCTACCTCTGGCACCATTACGGCGAGGCGTACGAGATCAACATGCGGCGCGGGCGGTGCGAGGCACGCCGCCGCGACGACGGGACCGTGCTCACTGCGGACAGCGCCGAAGAACTGCTGGGCCTCATCCGCGCCGACTACGCCGAGCGCCCGGTCAGCAGGCGGATCGTGGAGGCCGACCGCCCGCAGCCGCCTAGCTCCCGGTTCCGTCCCGAGGGCTGAAAAGAACGCGCAGCTACCGGACCAAGGGCCGCGCGCCCAGGCTGTGCCGACCCGCACTGACGGCCAGCGCGCCGAGCGCCGGGCAGGTCATCGTGCTCGCACGCGCGTCTTGCTGCTCGCCGCTGGCGGGAGCGCCACCCTTGACTATGACCTTCCCTGCCAAGACCCGGCACCTATCAGGAGGACGGGAGCGGAGCCGATCATGAATGCGGGTGGACTGTCGGAGGTCGATATACTGTTCCATCGGTGAGCACGCAAGTCGAAGCTCACCAGAAGGAGGGTGCCTTATGACCCTCAGCATGATGCAGTACCGGTAAATACGCCCGGTCAGGGCACCACAGCTGACCCGGTGGCTCAGGTAGGGGAGTCGAAGTCAGGGAGGCGTCGCTGGAAAACGGCACCAAGATTCACGCCGAAGGAAAGCGGCGGGTCCCTGTGGGCCGTCATCATCATCGTTAGCTTCAGCCTTAAGCACGAGTGGACTGCGATACGTCACCTACCGGACAATTGTCGCAGTTCACTCGTCAGTCCGTTGCGGACGGAAGCGGCGAGCCAGCCGGGGCCACATGACCCGAGCACGATCGGCTGAGAGCGCTCAGTCACGGTCAACCCATGTCACGACGAGAAGTCATGCTCACTCGGCTCGTATGTGTCTGAGTCGGGCACTGGATTTTGCCAGTGTGGAACCGGCGGCAATGCGGCGATGGCCTCATCGAGGGACACCAAAGGCGTAAGGGGATGTTCCACCAGCCACAGCAGCAAGGGTTCGGCTGTCCAGCGCATGGTCCAGTACTCGGCACTTCTGGCCTCTTGCTCGTCAATGGGGGTGTCGTCCCCGTGGCCGACCGATGACCGCAAGTCATACCGGCGCAGGTAAGTAAGCCACTCGCTGCACCGCCAGCGAGTATCCACCTCCGCTAGTTCTCGCAATCGCTTGAGCGCTCGCAGATCCTTGCGATCTGCGGGGTCAAGTGCCAGACATTGGCATGTTGGGCGGTCTCGACCGCATAGCGAGTCGTCGTGCCGACCGCAGGTGAAATACGAAGCCCGCCGCGCCAGGCGAAAACCCTGTGATTGAGGGAGTCGCTCAAGCAGCATGCTTTCGAGTCCCATGACAAGATTCAGGATCTTAAATGCGGGGCGATGCTCAAGAATAGCCTGCGATAGTAGCTGCGTACCGAAGAGTGCCCGGCTAGGTCCATCGTCTAGCGGGCCGCTTGCGCCAACCAGAGCGGCGAGGGACGTGAACGCGGGTGATCCGTTCCAGGACGCTCGCGCCTCGTCATCGAACATCCAGCCAGGGGCCTCCCCCCTATTGCGAAAGCCCGGACCGCCTCGTTCTCCGACCGTGAGATATCGAACGGTTGAGCGATAGAGCTGACCTGGCAGGCCAAACATGGTCGTCTTGTACAGGTTGTACCGGACTCTCTGAAAGACACGCAGCAGGTCAGTGGCAAGAGTGACCAGATCGATTGCCGCATCGATATCCGTGGCATCGACCTGGGCGACTGTCCCCCGTGCGATCTCCTCAGCAGTTTCACGGTAGATACGGCCCATGATCTCGTGATCGAGCAGGTGCGCGGCTCTGGACGCCAGCAGCGATTCAACGCTGGCTGCCGTGTGCAAGCGGACGGCACCGACATCCCACGGCTCGGTGAGTGTGAGACCCTCGACGGGCAGCAAGAACATAGTCACCTCTTTAGTGTCACAGAAATTGGTGGGCTTCGCTGGTCAGTTCGATAGAGCACATGGCCGGTGTCGTCCTGAGCCTCCATGAGCGGCCGAAGCCCTCCCGTCTGAGCCCTGGCAGATTCGGGGCATATCGGTGCAGGTCAAGGCGGCCTTGTCACGCCGATGTCACACCAACCGGGCCTCAGTAGACAGTGAGCACCACGGCAAACTTCCTCGGGGACTCGATGGTGCCCTGCACCCAGCCCCATACGTCGTAGAAGAAGGTCATGCTCGGGCGGTGAACCTGGCCGATGATCTCAATGAGGTCTACCCGGCCGACCTCGCGGATACCGCCTGCCACTCTGGATCTAGGGCGTGGCGGCGGTCTCATACTCGCCGCCCCGCTCAGGCCGTGCCGGGCAAAGGCAAGGACAGGCGGGGTTGTACCGCCCGGCGTCCAGCCAGCCCGGCACGGCCCCTGCCCGGCACATGTCAGCGTCTCCATCGCAAGATGCGGTCGAGCACGTCGAGGGCGGCGGTGCGGCGCGTCTTCTTGCCCGACCAGACGGCCGGAAAGATCACCCCGCCAATCACGAGGGCGACGACCAGGGCGATGATCAGCAGCGCTGCATGGTTCCTCAGAACATTACTGACCTGGGATACCACCGAAAGCCCGTAGAGCTGGCGGCAGCCCCCGGCAGTTTTGACACTGCCCCCGCGTACTCTGATGAACATGTGCGGCCCTCCAGTTGGGGTCGGACTAGATGGATTGACGGCCTTCCGTTGGCGCGGGAGGCCGTCACCGTTTCCGGCGACAGCCATGCCGTCCTACCTCGGTTGTAGCCGACGGCACTGACATTTTGTCGCCCCGCCACGCCGGGAACCAAGTCACGCAGTGGACAGGGGTGTGGACATAATGTGCTGACACGTCGGCCAGCTTGTGTGCAGCCTGGGGACGGAATTGTGGACACGGTTGCCCTTACCGCAGGCATAGCCCTATGAGCAGGGAAAACGCGAACCACCGGCTGTGTGGAAGAAAAAACTTCGGGTGGATTCCCGGTGGGTGATCACAACGGCTTTTCCACAGGCACGGAATGGCAACCTGTGGATAACCGGGCTTCGGCAAGCAGGCCCGAGGGCACTATCGACCTGATAATCTTCGCTTGTCAGTTCGATAGGGCCGAATGTCCAACGTCGTCCTGGCCCTGCACCCAGGCCGGCAAGTTGCCCGCCCCGATCGCGGTGAACAGCGCGCTCGACGGGTCCAGCTCGATCACCGTGCCCTTGATGAAGGTGACGCCGGGCACTGATCCGTACTCGCCAGCGCCTTGCGCGTAGCGCTCCCGTCCGCTCCGATTCGCTCCCCCGGATTCAGGATGCCGTGCCCTGAACGGGCGGTTGAGCTAGACGGGCGGGGAGCGCGGGACGCACAGGCGACTGGGAGCGGGCCTGTGCGCCCCCGCGTCCGCGCCCGCAGATCGCGGGGGGCCTGCGGTGATGGCAACTCCCTTACATCGAGCACAACCGTCATCCTGCCGACCTGTTGTGCATTCTGCCCATCAAGTTCCGCCCAGTCTGGGAAGATTGCCGCACTAAAGCATGTGCTCCCGCTCTTGACATGACCAACGGTCACCGCAGCCATAGGCGGCGGGCCGCTGTATTGCCGAGGGCGAAACCCCCGAAAGGGGTCCGTGCGACACGAGCCACCGCGCGCTGACGATTGCCCGGCTCACCGATTGAATAAAGGAAACACGATGCGAATCCGCACCACCCCCGCCCTCGTCACCGCCGTGCTCGCGGCAGTCATCGCCGTGGCCGGGTGCTCATCTGCACATCCGGCTGCATCCGCCAGCGCCGCACCCGCGCAGTCGAGCACGTCCTTCACCATGCCCAACGAGGTCGGTCATGTGCTGCAGGACGCGCAAGACGATCTCCAGCGCGTCTCGGGCAATTCCGCCTACTACAGCAGGTCCCACGACCTACTTGGCAACAGGCACCAGATTCTCGATCGAGACTGGCAGGTGTGCACACAAAACATCGCAGAGGGCGCGACCGTATCGGAAAGCGACACCGTTGACTTCGGCGTGGTCAAGCTGAGCGAAAGCTGCCCGTGAGAGCAGAATCCTCCTGAAAATCGGAAGCCCAGAAGCAGGCACGCAGCAGGGCCTAGTTCGCCAGCACGGCGCTGCCGAAGCCAGCCGCCCCGCCGGTCGCAGGTTCACCGGCTACCGGGGTGGCCGCCGTGCCAGCGGGCACCGTGACCGTGGCGGTGACCACGTACCGCTGAAGGGCCATTCAGCTCACCTCCGGGTCAAATTCTGGGCGGCCAAATTTTGACCGGCCGGAAAAGCCGAACGTCCGGCCTTTTGCCCGTCAGTTGCTTACCGCTCCCTCGGACCCGGCCACGCCGCTGGCCAGCCGCTGCGGCGTCGGCAGCGTGAGGTTGGACATGCCGATCGCGGTCTCCGGGACCGAGCCCGGATCGACGCTGATGAGCTGGCCACGGGCCAGGTACTCGGTGCCGTCGCCGTAGGCGAAGCTCAGCCGGGCGCTGCCGTCGGCCGGGGTGCAGATGCGGACAGTCATGCTGGCCTCCCTGGGTCAGTTGCTCTGGGCGGGCCTGGCGGCAGGCGGGCCGCCGAAGGTCCGCGTGCCGGTCACCGGCCCGGCCTGGCCGCCGTCGGCGTAGTTCCTCGGCGGGTGCGTGCCCGGCACGCCCAGCTTGTGCGCGATGATCCGGCTCGCCTCGTCCCTCGGCACCCGGACCACGCCAGGGCCGGGACCGCCCGAGGTGGCCACCGCGTTGGTGAGGTAGACGTCCACGAGCTCGGGCTCGGCCGAGGGCAAGCCGTTAGTAGCACTAACAGCTTGCCTGGCGGGCTGCGGCTTGCTCACCGCAGGCCAAGGTCCCGCGCGAGCTGGGCGATGCCCGGATAGCCGGGCTGCTCGGCTTGCGGCAGCTCGTAGCCCATGCCCTGGAGCAGCGCGTCCTGCGTGCTCAGCGGCGGGCTCGCGTAGGCGTCCAGCCCGGCCGGGGCCGGGTGGGACTCCCCGCCGAACCAGTCATCAGCCAGCCCTGCGGCCAGCTCAACGACGCGGGCTGGCATGTACTGGTCGGGTACATCCGGGTCATCGACGTCGCCCCAGAGCGTCGTGCCCGGCTCAGCCAGCTCGATCGAGGCCGTGAAGTTCGCCAGCGCCGCCTCCCCGGTGCTCGCGGGCGGGTTGCTGAACAGCCAGTCAACGCCCACGCCGTGCAGGCATTCCAGGTCGTGATACCTGGAGCTGCACCGGCCGTACTCATCGACCGGCCCGCATGCGCCCTTGCCGGTGCTCACGGCCAGCTTGATGGCCGCCTCGTCGCTGGCGAAGTCGGATTGCTGACCTGAGTACACGCCCTGACCGGCGCGGGACATGAGGCGCTGCATGCGATCTTCGTCTCTGCGTGCTGGCCTCATCACGTCCTCGACCGCTGCGGCGGCGCGGGCATCCTCGCGGGCCTGGTCGGCGGCCATGCGCTGGCTGAACGCGGAGTCAAACTCCGCTGCCGCGCTGACGTAACCGCTGTCGTCATACACCGGGGCCTCCGTGTCGTCGTAGCCGTCGAGCAGGCCAACCTCGTCCATCACGTCGATCAGGTCGCCCAGCTCGGCGTCGTTCAGGCCCTCGAACGGGTCGGCGGGCACCGAGGGGCTCCAGGCGGGCGCAGGGCCGGGCTCCCCGGCGAAGGAGTAGTTCGACAAGTCGATGGTCACGGCGGAATCGCCGCCGTTGCTCATCTCGACCGGCTGCCAGGCCCCGAGGCCCGGAATGCGGGGATCGAGGGTCGCCAGCACGTGCTGCACGGCGGCCGGGTAATACTGACCGTCCGCGCGCTGGTACTGCTCGACTATGCGGGCGCTGACCCCCAGATAGGGGTTTTCCTGGATGACCTGCTGGCCGCGCTCGGTCAGCTCGGCCTGGATGTACAAGCCGTCCGGCTCCAGGCTCATGGACGTGATCCGGCCGCGCGTGCGCTCCGGGTCGTTCGTGTGCGTGTTCTTCGCGTCCGCGAACTGGAGCGGAACGCTGTCGTAGGCCCGCTCGTGCCAGGCCCTGATGAGTCCTTGCAGGTACTCGCGGGTGAAGTTGAGCTGCTTGCCCTGGTACTGGATGCTGCCGACCGGCAGCAATCGCTTGCGCCAGGCGTTGCCGAGCCCGATGGTCGGGGTCGCGTCGAACGGCGTCAGCACCGTGGCCGTGGCCGCGCTCACCGGTTCGCCGCCTTGCCCGCCAGCTCGCCAGCTTCCCGCTCGATCCTGGCGACGGTCGCGGAAGCCTCCAGGGCCGAGGCACCGGCCGCCAGCGCGGCCTGCTCGATCCGCTGGCGGATCTCGAACTTGCGGTCGGCCTCGGCGCGCTCGCGGGCTTCCTGCTCCGGGCTCATGCGGTACGGGTCAAAGCCCCGAGCTGGCACATACTGCCCGTCAGCCAGGGCGGCCTGGTCGAGCTGCGGCAGCCTCACAGACCTCTGCTGGAGTGCCTGGACGTCGAGCCCGCCAACCGTGTTCTCGCTCATCGGCCCGGCTGCTTCCGGGCACTCCCACCAATCCTGCATGGGCCACTTCCTCACCTAGGATGCGCATCCTGGTGCCAAGCCTAAACCTGGAGTTGAAGGCTGCCGGGCGGCGCGCTCGGGCTCATGGTGATCTTCGCCACATTCACGGCGGGAGGCTTCAAGAGGTGACGTCGCCTCTTGAAACTACGGCTGGCGGCGCGACATGCCCGTAGGGCAGGTCACAAACCTGCCCTGACCTGGGATGTCGGGCGGCTGGCAGCCTGCGCGGGGAGCCTGGCCCGCAGCAAACCAGTTTGCGGCAGATGGTGGCCTGGCGTGCCGTCACCGGCTAGCGTCTGAGCCGGGTGCCCCCAAGGAGCCTCCAAGAGGAGTCCGTTTGGTCGCGGTCCTCCTGGGATTCCGTTTGAGCGCGGTTCTCCTTGGGGGCACCTTACCGGCGCTACCGCAGGTTTCGCGGGCTCGGTTTGGTCTCGGCTGCGATGCGCCTTTCCTCGGCTTTCCGGCGCAGCCTCTCGGTCTGGGTCATCGCGCCGTAAACACTCGGGTCGTGCACGGGAAGGCTGAGCGACCACTGTGCGCAGGGCTCCAGGACCGGGCAGGCGGTGCAGATGTTCGCCGCTGCCTCGCGCAGCACCGGATCGGCCGAGGTCCACCAGGATTGCTGGCTCGGCGGGACATGCGCGCACCGGCCTTCGCTCCAGTTCGGCGGGGCTGGCAGCGGCCGGATCGCTGGCGGCTTGCGGGTCGGGCCTGGCGGCTGACCTGGGGGGCCTTTGGGCTCGCGCTCTTCGGTGACGAACTCCAGGATCTCGCCAGCGCGTTCGAGGCGGGCACGGGCGCGTCTGACGGTCGCCTCATCGCAGCCAGCGGCCTCGGCTATCGCGTAGTTGCTGCGCTTAGGATGCGCCAGCAGGGCCTCGGTCGCGCGGTTGCCTGGGTCTGGGGTCGTGTCGAGCACGGACAGCGAGTCGGTGGCTGCCGCGACGTCGGGGAGCTCCGGGCGGGCGCGCTGGATCTGGCGCTGAGCGGTCCTGATCGTGACGCCAGCCGCCTCGGCTACCTCGGCCGGGGTGGACGCACCCAGGGCGACCGCCAGCGCAGCCTGAGACGGCTGGCGCGGCCGGGCTATGCGCTGGGGTGGCGGGATGGCCGGGATCGCGCCTGCTTGCTCCAGGCGCTGCCTGGTGTACCAGACCGTGACGTTCGAGCAGCCGAGCTCGGCGGCTATCAGCTCATCGCTGCGGCAGGGATCGCTGAGCAGCTCGCGCTCGGCCCGGCTGGCTGCCGGGCGCACGCTGGCCGAAGTCCAGGGCAACGCTCAACCTCGGACACGCTGTCCGAAGACGGGGCCGGGCGTAGCCTGGGCCTTGCCAGCCCCGCCAGCGCATGGCCGGGGCTGGCTCACCGGGCCGCCGTCCTGGCGAACACGCAGGATCGCTCGTGCTGCCAGCCATCGTCACGCCACTCGGCGGTGCAGGCGGGGCAGGCCAGCTCGATCTCATCCGGCTCGTTGTAGTAGCTGCCCGGCAGCCGTTCAGCGGGCGGGCGCAGGGCCTGCGGCACGTGCCGGTCGGGGCTGGGCGGGCGCGATGGCCAGCGGCGGGTGTTCGACCACCGGCCGTCTGCGAGCCTCCGTGCCATGGCAGCCAGGCTAGGCCGGGGTGCTGACGCCGATCAAGGCCAGTAGGCAAAGCTCGAGAATTTCCTACCAGATCAGTAGGGTAGCCCGGCACCTAGTAAGCGGCTTACCACCTGCCTGCACGAGGTCCAGATCCCTACCGGGCGGTAGGTTCGCACCTCGTCCGAAGGCTCCCAGTTTGACTAGATCAAGCTCGCCAGGCTCCCGGCTCAGGTTCCCGGCGCTGGATCAGCGCAGGTCAGCGCCTGGGCCTGACCTGCCGAGACGGCATGTCAGCCCCCGGCGTCGGCCTCCAGGATGGCGTCCAGCAGGTCCTGCATCGCGGCCTGCTGCTGCTGGGAGCTCCGCAGCGCGGCCACCAGACTCCAGATCACGCGCTTTTGCCGCCTGATGACGTCCTTGGCCGCCAGTACCTCGGAGCTGACGTGCATGAGCTGCTCAGCAGCGGGGTCTAGCGCCACGCGATCACCTGCGGCCTCTGTCGCGGGTCTGGCGGTGCTGGCGGGGCTGGTGGCTTCGGCGTGCACAGCGGGCACCTGTAGGCGTGGATGTCGCGCCAGGCCGCGCCCAGCGACCGCCGGACACCGAACTCGCTGGCCAGCGCCTTCTGCACCTGGCGGTACGGCAATTCACGTCCGCACCGCAGCGTGTGGCTCAGCGCGACCAGCCGCAGGTGCTCGCCAGCGGGTCTTGGCAGGCCAAGCGGGTATCGCTTGCCGTCCTTCCCGCGCACGAGCTCGACCATGACCACGTTCACCTGAGCATTGTGCCTCTGCTGGTCTCGGTCGCACCAGCGGGCCGGGCCTGCCGGTAGTCGGCCAAGAGTTGCCACGGGCGTGGCGCGAGGCGGTCTGCGACGGCCGAGGCCCACCACCCGAGCCGTTCACCTACATCATTCCGGCACCCGCGCCGTGTGGTCCGCCATCGCGTAGATCGCATCCCAGTCGATCGACCCGTCAGGATGCTCGTAGCCGTCCAGACCTGTAGTAAAGTCGCGGTTTCGCGGTGCGGGTTCGCCGTGTCGCGTACTGTGACGTGATCGGTTCTGGTTTGCGGTTACATCGCGTCACCTCCTTCCGGCCGTGCTTGGTCAGGTGCTGGCTGCGGCGGCCAGGCGGGTGGCGTAGTGGTGCCATCGGGCGCGGGCCTGGTGGCGGCGCCGCCACCGGGACCAGCGCAGGTGGAAGGCGAGGCGGGCGCTGGTGATGAGC
>Ga0209040_10004898_pt1 | contig 10044 bp, 3 predicted proteins | sample BogFormECP12_OM3_FD_188240 | JGI IMG/M metagenome (GOLD analysis project Ga0209040, IMG submission 188240) | Bog forest soil microbial communities from Calvert Island, British Columbia, Canada - ECP12_OM3 (SPAdes) (version 2) | ecosystem: Environmental > Aquatic > Freshwater > Wetlands > Bog ... | reverse complement strand
CCGCAACGAGCGGCAGCAGGCAGCGATCCCCACCAAGACCAGCCGAATCATCAACACGAAACACTGCCAAGTCATGTGCAAACAGCGTGGCCGCTAACAGGGCTGGCCTTTTTACCTGTCCGGTCACGAAGCCTGACTGCAAGATCTGCAGTAGCGACTCGTTGGCCGGTAACTGGTGCGCGAGGAGAAGCTCCCGGAACTCCTGCCTGATGAAAGGCAGGCTGACATGATGACCGGCCAGTTCGTCGAGCAGCGTGCCAATGTCCCAAGTGGCCAGGTAGGCGAACCGAGCGCTGAAAATACCCGCCTCGGTGAGCCGGTACGCGTCGTCGAAGTCGAGAAGTGCGTACCCGATCACCTGGAACATCGTCGTGACACCGAGAGACAGCTTCGAGTCTGTCTTGAGGTCGAGCAGGAGCCCTGCCGCGATTAGGTCGGCGTCGGCCTTGATCAAGGCCGACCCAGCAAATCCCGGGCCGATAACCCACCGGCCCGGCCCGCGCGCGAGCTGAGGCAGGAGTGTGGACGCGAATACCTCACGGAACGCGGCAAGCTGGCCAACAGCGGCTGGGGAAGCCAGGCCAAGGAGGTCACCCGCTGAGGCGCGATGGCCGTGGAAGCGCTCGAGCGGTCCCCTCACCGCGGCCATCGGATTGCGGAACATTTCCGTCAGCAGCGCAAGCGCCCAGCAGGCGCTGGCCAGCCGATCAGGATCAGCGTCATTGCCGCCGATAGGGCCTGTGAAGTCGGTCGCGCTCGCGTCGAGCGCGGCGTCGGGGTCGTAGCCGAGCGACTCAGCGATCTCGATGAACGCTTCGACTACTCCGGAACGGCGTCCGCACATGGCCGCGCCCGTGGCTGCGAGCGTGAGGGACGGCCGGGGGTGCAGCATGAACCGCAGGAGCCAGTCGGCCGCCGTCCCGACGGTTCCCGGGTTGGCTTCCTGCCTGTCCGCGGAAGCCACCACGAGGGTTGAGCCGGCCTGGCGGTAGCGGCGTTGCACGTCGCGCAGCCCGCTAGCGAACCGATCATCGAGGAATCGGCGAACGGGCGAGTCCTTGCTGTCCAGCTCTGCCGTGAGCGGCCGGAGGACCATGACTTCAGTCTTGCTGAGCCGCAGGCAGGAGCTGGCTGGGGTCACCGCTCCACGACAGGGCCAGCTCGTCCCGGGCCCTGGTCGCAGCTACGTAGAGCAGTGACCGCTCGCGCAGGAGCGCATCGGCCCAGGCGTCCTCCGCGTACTGCTCGTCCCGCAGCGGCCTAGGGATCGCCCCCTGGTCGATCCCGAAGAGCAGCACCTTAGAGAATTCGGTTCCCTTGGCCCGGTGCATGGTCATCGCGACTGGCTGGCCTGGCTTGATGTGCTCCCGGTCGACCGCCCGGATCGTCACGCCGCGCTCGGCGAGGCCGCTGACCAGCCGGTCCCGCTGCCGCTGCTCCCGCACCAGGACAGCGATAGTCTCCGGCGCGTCAGTCTCCGCGACCCACGTCCCGATAAGCTCCGCCGCCCGGCCGAGCTCCTCGGTCAGCGTCGCGCACGCGATCAGCCGGGGTACGGGACCGCTGCGCGCCGACCGGTACCTGGCGGTGGACTCCTGGTCCGATTCGAGGTCGATGTACGCGCCCCCCTCAAGCACGTTGATCGCGTAGCCGAGGTTCTGCGCGGTGGTCCGGTAGTTCAGGGTAAGGCGCTGGGACCTGCCGACAATGCGGATGCCGAACGCCGACAGCACCACCCGCCGACCATAGATGCGCTGGTAGGAGTCTTCGGCGATGAACAGGTCATCAGCGTGTTCGCCGGCAAGCGCCCGCAGGAGCTGCCAGTGCGCGGGGCCGAGGTCCTGGCCCTCATCCACGAGAACGTGATCGGCGACATACTGGGCGCCCGTGCCAGCGACCCGCTGCAGGTGGACCGCGGCGATGGTCGCCGCTTCCGGGAAGTCGACGGACCCGGCGATGCGAGCCTGAGCCCGGTAGGCCTCGATGACCACCCAGACCGCGGCCCGTTTGGCCCGGTCGAGGGCCACGCCGCGCCCTGGCCGCCGCACCTTGTAGTACGCCTCCCGGCTCGTGATCCGGTTCGCAAGCACCACCTGGGCGTATTCGTCCGTCAGGAACTGGGTGCTGCGCAGTGGGCCCGGCAGCTCGCCGCCCGCGGCGTCTAGCGCGTCCCGCCAGCCGGTGCCGGGCGTGCGGCCACCGACCTGTGTCGTGGCTACCCCGAGGACGGTCCCGGCGTCTTCGGCGACATCCGCACCTGCCCGCCGCAGGACCGCGCTCGCCAGCGCGTCGATCCCGTGTACGGAGACCCCGGGTTCCCCGAGACCGGCCGCATGCGGCAGACCGGGGTCGAGGCGATCGAGGTCGGTGCGCAACTGGTCGGCGAGGTTGGTCGTGAAGGTGGTGAGCAGGATCCGCGAGCCGGGCTCGCGACGGGCCAGCATCCGAGTCCGGTGCAGCAGTACCACGGTCTTGCCGGTGCCCGCGCCTCCGGACAAGCGGAACGGCCCTGCGTATGAGCGCTGGGCGTACTTGCGCTGCTCTGGATGGAGGAACACGCGCCACGCGCCGAAGTCGCCGCCCTCGATCACCCGGCGGAGCTCCGCGTTGTTCTCGATCCAGGCGAACGACATCTGCGCGGCGGGATGGCGCAGCCCTTCCACCAGCCGGTCCGCCTCGGTCTCCGCGCTGGTCGCCGGTGGCTCGCTGAGGCTTAGCTTGTCCTGGATGTCGGTCACGCTGAGGCCTGTCGCTAGGTCGATGAGCGCGAGGCCCTGCCATTCCACGGCGCTCTCTGCCAGCGCCATCAGCGCGTTCTCATCCACCGCGGTCAGGGCGCGTACGGCGAGTGATTCATCGATCCCGAGGACATCGACCAGCGCCTTGCGGTCAAGCCCCAGGCTGACAAGCAACGGCACGGGGGCGGGCGGCCCGGAAGCGGGCCAAGCCAGCCCCGCCAGGGGCGCCTGGGCAATGGACGAGACGGGGGCCGGCGTCTCCGAGACGGTGATGATCTCGGTGACGCCATTGACCGGGTTCACGGTGAGCCGGGTCTTCTTGGCTACCGCGATCGCGTCGTCGTGCGGCCAGATGCCGTGGAACACGTACATCGGCTCGCCCTTGCTCGGTACCCGGAAGAGGACGGCCCGATAGAATTGGTCCACTCGCCCGGTGCGCACCTTGTCATCCGCGCTGTTCGCGATGGGCTCGATGTGCAGCCCTGGGCTTGTGTCGTCCTCGCCAAGCTTCTCCAGGAAGGCGTAGGCCTTCCTTCTGAGGGAAGGTTCCAGCTTGCTTGCTGGCTTCGACATGATGATGGTCGGCATCAGGCGGCCTCTCTCAGCGCTGCGAAGACGGCGTCCGGGTCGTCGGAGAACACTCGCCAGCCGACTGACTCCAGGTCACGCTGTTCGTCGGGGTCCAGGCCCAGGCATACGGCGATCCGCGCGTCCGGCCAGGCGAAGTCGATCGGTATGCCGTTCTCCGTCTCATGCCCCATGACAGGCATGGCGAGCCATCCCGCCGCGCCGCTCGCCGCGCGACGCGCTAGCTCTTCGATGAAGACCTGCTCCGCGCCGCTCATGGCGAGGTTGTGCGCCGCCTGCCACTCGGGCGGAAGTTCAGCACCAGTATGGAAGTTCAGCACCAGTATCCTGAACGGGCCTTGGCTTCGAGTGATCACCGGCGCTCTGGCTGCTTGCCGCGGTGACCGCCGTGATGATGGTGGGCTGTTCCCGCAGGTTGAGCGCATTGGAGATGCGCAGCCATTCGCGCCATCCGTCGGCCGACTGGTCCTTGTCGGCGAGATTCTCCATCTGGTCGTCGATCACCAGCGCCACCTCCATCCGCGCAAGCTCAGAGATTGTGCCCGACGCTCTGGTGAGGCAGCCGACCGATCCGGCGCTCCACCACCAGGCGATGGTGCCCGCGTCCCCGGCCGGGCTGATCCGGGCGGGGTCGAGCAGCCGGAATGCGGCTTCGCGGGCCAGGTCCGCGTTGGGGTCCATCGTGAACTGCTGGGCGGTCGGGACGAACAAGAAGGGGAGATGATTGGCAAGCACCCGGTATCCGTCGCCGTCCGGGCTCTGGATCCATGAGAGCAGGAAGTAAATCGGCCCGCGCCTGATGGCCTCCACGTTCTGGGGCCTGAAGGTGACGCTCAAGCTCATCAGGGCCTCGATCACGTGGGCATCCAGCCATGCGGGCGCCTCGAAGGTCCCTGCCCGCGCATGCTCCACGTCGCGTGCGGTGATGCCGAGGACCATCACGCCGCTGTCGCGCAGCCCCTGCCTCTTGCGTGCGTCGTCGGCGATCCGGTTGTGCGCGGGGCTGGCGTGGTACAGCCAGCCGTCGGTGAAGATGGCCACTACCGGGAGGCTGCCCTGGCTGGAGCGGAGCACGAAGTCGGGCCTGCTGTCGCCCATCTGCACCTGCGGCTCGAGCGTCCACTGCCTGGTCGCGCCGGGGAACGTAATGCTCAGCCGGTTCCCCTTCGGCCCCGGCGTTTCCTTCACGGTCGCGCCGAGGGCGATCACCCGTTCGGTGAACACCTTCCTGAAGCTCTGCTCGAGGTGGGACTCTGGGCTCGGCAGCGCGGGCTCGTCCTCGGTCAGGGACCAGCTCATCGCGGCGGCCGGCTCGGCGTCCGGCATGCCAGCGGTGAGGATCGCCCGCAGGTGCCGCTCTGCGGCCGACCGGGACACGTTGTCGATGGTGCCGCCCGTGGCGAACGGGATGAGGCACCGATGGCACGCCAGCCGCTGCTCCTGCTGGCAGGGGCAGTCGCGGACCCGTTCCCACGCGCGGTGTAGCAGGTCCCACATCCGCGCCGGGTTCGCGAGCTCGGCCAGGTAGCCGGTGCCGCCAGGGACCACATCGTGGAGCAGGAGCGAGTCGCTTGTCGCGCCGCTGCGGCCGGCGACGGGCTCGCTGATCGCCGTGATGTCGATGTGGTCGGGGCTGCCGCCGATCTGCTCGTGCAGGCCGAGCAGCAGGGCGGCGGACAGGCTGGGGATCGCGAACTGATCGCCAAGCGTGACCGATTGCGGCAGCCGGATCACCGCTCCCTGGGTCGTCAGGGTGCGGGTCAGCGCGATGGTGCGAACGTGCTCGTCGGTGGCCTTGCGGTAGCGGCACCAGGCCCGGTGCTCGTCGGGGCGGTTGACGCCGCTGTTCCGGTCGAGCATGCCGCAGCCCTCGCAGACGCGGAAGAGCGGCGCGAGCTCCTCGTTCCCCGCGATCTCGCGGCTCGCGCCGTGCGCGCCGGACCGGCCCAGGTTCACCCACCGGATGACCATCCGGCGCAGGTACTTCGTGCCGAAGTCGTAGTCGTTGACGTACCACTGCCGGGCGACATAGTCGGGGTCCACGTCGGCGGCCACGGCGATGGCGTAGCGCTCGCGCTTGCGCTCGTCGCTGCGGTCGTTGATGGCCGCCTCGTCGCGCCGAAGCTGCGCGGAGACGCGGCTCAGCTCCACCACGTCGAGACGATGCTCGGTGCCGGACAGCCCCGCGCCGCCGCAGCGCGGGCAGAGCGCGGGGACGGGGGCACCCGGGCCGAGCGCGCTCAGGTCGAGCGCGAACCCGCAGCTCGGGCAGGACGCCAGCGACTTGATGGCCGAGTCGTCCGGTCCCAGGTCGACGGCGTCGATGAGGATCTCAAGGCCCCGCGCGTAGAACGTCGCTCCAGGCGCGAACTCCCGCAGCGCGTTCGCCGACGAGCGCAGGAAGCTCGCCGGCTCCGAGCGGAACTCCTGGGTCTCGGCGTCGATCCAGGTCACCGCCACGTCGAGCGTGACCATGTCGTCGAGCAGCGTGTAGTTGGGCAAGACACCGAACTCTTCGAGCACGGAGATCCAGTACTCGCCCTGCAGACGCTGCAGCTCTTTCCCCGTCATGAACAGGGCCGCGCGGGCGGACTGCCGGGCCCGGCGGTCGTCGTCGCTTGCCGCCGGGAGCTCGGCGATGCGTTCAATCTCGGGCAGCGCCTGCTGGATCGCGACCCGCCGGTGGTTGAGCCCCTCCACGGTCGCCACCCAGCGCTGTGACGCGTCGTACAGGTGGGCGGCGAGGCGGCTGCTGCCGGGCTCGCCAACGGCGGGGGCGGCCCAGGCCCGCAGGCTCGCCATGGCGGGTTCGGCCAGGGCGTCGAAGCTGGCGAGGAAACGGTCGAGGTGTCCGCCGGCCTCCTTCTCGGCGAAGCCGATCAGCTCGCCGAGGAAGCTGCCGGCCTCGGCCGAGCCGAGCGCCGTCCGTGCCCGTTGCGGATGCGGCCTGTCGTCTTCGCGGGCGAAGCAGTCGATGAGATGGGCGACGTACTGGCGGCGCAGGATCTCCTCGGCGGATAGGTACGTGGCGGGCGCGCGGACCTGCCCGTTGATGACGGACAGCGGGTTCTCGAGCCGGGGCAGCTGCTCGCCGCGTCCGGTGATGAAGGCGAGGTTGAGCGCGCTGCCGGTGAGCCGTCCGGCGCGGCCGACCCGCTGCAGGTATGACGCCACGGTCTTGGGCAGCGAGGCGAGCAGGACCGCGGACAGGTCGCCGATGTCGATGCCCATCTCCAGCGTGGGCGTGGCGACGAGCACGTTGGGCGCGTTCGGGTCGGTGGTCGACTGCTTGAACTCGGTCTCGTACCGCAGCCGGACGGCGTCTTCGACCAGGCCGGTGTGCTCCCTGGCGACGATCCGCCGCATGTCCGTCGACGCGTACAGGTGCCGGTAGTAGTTGTCGGGCCGGGGCTCGCGCCGCAGCCGCCCCGGGCAGCGCACCAGCATGCACGGCGCGTCGTCGAGCTGGCTCACGACCATGGCGGTGCCCGGCTGCTGCGTCCGGCAGACGGTGCAGGTCAGCAGGTTGCGCCCATCGAGCATCTCCGCAGCCGAGGTCGGGCTGACCACGACCGAGCTCGCCGGGATCGCGAACACGGTGCCGCCGCCCTCGGTCGAGATCGTGTGCAGCACCTCCGCGCGGGCGAGGCGCTCGAGCAGCTGCCGCGCCAGGCGGGCGCCGTGGGGGGCGGTGACGCCGAGCGTCCGCGCGGTCCACCGGGCATACCAGGACCGTGGGGTGCTGACCGGGTCGAGCAGCGGGTCCTTGACCGGAGCGGCCGGGCCGATTCGGGGGAACGCGGGGGCCGAGCGCCCGCGGGGGAAAGCCGGCATGCCCTGGCCGCGCGGGCGGCCGCCCCAGATGTGGTAGCGGTTCCCGTCGTGCCTGATGTAACCCTGGAACCATTCGTGCTCGATCCCGCCCTGTACGCGGATGTGCTCGAGCACGCCGCGCGTCCACGCCACCAGCCGCTTGTCAGGCAGGGACGCGAGCTCCCCGTCGAGGGTGTCCTGGCCGTCGGTCGCGGTGACCGCGGACCTGGCGATGGCGGCGAGCGCCGCCGGCTGGCCGGCGTCGACCTCGACGACCGTGCTGCCAGTCTGCTCCAGGGTGCGCCCGACGCGGGACTGCAGGCCGAACTCGAGCACCGCGTCGAACAGGAGACGGCGGCGCACCCGCGTCCGCACCCGGGCGGGCACCTCACGGGCGCGCGGCAGCCGCCAGAAGGGCGCGAACTCCTCCCGCTCGACGAGGTCGGGCGGGATGATCCGGTACCGACTGAACCGATTGTCGCCGGCGGCGGCGATCGCCTGATCGACCAGCGCGTCGAGCGCGATCGGGTGTGCGCCGACCGCGTGCCGCAGCAGCGCGCGCAAGGTCAGCGCGTGCGAACGGCTCTCCACGAAGCCAGCCCGGTGCGCCGCGTCCTGCACGCTGTCGGTGAAGACCAGCGCCTTCTTCTCCCGCGGGTCGAGGGCCTCGTCGCCGAACATCGTGGACAGCGTGACCGACAGCAGCGTGGCGATCGCGCTGCCGAGAAAGCGGATGCCGTCTTTCTGCTGGCACGACGGGCAGGTGTCGTCCCTGGATTCCTCGTCGGCGTCCGGGCCCACTTGGGTGAGCACGGGCAGCACCCAGCCGTCGCGGTAGTCCGGGTCGTCCTCGGGCGGTGCCTTCGGCAGCAGCATCCGCTGACGGATGGAGAACCAGCGCAGGCCCTCCACGCTCCCGTCGCCGACGGCTGCCGGATCGCCCGTCCGCGGATCGACGATCACCGGATCTCCGGCTGCCGGGGCGTGGTCGGCCTCGAGCGGCGCGTAGATGAGGGCACGGAAGCGGCCCTCGTGTGCGGCGTGGTTGCGCCTGATGGCGGTGTCGTCCGTGTCGAGGTTGGCCCCGACGGCGGCGAGGCCCACGCCCCAGCCGGACCGCCCGCAGTGCCGGCAGTAGACGGCGGGGAAGGCTCGCTGCTCAAGCTCGGCGGTCCCGACGTCGCTGAGGACGGTGAGCTCGCCGTCGTCGCTCCACAGATATCGTGCGGCGGAGCCCGCGATCCGGTCGATCCGGGTAAGCTCGCGCACCCACAAGTGCAGGTCCACGCCGAGCGCGGCCCGGCCGGCGACGACCCGGATCTGGCTGAGCGCCGCCGCCAAGTGGGTCAGGAACGTCAGCCGCTCGTCCTCGTCGGCGCTCGCCGGGCCGCTGGCCGGCTCAGGGAACAGCGACTCGGCGAGATCGCCCAGGTGGGTGGCCTGGTCCGCGGCCTGGACAAGCTCATGCACCAGGGGATGCGCCCGGACGAGTGACAGCAGCAGGTCGGCGTCATCCCCGACCAGGCCGGAGAGCGCGTCGCCGCCCACGTCATAGAGCGCGCCGAGAACGGCGAACGTCCGGTCGCGCGCCGGATCCCGGGGCAGGTCCGCCACCACGTCGTTCAGGGCGGGCAGGTCGGCCCGCGACGGACGGCGCGGCGCGAGCCCGAGGGCGGCCACCCGGTCGGCGGCGTCGGCCGCCCACTCGGCCAGATCGAGCCGGGACTCGGTGACGACGCTGGCGGCGTCGAAACCGTCGTCGCCGAAGACGGTGCGCGCGAATTCCATCATCGCTGCCGGGTCGCCCTGGTCGCCCAGGGTCGCCGAGGTGGCGACGGGGGTAATCCGGCTGAGCGGCCGGGCCAGCTCCGCGTCGGTGAGCGCGTCGTCGGGCAGGTGGCTCTTCAGCGTCAGGCCGAGGCGGCGCAGCAGCATGGCAACGTCGGTGCCCTGCGCACCGTCGTAGGTGTGGAACTCGTCGAGCACCAGGTACGTGAGGCTGCCCGCGCTCTGCTTCCACAACCCGCGGTCGTCATGGCGGAGCAGGAGCTGGTCGAGCATCTTGTAGTTGGTGAGCAGGATGTCCGGTGCCTCGTCGCGGATGATGGCCCGGTCGGTGATGAGCTCGTCCGCGCTGACCTTTGTCCGCTGCGGCCCGTCCTGCCCGGTGTGGAGGGCGGCGGTGATCCCGGCCAGCTCCTGGCGCGTGGTCAGCAGGTCCGCGAGCCGCTTCGCCTGGTCGTTGGCGAGGGCGTTCATCGGGTACAGGATGAGCGCCTTCATCCCGGTCACCCCGGCGCGTCGGGCCTGCAGCACGTGATCGAGGATCGGGTACAGGAACGCCTCGGTCTTGCCGGACCCGGTGCCCGTCGTGACCAGCGTCGGCAGCGGGCGAGGCTTGTCCGGCCCGAGATCCGCGCTGGACAGCCGGGCGAACGCCGCCGCCTGATGACCGTAGGGCGTCAGGCCGATGTCCCAGCCGAGGATGGACTGCCACCCGTCGGCCGCGGCGCGGTACGGGAGCCGGAGCCGCAAGTAGGGGCCCTTGAAGATGCCGTGCTCGCGGTCGCTCAGGAACTCGGTCAGGGCGAGCTGGGCGTCCCGATCAGCCAGCGCGAAGGTGGTCGTCAGGTAGTCGAGCAGCCCGTCGCGGATCTCCCGGGCCTGAGCGGAGGGGAGTAGCTCACTCATGAGCAGCAAGCCGCCGTTCGAAGTCGGCGTAAGCGGTCCGCATGTCCGCCTCGCGGTCGAGCAGTTGGAACGGCAGTTCGTAGGTGTAGGTGTTGCCTGCCTGATTGGTCGCGATTCGCTCGGGACCGCTTATCTGGTCGCCGTTCTTGCGGGTCTCCGAACTTAACCGGGGCGTCCCCGATTCCGCCCTCGCTCCCAGCCCAGCCTGGGCCCG
>Ga0209040_10004897_pt1 | contig 10050 bp, 6 predicted proteins | sample BogFormECP12_OM3_FD_188240 | JGI IMG/M metagenome (GOLD analysis project Ga0209040, IMG submission 188240) | Bog forest soil microbial communities from Calvert Island, British Columbia, Canada - ECP12_OM3 (SPAdes) (version 2) | ecosystem: Environmental > Aquatic > Freshwater > Wetlands > Bog ... | reverse complement strand
TTGGCGCTGTCCACCAGCTCGCCGTTCTGGTCGGATGGTTCCGACACCGGCTACTCCAGCGTGCGCACGCTGGTCTGGCAGCGCTGGCCGACGACCGGGTTGGCCGCGCCGGTGGAGTCGGCCGGCGAATACGACGGACTCGTCAACGATCTGATCGACAGCGGAATCATCACCGACGAGGGGATGGTCTACTTCGACGTGCGGCCGTCGACGTCCGCGCCGACCCTTGAGCTGCGGGTGTGCGACAGCTGCCCGTCCGTCGACACGATCGTCCTGATCGCAGCGCTGTTTCGGGCGCTGGTCGAGCGCGAGGCGGCCGGGCTGCGGGCGGGCACGGCGCCGACGGTGATCTCACCGACGCTGGGCCGGGCGGCGCTGTGGCGGGCCGCCCGGTCGGGGCTGGAGGGCGATCTCGTCGACGTCACCGGACCGGCCCACCGGCCCGCCGCCGAGGTGGTCGCCGACTTGGTGCGCTCGCTTCGCCCGCAACTGGAGCAGGCAGGCGACTGGGACATGGTCAGCGACCTGACGCGGCGGGTGCTGATCGCCGGCTCCTCGTCGGCCCGTCAGCGCCGGGCGCTGCGCCGTCGCGGGCGACTTACCGACGTGGTAGACCAGCTGCTCGCCGAGACCGCCGGTCGCTGGCCGGACACCGCGACAGCAGTCGGCGACGACCCCAGCCTGTTGTTCGGCTACCAGCCGGGCAGCGTCACCGCGGCCGGCGATGTGTACACCAGCTACGACGAAGCCGTCGACGCCGATGGGCGGCCGCGGCCGCAGTACCGCAAGGTCCTCGCTGCCATCGCCGACCTCGGTGTGGCCACGCTGCGCTCCCGCGAGGGCGGCATCGAGCAGGAGCAGCGCACCGGCAATATCACCTTCCGGGTCACCGGCCAGACACAGGCTCAGCTCTTCCCGCTCGATCTGGTGCCCCGCATGGTGGCCGCCGACGAGTGGGCGATGCTGTGCGACGGCCTCGGCCAGCGCGCCCGGGCGCTCGACGCTTTCCTGCGCGACATCTATTTCGAGCAGGCCATCGTCGGTGACGGCGTCATCGGTGTGCATTCCTTGGACCGGGCGCCCGGTTTCCGCTCTACTGGGCGGCTCGCCGGAGACGCCGTGCGCGCGCACGTCAGCGGCACCGACCTGGTGTGCGACAGGCAGGGCCGCTGGCTGGTGCTCGAGGACAATCTGCGGGTGCCGTCGGGCACCGGGTACGCGGTGGTCAACCACCGGCTGCTGAGCAGGCACCTGCCGGAGCTGCGGCCGCCGGTGCCGATCTCCGACCCTGACCGCACCCCGCAGCTGCTGCTCGACACGCTGCTCGCGGCCGCGCCGCGGCACGCCGGTGACGATCCCGCGATTGCGCTGCTGTCCGCCGGATGGGAAGACTCCGCCTGGTTCGAGCACACCTTCTTGGCCGAGGAGATGGGCGTCGCGCTCGTCCAGCCGTCGGACTTGTCGTTTCGCTCCGGAAAGCTGGTGCGACACATCGGATCTGACGTCCGTCCGGTGGACGTGATCTACGCGCGCATGGACGAGGACATGCTGCTGTCGTCGACCGGCCACGACGACGCGCCGCTGCGCCCCGGGCTGCTCGGCGCGATCGCCGACGGTCACCTCACCATCGCCAACGCGCTGGGCAATGGCGTCGCCGACGACAAGGCGATCTACGCGTTCGTCCCGGCGATGATCGAGTACTACCTCGGCGAGAAGCCGAAGCTCGCACAGGTGCCGACCTGGATCTGCGCGGAGCGCGCGCAGCGCGACTACGTACTGGCCCATATCGGCGACCTGGTGGTAAAGCCGATCGACGGACTCGGCGGCAGCGGCGTGCTGATCGGGCCGGATGCCTCCGACGCGGCCCTGGAGGCGCGCCGGCGTGAGCTGCTCACCCAGCCCGAGCGGTTCATCGCGCAGGAGTTGGTCGCACTGTCCACCCATCCCACCTTCGACGGCGAAGGGATGTTCCCGCATCACGTCGATCTGCGCGCGTTCGTCCATCTGCGCGCCGGTGACGCGGGATCGGTGTCGGCGCATGTGATGCCGACCGCATTGACCCGCGTGGCCAGCCGCGGGTCGCGGATCGTGAACTCGTCATCAGGAGGCGGCAGCAAGGACACGTGGATCCTCGCCGCCGGCGATGTCAGAGACAGCTAAGGGGAACGAGATGTGCGGTATCTGCGGAGAGATCCGCTTCGACGACGAGTCGGCGGATGTCGCCGCCGTGACTCGGATGACCCAAGCGATGACGTCGCGGGGGCCGGACTCCGACGGTGTGGTGGCGCACGGGCCGGTGGCGTTCGGGCACCGCCGCCTGTCGATCATCGACCTTTCGGCCTGTGGCGGGCAGCCGATGGTGGACAGCGACCTCGGTTTGACGCTGGTGTTCAACGGCTGCATCTATAACCACCAGGACCTGCGCACGGAGCTTCAGGCCGACGGTTACCGCTTCTTCTCCACCGCCGACAGCGAGGTGGTGATCAAAGCGTTCCACAAGTGGGGCCCGCGTTGTGTCGACCGGTTCAAGGGCATGTTCGCGTTCGCGATAGCCGAGCGCGACTCCGGCGTCGTGACGCTCGCGCGCGATCGGCTGGGCATCAAGCCGCTTTATCTGGCCGCCACGCCCGGCCGGCTGCGGTTCGCCTCCACGGTGCGGGCGCTCCTCGACGCCGGAGGCGTCGACACCGAGCTGGACCGCCACGCGCTGCATCACTACATGAGCTTCCACTCGGTGGTGCCGGCACCGCGGACCATCTACCGCGGCGTGCGCAAGCTGCCGCCGGCCACGGTGCGGACGATCCAGCCCGACGGGTCGCATACCGACATCGTCTACTGGACATTGGAATTCCGCCGCGACCCCGACCGCGCCGCCTGGTCGGCGCGCGACTGGCAGGACGCGCTGATGGACGCACTGCGCACCGCCGTGGAACGCCGGATGGTGGCCGACGTGCCCGTCGGTGTGCTCCTGTCCGGCGGCATCGACTCGTCGGTGGTCGTTGCACTGCTGGCCGAACAGGGCCAGCATGGGTTGGCCACCTTCAGCATCGGATTCGACTCCGCCGGGGGAGAATCCGGCGACGAATACTATTATTCCGACCTGATCGCCAAAACGTTTGACACCGACCACCACAAGATTCACATCGCGACCTCGCGGCTGTTGCCGGCCGTGCCGAAAACCATTGCGGCGATGAGTGAACCGATGGTCAGTCACGATTGCGTCGCCTTTTACCTGCTGTCGCAGGAGGTCAGCCAGTGGGTCAAGGTGGTGCAGTCAGGCCAGGGCGCCGACGAGATCCTGGGCGGCTACGACTGGTACCCGCCGTTGGCCAGCGTCGCCCGCGAACAGGTGACCGAGGCGTACACGAAAGTGTTCTTCGACCGCAGCCACGCCGACGTGCTGTCGATCTTCGCCCCGGAGTACGGGATCGACGTCGACGCCAGCCGCGAACTCGTCGCGGCCTATCAGGCCGCGCCGGGCGCCGAAACCGCGGTGGACGCCGCGCTGCGGCTGGACACCGAGGTGATGCTCATCGAAGATCCGGTTAAGCGCGTCGACACGATGACGATGGCGTGGGGGCTGGAGGCTCGGGTTCCGTTCCTCGACCACGAATTCGTCGAGTTGGCGGCCACCTGCCCGCCGGAGCTGAAGTTGGCGTGCGGCGGCAAGGGTGTGCTCAAGGACGCGTCGCGGGCGCTGATGCCTTCCGAGGTGATCGACCGGACGAAGGGCTATTTCCCGGTGCCCGGCATCCGCCACCTTCACGGCGAGATGTTGGATATGGTCCGCGACGCGCTGACGTGCGACGCCGCGCAGGCACGTGGCCTGTACCGCAAGGAGACCGTCGACGCCCTGCTCGCCGCGCCCAACGAAACGCGCACCACACTGGGCTCCAACGCGCTGTGGCAGCTTGCAGTGCTGGAGATGTGGCTGCAGAGCATGGGAAGCTGACGCTGATCCTGCGGGCCGGCCACCGCGCCGACCTCTCCCGCCGATGACAGTCACCAACCGCCCGCCGCGGTTCGCCGGAGTCCGAGCGTTTGCCGCATCGCATCCGTTTTCAACCACCCCGGCGATTGACGACTTTCACGAAGTTCGACCATGCCCTCGTCGAAGCCCACGCTGGTCACGCTGGAACACGTGACGAAGCGGCTGCAGACACGTTGTGCTGCAATACCTTTGATGCGGTCGATCTTCGCGGTGAAGTGTTGGTCCAGGAAGAAGTTCCCAGTTTGAGCCCCATGGTTCCGCGCGGTAGCTAGCGGTGCGGTGCTGGCACTACGCCCCCGCCGCCGCCGATCTGCACGGTCGGACCGCCCCAGACGTCGTCCCAATAGGGTATCGGGTAGATCCCATCGTCGACCGGGGGAGAAGCGTTGATCTGAACGTTGCCGGGCGTCGAGCATTCAGTGCCCCCACCCACGTCGGTACACGTCGGATTCGTGTCATCCGCTACGGCCGCCGGGGCGCCGAAGATCGCCGCCGCCGCGCCGGCCGCCATCAGATAGTTGAATCGCGTCCACATGGGTGATCCTTTCGACGGCCTGTCAGGGAGCGTACAGCCCTTTGCTGGTGACGACGGGGTGAGTTGAGTGTGCTCCGGTGGACGGGTGTAATTGCCGCTCACCTCCACGTTGCCGGCGTCATCCGCTTCAACCCCGCCGGGTGCACCCCGATAGGCGACCAGCGGTTTGCTATACCAACTGTCGGTCTTGCATACCAACCATCGGTCGGTATAGAGTCGATGCCACGGATGGAGGTACCGCAATGAGCTCCTCAGAGCAGTCGCAGACCAGGACGCGCATGTTCGCCCGGGTATTCGGCCCGTTCTTTGCGATCGTTCCCACGACTGTTGCCATCCGCGGCGCGTACATGCAGACACTGTTTACGGAGTTCAAGGCCAACCCGATGTGGCCGTGGCTGTTCGGCGCCATTCTTCTGATGTTCGGCCTCGTGATCATCGCGTTTCACCAGTACTGGCGCAGCCCGGCGGCGATCATCGTGTCGCTTGTGGGCTGGTTTCTCGCTATCCGCGGCGTGCTGCTGCTGACCGTTCCACAGGCCTATAGCGCGGCCGGGAACGCCATCTATAGCTCGGGCGCGATTGCGGCGGTGCGGGTGTTGGCAATCTGCCTAGGTCTGGCCGGGCTGTATCTGACCTACATCGGCTGGAAACCGGCACCCCGCACGCCAAAAGCCATGGCGAGCGCAACCCAGGATTGCCCCGATGCCGCGGGTGATTAAGCATCCAGACGTACGCCGGGGCGAGATGCTCGACCGGGCTTTGGCGCTGTTTCTGCAACACGGATACGACAATGTCAGCCTCAATGATCTGATTGCCGACGCCGGGGTTTCGAAAGGCGCCTTCTACCACTGGTTTCCGTCAAAGGAGGCGCTGATCGCGGCGCTGGTCGAACGCAGCGTCCGCGAAGGACTCGCCGCCATCGAGGACGCTCTCGCCCAGTGCAGAGGTGATGCGCTGGACCGGCTCAACGCGTTGCTGCAGGCTGGTTTTGACGTCAAGGTGAGGATGGGGACACCCAAGCAGTTGGCCGCGATGGTGTCGTTGCTGCGCCCTGATAATGCGCACCTGTACGGACGAATCGTCACCATCGGGGAAGACCTGTACCGGCCCTTGCTGACGCAAGTGATATCCGACGGCGTGGCAGAACGCATCTTTGACACGTTCGACCCCGAAGGCGTTGGTGACATGATACAAGGCCTTGCCGCACGCACGAACTCAAAGATCTTGGATGTGTTCCGCGCTGCCGACGAGTCAGCCAGAGACCACGCCATCGACGTTCTAACGACCCGGTTCAGACTTCATGGACTTGCCATTGACCGCATCCTCGGGCTGCCAGACGGCAGTGTCAACGTACTGACCCACGCCCAGGTCGAGACGCTCGTCGCGGCACTGCCCCGAAACAGTTGAAGCCGCGGCTTACCCGCCCAAATTTGCGACAAGAGAAAACAGAGAAAGGGCGCCGACCTTGTTGAGCACGAAAAAGACTACGTACCAGAAGAAATCGGTGACGTCCAAGGACGGTACAACAATCGGCTTTCGCCAGTTCGGTCACGGTCCCGGGGTGGTGATCTTGCACGGCGGCGCGCTCGCTTCACAGCACTACATGAAGCTGGGCGCCGCCCTGGCCGACGAGTTCACCGTCAACATCCCGGATCGACGCGGGCGGGGAATGAGCGGGCCCTACGGGCCGCACTACAGCATTCAACGCGAGGACGAGGACCTCGAGGCCGTCGTCACCGACACCGGCGCGCAGTATGTCTTCGGAGCGGCCGATGGCGGCTTGTTCGCGCTGCACGCGTCGATCACGGTACCGACGATCCGTAAGGTCGCGGTCTTTGAGCCGGTCCTGTTCGCCGGCCAACCGGGAGTGGACGAATTCAAAGGGGTGATCAGCCGAGGGGAACGTCTTGTGGCGAGCGGAGACACGGCAGCGGCGATGGCGGGTCTGGCAAAGGATGCGCAAGACTCGGACAGTTATCGGAAATCGGTTGCAGCACCGTATCGTCTGCTGGGCCGGGTGGTGGTGCAGCCGATCTTCTGCCGGGTGTTGCTGTGGGTGGACGCCCGAATGGTCAAGGGCGACGATGTTGCGCTGCGCGATCTGGTCCCGGCGCTGATACCGGAATTGGCTCAGGTCAAGGCCACCGAGGGAACCATGGACGACTACAAAAACGTCACCGCCGACGTCCTGCTGATGTGCGGCAGCGACGCTCCGCCGCTTTTCAAAGGCACTCTGGCCGCATTGGCGAACGTGCTGCCGCACGCGACTCGTGTCGAATTGCCCGGACTGAACCACGTCGCCGCCCAAGACCAGGGCGGCAAGCCCGCGGTCATCGCCGACCAACTGCGGCGGTTCTTTGGCACAGGCACAGAACCACGGCACTGACCGCAAGCGGCGATGCCGATGAACTCGATGCCGCCAACGTTCACGCCGACGACCTCAGCCAAACAATGACATTCGCCGCAAAATCGACACCGACATCGCGCCATTACGTCACAGTGACGAATCCACTTGGCATGGCCGGCAAGGGTTTACGCGGTTCCAGACTGCCCGTGGCGGCCGCGGCTGAAGCGGGTGCCACGCGGAAGGATCCGGTTGTCATGCCCGCGCGTCGTGAGCCTCCCGGCGGTGGGCACAAGGGCCAGGCCAGCCAGCATTGGTGAGCGAATGCCAGGTGACTACGCGTACATTTACTGCCGGCCGTCAGCCACACCAATCGACCACCATGAACCGTCGATCAACCCTCCGTATCATGGATAATCTACATTATCCATCAAATAAGGTTCCGGCGCTGCCATCTGTGCGCGGGCGTTCGTCTGGTCGCGAGCAGGTAAGCCCGCGGCCAAACGCACAGTGCTGGCGACGAGCGCAGAGTGAACGCCTCGGCTCGTGGCGTGGAGCCATGGCGCTATTCAGCGCGTCGGATCTCTTCCACCTAATTTGCGCCGGCGCGGTGGGCTGTAACGGCGTTGACGTTTCGGCCCGCATCGACGGCTCGGCGGTGGCCGCTTCCCACCTTGAGCTGGCATGCCCCGCCGCGGGCTCTAATTACGTCACTGTGACGCAACGAGGCGGGACCCTAGGGCAAACAGAACTTCTGGCATCGCCGTCGTCAGGCCGATCCTTCCAAAGGGACTGCCATGGCGACTCCTCATCTGCACACAACGCTCGCCGTGGCGGAAGTTCCCCTGCCAGGGTGCGGCGGTCAGGGCATAGAGATCGCTGTCGATCCGGTGAGCGGTCAACGGAATTGTGTACTGGCGCGCGTGGTCGACAGACGCTGCCTGCGCCGAACCGCGGTGACCGGGTGGACGACTTTGGCCAACTCCCGGTCACGCAACGTGGTGCAGATGACGTCATGCTGGCGTTGGCGAGCTGGAAGCCGTCGGCGTCATCCATCGTCGCCGACCAGAACGCGGTGGCAGCTTACCGGCGTTGAAATGAATCACGTAATCGTTTCGTGATCGCCCGAAAGCGGGGTGCTTGCGGCCTCGCCGAAAACGAGCTGTTACCGCCTACTCCGCCGGCTACGGCGGGTTCAGAAGCGACGACCAAGGACCCGTTGGCCGGGGACCTCGGCCCCTACTCCTGGAAGGGTGCGAAGTGGTCCGATCCAGAACATAACGCTCAGAACAAGGCGAAACGAGAGGTTCTACAACGTATCTGGCGCGGTCGGTGGATGGAAAGCATTCAAAGTTCGGCCATACCGTCGCGGTGATGACCTGGCTTCTTACGCCTGGGCTGGCCCACCACCGGTCACAAAGATCGATGGCGTGCGTCGGATCGGTCCGGCAGCCCTGAGAGGACAGCCCAAACAGACCTGAACTGGAGGTTGGAGATGACCGAGATCACCGGCGGGGAGCTGTTCGCCCGCGCGCTTCAGGCGGAGGGGATCGAGTTCCTCTTCGGCCTTCCGTGCCCGGAGATCGATCCGCTGCTGGCCCAACTGGATGCGCACGGCATCCGGCTGGTGCCCGTGCGCCACGAGGCGGCAGGCGTGCATATGGCCGAGGGTCTCTACAAGACGACAGGCAAGGTCGCCGCGGTCCTCGGCAATCCCGGCCCCGGCTCGGCGAACCTGCTGCCAGGGGTCATCACGGCGCTGCACGAGGGCGTTCCGGTGCTCGCGATCACTTCTCAGCACCGGCTCGGAATTGTCTACCCATCGCCGCCCTCGACGTTTCAGGGCCAGGACCAGCTCGACCTTTTCCGGCCGGCGGTCAAGTGGGGCGGCCCAGTCTTCGAGAGGGCGCGGATTCCTGAGGTGCTGCGGCTGGCGTTTCGCGAGATGCACAACGGCCGACCGGGTCCAGTGCACGTCGAGCTGCCGGCACCGATCCTGTATGAGACCGGCGATGCGCAGGCGGCGCCGGTGTGGCCGCCCGGTGCGTATCGCATCGGGGCACCCCAGCCGGCGGACCGGCAGCTCGACGAGGCCGCCGCGCTTCTCGCCGCTGCCCAGCGCCCGGTGCTGATCGCGGGCAGCGGCGTCGATCGTGCCGACGCACGAGACAGTGTGCTCGAGATCGCCGAGCTGCTCGGCTGCGCGGCGATCAGCTCGATGGCCGGGCGCGCGAGCGTCCCGGCCGATCACCCCAACTACGTCTTCGGATTCGGCCCCGCGGGCGACCTGGCGCGCAGCGAGGCCGACGTGTTGCTCGTCGCCGGCTCGCGGATGGGCAATCTCGACGTCCCCTACGACGCCTACTGGGGGGATCCCGAGGGCAAGCGGCTGATCCAGATCGACATCGACCCGCGAAACTTCGGCGTCACGCGGCCGCTGCACCTCGGCATCCTCGCCGACGCGAAGGCCGCGCTCGAGGCCATCGCCGCGCGGCTGCGCGCGGCGGACCTTGGCACGCGCGACGGCGCGGATCTTGCGCGCTACCGTGAGCTCGACGAGCAGGTGCGGACGCAGGTGGCGGCGCCGATCCTCGAATGGCAGGGCCCGGGCATCCATCCCGCGCACGCGGTCGGTGCGATCGGCGCGGTGTTCGGTCCGGACGCGGTGTACACCGTCGACGGCGGAAACACGTCGCTTTGGGCCTACAACGTGCTGCCGCCGACGCGGCCGCGGTCGTATCACTCGATCCTGGAGCTGGGGATGCTCGGTACCGGGATCCCGTCGGCGATCGGCGCCAAGCTCGGTGCGCCTGAGCGCGGGGTCGTCTGCGTCACGGGTGACGGGGCCGCGGGCTTCAACGTCATGGAGCTGCAGACCGCCGCGCGCGAGGGCATCGATATCACAGTGATCGTGTTCGCCGAGGGCTCATGGACGATGGAGGAGCTCAACGAGCGCCAGCTGTACGGCACCACCTTCGGGACCGCCCAGGGCGAGATCCACTGGGACCTCGTCGCGCAGGGGCTGGGCTGTCACGGCGAGTACGTGGAGCGCATCGAGGACCTCGACGGCGCGCTGCGGCGCTCGCGCGAGCACGACGGTCCCAGCCTGGTCTGCGTGCGCACCGACCACGCCGCCAACCTCGCCCTGCCCGTCGAGATGACGGCCCGCTTCTTTGAGGT
>Ga0209040_10004896_pt1 | contig 10052 bp, 9 predicted proteins | sample BogFormECP12_OM3_FD_188240 | JGI IMG/M metagenome (GOLD analysis project Ga0209040, IMG submission 188240) | Bog forest soil microbial communities from Calvert Island, British Columbia, Canada - ECP12_OM3 (SPAdes) (version 2) | ecosystem: Environmental > Aquatic > Freshwater > Wetlands > Bog ... | reverse complement strand
TGCATTGGCGGCGGCGTTCGTCTACGGCGCCGCTGACTTTTTTGGGGGACTGGCGGCCAAGCGCAACGTCGTGTGGCCGGTCGTCTTCGTTTCGGGCGCGGTGGGTCTCGTGACAGCGCTCGCCGCAGTGATGCTGCTCCGCGGCGGCGCGCCATCGCCGCGCGACTTGGGGCTGGGCGCGCTCATAGGCATCGTCGGCATCGTCGGCATCGCCGCGTTGTATCGAGGCCTTGCGATCGCCCGCATGAGCGTCGTCGCGCCGATCACCGCGGTGGTGGCCGCCGTCGTGCCGATCGCATACGGCGTGTTGCGCGGGGAGCGCCCATCGGGCCTGGCGATTCTCGGCATCGTCCTTGCGCTGGGAGCCGTCGCGCTGGTGTCGAGGTCCAGTGACGAAGACGTTGCCGGTGATCCGGAGCCCAGCCGCGCCGGCTTGCTCCTCGCACTGCTCAGCGGCTTGGGTTTTGGCTTCGTCTACGTTCTGCTCGCCGCCAGCTCGCGCGGCGTCTGGCCGCTCGTCGCCTCGCGTACGATGTTCGTCTTGTGCACGGGGCTCATCGTGTGGCGCATGCGCCCTGCGGTGCTGCTCGCGCCGGGCACAGCCCTATGGACCGTGCTCAGCGGCGCGCTCGACATGAGCGCGAACATGCTGTACCTCCTCGCGCTGCGCCACACGTTGGTGGCGATCGCCGCCGTCCTCGCCTCGCTGTATCCGGCGAGCACCGTGATGCTCGCGCGCATCGTGCTGCACGAGCGGCTTCACGCGGTGCAATGGGCCGGCGTCGCCTGTGCGCTGGCCGGCGTCGTGCTGTTGGCGCACGGCTGAGGCGAGCGGCCAAGCGCACGCAAGGACCGAACAGCCGTTCTTGCGTTGCCAGCGTCGATACGGTAGGATAGGCACTAGACATGAGCTGTCCCCAGCCTCGCGCGAACTCTCTCATCGCTGCCGTCGTGGCGGCGATGCTCGTGTTGGCAGGCGGTTGCACCAAAAAACCGCCGCCGATCGTGCAGCCGCAAGGCCATTTCACCGTCGATTTCGTCGACGCCGGCACCGAAGCGCTTGCCCCGGTCGACTACACGGTCGATCCAAACCTGCACGGCGAAGGCCTCGCCGACTACGCCGCGACCCAGTTGCTGGCCGGGCCGGCCACCGGGCGTGACGCGGTCGTGCTGTTCCCCGCCGGCACGACGCTCAACGTGACGGTCCAAGATGACACGGCGGTCGTCGACATCGAGGGCGCGCTCGCCAAAGCCTATAGCGGCGGCGCCGACGACGAATCGGCGATGTTCAAGTCGCTGGTCTACACCCTCACGAACGTCCCCGGCATCGCACGCGTCCAAGTATTGGTCGGCGGAAAGAAACGCGCGGCGTTGCCCGGCGGTCACATGGAGCTCGACGAGCCGCTGACAAGGGAGTCGTTCGCGCAGTGATCCGCTTGATCACCGGGGTGCTCTGCGCCGCGACGGCGCTGAGCGGGCTGCTGATGGCGCGCGCGGACGCCGCCGGCGTGCCGGTGACGCCGACGAACGCCAAGGTGTACGTCGCGGGCCATGAGGTCGCGTTCGATCATCTCGGCATCGCGTATAACGATCCGGTCGCTCCGGCCGGCGATCGTGGCGTGCGCACGATGCTCGATCTGGTGCAGGCGCAGATCACGTGGCAACCGGGCACGCGCTTCGCCGTCGTCACGCGGGCCGACGGCGTGCTTATCACGCTCACCGTGGGCAGCGCGGCGCTCGCGATCGACGGCACGGCGACCGCCATGCCGTTCGCGCCGTTCTATCGCGACAGCGATCTGTATCTTCCGTTGTTGCCGCTGGCCAAGGCGCTGCAGCTGGGCGTGCGCGGTTTTCGCGGCGGCTATGTGTTCGTGCCGCAGGTGCTCGCCATCAAAGCCCATAGCGATGCGCAGCGCACCGTCGTCGAGATGACGACATCGGCGCCGGCCGCGTACCGGACCTCGTACGACGCGAAAGCCCAAGTCCTCAGCATCATCTTTCCGGGCTTCGGCACCGACGCGCAAGGCACGCAGCCGCTGTCGGGCCGCGACGGGCTCGACATCCGCGTCACCGAAAACGGTCCGCCCGGCTTTCCCACGACCACCGTCGCGATCGACGTCAAGCGCGGCGTGAAGTTCGCCGCGCACCGGGTGAACGGCGCGCCCGCCGTCGACGCCGTGCTCGCCAAGAACGAGGCGGCGCTGCATCTCGATGACGGCACGCGCGCGGTGGGGCATGTCTCGGCGAGTCAAATTCCGACGCCTTTGCCGATCGCCGGCGCGACCGCATCCCCGACGCCGGCGCCGAGCGCGACGCCCCGCGTGAACTCCGTCGCGACGGCTAGGCCGGTCGCGATGGCGACCCCGACACCGCACGGTCGAATAAATTCGACCGCTCCACAAATCATGAATTCGACCGCTCCAGCGACGCCGGTTGCGGCGGCGACGCCGAAGCCGACCCCGACCGCCACGCCGACGCCCACGCCGATCCCAATCGCGTCGGGGTCGCCGACGCCGGGCGCGTCGCCGCAGGTCGAACCGACCGACAACGGCTCGCCCTCGCCGACGCCGACCGCGGTCGAGACGCGCATCACCGCCGTGAGCGCGATCGACATTCCCGGCGGCGGTACGCGCGTGACCTTGACCTTGACCGGCGGGCCCGTGAGCTTCGAGTGGCACCGTTTGGCCGATCCCGACAATCGCTACTGGCTGGACATCAAAGGCGTGACGCTTGTAGGCCCGTCGCAGACGCTGACGTCGGCGCTGCCGTTCGTGAAACAGATCCACGTCACGCAGTTCGCGCTCGATCCCGAGCCCATCGTGCGCATCGCGATCGAGCCGACGCAACCGGTCGACGTCAACGTCGGCCCGGTGGCGCAGTCGAGCGATCAGATGGGCGTCGAGATCGAACGCGATCCTCCGGCGGCGGATGCGCCCAAGGCCGGCGTCGGCGTGGTCGCGTGGATCGTCACGGGGACACCGCCGCCGACGCGCACGCCCACCGAACGCGACCTGGTGGTCATCGATCCGGGCCACGGCGGCAACGATCCAGGCGCCGCGAACAACAGCTATGGCCTGGTCGAAAGCCATCTCACGTTGCAGATCTCGCTGCGCTTGCGCGAGGATCTGCAGCGTCTCGGCTGGCGCGTCGTCATGACGCGCGACGCCGACTACGAGGTCGGCGATCCGAAAGGCGACGATGCGCAGGAGCTGCAGGCGCGTTGCGACGTGGCCAACGCGGCGGGCGCGCGCGTGTTCGTGAGCGTGCACATCAACTCGTCGGTCGCGCATAGCCTCAACGGCACGACGACGTATTACTGGCGTCCCGCCGACAAAGTGTTCGCGCAGACCATCCAGAACTCGGTTGTGGCCGCCGACGGCATCACCGATGACGGCATCAAACGCAACGATTTTTATGTCATCAAACACACCGACATGCCCGCCGTCTTGATCGAGACCGCGTTTTTGAGCAACTCGCACGACTCCGAATTCCTCGCGCGGCCGTCGTTCCTCGACAAGGTCGCACAAGGCATCGCCAACGGCATCATGGAGTTCACCGGCGGACCGCAGGCGCCGCTGTGAGCGGCTCCGCGCGCCGCGCCGCGATCCTCGACTCAGGACTGGGCGGCCTCACCGTGCTCGGCGCACTGCGCGCGCTCGCGCCTGACGTCGACGTCGTGTACTTCGCCGACACCGCCAACGTGCCGTATGGCGACCGCACGCTCGACGATGTCGCCCGATTGGGTGCGCGCATCGTCGAGCACTTCGCCGCGCACGAACCGGCGGTCATCGTCGTCGCCTCGGGAACCACCTGCGCCGCGTTTGATATATGCGGCTGGCCGCGATCGCGCGCGCCGTTCGCCGGCGTCATCGACGCCGGTGCCCGCGATTCGGTGAGCGCCAGCGCGAGCGGCGCGATCGGCGTGATCGCGACACGCGGCACGATCGACAGCGGCTGCTTCGAACGCGCAATCGTGGAGCGCAAGCGCGACGCTCGCGTGACCAACGTCGCCGCACCGGCATTGGTGCCGATCGTCGAGGCCGGCGAATCAGGCAGCGAGCGGGCGCAAGCCGCGGTGAACGCGGCATGCCGGCCGTTCATCGAAGCGCGTTGCGACGCGGTGATCCTCGGTTGCACCCACTTCCCGCATTTGCGCAAATGGTTCGCCGCCGCGCTGGGCCCCGGCGTGCGTCTGATCGACCCGGCGGACGCGTGCGCGGCAGCCGCCGTCGCGCTCTTGCCCGCGAGCCCGCAAGGGTCGGGCCGATTCGTGTGCGAGGTCAGCGGGGACGCATCGTCCTTCGCGTCACACGCGCGCGCCCTCGGCGCCCCATGTCTCGATGCACTCGCGCACGTCGAACTGCGCGCCACGAAATCGGCACACGCAGCGGGCAACGGGCTCCTACAGCAGATGGAAAAGGCGGAAGAAGACCAGCGTGGAGGCGATCGCTAGCAGCACGCCGGCGAGCACTTGCGCGACCGTATGCGCGCGCAGGTAGACGCGCGCCCAACAGACCAGCGGCACGAGCGGCACGTACGGCAGCGGTTGCAGCCGGAAGAGCAAGAACATGATGGCGAAGGGTCCTGCGATGCCGAAGGCGTGCGTGCTGATCTTCCAATAGCGCGTGATCACCATGGTCACCAGCGCCGTCGCCCAGTAGCCCCACGCGATGGCGATGATCTGCACCGGCACTTGAGCGACGGTGTATGCGAGCGCGGCGATCAGATCGATCGCGACGATGATAAGGAATATCTTCTCGCGCTCGAAGCGATCGGACATGTCGAAATCGGAGATGCGTCCGGTGACGTACAAGAACAGCAGGCAAGCCAGCGGCGCCACCGTGTAGATCGTGACGGACAGCGCCGACAAGACCCAGAACTCTTTGGTCGAAACAGAGAACGCGTGAGAGACGATGATGAACAACGCGGACGCGCACAAGAAGGGGTTGAAGATCGTCGACAGCGCCTTGGCGAACTCGACGGCAGCGCGATGACCGCGCATGCCGACGACGATGGTCTCAGTACCGCCGGCGACGCGCACCTTCTGCTGCATGAGTGTCATTATACCTGCCGGTGCGAAGCGCTGTAAAGTGACCCCTCGCAAGCGTTCGTTCGACTCCTTCGAGCTGCCGGGCGGCGATCGAGCGGTGCTGCTACTGCACGGCTTTTCGGGCAGCACGGATGAGGTGCGCGAGCTGGGCGCGCGCCTGAACGCGTGGGGATATGACGTCACCGCCCCTGCCCTGCCAGGTCATCGCGGCGACGTGCGCGAGCTCGAGACCGTGACGGACGCGGACTATTTCACGACGGCGCTGGCACAGTTCGATCGGCTCGCACGCGAGCGCGAACGCGTCTACGTCATCGGACTTTCGATGGGCGGCGCGCTCGGGTTGTACATCGCGCAGCACAGGGCGCCGGCCGCGGTGGTCACGATCAGCGCGCCGGTGAGAATGCCGTCGCACGTCTACGGCGGCGTGCACCTGGTCGCGCGCCACCGGGCGAGCGTGCATCTGCCCGTCAACCTCAACGCGTATTTCGGCGGCATCGGCTACCCGACCGTACCGGCCTCAGCGGTGCGGACGTTTCTATCGGTTGTGACGCAGGTGCGGGCCGGCCTCGCCGACGTCCATTGCCCGCTGCTCGTCCTTCATAGCGCGCGCGACATGACGGTGCCGTTCGCCAACGCGGCGCTGATCGACGCGTCGGTCGGCAGTCTCAAGCGCGAGATCGTCGTGTTCGACGAAGGTCAGCATCTGATGACCGTGGGCCGCGGACTCGATGTCATCGAGCCCTACGTCAGCGAGTTTCTCGTACGCGCGGACAGGGAGCATGCGCGGGACAGCCGAACCCAAGCGAAGCCTTCTTGAGTTGGCGGGTTCAAGAATCCGCTGCTACACAACAGGAGTACCTGATCCTTTGCTAGCCATCGTGTATGCGCTGCTGGCGGCACCAGCCGCTTCGGCGCCGACGCCCATCCCGGTGGGCACGATTCCACCCGCCCCGACCAACGTGGTCTTCCACCAGACCCTAGCGGGCCAATATCCTTGGGTGCTCGACGCCCTGCAGATCCTTTTCCTCATCGCGACGGTCGCCCTCATCGCGCTGATGTCGGCGCAGACGACCAAGACCGAAGGTCTGTCGGGCAGCATCGGCGGCCGCGCCGAGGCCGCGTATCATGGGCGGCTGGGCCTCGATCAGCAGATCACGCGCATCACTTCGATCACCGCCTACGCCTGGATCATCCTCGCGGTCGCGTTCTTCGTCGTCACCCGCACGCAATAATGCCGCTGCTGTCCGTCAAGGACCTCGAGGTCACGTTTTCGACCGACGACGGTGTCGTCCGCGCGGTCAACGGACTGTCCTTCGACATCGAGCCGGGCAAGACGTTGGGCATCGTCGGCGAGTCGGGCTCGGGCAAGAGCGTCACCGCGCTCTCGATCATGCGCTTGATCTCGATGCCGCCGGGCAGGATCGAGAAGGGCGAGGTCCTTTTCAACGGCCAGGATCTGCTCAAGCTCGGCGAGTCGCAGATGCGCCAGATCCGCGGCAACAAGATCGCGATGATCTTCCAAGATCCGATGACCAGCCTCAACCCGGTGTTGACGGTCGGCGATCAGATCATGGAGACGATTCAGCAGCACCAGCACAAAAGCCGCGCCGAGGCGTACAAGCGCGCGATCGAGATGCTCGAGCTGGTGCGCATCCCCGAGCCGGAAAAACGCATCAAGTCCTATCCGCACCAGTTCTCGGGCGGCATGCGCCAGCGCGTGATGATCGCCATGGCGTTGTCGTGCGATCCCGAGCTGCTCATCGCCGACGAGCCGACCACCGCGCTCGACGTCACCATCCAAGCGCAGATCCTCGACCTCATGAACGATCTGCAAAAGCGCCTCAACTCGGCGATCATCATGATCACGCATGATCTGGGCGTGGTGGCCGAGGTGTGCGAAAAAGTGCTCGTGATGTACGGCGGCAACATGGTCGAATACGGAACGACCGAACAGATCTTCGCCGAGCCGAAGCACCCGTACACCTTGGGATTGCTCGATTCGCTGCCGCGCCTCGATGAAGGGGGACGCCGCCGCCTCGTCCCGATCGAAGGGCAACCGCCCAATCTGCTGCGCCTGCCGGCCGGCTGCGCGTTCGCGCCGCGCTGTCCCTACGCGCTGCCCGACCACGCCACCATCCCGCCGCCGACCATCGACTTCGGCAGCGGCCACGTGGCGCGCTGCACGCTATATAATGAAGAGCCCGCGCTGAAGATCCGCGCCGAGGCCGAGCGCCTCAAGTTCGCGAGCGCCGCCGCCAAGGAGGCCGCGCGTGGCTGACGCCCAGCCCGTTGCCACGACCGACGGGGCCCTCGCCGCATCTCCCGAGCCGGACCCGAACGCGATTGTCGAGGTCCGCAACGTCAAGAAGTACTTCCCTATCACCGCCGGCGTGTTCTCGCGCCACGTGGCCGACGTCAAGGCGGTCGACGACGTGTCGTTCGCGATCAAGCCGGGTGAGACGCTGGGCCTGGTCGGCGAGTCGGGTTCGGGCAAGACGACGATCGGACGGTGCATCTTGCGGCTGCTCGAGCCGACCGGCGGCCACATCTTCTTCGAGCGCGAGGACATCACCGGGCTGCCGCAATCGCCGCCGCTGTGGGACCGCAACGCGCCGAACATGCGCACGCTGCGCAGCAAGATGCAGATCATCTTCCAGGATCCGTACGCCAGCCTCAACCCGCGCATGACGGTCGGCGACATCATCGCCGAGCCGCTGCAGATCCACGGCATCGGCGGGCAGCCGCATCCGAGCAAGCAGCAGCAAGAGCAGCGGGTCAACGAACTGCTGCGCACGGTCAAGCTCGCGCCGTACCACGCCAACCGGTACCCGCATGAGTTCTCCGGCGGCCAGCGCCAGCGCATCGGCATCGCGCGCGCGCTCGCGGTCAACCCCAAGTTCATCGTCGCCGACGAGCCGGTGTCGGCCCTTGACGTGTCGATCCAAGCGCAGGTCGTCAACTTGCTGCAGGATCTGCAGCAGCAATTGGGCCTGACGTATCTGTTCATCGCCCACGACCTGTCGGTCGTGCGCCACATCTCGGACCGCGTCGCGGTGATGTACGTCGGCAAGCTCGTCGAGCTGGCGGACCAAGACGAGCTCTATAAGCGGCCGCTGCATCCCTACACGCAATCCCTGCTGTCGGCGATCCCGATTCCGGACCCACGCGTCGAAGCGCGGCGCGAGCGGATCATCTTGACCGGCGACATACCTTCGCCGGTGAATCCTCCCAAGGCGTGCCGCTTCAACACGCGCTGCCCGATCGCGTACGAGCGCTGCTTCATCGAAGAGCCGCTGCTCAGGGACTATGGCGCGCATCGCGTCGCGTGCCACAAAGTGGAAGAACTCGGCGGCGAGCAGCCCGACATCACCAAACGCACCGCCGGGGCGGCTGTCCCGACTGTCTAAGAGCGTGGCAAAGGCTTTCGCTCTCATCTTCGGCGTCATCTACACGATCGTCGGCGTCGCCGGCTTCATCCCCGGTATCGGCGGAACGCTCGGCATGGCGCCGAGCACGCTGCTCGGCCTGGGCGCGGACATCAACCTGGTCCACAATACTGTGCATCTCGCGCTCGGTTTTTGGGGGCTGTGGGCGGCAAGTGACGAGTCGCGCGCCGTCACCTACTGCCAGATCGCCGGCGTCGCGCTGATCCTGTTGGGACTGCTCGGATTTTTCTTCCCGACGGGCTTCGGCATCGTGCCGTTGGGCGGCAATGATCCGTGGATCCACATACTGTCGGGCGTGTTGCTCGCGTACGCTGGCTTCATGCGCCCGGGTGCGCCGGCTCGAGCGTAAACGGCTCACAAACCGCGTCCCGTATTTGACGGCCTTGACGGGGTGGTGTATAGTAGGGAACGTTTGAGCGACTGTCCGGGCTGTCCCGGACCGCGCGACATCGGAGCACTATTGTCAAAATCCCTCATCATCGTCGAATCGCCGGCCAAAGCTCGCACTCTTAAGAAGTTCCTCGGTTCTCGCTATCAGGTCTTGCCCTCGGTCGGCCACGTTCGGGATCTGCCTAAGAGCCGGCTCGGCGTCGACGTCGACCTTGACTTCAAGCCCACCTACGTCACCATCAAGGGCAAGGGCCCGGTCATCAAAGACCTGCGCTCCGCGGTCAAAAAAGCGTCCCATGTCTACTTAGCGACCGACCCCGACCGGGAGGGCGAAGCCATCGCCTGGCACCTGGCCGAGGTGCTCAAGCTGCCGGAACCCCGGCGCATCGAACTCCACGAGATCACCAAGAGCGCCGTCACCGAGGCGCTCAAGCATTCCGGGGCGATCAATATGGACCGCGTCGACGCGCAGCAGGCGCGCCGCATCCTCGATCGCCTGGTCGGTTATAAGATCTCGCCGATGTTGTGGCGCAAGATCCAAGGCGGGCTGTCGGCCGGCCGCGTGCAGTCGGTCGCGGTCAAGCTCATCGTCGATCGCGAGCGCGAGATCGACGCGTTCAAACCGCGCGAGTATTGGACCGTTTCGGCGCGGCTATGGCCGCACGGCCACCACGACGCCGAACACACGCTGGTTGCTGATCTCGTCAGCGTCGACGGTAAGAAGCTCGACAAATTCGACATACCCAATGAAGGAGACGCCACGCGCTTGGAAGCGCGCTTGGCGAAAGCGTCCTATAGCGTCAGCAGCGTCAAGACGCGCGAGGTGCGTCGTTCGCCGTCAGCGCCGTTCACCACGAGCACGCTGCAGCAGGAGGCATCGCGCCGCCTCAAGATGCGCGTACGCCGCACGATGCAGATCGCGCAAGGGCTCTACGAAGGCGTCGACGTCGGCGAGGAAGGCACGACCGGCCTCATCACGTACATGCGCACGGACTCGACGCGGCTGTCGGGTCAGGCGATGGATCAGGCGCGCGAGTACATAAACCAGACGTTCGGCGCGGAGTATCACAACGGCAAACAGTTCAAGGTATCCGCGGATGCGCAGGACGCGCACGAGGCCATCCGGCCGACCGATGCCAACCGCACGCCCGAGAAGCTCAAGCCGT
>Ga0209040_10004893_pt1 | contig 10053 bp, 9 predicted proteins | sample BogFormECP12_OM3_FD_188240 | JGI IMG/M metagenome (GOLD analysis project Ga0209040, IMG submission 188240) | Bog forest soil microbial communities from Calvert Island, British Columbia, Canada - ECP12_OM3 (SPAdes) (version 2) | ecosystem: Environmental > Aquatic > Freshwater > Wetlands > Bog ... | reverse complement strand
GTGCCCGACCGTATAGCCCTTATCTGCGGCGACGAGCAGTTGACCTACGCCCAATTGGAGGAGAAAGCCAACCGCCTCGCGCACTACCTGATCGATCAGGGCGTGAAGAAGGACGACAAGGTCGGACTGTACTGCCGCAACCGCATCGAGATCGTCATCGCGATGCTTGGCATCGTCAAGGCCGGCGCCATCCTCGTCAACGTCAACTACCGGTACGTCGAAGGCGAGCTTCGCTACCTGTTCGACAACTCCGACATGGTTGCGCTGGTTCACGAGCGCCAGTACTCCGACCGGGTCGCCAACGTGCTGCCGGACACCCCCAACGTCAAGACGATCCTCGTCGTCGAGGACGGCTCCGACGTTGAAGACAGCGCCTACCAGAGCTACGGCGGCGTCGAGTTCTACTCGGCGATCGCGCAGGGCTCGCCGGAACGCGACTTCGGCGAACGCAGCGGCGACGACATCTACCTGCTCTACACCGGTGGTACCACCGGCTTCCCCAAGGGCGTGATGTGGCGCCACGAGGACATCTACCGGGTGCTGTTCGGTGGAACCGACTTTGCCACAGGCGAATTCGTCAAGGACGAGTACGACCTGGCCAAGGCCGCCGCCGCCAATCCGCCGATGATCCGTTACCCGATTCCGCCAATGATCCACGGCGCCACCCAATCCGCGACCTGGATGTCGATCTTCTCGGGCCAAACCACCGTGCTGGCACCGGAATTCGACGCCGAAGAGGTGTGGCGCACCATTCATGAGCACAAGGTGAACCTGCTGTTCTTCACCGGTGACGCCATGGCGCGGCCGTTGCTCGACGCGCTCAACAAGGACAACGATTACGACCTGTCGTCACTGTTCTTGCTCGCCAGCACCGCGGCGCTGTTCTCACCGAGCATCAAGGAGAAACTGCTGGAGCTGCTGCCCAACCGGGTTATCACGGACTCAATTGGCTCCTCGGAGACCGGATTTGGCGGCACCAGCATCGTCGCAGCGGGTGCGCCGCACAGCGGCGGGCCACGAGTGACCATCGACCACCGCACCGTCGTGCTCGACGAGGACGGCAACGAGGTGAAGCCCGGGTCCGGCGCGCGCGGCTTCATCGCCAAGAAGGGCAACATCCCGGTCGGCTACTACAAGGATGAGAAGAAGACGGCCGAAACGTTTAGGACCATCAACGGGGTTCGCTACGCCATCCCCGGGGACTGGGCTCTGGTCGAGGGGGACGGCTCGGTCACCATGCTGGGCCGCGGTTCGGTGTCGATCAACAGCGGCGGCGAAAAGATCTACCCCGAGGAGGTCGAGGCCGCCTTGAAGGGTCACCCCGACGTCTTCGACGCTCTGGTGGTGGGTGTTCCCGATCCACGTTACGGCCAGCACGTGGCCGCCGTCGTGCAGGCCCGGGCCGGGTGCCGGCCGTCGCTGTCGGAGCTGGACACTTTTGTGCGCTCCGAGATCGCCGGATACAAAGTGCCGCGCAGCCTTTGGCTTGTCGACGAGGTGAAGCGTTCGCCCGCAGGCAAACCCGACTACCGATGGGCCAAGGAGCAGACCGAGGCGCGCCCCGCCGACGACGTGCATGCGAGCCACGTGACTGCCTGATGCGCACCTAGCGGCGTGACCGACTTCGTCAAGCGGCGACGGCGGTGTGCCGGCGGCACCGACGCTGGGGCGATCTTTACGCCGAGCGGCTGGGCCGATGGCCGAGCCACTTATCCTCGCCCGTCGGCAGGGCGTCTACAGTCGAAGCGCGATGACGATCGATGTCTGGATGCAACACCCGACGCAACGGTTCCTGCGCAGCGATATGTTGGCCTCGCTGCGCCGCTGGACCGGTGGGTCGATCCCCGACACCGAGATTCCGATCGAGGCGACCGTCGCGTCGATGGATGCCGCGGGCGTTGACTTCGGCCTGCTCAGCGCGTGGCGCGGGCCGGGCGGCCAGGACTTGGTCTCCAACGACGAGGTCGCGGAATGGGTCGGGTCGCACCCGAACCGGTTTGCCGGTCTGGCCACGGTCGACCTCGACCGCCCGATGGAGGCGGTCCGGGAGCTCCGCTGCCGGGTCGCCGAAGGATTCGTGGGTTTGCGGGTGGTGCCCTGGCTGTGGAACGCGCCGCCCACCGACCGCCGCTACTATCCGCTGTTCGCCGAATGTGTGGAGTCCGGAGTGCCGTTCTGCACCCAGGTCGGTCACACCGGCCCGCTGCGGCCGTCGGAGACCGGACGCCCGATTCCTTACATCGACCAGGTGGCCCTCGACTTTCCCGAGCTCGTCATCGTCTGCGGCCACGTCGGCTATCCGTGGACCGAGGAGATGGTCGCGGTCGCCCGCAAGCATGAGAACGTCTACATCGACACCTCGGCCTACACCATCAAACGGCTGCCGCCCGAACTCATAAGCTTCATGAAAACCGGCACCGGACAACGCAAAGTCTTGTTCGGCACCAATTACCCGATGATCACCCCTACGCACGCTTTGGCGGGACTGGATGAACTCGGCCTCAGCGATGATGCTCGCCGAGATTTCCTGCGCGGCAACGCCCAGCGTGTTTTCGGATTGGAGGCAAAGAGGTGAACGGCGCTCAGGCCCTGATCAATACCCTGGTCGACGGCGGCGTCGACGTGTGCTTCTCCAATCCGGGCACGTCGGAGATGCATTTCGTGGCCGCGCTGGACGCCGTTCCTCGAATGCGCGGCGTGCTGGCCCTTTTCGAGGGTGTGGCCACCGGCGCGGCCGACGGGTATGCCCGCATGGCCGACCGGCCGGCCGCGGTGCTGCTGCACCTGGGCCCCGGATTGGGTAACGGCCTCGCCAACCTGCACAACGCGCGCCGCGCCCGGGTGCCGATGGTGGTTGTCGTCGGCGACCACGCCACCTATCACAAGAAGTACGACGCCCCACTGGAATCCGACATCGACGCGCTGGCGGGCACCGTCTCGGGATGGATGCGCCGCACCGAACAGAGCGCCGACGTAGCGTCCGACGCCGCCGAGGCGATCGCCGCCAGCCGGTCCGGCCCGCAGATCTCGACCCTGATTTTGCCCGCCGACGTGTCGTGGTCCGACGGGGCGCAACCCGCCCCGGCGGCGCTCGCGCAGCCGACGGCGGCGGACCCGCTGCTGGCTCCCGAGGTGCTCGAGGTGCTGCGCTCCGGGGAACCCACGGTGCTCATGATTGGCGGCGACGCCACCCGTGGGCCGGGGCTGGCCGCCGCCGCGCGGATCGCCGAGGCAACTGGGGCACGGTTGTTGTGCGAGACGTTCCCGACGCGGCTGGAGCGCGGCGCGGGCGTCCCGGCCGTCGAGCGGCTGGCCTACTTCGCCGAGGCGGCCACCGCCCAGCTGAACGGCGCCAAGCACCTGGTGCTGGCTGGCGCCAAGTCGCCGGTGTCCTTCTTCGCCTACCCCGGCATGCCCAGCGACCTGGTTCCGGCCGGCTGCGAGGTGCACGTGCTCGCCGAGCACAGCGGTGCGGCCGAGGCGCTTGCCGTGGTGGCCGACGAGGTGGCGCCCGGCACGGTCGCGCCGCTAGCGGCCGCGTCGCGCCCGCAGCTGCCGGCGGGCGCCCTGACGTCCGCGTCGGCGGCCGACGTGATCGGCGCGCTGATGCCCGAAAGGGCGATCGTCGTCGACGAGTCGAACACGTCCGGCGTGCTGCTGGCGCAGGCCACCGCCGGTGCGCCGGCCCACGATTGGCTGACGCTGACCGGCGGCGCGATCGGCTACGGCATTCCGGCCGCGGTGGGTGCCGCGGTGGCCGCCCCCGATCGTCCGGTGCTGTGCCTGGAGTCCGACGGGTCGGCGATGTATACGATTTCGGGGTTGTGGACCCAGGCGCGCGAGAACCTCAACGTGACCACCGTGCTGTATGACAACAGCGCCTACGACATCCTGCGCATTGAGCTGCAACGTGTCGGTGCCGGGTCGGCGCCCGGTCCCAAGGCGCTTGATCTGCTCGATTTATCGAGGCCAACAATGGATTTCGTCAAGATTTCCGAGGGCATGGGAGTTCCGGCGCGTCGTGTCACGACCGCCGAGGAACTCGCCGACGCCCTGGGCTCGGCGTTCGCCGAACCCGGACCGCACCTGATCGATGCGGTGGTGCCGTCACTGCTCGGCTAGCACCGGAAGGTGGTCGACGAGCCAGTCCGTCATCGTGTTGAGGAGGCCGATTCCGGTTTCGAACGTGCGTGCCTCGGCCGCTAACGCCACACCCACGTGCCCGGATTCCGTTGGCACGATGCCAAATTGCCGCGTCAGGTAGTCGCCACTCACCCCGGGTCCCCAACCACCTTTGGCGGCAACGCCTTTGGCGGCCAGGCCCCAGCGCTGGCCGCTCGTGAGGCGGCCCATCAGCTCGATCACGGTGCCGACGCCGCCGAGGGATGGCAGCTGCGCGGCAAAACGCGCCTGCCGATCGAGCGGCCATTGCGTCTGACCAAACGCGGTGTAGCCGGGGCGAAGTCGTCGCGATTCGACCACGGTGGCCGTGTCACCGCATTCGTTGACGACGTCTTGCACCTGCCGGGCGGCGTCGGGCGGCTCGCCCAGTTGGGACCACAATTGCTCCGACGCGTGATTGTCGGACTCGGTGATGGCCTTGACGACCAAGTCGTGGGCGCGGGCGCGATCGCTGCGCAGGGCCGCGATCGCCAACGGCACCTTGATGGTGGACCATGCAACACCGCCCGACCAGCGGCCCAACGAATACACCTCGGTTAGACCCGGACGGGCGATCGCGATTCCGGTGGTCGCCGGCATGGTGGCGGCAAGCTCTTCGAAGCTCGCTTCCAGCTGGGTCGGTGGGGGAGTCATGTCCTGCCTGGCTGCGGTGGGCGTAACCCCCTGAGGCTAATACGAACCGGAGGGCGTCAACCTCAAGCGATGCCGCGGGCACCTGCAGTGCCACCGGTGCCGGCGCCACTGCCGCCGTTGCCACCGAACTGGCCGCTGTTGGCTTGGCCCGGATTGCTCCCGCCGGCGCCGCCCAGGCCGCCGTTGCCCCACAGCCCGGCCGACCCGCCGTTGCCGCCGGGCAGGCCCGCTGCGCCGGGCGCGCCGTTGCCGCCGCTGCCGAACAGCCAGCCGCCGTCGCCGCCGTTGGCGTCCGGCGTCGTCGCGTCGGCGCCATTGCCGATGATCGGGCGAGACAGCAGCGTCTGCGCGGGCGGACCCAGCGCGTTTATGACCAACTACAGCGGCGACACGCTGGCCGCCTCCGCCGCCGCGTATGAGCCCGCGCCCGCGCCGAGGGCCTGCACAAATTGGCTGTGGAACGCCGCCGCCTGCGCGGCGACCGCCTGATAGCCCTGGGCGTGTTGGGAGAACAGCGCGGCGACGGCCGCCGACACCTCGTCGCGGGCCGCGGTCACTACCGCCGTCGTTGACGCGGCCGCCGCCGCGTTCCCGGCGGCCAGCGAGTCGCCGATCCGCCCGACGTCGGCGGCCACCGACGTCACGATCTCCGGCGCGACAAGCAAATACGACACCCGGCACCTCGCAGCCGCTCAGGCCAATCCCGGTATCATTGATGCGATCGGTAGGAACGGATCGTAGCGCGGTCCGCGCAGCTCATTCGATGTTTCCAGCTAATACATGTGCTATCCGTGCCGCCACCCCGAACCGCCCCGGATCGCCCCGGCCCGCGCTACCGGCGAATCGGCCACACCGGGTCGCCGCAGTCGACACCCTGGGCCGACAACTGCCGCTTGATCACCTTGAAGGTCACCGTCCGCGGCAGCTCCGCGCTGACCCGGACGTATGACGGCCACTGCTTGGGTCCCAGGTCGGGCTGCTCGGCCAGAAACGCCCGGAACTTTTCGGGCTCGAACGCCACTCCGGGCACCATGACCAAAGCGGCCATGACCTGGTCGCCGACGACGGGGTCGGGCACCGCGTACACCGCCACCTCGGTGGCGTCGGGGTAGCGCAGCAGCACCCGCTCGATCGGGGCCGCGCCCAGGTTTTCGCCGTCAACGCGCATCCAATCGCCAAGCCGGCCAGCGAAATAGGCGTAGCCGCCCGCATCGCGATAGGCGAGGTCTCCGCTGTGGTAAACGCCGCCGGCCATCCGCTCGGCCTCGGCGGCCTCGTCGTTGTAGTAACCCTCGAAACGGCCCGGTCCGGCGGTGTTCACCAGCTCGCCGACCACCCCCACCGGGCACGGCTCGCCGGTGTCGGGATCGACGATCTCGATCCCCTCCGGCAGCGGGCCCAACGAGCCCGGCGGGGTGTCGGGGGTACGGGCGATCGCCACCCCGCCCTCGGTCGAACCGAAGCCGTCCTGGACCACGCACCCGAACCGGCGGGCGAAGCGCTCGATGTCGGCGGGTACGCCCTCGTTGCCGTACACCGCCCGCAGCGGGTTGTCCGCATCGTCGGGCCGCTCGGGCGTGGCAAGCACATACGACAACGGCTTGCCCACATAGTTGGCGTAGGTGGCGCCGTAACGGCGCACGTCGATCAGGAATTGCGACGCGGAGAACTTGCGCCGCAACGCCATTGAGCCCTGGCACGCCGCGGCCACCGCCCAGCCGACCAGCACCGCGTTGGAATGAAACAACGGCATCGACACGTAGCAGACGTCGTCGCGGCTGAGGTCGAAGCGCTGTGTCATCGTCACGCCGGCGATCGCGACCTTGCCGTGGCTGCACTTCACCGCCTTTGGCTCCCCACTGGTGCCCGACGTGAAGATCAGCATGAACAGGTCCGCGGCTGATGCGGACTGGAAGCGCGGCTCGGCGTCGGCATGTGCCGCCACCTCGGAAACCCACTCGGCGGCATCGACGTTCACGTGATCGATATCGCCGAGTGTCTCAGCAGATTTCGCGTCGGCCAGTACCAGTTGGCAGTCGGCGTGGGCGATGTCGCGGGTCAGCGCCTCGCCGCGGCGCACCGGGTTGAGCCCCACCGGCACGATGCCGGACATCCCCGCCGCCACCAGCATCGCCGAGAAGAACGGGGTGTTTTCCAGCAGCACGCCGACGTGCGGCGGCTTGGCCGGGTCGAGGCGTTCACGCAGCGTCGCCGCGATCGCGGCACCTTGCCGGACGTGATCGCGCCAGCTGGTGAACGAGTCTTCGAAATAGACGCCTTGCTCGTCGATCTCGGCCAGCGGCACCAGCAGTTTGGTGACCGTCGGGTCGGCGGGAATCACGAAGCGCTCCTGGTCGGAGCTCGAGCGTGACGCTGCCTGCACGTTCGCGCTCGAACGTGCCGCTGGCTTCACGCTCGTCGCCCCCGGGTGCTCAGGCGGGGGTCTCCGCCAGTTCGCGGCCGATCCGGCGCAGCTGCCCGGTGGCGCCGTGCAGCGCGAACTCGATTTCCTTGGCGGCCAGGAAGTAACGGTGCACCGGGTGATCGGTGTCGACGCCGACGCCGCCGTGCACGTGCACGATGGTGTGCGCGACCCGGTGCCCCGCATCGGCGGCCCAGAACGCCGCGCTGGCCACGTCGATCTCGGCGGGGACGTCCTCCGACACGCGCCAGGCCGCCTGGGTCAGCGTCAGCCGCAAGCCCTTGACGTCGATGTAGCCGTCGGCCAGCCGCTGTCCCACCGCCTGGAAGCTGCCGATCGGGCGGTCGAACTGCTCGCGGGTGCGGGCGTATTCGGCCGTCATCTGCAATCCCCGCTCGAGCACTCCGAGCTGGAATGCGCTGCGCCCCAATGTGGTTAGCGTGTCGAGCCAGGCCGCCACGATGCCGTCGCCAACCTTGCGCCCGGCATCCACCTCGGTCCCGTCCAGCCTCAGGTGCCCGACGCTGCCCAAGCCGGTGGTCTCGATCGCCGTCACCGTGACCCCCGGATCGTCGGCGGCGACCAGGAAAACGGCTGCACCGGAATCGGTTTCGGCCGGAACCAGGAAGGCGTCGGCCACTGGGCCGAAGCCGACCTGGGTGCGGGTCCCGGTCAGGCGGTAGCCCGCACCGGCACTAACAGCCTGCACCGGCCCCTCACCCATTTCGCCGTCGAGCGCGACGGTGAGGATCTTCTCGCCCCGGACCGCCGGCGCGCCCCAGCTCTGCTGCAGTTCCTCGGGGCCGAACCGGGCCAGCGCCCCGGCGGCCAGCACCACCGACTCCAGGTAGGGCACCGCGGCCAGCTGGTGGCCGAGCGCGACCAGCACGGCCACCTGCTCGAGGACGCCGAAGCCGTCCCCGCCCAGCGCCGCCGGCGCCGCGCTGGTCAAAATGTCGGCGTCGACCAGCTTGCGCCACAGCTCGCGGTCGAACCGTTGATCGAGCCCGTCCAGCTCACGTTGGTGCGCCGGCGTGCACACCGCGTCCACGATGGTATCGACCAAACCGCCGAGGTCTTGTGCGGCTTCTGTTGTCGTGAAGTCCATGAATTCTCGTCCTTACAAAAGAGGAAGCTCAGCGGTTGGCCCGGGGCAGTCCCAGTGCGACCATCCCGATGATGTCGCGCTGCACCTCGTTGGTGCCGCCGCCGAAGGTCAGGATCAGGCAGGCCCGGTGCATCCGCTCGACCCGGCCGCGCAGCAATGCGCCCGGCGAATCCTGCCGCACCGTCGCCGCGGTGCCGAGCACCTCCATCAGCAGCCGGTAGGCCTCGGTGGCGAGCTCGGTGCCGAACACCTTGGCCGCCGACGCATCCGCCGGCCCCAGGGAGTCACCCTCCGAGGACGCCAGCTCCCAGTTGATCAGCTTGAGCACCTCGGCCTTGGCGTGCACCCGCGCCAGGTTGAGCTGCACCCACTCAGAGTCGATGAGGCGGGCGCCGCCGGCGTCCTTGGTGTTCTGCGCCCATTCCCGGACCTCGCGCAGGCACATGAAGATCGGCGCCGGCGACACCAGCGCGACGCGCTCGTGGTTGAGCTGGTTGGTCACCAGCTTCCACCCGCCGTTCTCTTCGCCGACCCGATTGCTCACCGGCACCCGCACATCGGAGTAATAGGTGGCGCTGGTGTCGGGGCCGGCCATGGTGTGCACCGGCGTCCAGGAGAAACCGTCTGCGGTCGTCGGCACGATCAGCACCGAGATGCCGCGGTGCTTCTTGGCCTCGGTGTTGGTGCGGACCGCCAGCCAGACGTAGTCGGCGTACTGGATCAAGCTGGTCCACATCTTCTGGCCGTTGATCACGTAGTCGTCGCCGTCGCGGACGGCGGTGGTGCGCAGGTTGGCCAGGTCGGTGCCGGCGCCCGGCTCGGAGTAGCCGATCGAGAAATGCAGGTCGCCGGCCGCGATCTTTGGCAGGAAGGACTTCTTCTGCTCGTCGGTGCCGAAGGCCATGATCGTCGGCGCCACGCTGTTGATCGTCAGGAACGGCACCGGAGCGCCGGCGATGGCCGCTTCGTCGGTGAAGATCAGCGAGTCCATCGGGGAGCGGTCCTGGCCGCCGTACTCCTTGGGCCAGTTCAGGGTGAGCCACCCGTCCTTGCCCATCTGCGCGACGGTCTCGCGGTACACGTTGCCGACGCCGTATTCGCCCTGGACCGAGCTCAGCGCCTCGCGGCGCTCCGGCGTAATGAGTGTGGTGAAGTACGACCGCAGTTCGCGACGCAGCTCCTCCTGTTCAGGGGTGTAACTGATACGCATTCCAAGCCGTCCTTGTCGTTAAGCGTCCGTATCGATCAAAGGCCACGTCGCACGCCGTAGCTCGACCAACGGCTACCCGTTCGCCTCCCCGGTTGTAACACGTTCTAGTCTGGGAATCCAGCGACCGTTTCGCCCGACGCATCGGGGCCCTATGGTGTAGCTACATACCGACAGGGCGGGTGCTCGGGTTGAGGGCCAGGTTCAAGGAGGGTGCCGTGCGGGTGATCGTGGATCGGGACCGGTGTGAGGGGAACGCGGTGTGCTTGGGGATCGCACCCGACATCTTCGACCTGGACGATGAAGACTATGCCGTCGTGAAGACCGATCCGATTCCGTCCGACAGGGAGCAGCTGGCCGAACAGGCGATCGCCGAGTGCCCGCGCGCCGCGCTGCTGCGCCAAGACTAGAGGTATTCATAAATTGACTAGCAGCACAAACGCGACCGATCTCTCCGGGAAGGTCGCGGTGGTGACCGGTGCGGCCGCAGGCCTGGGGCGG
>Ga0209040_10004892_pt1 | contig 10060 bp, 6 predicted proteins | sample BogFormECP12_OM3_FD_188240 | JGI IMG/M metagenome (GOLD analysis project Ga0209040, IMG submission 188240) | Bog forest soil microbial communities from Calvert Island, British Columbia, Canada - ECP12_OM3 (SPAdes) (version 2) | ecosystem: Environmental > Aquatic > Freshwater > Wetlands > Bog ... | reverse complement strand
GCCAGCACGGCCGCCATCCCGCCGGCTTCCCGCAATCCCTCCATCAGCCGGCCCCGCGCCGCCACCAGCCGCAGCCCGTCTTCCAACCCGAATACCCCAGCCACTTGGGCCGCCACGTACTCCCCGACGCTGTGCCCCATCACCGCCGCAGGCTCGATTCCCCAACTCCTCCACAGCGCCGCCAACCCCGATTCCACCGCGTATAGCGCCGGCTGCGTGTAACTCGGATCGTCCGCCTCGTTATGCCCCCAACGCCGGTAGCACACCATGTCAACCACGACGTCTTTCTTGAACTGCTGGCGGAAATCGTAGGCCAACTGCGCGGCGCGCACACACGCTTCCACGTCATCGCCATTCACGTGGAAGATGGGCGCCTGGACCATGCGGGCCATATCGGTGGCGTAGCCCGAGGATCGCGCTTCCTGCGGATTGGTGGTAAATCCAATTTGATTGTTGATCACCAGGTGGAGCGTCCCGCCGGTGGTGTATCCGTCTAACTGCGACAAATTGAGCGTCTCGGCGACAACTCCTTGACCGGCGAAGGCCGCGTCGCCGTGGATCAGAATGGGAATCACACGGTCGCGTTCCGTATCGCCCAAGCGATCCTGCTTCGGTCGAACGATACCTTCTACCACCGGATCGACCGCTTCCAGATGGCTCGGATTGAACGCCACGGACACCAAAACTTCTTTTCCCTGCGTTGTTTTGAATGTTCCGCTGGCGCCCAAATGATATTTCACGTCGCCCGACCCTTGTGTGCTCTCCGGATCTACGCCTTCGAATTCGGAAAACACTTGCACCATCGATTTGCCGATGATGTTCGCCAGCACATTCAAACGGCCGCGGTGCGCCATGCCGATCACGGCCTCTCGCAGAGTCTGGTTACCGCCGCGGTCTAGGAACTGGTCCAGAATCGCCACGGCCGATTCGGCGCCTTCGAGCGAGAACCGTTTGTGGCCGATGAACCGCGTGTGCAGGAAGTGTTCGAACTCCTCGGCCTCAATAACGCGCTCGAGGGATCGGATTCTCAACTCTTTTTCCAGCGGCCAGGCATTGCGGCTCGGCTCCATGCGCTGCTGCAGCCAGAGCTTTTCTTCCGGACGCTGCATATAGGTGTATTCGCAGCCGAAATTTCCACAATAGGTCTGGCGCATCCGGTCCAGGATTTCGCGCAGGGTCGCGGTGGGCAGGTTACCGGTGCCTTGCGCGTAGACGTTGGTGATCGGGAACTCGCGGTCCATGTCGGCTTCGGTCAGGCCATAGGTCGCCGGATTGAGCCCCGGGTAGGGTTCGCGTGGTTCTCCCAGCGGATCGAGGGTGGCAACCAGATGTCCGCGCGAGCGAAACGCATGGATCAACTGCATCACCGCCGCTAGCTTGGCCGCGTAAGCGCTGGTCGCAAGATTGACATCTTCGTACTTGGGCTCCGCGAGCACCGGGACGACGGCGGGGCTAGCAGTAGAGCTAGCGGCCGGCCTCTCCGCCTGTACGCCCAACTCGCGGAAAATCTGTTCGTAGAATCCATGCTGGCCGCGCAGCAACTCATCCAGGCGCGCCAGAAACATGCCGGACTCCGCGCCCTGGATCACTCGATGATCGTAGGTGCAAGTCACCATCATGACTTTGCTGACGTTCAGATCCGCCAGTTTCGCCGCGGCGGTTTCACGGAAGCCCGCTGGATAGTCGATCGCTCCACTGGCAATGATGGCGCCCGTCCCTGCCATCAGCCGCGGAATTGAGCCGAAGGTGCCCACGGTTCCCGGATTGGTCAGCGAGATGGTCGTGCCTTCAAAATCGGATAGCTGCAGTTTGTTCGTGCGCGCCCGGGCGACGATATCGTCGAAGTCCGCCACGAACTCCTCAAATGTCAGTTCACCGGCGTTTTTGATGTTCGGCACCTTCAGCGCGCGGGCGCCGTCTCTGCCCGCCACATCCACCGCAATACCGAGATTGATCTCCGAACGCGCGGCCCGGTGCGCTTCGCCCGCTACTTCCACGTAAGCATGATTCAAGTTCGGATTCGCCGCCAGCGATTTTACGATCGCCCACCCGATCAGATGAGTGAAAGAAAGCTTGCCTTTGCCGTTAGCGGCCCTGGCGTCGTTCAACACGCGCCGCGCTTCTTCGAGAACCTTGGTCTCGAGCAGGCGCTGCGAAGTGGCGGTCGGCAATCGAAGACTGGCCGTCATGTTTTCAGCGATGCGGAGCGCCGGGCCGCGCAGCGGCATCAATTGCTCACCAGGCGCTGGTTCGCCGGCCACCGGCGGCGGCTCAGCGGGCTTTAGCGGGGCGTTGGCGGCAGAACCGTTGCCAGCGGTTTTCGTTTGCGTGTCCGCGTGTTGGCCATTGCCTTCGAAAATCTTCTTCCAGTTGTCGTCAACGGCTCTCTGGTCGTGGAGGTACTGGGTGTACAGCTCGTCTTCGAGCCAGCTATTGATGCCCAGTGAAGGGCGTCCGGGTTCTGACATGGGGATGGGTGATGTAATTCCTTGCGAAACTTGCCTTTACGAGCTTGTGTGCCTTCATTATAACGTGCTCCGGAGTTGTGGGGCAGGCTAGTAGCCTGCGGCCGATTATCAATCGGCCCCAATCACCTCAACGGCGAACCGGCCCTTCCGGTCCCTCCTCTTCCAACTCTTCCAACTCCTCCGCCTGCTGGGAGTAGCGCTTGAGCACCAGGAGGCTCTTGCCGGAAGAGAATCCCGCATACCGGAGCCTCCGAAATGCACCGGCCAAATTCTTCGGCTCGGCCAAAAACGTGGGCAAATGTTTGCCCCGAAATTTGCGCGCCAAAAAGTTTTCAATCAGCTCCACCTCGTCCGTTTCGGCGAAGGCTTTTTCAACCGCCTGCTCGGCCACCTGGGGAGCGATGCGCCGCTGCGAGAGTTCGCGCAGCACCCGCATCTTTCCGTGACCTTCGTTTTCCAGCCGGCGGGCTGCGTAATTTTCCGCAAAGCTTTTATCGTCCAGATATCCGTATTCCTTCAGACGGCGGATTACGCTATCGACATCGGCCGCCGCTGCGCATCGGCGGCGAAGCTTGTCCCTCAGCTCGCCGAGCGAGTGCGCCCGCCGCCCCAGCGCCGAGGCTGCATAGTCGAACAACTCATCCGCTCCCAAGGGTTTTGGCTTCCGTTCTCTCATGCACCGACATTATCGTAGAAACCACAACTTTGTTCCAGCAGTCTATCTGACGGATAGGGTTATCTGCCGGAGACCGGCGTTGCAGGTATGCTAGTACATGGAAAAGGAGGAACATGGGAGACGACAACAGAATTGCGTACTTCTTTCTCGGAGTCGGTGTGGGTCTGGCCGTGGGGATGTTGTTTGCACCCAAGAGCGGCGATGAAACCCGGGATTTGCTGCTAAGCAAAGCCGACGAAGGCAAGAAGTACCTTCGGCGCCGGGGTGAAGATCTGCGCGACGGCGCCAGCGATCTGGTAGACCGCGGCCGCACGGTCGTGACGAAGAAACGCGAGCACCTGGCTTCGGCCGTGGATGCGGGCAAACAAGCCTACCGTGAAGCCATCGGCCAAAGTTCGGCGCGGCCCATCGCTTCCGAAGGGGTCTAGAGTCCTGTATGGATTCCAACACCTGGATTATCGTGACGACCGTGTTCGTCATTATTGCAGCCGTCGCTCTGTGTATCCAGGCTGGGTTGCTCTTCGCAATGTATCGCGCGATGCGCACGCTGCAGGAGCGGGTCTTGCCGCTCCTGCCGAAAGTGGAGGCCCTGGTGGAATCCGCCCGAACCACCGTCGATCAGAGCCGGCTGCAGTTGGTCGAAATGACCGGCAAAGCCAACGCGATTCTCGATTCCACCAAAGCCCAGATGCGCAAGGTGGAAGAAGTCGTCGAGGACGCTACCAGCCGCGCCAAAGTTCAGCTCGAGCGCGTGGAAATGGTGATGGACGACACGTTGAGCCGCACTCACGAGACGGTGGTTGCCGTAAATGCAGGTATTCTCAAACCCTTGCGCGAAATCAACGGAATCGCCGTCGGCATCAAGACGGCGTTCGCCTATCTTGCGCGCGGAAATCGTCCCAACGTCGCCGAAGCTACCAGCGACGAGGAGATGTTCATCTAATGTGGACCGGAGCCGCAGAGCCGATTATCAATCGGCGATAGCAGCAGCTCCCGTCTCATCGACACGACGGACATGGCGCTGCACTGACCTGGGCCGCAAATCGAGGATCGGTCCGGGGCTGTGAGATATGCGGGCCAGCCCCGAACGTCAGTGAGGGGATACAAGCGCCATCCCCTCACTGACGTTCGGGGCTAGACATGGCTCACAAGGTCTCGGAAATGCAGAACGCCGGTTAGTAACCCACAAAGGGAACCTTGCTCCCGCGCGGCTACATTCCTCAGTTCGTTGCAGAGGTAGAACTCAACACAGAGTTCGCGGTTTTCGTGGCCGGTTCCACTCGGGAGTCCGGAAAACTGAAGAAAAAGGTCGATCCTTGACCCTCTTCCGATTTCACCCAGATTCGGCCCCCATAGTGTTCCACAAACCGTTTACAGATCGCCAATCCCAAGCCCGTCCCCGGGATATCGCGTCCATGCAACCGCCGGAAAAGTCCGAAAATCTCGTCCTGATACTGGGGCGCGATGCCCATGCCATTGTCCTGAACGGAAAATACCCATTCCTCGTTCTCGTGTGATGCGGTAACGTGCACCACCGGCGGCTTCTCGCCGCGATACTTGAGAGCGTTGCCAACCAAGTTCTGAAACAGCTGCATCACCTGAGATTCCGGTGCGCGCAGCCCAGGCAGATGACCCCAGCTGATCTTGCCGCCGCATTCGGCCAGCAACTGGGAAAAATTCCCCTGCAGGAAACTGAGCACTGCGTCACAGTCCACTGCTAGATGGCAATCTTCGTCTTGTCCGGCAACCTGGCAGTAAATCAAGAGGTCGTCCACCAGGGCCTGCATCCGCCGCGCCCCGTTCACCGCGATATCGAGCATTTCGCGCCCTTCTTCGCCCAAGGCTTGGCCATATTTGTTGGCGATGAGTGCGCTGTAGCTCATCAGATTCCGCAAAGGCTCGCTAAGGTCGTGAGCGGCCACATAGGCGAATTGCTGCAATTGGGCGTTGCTCTGCTCCAGGGCCCGATTTGCCTCCGCCATCGATTGTTCAATTTGTTTGCGTTCGCTGATATCGCGCAGCAGGACCGACAACCCGCCGGTTTCGTCCGGATAGGCATGCACCTCCAGCCAAACGCTCGATTTCGGATCGCGATATTCAAACGAAAGTTGCGTGCGTTGTTCCATCGCTGGCCGTAGTTTGCTCCGCCATGGTTCCGCCAAGGCGTCTCCGCCTAAGCGACCCAAAAGGCGCTCCGCCGCGGCATTCAAGTAACCCACCTGGAATTCCCGATTCAGCCCGATCAGCCCGTCGGTAACGCTCGCCAGAATCGTGACGGCACGCCGCCGGTCCAGCTCGGCCCGCGCCTTGGCCTGGCGCAATGAATCGGTCAGCCAACTGATCGTCCAACCCGCGCCCAGAAACAGAATCGCCTGTACGGAATTGGCTAATGTTCCGTGCAGGGGCGTGAAGTTGAAGAAAAATCGCGCCAGTCCATACCCAACCGCGGTGGCGATAATTCCGGCGCCAGTGCCGCCAAACCAGGCCGCGCCGATGATAAAAGGAACAAATGCAACGCCCGGCGCCAATGGCCCCTGCACCGGGTACAGCGCTCGCCGTAGAGCTGCGCCGCAAATAGCGGCCGCCAGCCCGAGTCCCAGGCTCTGGAACCGGTTACGCAAATACGAACTCATTGGCTTCTTACTAACAACCCGCAAAATGATGAGATGTCTCTTTATACACCGGTTTATCCCGAGGGGAACCGCTCGCGGCAAAATTCGCTCAAGTCTTCCGCCATGGGCGCATCAAAACGCTCACTTCCAGCCTCTGTCTCGAAAACGATGCTTGCGGCGTGAAGCGCATGGCGGCGCAATGGCAGCGCGGCCAATAGACGGGGCGTGAACCCCTCTCGTACAAATTCCAGCATCAAGCTCGCATCGGGGTACAGCTTGTCCCCCACTACGGCATGGCCCAACCAGGCAGCGTGCACTCGTATCTGGTGCAAACGCCCCGTCAACGGACGCACTTCGACGAGCGTATAGCCTCCCCCCACCGCGATCGGAATAAACTCGGTGTGGGCGGCCTGACCTCCGGCCGCCACCACGCATTGCCGGGTACGATACTCCGAATCCTCGTCTCTGCCGAGCGGTTGTATTACGGTGGCCGGTTCGCGCAGCTCGCCGTGCAAAACGGCGCGATAAACCTTTTGCACCCGCCGTCCGGCTATTGCGCTCTGCAATCGGGAAGCCGTTTCCGCATTCTTTGCGAATACCACTACGCCGCTCGTTTCTCTATCCAATCGGGAAGGCATATGCAACCGGGGCAACTCATAATACTCCCGGCACGCTCCAATCAGGCTCGACCATGGACCTCGCTTCGAAGGGTGGCACACCACAAATGGTGGCTTGTTCACAGCAAATATATCCGGCGTTTCAAAAAAAATCCACTGCTTTAATTCGTCCGGGGTAATCAGCCAACCCCACTCCGTGGCGGGCATACTACTACCATGGCACGGCGGCGGTCTCCGCCGCGCAAATCGCGATACCATTTTTCTTGACGCCGGAAGTTGAGGTACGCCGCCGCTTTATTGACGATCTCTACTACGAGCTGCTTGCCCGTGGTATTGCTTACTTCCTGCCGGACTATCGCTTGACCGCCAGCGGCCCCGCGCCGCGAACCGGCGCGCTTCAGCTAGCGACGCAGCTGGAAATTGCGGAAACGCCCTCGCCCACGGCGCTGGAGTTGCGCTGGCTCGATACCAGCTACCTGCTTTCGCACCCTACCCGCGGCTTCACTCAGCAACAAATCCGGCTGATTCAAAGCATCGGAGCCGTTCTCGCGGCCCGCTATCGCTTCCTGTTCGGCGCCAATATCGATTCACCGGCTCTCGATCTCTATCGCGGCCTGCCCGAGGATCGGTATATCTCCGCTTTTCTCGGCCAGGAGACCTACCATGCGGCTTCCACCGTCATGGCTTCCTCCGACCGCATTGCCGAAGCCATCGCCGTGCTTCGCTTGACCTCCTCCATGACTTACGAAAACCGGCGCATTTCGACTGGCGTCCTGCTGTTCGGCGTGCACCCGGATCCGTGTCATGCCCTACCGGAGACGCCGCCCGGCGCGGTTGCTTATGCAGACGCGTTGACCACCATACGCAGTTTTCACCGTCTCTCCGATGGTCTGCAAACCGTGGCGCTGGTCGATCGCGCCGGCCTTCTGGTCGAATTAATTGAGGTGCAGGAGTGGGCCAAGCCCTTTGCCGGCCTGCCTCTGCCCGTACCCAGCGCGGCGCGCTACGATGCACATAGCCGGGCTACCCTCTGCGGCGGACATATTTTCCTCATTCTCACTCCCAACGGCGAGATCAAAATCATCGCCGGCGGAATGCAGGTGTTCAACTTTCTCGACGGGCGCTGGCATTTGACCGACGCCGAAGAAAAGTACCGCCGCTGGGAGGCTGCCGTGGGCGATCGCCGCTTTGCCGAGATCGTGTTTACCGTGGCGCTGAACTTGGCGGACGCCCGCCGTGGGTGCCTGTTTGTCATTCTGGACGACGAGATCGCCCCCCAAACTCTTCTTGCTAGCGGCGACCTGCTGTCCGCTGCCGCGTCGCCCGATCATCCGACATCCAAGCGGCAATTGCATTACCTGCTGCGCGGCAAACGCGTTGTGGATATGCCTGCGGCGGTGTTGGAGAGCGTCGCCCGCATCGACGGCGCTATTTTGTTGAGCCGCAATTCCGATCTGCTGGCGTTCGGAGCCATTCTGCACCCGCCCTCCACGCCAGCCTATGCCCTTACGCCTTCAGAAGGCGGACGCACCACCGCTGCATTGAACGCCTCACGAATGGGGAAGGTTCTGAAAGTCAGCGAAGACGGCCAGATCGCATTCTACGAAAACGGGGCTTGCGTCTGGGAGATGTAATAGCCGAGCCGCTTGACCCAGCATTATTACTGTAGACTTTCTTGGGCGCGGATGGGGACACAGCGGGCTCGAGTCCGAACTCCCTCAATCAAGGTATCGTAGCTGTGTCCCCTTGGCGCTTGACTAGATGGCACGTTTTCGAGCTAACCAGGGTGTTCCGGAAATTCGGTCTCGTATTTCGCAGTCTTACGGGTCTCCCTCTTGTGGGGCCGGTGATGTTAGCTGGCGGCGACCAGCTTCAAAGCTTGATCCGCCTTCTTGCGGTCTCGTTTCACGCGATACATTTCGCTGTCGGCATAGGTGAGCAAAGCCTCCGGACTGGCGCCATGCTCGGGATAACTGGCGATTCCGACGCTCAGGCCGACGAGTTCTTCCTGGCACAAATCGCGGCACGCCCACCGGATCAAGCGATCCAGATTTTCGATCCGCGACTCCAAGTCGTCCTGGCGGGCGCCGGCGAGGATCAGTACGAACTCATCTCCGCCCATCCTCGCGACATAGTCGGTATCGCGGCAATTGTTCTGGAGAATGAGCGCTACGCGCTTGAGCAATTCATTTCCGGTAAGATGCCCGAAGCGGTCGTTGATGAACTTGAATCCATCCAAATCGCAAACCAGCAGAGCGAAGCGTTCCGTTTTCGCCTTCGCCTTCGCGACTTCTTTCTCCAGATGCAGAAACAGTCCACGCGCGTTGGGAAGCGCGGTGAGTTCATCGGTATTCGCCTGTTGCTGAGCGTGCTGCAGGCGCAAGGCGCTCTCGATGGCCCGGGAAATTTTCGGTGTAACCGCCAACAGAACCCGCAAATGATCCCGGGTATAGGAATCGCGCTCGGCGCGGTACAAAGTCAAAGCTCCGCTGAGTTCTTCTGCGCTTTCGCCTAGCGGCACGGAGATAGCGGCGCTGAGCAGACTGAACTTGCTAGGGTCGTTAAGATAGCCAGGCTCGACGGAAGGGTTGCCATTAATGATCGGTTTTCGGTTTTCCACCACCCAACCAGACAGACCCTGGCCGACCGGAATCGACAAGGACGAGAACATGCGGCTATTATCGCCATTGACATATTTCGGCGCCAGGACGTTTCCTTCGCGTATGTAAACGGCGATACAGTCAAAGGGGACCAATTGCCGCAGGCGCTCCGCGACCACCGAAAGCGTTTCTTCCAAACGCAACGAGGCGCTTAAGTCGTGTGTGATTTCAAGGATGGTCTGAACTTCCTGCCGGGCGGAAGCAATGGAGCCGATAAACGTCTCGGCGCTAGTTGACGCGGGCTTGGTTTCGCCGCTGTTCTCAAAGCCGGCAGCGGGAGCATCCCCTCGCCTGATCACGAGTTGTCTGTCGATTTTGGTCTCGCGCACCGGCGCCGAGCGAGTGTCGGCTTCAAATTCCAAATAGTGCTCTTTCAGCACCTCCACCACTTGCGGGTCAAACTGCTTACCGGACAGGCCGGCAATGTAACTCATGGCCTCATCCAGGGGCAGCGCTCGCCGGTACTGCCGGTCAGTCGCCAATGCATCCAGGCAGTCCACCGCCGTTAAGATTCGTGCGCCGATCGGAATCTCCTCGCCGCGCAACCCATCCGGATACCCCGTGCCATCCCAGCGTTCATGATGGGAGCGAACGATCGGCGGAACCGCGTACGGGAATCCAACCTGCTCGAGGATCGCCGCGCCGACGACCGTATGCACTTTCATCTTCTCGAATTCTTCCGGTGTGAGTTTGCCGGGCTTCGAGATGATATAGTCCGGAACGGCGAGTTTGCCAATATCATGAAGAATCGAAGCGGCCTGCAACGCCTGCGTTTGTTCCTCGTCGAGCCCCATGTGGGCCGCCACGGCCAGCGAGTAAATCTGCACGCGCCGGAGATGTTCGTGGGTACATTCGTCCTTGGCTTCGATCGCCATCGCCAGCGCTTCAATGGTGCGGACATGCAACGCCGCCACGCTCTCGGCATGCGATTTTTCCTGTTGCAGCTTGGAGAAATATAGCCGGTAGGACCGGAAGATCATGTACAAAATGGGAAGCAGCGCCACGGCGAACGTCCAACCCAACTGGA
>Ga0209040_10004888_pt1 | contig 10068 bp, 6 predicted proteins | sample BogFormECP12_OM3_FD_188240 | JGI IMG/M metagenome (GOLD analysis project Ga0209040, IMG submission 188240) | Bog forest soil microbial communities from Calvert Island, British Columbia, Canada - ECP12_OM3 (SPAdes) (version 2) | ecosystem: Environmental > Aquatic > Freshwater > Wetlands > Bog ... | reverse complement strand
TCTCGCCGGGGTTCGTCTATCTCGGTGGCTTGCCGGAAGTTTTGCATACTCCCAGGCTCGCGACCCCACGGCCCTCCATTGCTGGCGGCAGTGTGGGGATTGCCGGCAGCCAGACAGGCGTCTATCCGGTGGATTCTCCGGGAGGATGGAATCTAATTGGCCGAACACCGTGGCGCATGTTCGATCCCGAAGGCACACCGCCAACGCGATTGCAACCAGGCGACTGTATGAAGTTTGCTCCGATAGATCGGGATACCTTCGACAAGCTACATGGTGGTGCTGAAAGTCGGCTAGCATGACGATTCGAGTCGCCAAGCCGGGATTCTTCACCACCGTCCAGGACCTTGGGCGCTACGGATATGCCCATCTCGGCATCTCGCCCGCGGGAGCTGCGGATTCACTGTCGTTCCGCATTGCGAATCTGCTCGTGGGAAACGAAGGGAACGCACCCGCGCTGGAAATGACACTGCTGGGCGCAACGCTTGAGTTCGAGGCGAGCGCGGTTGTCGCCATAACAGGCGCTAATTGCGAAGGTAGGGTCGGCCAGGAGAGAGTCCCAGGCAACGCTGCATTCGAGGTTCCTGCAGGGGCAGTCTTACAATGTGGGAGCACGATTACAGGCGCTCGCTCCTACCTGGCTGTGCAGGGCGGATTGGACGTACCGTTGGTCATGGGCAGCGCGTCAACCTTTGCCGCCGCCCGCTTTGGGGGATTCCAGGGACGCCGCTTGCAGAAAGGGGACGTGCTGCCGGTTCGCAAGCACGACGCGTTGCACGTTCGCGCCTTGCGTCCTGGTGCGGTCGACCGTCTGTATGGCAAGGGTCCGCTGCGGGTCACAAAAGGAGCCCAGCAGGACTGGTTCAGCCCGGATGCGTTTGAGAAGCTGTGCTCCATTACGTATGTCGTCAGCGAGCAGTCGGACCGGACGGGCTTGCGGCTGAAGGGAGAGGCCATGCAACCGCGGGAACGAGCAGAACTGCTGACGGACGGCATTCCCCTCGGCGCCATTCAGGTGCCACAGGATGGGCAGCCGATCATCCTGTTTGTCGATCAGCAGACCACCGGGGGATATCCTAAGATCGCGAACGTGATTGCGGTCGATATGCATCGCGTGGGTCAACTGAGGCCCCGCGACGAAGTGCGGTTCGCTGAGGTGAGCATTGCGGATGCAGTCCAGGCGCTGCGGGAGCAGGCGGAGTGGATGAGGACGATATTTATCTATTGATCATTATATTAAGGTGTCATCCTGAGCGAAGGTGCGTTCGCATCGCGAACGTACCGAAGTCGAAGGAGCCCTATATATCAACTGTCATTACGAGCGCCTGGGTTTTCGGGGTCCCCAACCAGCGCCGCCTTTGCGCTGGGTGGGGTGATTGGGCGCGAGGAATCTGCTTTCCGCGAGATGACACAAAAGCAGATCCCTCGCTGCGCTCGTGATGACAAGGAAAATTTGTGGTCCAATATAGGGCCCCTTCGGCTCGTCGCTTCGCTCCTCGCTCAGGATGACACTCCTTCAGGAATTGGGCCTTCAATGACTAAGCTCACGATCGACCTCAACGCTGACCTGGGCGAGTCGGGGGAGGCGCTGGCCAACGGCACCGACTTTGAGCTGATGCGGTATATCACCTCCGCGAACATCGCTTGCGGCGGGCACGCCGGCGACGAGCGCACAATGCGCGAAACGGTTGCTGCGGCGAAGAAGTTGAATGTCGCGGTGGGTGCACACCCGGGCTATCCTGATCGCGCCAACTTCGGGCGCGTGGAATCGCCACTCTCGGCGTCCGAAATCGAAGCTTCGGTGAGAGACCAGATTGCGTCGCTGATACGGGTCGCGGCTTCGCTGGACGTGGCTGTCGGACACGTGAAGCCGCATGGCGCGCTTTATCACGTGGCGCGCAAGAGTCGCGAGGTTGCACAGGCAGTGGGTCACGCCGTGCAAGCAATCAATCCGATGTTGATCGTGGTCGGTCAGGCCGGCTCACCGGCTCTGGAAGTATGGCGTTCGATGGGATTGCGCTGCGCCGCTGAAGCTTTTGCCGACCGTGCCTACGAGTCAGACGGCACACTGCGCAAACGCAACCTGCCGGGCGCGCTGCTCGACGATCCGGCGCGAGCGGCGCAGCAAGCCGAAGAGATAGCAGTCCGCCACCGAGTGATTGCCAGCGACGGCAGCCAACTTTCGGTTGAAGCGAACACGATCTGCATCCATTCCGACACGCCGGGTAGCGTAGCCATCGCCCGCGAGGTCAATCAGGGGCTCAAGGCAGCACGAGTAACCATTCGAGCTCTGGAGTGATAGCCGAGGCCGGCATCCAAACATCCGAAACGCAGATCCCTCGACTCGAACTAAAGTCCTCGCTCGGGATGACAAAAAACAAAAAAGGTATAACGTCGCATGAAGGCGCGGGCCTCCAAATAAGGTATTCTGCCAACGTGTGCTTTCATGCTGGTACGGAAGGCCATCGAAGTCTCCGGAATCGTGCAGGGTGTCGGCTTTCGACCCTACATTTATCGGCTTGCCGGAGAACGGCAACTCGCCGGTAGTATTTGCAATACCGCGGCCGGGGTGAGCATAGAGGTGCAAGGTCCGCCGGGCGCGGTGGACGACTTTCTGTCACGCCTGCCGGCAGAGGCGCCGCCGCTGGCACGTATCACCGCCATAACCGTCCGCGAAATTCCCTGCAACGGCGCAATTGATTTTCGGATCGTTACCACTCATCACGGCCAACCGGTGAGCACGCTGATCTCGCCTGATGTCGCGGTTTGCGCTGACTGCTTGCGCGAGATGTTCGATCTCGCCGACCGCCGCTATCGCTATCCCTTCATTAACTGCACCAACTGCGGGCCGCGATTCACCCTCGTGTGCAACATTCCGTACGACCGGTCGTTCACGTCGATGGCTGCGTTTCGCATGTGCCCGACGTGCCAGGCTGAGTACGACGACCCGCGCAATCGACGCTTCCACGCACAGCCCAACGCCTGTTGGACATGTGGGCCGCAGGTTGAGCTGTGGGACCTGGAAGGGAAGCCCGTCGAAGTCGCCGACCCAATTGCCGAGACGGTTACGCGTTTGCAGCGAGGAGATGTCGTCGCGATCAAGGGTTTGGGAGGATTTCACCTTGCGTGCGATGCCCCCAACGCCGTCGCGGTGAGCACTCTGCGCGAGCGCAAGCGGCGCGTCGAGAAGCCATTTGCGGTCATGGTGCCTGATATCGATGCTGCACAGCGTTTCTGTGAATTGGACGAAGCTGCGCGCGGGTTGCTGGTCAGCCCGCAGCGGCCCATCGTCTTGTTGCGGCGGCGGGAAGGTACGCCGATTGCGGACGAGGTCGCGCCGTTTAACCGCTACCTCGGCGTGTTCCTGCCCTACACGCCGTTGCACCACCTGCTGTTCGCTGAAGGCCGATTTACGGCGTTGGTTATGACCAGCGCCAATATGAGCGAAGAGCCGATCTGCATCGCCAACGACGAGGCAGTGCGCCGCTTGCAGACGCTGGCCGACTGTTTTCTCGTGCACAACCGCGATATTCTGTTGCGCTGTGACGATTCCGTGATTCGCGTCTCCGGAGCGAGAGCGCGGCAACTGCGGCGCTCGCGCGGGTTTGTGCCGGTGCCGGTGTTTCTGAGCGAGGATGTTCCATCAATCCTCGCCGTCGGCGGCGAACTGAAGAACACCATTTGCCTGACCAAAGGCCGTCACGCATTTCTGTCGCAGCATATCGGCGATCTGGAAAATGCAGAAAGCTACAGCTTCTTCGAAGAGGCCATAGAGCATCTGCAGCGCATCCTGGAGATCAGGCCGGTGGCGATCGCTTACGATCTGCATCCCAATTACTTTTCGACGCGTTGGGCGCTGGCGCAGTCCGGGCTGCCGCAGATCGGCGTGCAGCACCACCACGCGCACATCGCAAGCTGCATGGCCGAGAACCACTTGGACGGCCGGGTCATCGGCATCGCGCTGGACGGCACAGGCTATGGCGCGGATGGCCGCATCTGGGGAGGGGAAGTGCTCCTGGCGGATTACAACAGCTTCGAGCGGGCAGCACACCTCGCGTACGTTCCGATGCCCGGCGGGGAGGCGGCGATCCGCGAACCGTGGCGTATGGCGGTGGCATATCTGGTGCGTCACTTCGGCTGTGAGTTTGTTCGTCGGCTACCAGCGCTCTCGAATATTCCGCGGCAGAAACTGGACGTCCTGTTTCGCATGATGGAGCAGGGCATCAACTCGCCGTTGACCTCCAGTTGCGGGCGGCTGTTCGACGCCGTCGCGGCGCTGGCAGGAATTCGCCATCACGTGAACTACGAAGCGCAAGCGGCCGTCGAGCTCGAAATGGCGATTGGTAATTCGTCTGACGAGAGCGCCTATCCGTTCGAATTGGTTGCAAAGGCAGAAGACTGGATTATCGGCACTCGCGGACTATTTGACGCGCTGCTGCGCGACCTGAGCCGCGATGTCCAGATCGGCGACATCAGCCGCCGCTTCCACAATGGCTTGGTAGAAGCGCTGGCCGATGTAGCCAAGCGCTTGCGCGAGCGCTCAGGATTGGAGCGGGTTTGCCTTAGCGGAGGAACGTTCCAGAACGTGTACCTGTGCGAGCGGCTGTGCGACCGGCTGGGAAACGACAACTTTCAGGTGTTCAGCCAGAGCGAAGTTCCCGCCGGCGATGGAGGATTGAGCCTGGGACAAGCGCTGGTTGCGGTGCACAAAATCAGATGAGTTTACAAAGAGGTCTGTCCCGGTGAATAGGCTCAAAGGCTGCTGAATGGAAGTTATGCGAAAAGCAGGTCCCTCGACTCGCGCCGCGACCGCGCCAACTAAGGGCGCGGTAAATGATCCGCGGCGCTCGCTCGGGATGACAAGTCTATGAGATGGGCAGATGTTCGCTATTCTCTGGTGAGCGGATAACCCTTTTCGCGCCACCCGCGAATGCCGCCGTCCATCGAGAGGACATTTGTATAGCCCATCCGCCCCAGGTTATCCGCAGCGAGGGCTGAACGGAAGCCGCCGCCGCAGTAGAGGACGATGGGCGCGTTGATGTCGGGAATGCGCTGCTCAATGTCACGCTCGATCACTCCCTTGCCGAGGTGAATGGCCCGCGGAAGATGATCCACCTGCCACTCGTTGTCCTCGCGAACATCCACCAGCAGGAATTGCTCGTTGCGGTCGAGTTTTTGCTTCACGTCGTCCACCGTGACTTCGCGGACGCGCTTCTTCGCGTCATTCACAATATCTAAAAATCGTTGCGAGTGCTGGTGTGCCATGGGCACATGATAGCGCGAGGGATGAAAATTCACCACGGAGGCACCGAGATCACGGAAAAGACCCGGTAGAAGCAAGACCTCCGTGTCCTCCGTGTCTCTGTAGTGAATGATGTTCGAGGGAGCGGTAATTCACCGCTGTCCAGATACAATGTACCTGGACCTCATGATCGGCCAAATCGTCTCTCACTATCGGATACTGGAACGCCTGGGCAAGGGCGGAATGGGTGTAGTGTATAAGGCCGAAGACACGACCCTCGGCCGCACCGTTGCCATCAAGTTTCTGCCGGAGGCAATTGCCGACGATGCGACCGCCCTGGAGCGGTTTCATCGCGAAGCCCGCGCAGCTTCCGCGCTAAATCATCCGAACATTGTTACCGTCCATGAAATCGGCGAAGAGGCGACCGGTTCGTTCCTGGTTATGGAGTGGATCCAGGGCGAGACGCTGCGCAGCCGCCTGAAGCGAAGCATGGACCTGGCGGTCGTGGTCGATATTGGCCTGCAGGTGGCGCGCGCTTTGAAGACGGCGCACCATGCCGGCATTATCCATCGCGACATCAAGCCGGAGAACATTATGGTGCGCTCCGATGGCTACATCAAGCTGGTGGACTTTGGGCTGGCCCGCGTGGGAATCACTCCCGATGGGGAAACGGTTTCTGTGGGCATCACCAAAGAAGGCACTTGGATGGGCACCATCGACTACTTTTCTCCGGAGCAAGCCCGCGCCGAGTCGCTGGAATGGGGAACCGATATTTTTTCCTTCGGTATTGTGCTTTACGAAGCGGCCACCGGAGTGCATCCCTTTGCCGCCGGCTCGCCGTTCAGCGTAGCCAATGGAATCCTTTCGCAGGAGCCGATCCCTCCTGCGCGCATCAACCCTGGTTTGCCGGCGACGTTCGAACGGCTTCTTCTCTCGATGCTGCAAAAGGACGCCCGGCTTCGTCCCACCGCGGCTGAAGTTGAGCAAGTTCTGGATAGTTTGCGCACACCGGCGCCCGACATGGAAGCCATCTTCCTCAAGACGCCTGACCGTCACACGGTCGGTCGCAGCCCGCAGTTGCGGGAACTCCATTCGGCACTGGAACAGGCTTCGGCGGGACGGGGATCTCTGGTGTGCGTGTCGGGTGAAGCGGGCATCGGGAAAAGCACGCTGGTTGAGGAGTTCGCCGCTATCTTGAAGGGCAGCAAACACCCCTGCAGTGTTGCCCGCGGCCGCTGCTCCGAACGCCTGGCCGAGGGTGAAGCCTATTTGCCGATCCTGGAAGCGCTGGACAGTCTGTTGCACTCAGGTAGTGGCGATTCTGTGAGCCGCATCATGAGGACGCTGGCGCCAAGCTGGTTTCTGGAGCTGGCTCCGGCCCAGCAGCAGGACTCTTCCATGATTCGCCTGGCCGACTCGAAGGCGACTTCGCAGGAGCGATTAAAGCGGGAATTCCTGGCGCTGGTGCAAGAGTTGAGCCGGCATCGGCCTCTGCTGCTGTTCCTGGAGGATGTCCACTGGATCGATACTTCAACGGTTGACTTGTTGGCGTACATCACCAGCCGCTTCGAGTCGCTGCCGCTGCTGGTGGTGATCACTTATCGCGCGGGCGAGATGGTGGACAGCATGCGCCCGCTCCTGCAGCTCAAGCTGGACCTGGAGGCGCGGGGTTCGTGCCGCGAGCTGACCCTGCAGTATCTCAGCAAGGCTGATGTGGAAGGCTATCTGGCCCTGGAGTTCCCACAGCACACGTTGCCGGCTTCGTTTCCGCAGTTTCTGTGGGAACGCACGGAGGGGAACCCGCTGTTCATGGTGGACCTGGTGCGGGACCTCCGCGACCGGAAGATAATTGTTCGAGACCAGGGCCGCTGGATTTTGGCCAAGCCGATTGATGAGATTGGCGGTGACATGCCAGCGTCTGTACGCAGCATGATTCAGCGCAAAATCGAAAGCCTAAGCGAGACGGATCGGCGGCTTCTGCAGGCGGCGAGCGTGGAGGGTGCGGAGTTTCATTCCGTGGTCCTGGCTTCGGTGGTGTCCGCCGATGCCGCCGACGTGGAAGAGCGCCTTGAAGACATCGAGCGGAATCATTTCTTCGTCCAGAAGATCGGAGAGAAAGAGTTCCCAGACGGCACGCTCACTCTGCATCTCCGCTTTGTACACGCGCTCTATCAGAATGCTTTGTATGCGATGTTGACGCCGGCTCGCCGGACGGCGGTGAGTGCCGCGACAGCCAACACGCTACTGCGGCTTTACCCCGATTCGCAGGTCAGTGTGGCCCACCAGGTGGCGCTGTTATTTGAGTCGGCCCGAAATTTTGCTCGCGCGGCGGAGTTCTTCCAGATTGCGGCTGAACGCGCGGCCGGGGTCTTTGCCAACCAGGAAGCCGCGGCCCTGGCACGCAAGGGACTTGAGATGGTGGCCAAGCTGCCGTCGTCCCCTGAGAAAACACAGAAAGAGCTGGCCCTGCAAATCACGCTTGGACCGGTCCTGGTTTCGACCAAGGGCTTCGCTAACCCGGAGGTTGAGCAGACCTACACTCGCGCGCGGCAATTGTGCTCGGAGCAGGGCCAAACCCCGGATCTCTTTCCCGTATTGTTTGGCTTGTGGAACTTCTACGAGGTCAAGGGCGAGGTCGAGACGGCATTGCAACTGGCGCGACAAATGCTTCAACTCGCCGAGGAATCAAAGGATGTGGCGCTGTTGCTGGAGGCAAACTACGCCTTGGGCGATAACTTGTTCTGGTCGGGTGATTTCGAGCGCTCGCTCCAGCATTGCGATGAGGCAGTGAGGCTTTACGACCGGCCTAAGCACCATTCCCTGGCCTTCGTCTATGGCGGCTATGATCCCGCAGTTGCCAGTCTGGCGTTCGCGGCTTGGGACCTTTGGATGCTTGGACAGCCGGAAGAAGCCGTGGCGCGGAGCGAGCAAAGCATGGCATTGGCGAACTCTTTGCGGCAACCTTTCAGTCAGGCAGTCGCCCTGGCATTTGCCGCGATGTTACATCACGCAAGGCATGATCCGGCGATGACGCGGCAATATGCGGAGCAGGCGGTCACCCTTTGCACCGAGCATGGCATCGCGATCTTTCTCGAGATGGGAAAGATCATGCTGGGCTGGGCCAACAATCAGGAAAACGAAGGCGGCGAAGGGATCGAGTTAATTCGCGAAGCGATAGCAGATTGGCGTGCCTCGGGGGCCGAGCTGGTGATTCCTCAATTTCAGCAGGTGTTGGCGGCTTCGCTGGCGCGCTGCGAGTCTTACGAGGAAGCGTTGGCGGCGATTGACGAGGCCTTGGGCGTGATTTCGAACACTGGCGACCACTCTTTCGAGGCCGATTGCTGGCGTTGGAAAGGTGAGCTATTGTGGCGCAGCGTGCCAGACGGTGACGCGGGACACTCCGAAGCGGAAGCCTGTCTGCACAAGGCGATTGCTATCGCGCGCCAGCAGAAAGCGGTATCGCTGGAGCTGCGTGCGCACACCCGGCTCGGCCCCTTGTTGGCCCGCAGAGGCGAGGTCGAAGCTGCCCACCGGTCGCTGGCAGAGGTCCATGGCAAGTTCAAAGAGGGCCATGACACTCATGACCTCAGGCACGCCAGGCAGGTACTGGAGGAGCTGCGCGGGCAGGCAGAGGCCGTTGGAAAAAGTTCGCGATGAGCCGAATGCGCGTTCTGGTGTGCGGCAGCAATTACGGTCGCACTTACCTTCCCGCACTGGCGCGCAATCCACGTAAATATCAACTGGCCGGAGTCCTGGCACAAGGCAGTCTTCGTTCGCATGAAGTTGCCGCGCTGAACGACGTTCCTCTCTATCATTCGGCGGATGAACTTCCAGACAATCTTGACCTCGCCTGCGCCGCCATGAGTTCTGCCGCCTGGCCGGTGGTGCAGCAACTCTTGCGGCGCGGCATTCATGTGCTCTGTGAGCACCCCTATCCGGCAGGTGCACTGCGGAAAGCGTTTGCTCTGGCGCGGAACCGCAATCTGCAATTCCAGGTCAACGGTCATTTCGCTAATTTGCCGGCGCCCAAAGCTTTCATCCTCGAGTGCCGGCAGGCGATCAAGCTAACGCCTCCGGAGTTCGTCGAAGTAATGGCCACGGAACGATCCCTATATGGGGCGCTGGACATCCTGACGGCAGCCATGGGAAGCCAGCGGCAGTTTCGCATGCATGTCTTGAGTCGCAAGACGAAGTTTGTGCTCATGGAAGGAACTCTAGGGAGGGTTCCGGCTCGTTTTTCCGTACAGGTGTCGGGCAAAAAAGGTATAGGCAGGTTGGCGGATGGAAGTCCCGCTTATCTTCTGGACGAACGCCTGACAGTAGCATTTCCGTCCGGACTACTTACCCTGCTTTCGGTTGCCGGTCCGGTCCTTTGGAACAGCACTCCCGCGCAGGTGCATAAGGAAGTGCCGCTTTGGACCATGCTTTGTGGTCAGGCAACGCAGACACTCAGCGAACTAGGGGAACAGAGAATCCAAGCGAACGTTGAGGCACTGAACTCAATTCGCCGAGCCATCCTGGGGCATGGCACACCGGAAATACAGCAACCCCGGCACGTCCTGCAGGTCAGTGAGGCTTGGGAGTTAATCGGACGGCAGCTTTATTAGCAGGCAGTGAGTAGCAAGTAGTGGTCAGCACCGGACGCCGATTTGGGTTGAAGCGATTCCATCCTCAGAGACGGCACGGACCGCTGGAAGTCCTTAACCCAGCGGTTCGCGTAAACCCAGTTGTCGGCGCGCTACATCTTCCCTGGCGCACTTGCACTGGCGATGCACTGCCATTTGCCGCTTGGCATCTTCATCCAGGTGTCCACCCAGCGTTCATGGGCA
>Ga0209040_10004887_pt1 | contig 10069 bp, 7 predicted proteins | sample BogFormECP12_OM3_FD_188240 | JGI IMG/M metagenome (GOLD analysis project Ga0209040, IMG submission 188240) | Bog forest soil microbial communities from Calvert Island, British Columbia, Canada - ECP12_OM3 (SPAdes) (version 2) | ecosystem: Environmental > Aquatic > Freshwater > Wetlands > Bog ... | reverse complement strand
GTGTTGGTCAATCAGGGCGGCTTTTTTCTCTCGGGCTAACACTGAATCGGTTGTGCTCCTAGTCTCTAATCGTATGTTGTTACGTTTTCAAGGATAACATGCGCTTGCGAGAACGGCAAAAAGGCCGAAACACCGCTACCGCGTCGCCTTCTCCAGCAGGTATATGAACGAACGGTACATATGTCCAGTAGCGCGGGTCATGCCGATCTCGCAGGTGCGGCTGCTGGAGTAGCACTCGTCCGGCCGCTTCGCCTTTACCTCTGCGGCCTCGTGTTTGGTCGCCGACTGCGTCAGTTCAGGAAACAGGAAGCCGCGGTCTCCGGCGAAGCCGCAGCATCCCGCTTCCAATGGAACTGTGACCTGCTCGCTGCAGACGCGCGCAATGCCTTCCAGCTTGGCGCCGATGCCCATCTTGGTCACCGAGCACACCGGATGTAGCGCCACCGAGCCAGATTTCAGCTTGACTGTCAGCTTGGGCAAGAGTTGGTCATGCACAAACTCGATGGCATCGAGGAAGGTCATCCGGTCGAACCGCTGCTGGTTCTGTTCCGTCAGGTAACCCCGAGCCGTCTTGAAGCCATAGGTGCATGGGCTGGTGTCGATTACGATAGGTAACTTTCCTTCCCCTGACCATCGCCAGCAGCGCTCGACAGCTCCGTTGATCGCGATGGCATGAGCGCGGCTGAAGCCCTTCGACGAAAACGGCGTCCCACAGCAGATGCCCGCGACATCATGCGGGATGTAAACCGGAACTTCTGCGCGGCGCGCGACCTCGACGGTCACTTCCATGAGCGAAGCATCCTTGGGCTCGCCGGGCAATCTTCCCATCGTGCGCGAGATGCAGGACGGGAAGTAAACCGCTTGTGCGCCGGCCAGCTCGGTCCTGGGAACCGGACCCGCGGCATACGGAGTGTCGGGCATCCACTCGCTAAAGTTATCGCCGACGACGCGCTTCATCGCCCGAGTAATCGCTTTCATGCCGCCGACGCCAATCACTTTTTCCGCGGCATGCCCCAAGCGCAATCCCCAGCGGACCGCGCCTTCCGTAAGGGCGAAATGGTTGGCGATGCGGACGGCTTGTTCCTGCGTGCCGGGGGATGCCCGAAGATTGCGGAAGCGCTTTACCAGTTGGCCGGTGTCGATGCTCACCGGACACGCAGTCGCGCAAAGTCCGTCAGTCGCGCAGGTGTCCAGCGCCATGTAAGGAAACTCGCGGTCGAGCGCATCGTAAAGTTCCTTTGAACCCACCGTCTCGCCAATAGAGGGCGAGGTGGGTGGGGCACCCAAGCTCTTGCCTTCCTGCAGGCGTGCCATCTCGCGTCGCACGACGATGCGCTGCCGCGGCGTAAGCGTAAGCTCGCGGCTGGGACACTTGGGCTCGCAATAGCCGCACTCGATGCACTTGTCGATCTCCGGCTCGACCGACGGCAACTGCTTCAGGTTCGCCAGGTGCGCCTGGTGATCGGGATTGATGATGACGCCCGGATTAAGCAGATTGTGGGGGTCGGCAAGATGCTTGAGGCGGCGCATAATCTCGTAGCCGTCGCTGCCCCACTCGGTCTCGACAAACGGCGCCATGTTGCGCCCGGTGCCGTGCTCCGCCTTCAACGCGCCATCGTAGCGTTCGACCACCAGTTTAACCACGTCGTCTATAAAGTATTTATATTGATCAACTACAGCCTGATTATTAAAGCTTTGGGTGATGACGAAGTGCAGGTTTCCATCCTTTGCGTGGCCGAAGATGATGGCGTCGTCATACCCGTGCTTGCCGAATAGAACGGTGAGATCCTGCGCTCCGTCGGCCAGATGCTCAATCGGAAAGGCTACGTCTTCAATGATGACCGTGGTGCCGCTTTTCCGTACCGATCCGACCGAGGGAAACATGCCCGAGCGAATCTTCCACAGCAGGGCCTGCTCCGCGGCGGCGTGCGTGAATTGCGCCGGCTCATAAAGATGCAGTCCGCCTGCAGCCTCTGCTGCGACCTTCTCTAAATCCGTGCGTTCGCTTTCCTCGGCCGACTGAAACTCGGCCAACAATCCGGCGGCTGCAGGTGGCAGGGTACGAATCGACGCTGGGATGCCGGTTTGGTTCTCCACCGAACGCAGCGAAGCTCGATCCATGACCTCCAGCGCCTTGGCGCCCGCCTGCCTCAGAGGCACGATCGAGGCGGCCGCCGCGTAAAGATCGGGAAACAGCAGCAATCCGGTGTATTTGACTGGCAGATCCGGAACTGTGTTGAGCACCGCCTCGGCAATGAATGCCAGAGTGCCTTCGGAACCGATCATCACGTGCTGGAAAATATCCACCGCCTTGTCGAAATCGATGAAGGCATTCAACGAATAGCCGGTGGTGTTCTTCATCCGGTATTTGCTGCGCACCCGCTCACGAAGCGCCGCGTTTTGCTCCAGATGGGCCTTCAGCTCCAATACGCCCCGCGCCAGCTCCGGCTCACTCGCGTGGAACTGTTCGTCGGCATCAGGCAATGATGTGTCGATCACCGTCCCCGACGGCAGCATGAACTTCATCGAGTGCAGAGTGTGATACGCATTCTGCTCGACGCCGCAGCACATGCCGCTGGAGTTGTTGGAGAGAATCCCACCCACAGTGCAGGTCGCGATGGATGCGGGATCTGGACCGATCTTCGCCCCGTAGGCCGCCAGGGCCTGGTTGGCGCGCGCACCGATCACACCCGGCTGAACGCGAATTTTCCTGCCACCTTCCTCCACCCGCAGCCCGCGCCAGTTGCGCGCCACCTCCACCAACAGCCCGTCGGAGATCGATTGCCCCGATAAGCTCGTCCCAGCCGCGCGGAAAGTCATGGGGATTTGCATTTGCTGGCTGAAGGCAAACAGCGCCTGAATTTCCTCGACGCTCTGCGCCAGCACCACGGCCTTGGGAATCAGCCGGTAGAAGCTCGCGTCGGAGGCGTAGGCAATGAGGTCAATCGGACGAATGAGGACACGCTCGGCGGCAATTGTGGCGGCCAGCGAAGCCTTGATTTCTTCTGGCGTGAGCTGCGTAGGCGATAGGACGGCGGTGGTCATAGGCTACAGCCCAAGATACGCCTTCCGTACTTCATCCATGCTGGCAACTTTCTGGGATTCGCCTTCGATAGGAATGCGGCCTTCCGCGAAAACATAAGTGTAATCGCTCACCGCCAATGCCAAGTGGACGTTTTGCTCGACCAGGACGATAGTAATTCCCTGCTCCTTGAGGGTCTTCAAGGTTAGAAAAAGCTGCTGCGCCAGCACCGGGGCGAGACCGAGGGAAAGCTCATCAATCATCAGGATTACCGGCTGTTGCATGAGCCCGCGACCCATCGCCAGCATTTGCTGCTCGCCGCCCGAGAGCGTGACCGCCTTTTGGGTGCGGCGCTCCTTCAAACGCGGGAACAAATCGAAGACCCGCCCCAGGTTTTCCTTCAACTGCTTGCGCGCGCGATGAGAATAGCCTCCCATCTCCAGGTTCTCTTCCACCGACATGTCGGGAAAAAGTTGCCGGCCTTCCGGCACCAGGACCAAACCGCGGCTGGCCTTGGCATGGGGCGAGAGCTTGGTCACGTCCTGCCCATTCATCAGGATGCGGCCGCCCCATGGGGATATAGTGCCCATGATGGTGCGTAGCGTGGTTGTCTTGCCGGCGCCGTTAGCGCCAATGATGGTGGTGACGTTCCCGGACCGCACTTGCAGCGATATGCCCCAGAGGACCTGCACCTCACCATAGCCCGACTCGACCTTTTCCAGTTGCAGGAGGCTGTCTGTCATTGCACGCCCCGCAACTTGTCCACAATATCCGGGAAGCCCAAATATGCCTCAACCACGTTGGAATCCTGCACCACTTCATCGGGCCGGCCTTCAGCCAGTTTGGCACCCAGATTGAGCACCACGACGCGGTCAGAAAGGCTCATGATGGCCTGCATCAAGTGCTCGATCATGAGCACCGAGATGCCGCTATCACGGATGTCGCGCACGATTCCGATCATCACCTCAACCTCGGTGGGATTCAGCCCGGCCAGCACCTCGTCCAGTAGAAGTAGCTTGGGACGCGCTGCCAGGGCGCGCGCGACTTCGAGGCGCTTCTTGCCCGCGATGGTGAGCGAGCGCGCCGAGGTATCGGCCCGGTCCGACAGGCCCACCCGTTCCAGGACCTCCAGCGCCACCTTACGCGCCGGTTTGAGCTTCAGGTAATCGCGGCCAAAGCAGGCGCCAACAATCACGTTTTCCACGACCGTCATTCCGTATAGGGGCTTTACGATTTGGTGGGTGCGCGCGATCCCCAGGTGAACCACTTCGTTGGGCGGGCGATTGGTGATGTCCTGTCCAGCAAAGCTGACCTTACCCCTATCCAGCTTGTAAACACCGTTGACCATGTTGAAGAGCGTAGTCTTGCCGGCGCCATTGGGGCCGATCAATCCCACGATTTCGCCCTCAGCGAGAGCAAAGCTCACGTCCGAAATTGCCAACAAGCCGCCGAAGCGCTTGGTTACGCCGCTCACTTCCAGCAGGGCGGTCATTCGATCACCTTCTCGGAGCGCGGCACGAAGCGATAGAGCCAGCCAATCAATCCGCCCGGAGCAAACAGCACTACCACCAGCAGCAGCCCCCCAGCGATCACCAGATGAAAGTTGGAGAGTTTGGGAGAGGTCAACAGATAGGAGCGCAACTTTTCGTAAAGGCCTCCACCCAGCGCGGCGCCGATCACTGTGCCTTTACCGCCGAGCATCAGCATCACAATTCCCTCCAGCGAAAGCATGAACTCGAAAGCGATGGAGGGATCGACCATTCCGTTCTTGTAGAACATCAAGGTCCCGGCGACGGCGGGCAGGAAGGCCGAGACGCTATAGATGATGGCTTTGTAGACGGTAGCGTTTACGCCCAGGACGACGGCGGCATCTTCATCCTCTCGAATAGCGAAAAGGCCGAGACCAAATTTGGAGATCTTAATGGCCAGACTCAGGATCATCGAGAGGGCCATGACCGCAATAACCAGGAAATACGTAATCCAGAGAGCACGCCTCGCGCCACCCCACGGTTGGTAGGCCTCAAACGAAACATACATGCCCGTCGATCTGCCGAAGGGATCAAAGTTTGAGACAAAAGATTGGACGGCAACGAGAATGCCGATGGTAGCCAGCGCAAAATAGGCGCCGCGAAGGCGCAAAATGCCGAGTCCGAACAACAGCGCGCAAATGCTTACAACCACCCCTGCGAGCAGCGCCGACAACACCAGGTTCCAGCCTCTTACTGTGGCGAGGTACAGCCCGACATAGCCTCCCAGCCCGTAAAAAACGATGTGACCGAAGTTTACGTACCCGGTGTAGCCGATCATCAGATTCAGGTTGCTGGCCAGAATGATGGCGACCGCCACCAGGATGAGGTCCTCGCGGAGGGAAACATTGTTCCCGTGCAGCGGAAGCCAGATCATCACGCCCGCGAAAACCAGAGTCAGCCAGAACACCGGATGACGGAAGATCATGCGGTGGACCTCGCGAAGAGGCCCTTGGGGAAGGCCACCAGTACCACGACAAAGAGTCCAAACTCGATCAGCGGGATCCAGCTTACAGCAATGAACGGTGTCACCGCCCCCTCCAGCAAGCCGAGCAGGATTCCCGCCACCAGCGCGCCTAAAGGCTTGCCCAGTCCGGCAAGCACAGTCACCACGAAGCTTTTCATCTGGTAAGTCGCGCCAGAGAGAATGGTAAAGGGGAACAGGGTCGAGACCAGCGCGCCAGAAGCCGTGGCCAGCGCAATCCCGATGGCGAAGGCGAGCGCCAGCACCATCGTCGAAGAGATTCCCATCAACTCGGCCGCCTCGCGATTGTCGGCGACAGCGCGGATAGCTTTGCCCTGGCGAGTGCGGTTCAAAAACAACTCCAGAGCCAGCGCGATGACCACCGCCCCGACCGCAGCGGCAATGTGGTTGCCGGTGAAGGTGTAGGCGCCAATCGTGATGCCGCGAAGAGTGAAGTTGACGTTGTACGGACTGGTGCTCCAGACGGCAGTGCCAATCCCAATGATGATCATGTTGACGGCGAAGGTGGACAGCAGGCTGGCCAACTGCGGCCGGTCAATGACCCAATGGACGGAGGTCCAGTAAATGATCAGTCCGAGAACCAAACCAACCGCGATGACGGGCAGCAGCAGGAGGTAAGCATTCACCGGGAAGGCAGCAAACAGCAGGTACATGCCAAACATGCCCAACACGATGACCGCACCGTGGGTGAGGTTGATGACATCCATCACTCCCCAGATCAGACTCAAGCCCATGGCCGCCAGCCCGTACACTGCGCCGATGAGCACACCATCAATCATGGAGGCTACAATGCCGGACATTTTTCTCCCTGTGCGCCTGATGCGCAGACTGGGTCAATCACTTTGTTGCGTGCCCGTTCAGTGAATCGGATACACCAGGTTTGCGCTCTTCCCCGCTAGCGGCCAAACCACTTGCTTCAGCAGCTTGCCTGACTTGTCTTTTTGCCATTGGGCTAGAACCATAGTGTGTCCCACTTGCAGACCATGGTCAGCAGCCGCAGTAGAAAACTTGGTGCGCCCGTAAAACGTGGTGATGTCGGTCTTGTTCAAAGCGTCCGCCACCTTGGCCGTGTCCGTGCCGCCTGCCTGCTCGATGGCACGCTGCAGAACCAGACCGCTGGCATAACCACCTGCTGATTCATAGCTGGGCGGGGAATTGTACTTCGCCGTGTAGGCCTTGGCAAAATCGGCGCCACTAGGGCCGTATTGCGCTTTGAATGCCGTCTGCGGTTCCCACTGCGACGGAACAATCACGCCGGCTGCCGCCTCGCCCAGTTCGGTCCATTTGTCGCTGTCGGGCGCCACCAGCAAGGTGATCATCTTCAACGGAACCTTGTGTTCGTAGAGCTGCTTCGCCAGCGTCGAACCATCGGCATAGTGGCCACCCCCCATCAGCACCGTGGCCTTCGACGCGATCACCTTGTCAATGAGGGCACTGAAGTCAGTTGTGTTGGGTGCGTACCGCTCGCTGAAAACCGCGTTCATTCCGATCTGCTGGGCATAGGCCTTCGCCGGGTCCACGACGGAGTTTGAGAACGAGGCGTCTTCGTACACGAACGCCACCGTTGCCTTCGGGTCCTTTGCCTTCAGCATGTCCAGCACACCCTTAAGGTATTCCGCTCCGGGGGCGAACATCTGGAAAAGAAAATGATTGCCCAGCGTATAGGTCTTACCCTCCGCCGCGCCCGTGGTAAGCATGATCTTGCCGTACTGTTCGGTTACGATGGCTGCTGTCGCGGTCAAGCTGGAGGAATAAGGGCTGAACAGGAAGTCGGCGTTGCCCTCATTGATCATGCGCGAATAGAGCTGCTGCACGCGCTTAACGTTGGATTCGTCATCGTAACTGACGAACTGGATTTTGTAGCTCTTTCCCCCCGCTTTGATGCCCCCGGCAGCGTTCACCTGGTCGCGCCACAGCTCGAATCCACGGTACTGCTCCAGCGAGTCCACGTTCATGCTGCCCGTTTTGGATACGGTCATTCCGATGGTGATGTTCTGGGCAAATCCTGTGGAGATAAGGAGGGGGAGGAGGACAAACAGAATGAGACAGAGTCGTTTCACAGTTCACCTTCGCTAAAAGGCTGTAGTGTCAGCAAATAGCTGTAAGTCGATGACAGCGTACGGCGGCAGCTTGACGTAACCTATGACTGAAGTCACGCCTCCCTGTGATATTGCTCACAACCGGGAAGCAGAAGGGAGCGAACAACACAGGAACCCGGCCAATTTGGGGAACTTTCGAGGCCACCGAATGGAAGTACATACGACTGCCAGCTCACCCGGGCCGTGACATGCGAACCCTGGCCAGCGAGCGCAGTGACAAAACTTAACACTCGTTTACCCAAACTTTACCGTCGATTTGGCGTCCCGCGGGTTCCTACGAGTGACAGATGACTGTCGAGAAGGAGTCGATTAAATATGAAACCGAAGTTTTGGATGTTCGCGGTGGCGATGCTGGTGGTTGTGCTGTGTGGCGCAGTGATTTTCAGCTACGCTCAGCAAACGGACAACAGCAGCAGCCCCGAACCCGTCTGGGCGGGTCATCACCACGGCGGGCACATGGGCTACATGTTCAAGGCGCTGAACCTGACGGACGCCCAGAAAGCACAGATAAAGTCCATCATGCAGGCGAGCCGCACCACCAATCGACCGCTTATGCAACAGATGGCGCAGAATCGCCTGGCCATGCTGACGGCCACTTCCAATGGGGCCTTCGATCAGGCCAAGGTGACAGCGCTCGCCAATCAGCAGGCGCAACTGATGGCCCAGATGACGATCCAGAAGGAGTCCATCCAGCACCAGATTTATACCCAGGTGCTGACGCCCGAGCAGCGCGCTACCGCTGACCAGATGCGCCAGAAGCAGATTACACGCATCAATGAGCGTCTGCAGAAGTTATCGCAATCGGGAACGGAAACTTCCGGCCAGTAACGAAGCCATTCGTCGTCCCTAACCAAGGCGGTCCGCAAAGGGCCGCCTTTACTTTTGCGAGCTTTTCCCAATTCCGGCAGCCATGTAATAGTTCTGTCATTTCGCCCCGAACCCGTCCCACATCACAGAAGTCCTGTGCGCCTGCTCCTACGATGGAATCATGGTTTCGACAGTGAACTTTGACTTGATCGCCCCGCATCCCAAAGGAACTCAGGCCCGCGTGCTCTTGAGCTCGGTTTTCGGCCCTTACGCGCGCGACGACGAATTCGGCAGCCGCTCCATCAATCCTATGGAGCTGTATCACAATCAGGTGACGCGCGAGCAGGGCAGCTTCTCGCTCCGCATGTTTCATCGCTCCTGGGGCCTGATGATGATTCAGCACAACATCTCCGCTCCCAGTACACTGCTCGACTTCCCTACCCTGGATCGCTTCGAGCGCGAATTGACTTCTACGGAATACGACATTGTCGGCATCTCCGGCATCATCCCAAATTTCGGCAAGGTGCGCGAAATGTGCCGCCGCGTGCGCCTCCTGTCCCCCAATTCCACCATCATCGTGGGCGGGCATGTCGCCGCCATTCCCGGGCTCGACAAATTGATTGATGCCGATTTCATCGTACGGGGCGAAGGCATCTCCTGGATGCGCCGCTATCTTGGGGAAGACCCTGACGTTCCCATCGAGCATCCCGAAATCCTCTCCGGATTTGGTATGCGCGTGCTGGGAATGCGCGTGCCCGACAACACTCGCGACACCGCAGCGACGATTATTCCCTCGGTGGGATGCCCCATGGGTTGCAACTTCTGTACCACGTCAGCTTTTTTCGGCGGTAAAGGCAAGAGCTTTCACTTCTTTGAATCGGGCGACCAACTCTTCGATGTCATGGAGCACATGGAGCACTCCATGAAGGTGGGCTCATTCTTCATGATGGATGAGAATTTCTTACTGAATCGTCCGCGCGCCATGCAACTGCTGGCTCGCATGAAAGAAGCCGGCAAGGCCTGGTCGCTCTATGTGTTCTCGTCCGTCAACGCCATCAACAAGTACACGATTGAGGAGCTAGTGCAGCTTGGCATTTCGTGGATCTGGCTGGGTCTGGAATCGCCGAAGTCAAGTTACGCAAAGTTGCGCAACTCCGATACGCAGTCTCTGGCCGCCGAGTTGCGGCAGCACGGCATCAAACTGCTGGGCTCGACTATCGTCGGGCTCGAGCACCACACGCCGGAAAACATTCGACAGGAGATCGAATATGCGGTCTCGCACTGCACCGACTTCCACCAGTTCATGCTGTACACTCCGGTGCCGGGCACCCCGCTCTTCCAGCAGATGCAGGAGGAAGGCCGCATGCTCGACGGCGTGGACCTCGCCGACATCCACGGGCAGTTCAAGTTCAACTTCGAGCACGCGGCCATCTCGCGCGACGACTCGAAGCGCTTCCTCGATTGGGCTTTCCGCTTCGATCTGGAGCGCAACGGCCCCAGCCTATTCCGCATTTGCGAGACCATCTTTCACGGCTGGAAGCGCTATCACGATCATCCCGATTTGCGAGTACGCCAGCGCATCGCCAACGAAACTGTAAAGCTGCGCACCACCTATGACGCTGCGCTCTGG
>Ga0209040_10004886_pt1 | contig 10070 bp, 8 predicted proteins | sample BogFormECP12_OM3_FD_188240 | JGI IMG/M metagenome (GOLD analysis project Ga0209040, IMG submission 188240) | Bog forest soil microbial communities from Calvert Island, British Columbia, Canada - ECP12_OM3 (SPAdes) (version 2) | ecosystem: Environmental > Aquatic > Freshwater > Wetlands > Bog ... | reverse complement strand
CCGATGTGTTGCCAGAGATGGTCTCGAATTTGCGCCGCCGTAGAGTTGCTGCGCAGGATCCAAACCGACTCCTGAATCCGCTTGGCGCCGAGCGCCGTCAGAACATCCCACAGCGTCTTGCCGGTTTGGCCCGGGTTGGCGAGATTGTAAGCGATGAAGTAGATCGCCATGGATGTGATCCTCCTCGCAGCGCGGCTGGGCGCTGGGGGCGCGAAGTAAGCAGGACCGCGGAAGGCTTAACCGCCGGAGCCGTCCCGACAAAATGTACCGGCTCCAGCCCGCCGGGGCAGGCGTCCTCTGGAATAACTATCGGCAAGCTGCGGAGAGTCATCAGGCGATATTGGTCAGCGAGGCGATTCGGAAATAAGTTGTATCGTGGTCGAAAATAATGGTCATCAACAACCAATGAGGCACGCGGCACCCGGCAAGACCGCTTGGGTGGGCACCCTCAGGATGGCAGCCCGTGCATCCGCTCGTTCAGGGTTTCACGCCTAACTCGGCCAGTTTGGCCAAGGCCACTTCTTCTTCGATCTTGACTTCAGCAATGCACTTGCGCAACTCGTTATCCCGCAGTTCGGGGGGCGCCGTCGATTCCAGCATCGCCAGCCGCGCTCGTATTTGTCCCAGCACCGTCGTGAGTCCGTCAATGTTGCGTTGTCTCGTCATGAGATCGTGTATTCCTCTATTCGCTTCGTCTTAGAGTTATGATACCGCACGCCGAGTGCCCCGCTCGTTCGCGCTTTTCGCGAATGAGTGGGAGATCACAAGCGCTACATGCAGCGCAATCTTCGGGGTCCCCAACCAGAGCCGTCTTCGCTCTCATTGGGGTGAAAGTCAGTGAAGAGAGAACCGGTCCTGCAACCGGGCTACTTTGCGATCGCGGCTGCAACCCGAGGCTGGTCAGCCCAGCAGATCAGGCCGGGGATGAAGGCCACGGACATGTCAGGATGGCTTGGACGTACGCGCACCGTGAATCCGTGCAGACCGCTGCGGGCGATCGAGGTTTCAACAACGTAGTTGTAGTCGCCCTCGGAATCCTGTCCTGCTGGCTGCATCGCTACCGAGTTGCCGTCGACCAACTCTCCTTGCATGTCAACGCGCCCGACGTAAAGCTCCACGACGACGTCCTGCGGACTCAAACGGCCAAGATGTACCTGGGCCCGGACCGGCATGGCTGAAGCAACGGGGATCCCATTGACCGGTCCATCCTCAACCTTGGTGATCCAAACCTCGTTCCATTCCCTGCGAATGCGCTCCATGGCGGTCGAGAGGTCCAGTGCGCGCGCGGCGTTGTCGGCCTCCAGCGCACGAAACTGAGCATGTGCCTTGACGTAAACCCCGTCAACATAGTCGCGCACCATGCGATGGGTGTTAACAAAGTGACACAAGGAATCCACGCAGTCCTTCATCCGCTCCACCCACTTGCGGGGGATTCGATCAACTCCGCGATCATAGAAGGTCGGAATCACATCGCGCTCCAGCAGATCGTAAAGAGTTTCCGCTTCAACCTGGTCCTGGTAGTTAGGATCGCTGTAGGTCTCGCCCTTTCCGATGGCCCAACCCATCTTTTTGGAGTTGTTGGGATCATTCCACACTTCATCCCACCAGCCGTCCGGCACACTGAGGTTCGGCACGGCGTTGGCGACAGCCTTCATTCCGCTGGTGCCCGAAGCCTCCATGGGTCTAAGCGGCGTATTCAGCCAGACGTCCACGCCTTGCACCATGGAGCGCGCGACCGCCATGTCATAGTCTTCCAGGAATACGACATGGCGTCCGAGCACTGGATCTCGGCTGATCTCGGTGATTCTGCGTATCAGCTCTTTACCGGCGTCATCCTGCGGGTGTGCTTTACCGGCGAAGATCAACTGCACGGGGCGCGCCTGGTCGCTCAGAATCCGGCGCAAGCGATCCATGTCCCGCAAGATCAGAGTGGCCCGCTTATAGGTCGCGAAGCGGCGAGCAAATCCGATCGTAAGCGTATCTGGATCGAGGACCTCCGCAGCGGCGTCGATCTCTGCCTGGGGGGCGCCGCGGCGTATGCGCTGGTCGCGCACTCGACGCCGGGCCCAGGCGACAAGCCGCTCGCGGCGACGCTCATGCGTACGCCACAACTCCTCAGCCGGAATCGACTTCACCCGGCTCCAGACCTCGCTACTCGCTGGTTCCTCGCGCCAGTTGGGCCCAAGATAACGGTCGTAGAGCTGATTGAACTCGGCTGAGATCCAACTTCGGAAATGAACTCCATTGGTGACGTGCCCGATGGGGACCTCTTCAACCGGAACACTGGGCCAAAGCGACTGCCACATTTTCTGGCTGACTTCGCCGTGGAGCTTACTGACGCCATTGGCGCGAGAAGCCAAACGCAACGCAAGCACTGTCATACAGAACTCCGATTTGCCTTGCGCGAGGCCAAGCTCCAGAAAATCCGCCTGCGAGAGTCCCAACTGCCGAGCCGTTTCGCCGAAGTACCGGTTCATCAGATCGGGCTGAAAGTAGTCGTGACCTGCTTCGACCGGCGTGTGCGTGGTGAAAACCAGGCTGGCTGAGGCCAGCTCGCGTGCTTCCGCCAGGGTGAGATCGCGAGTTCTCATCAAATGCAGTATGTGTTCGAGCGCAAGAAACGCGGAGTGGCCTTCATTCATGTGGTAAACCGTGGGCTGTAAGCCAATCGCCTGCAACGCACGATAGCCGCCGATTCCAAGCAGGATTTCCTGCCGGATTCGCATCTCGCGGTCCCCGCCATACAACTGGTTGGTGATATTGCGGTCTTCCGCACGCGCATTGGAGGGTATGTTCGTATCGAGCAGATAGAGAGATACCCGTCCAACTTGCACTCTCCAAACTTGCGCGCGCACAAGCTGTCCGGCAAGGTTCACTTCCACGATGACGGGACTGCCGTCGGGGTGATAGACCATGCTGACCGGCAGATTGTGAAAATCGTTTTCCACATAGGATTCCTGTTGCCACCCCGATTGGCTGAGATATTGACGGAAGTAGCCTTGCTGGTAGAGCAGTCCTACGCCGACTAGCGGCACTCCCAAGTCGCTCGCTGACTTCAGGTGATCGCCAGCGAGAATGCCGAGACCACCAGCGAAAATCGACAGGCATTCCGTTAATCCAAACTCGGCTGAAAAATAGGCAATGAACGGGACATCGCCGGATTTTGCGTGGGTCCTTCGAAACCAGGTCGAATCCCCAAGGTAAGTGTCAAGATTCGACTCAACACTGCTCAGGTGCGCCAGGAACGCATCGTCGTTGGCGGCTTCTTCAAGCTTCGCCTGTTCGATGGTCCCCAGCAGAAGCACGGGGTTGTGTCCTGTTTTTTCCCATAAGTCTCGCTCTAGACGCCGGAACAATTCAATAGATTCGTGGCTCCAGCACCAGCGAAGATTGTAGGCAACCGTGCGCAGTCCCTCGATTGCGGGCGGCAAAGACGGTACGACACTGAACGTGTGAACCGGTCTCATGGTCTGTGCTCTCCTTTACGCTTAAAGCGCCTTGTACTCTTCGGACCGAAGCGGGTCAAGTTAAACCTCTGTCAATTACACGCGGCGCCAAATTGCAGACCTCGGATGGTGCAGCTTCGACCACCCTCACAGCAAGAATGAAGCTGATGAACCCATAATTACCATCGGCGCATGTGACCATAACGATCACGCCTGCGAAGCTCTTTGAAAAGTCAGTGGACATGGGATGCGGATCAGCGATTGATTTTACATGCAACCTCGGACGGGAGGTTCGCGGAGAATCACGGCGCTGTCGCAGTCAGATCTGAACAAGCCTTCGCAAGTTACTCCTCGCCACAGTTCAGCTCTGCCTAATGCTGAGCCGGAATTGAGCTTCCAACCGCGCTGAACAATCCGAACTGGAAAACCGTTACTCCAGGTAAACCCTTGCCATCGGTCGCCACCACGGCCAATCGTGATAGCTGTGATCGCCCCAAACATGGATCTCATGCCGAATGCCCCGCGCGCGCAGAATCGACGCAAACTCTTCGTTCTTTTGCCAGCACATGTCCCATTCGCCGGTCGCGAGCACGGTCCGCATGTGGTTGAAGCGCCAACCATCGGTGCAGTTCGCCAGATAATCGGGCGGATTATTGAAGTAGACGTCCTCGCTGTACCAGCCATCGAGGAAGCCCTTGATGTCAAACGAGCCGCCCATCGTGACACAGCCTGTCACTTTGTCAGGATGGCGAAAGGCGAAGTTGGCTGCGTGATAAGCTCCGAAGCTGCAGCCGGTGACGATGGTGCGCGGAGTCCAGTTCTTGTGCCACATCAGCGGTAGCACGTCATTGATGATGTAGCGCTCGTACTGCAGATGGCGCTGCAAGCGCCAATACGGATGCGCCCGCTTGTTGTACCAGCTTTCACCGTCCACGCCGTCCACGCAATAGATCTGCAGTCGCCCAGCATCAAGGCGGTCCGAAACCGCGGCAATCATCTTGTTGTCTTCGTACTCGAAGAAGCGCCCCATTGAAGTCGGGAAAACCAGGACCTTCGTGCCGTCGTGGCCGAAGACGAGCATTTCCATGTCGCGGTGCAGATCGTTTGACCACCAGCGGTGATATTCGCGATTCAAGTTGTTGAGCCTTTCCGTTGCAGCGGGGTTTGGTAATCTAAAGAACCATCATTCTACAGAATGAGCGATGATCCGATCATAGCGGACGACCCGAGGGTGCCTCCGACTGCGGTGACCGAGCTGAAGTTGCGTCTGCGCAAGCACAAGCAGTTTGCCTCCCGGCTAGTGGACGAAAAGCACGACTTCATCGTCTATGTTCCGCCGATGTACGATGCGCAGCCGGACCAGCGATATCCCGTTCTTTTCATGCAGGACGGCCAGAACCTGTTCGACCCGGAGACGTCCTTCATCAAAGGAAACTACTGGCGCATGGGCGAGACCGCCGACGAGCTGATCGTAGCCGGCGAGATCGAGCCGCTGATTATCGTCGGCATCTATAACACTGGCGTGCATCGCATCAACGAGTACACGCCGCTGGAGGACAAGCGGCTCGGCGGCGGGCAAGCTGATGCTTACGGCCAGATGCTGGTGGAAGAGCTGAAGCCGTTCATTGACCACGCTTATCGCACGCTGCCCGGAGCCGAGAACTGCGGCATCGGCGGCTCCTCGCTGGGAGGCTTGGTTACCCTCTACCTCGGGTTGCGGTACACCTGGATTTTCAGCAAGGTCGCGGTAATGTCTCCGTCGGTGTGGTGGCATGGCCGCGCCATCCTCAAGACGGTCGCGCAGATTCAGAGGAAGCCGGACCTGCGGATCTGGCTGGACGTCGGCACGCGCGAGGGCCGGCGAACATTGCCGGACGTGCGAGCGCTAAAAAGGGACTTGATCAACAAGGGATGGAAGCGCAGCAAAGATCTCGCCTACACCGAGGCGCAAGGCGGCGAACATTCCGAATGGGCGTGGGCACAGCGCGTCGCACCCATGCTGAAGTTTCTGTTTCCGCTGCGCAAGTAAATGGCTCCTGCGAGCCACGTCACAGGCATCTGTGACCAGCCTCGCAGTATCCCGGACGCGCCCAGGTCAAAATCTTTAGTAGCGTCACGAACGAGCGCGTAACTATGTCCACACCTGTTTCGATCGTTACTCCCGCTGTCCCTGAGCGCCTGCGAGCGCTGGAAAAACTCATCGGCAACACTCCTCTATTGTCCGTGGAGTACGAAACCCACGGGCGCCGACGCACCATTTACGCCAAGAGCGAGCAGATGAACTTTACCGGCAGTATCAAAGACCGGATGGCACTGCACATCCTGCGCGAGGCCTATGCCGACGGTCGCATCAGTCCCAGCGACACCATCGTCGAGGCTACCAGCGGAAATACCGGCATCGCGTTTGCCGCAATAGGCCGTGCTTTGGGGCACGCAGTCACTATCTTCATGCCCAACTGGATGAGCCGCGAGCGCATAGATTTGATCCATAGCCTCGGCGCCAACATTGTTCCGGTGACGAAGACGCAGGGCGGGTTCCTCGGCAGCATTCGACTCGCGGAGGAACTGGCCGCACAGCGTGATGATGTTTTCTTGCCGCGGCAATTTTCTAATTCTGCGAATGTCGAAGCCCACGAGCAGACTACGGGACCGGAATTGTACTGGCAGCTGAAGTATGAAGGCCTGTCTGTCGACGCCTTCGTCGCGGGAGTGGGCACAGGCGGCACAGTCATGGGCGTGGGACGATTTCTGAAGCAGACGACGCCCGCAGCGCGTATTTACCCGATGGAGCCAGCCGAGTCACCTACCCTCACCACGGGATGCAAAGTCGGGCAACACCGCATCCAGGGTATCTCCGACGAGTTCGTGCCGGACATTCTGCAATTGCAAGAGCTGGAGGCTGCTATCAGCGTCAGCGACGGTGATTCCATCCTTATGGCGCAAAAGTTGGCATGCGAGCTTGGGCTCGCCGTCGGCATCAGCTCAGGCGCGAATTTCCTCGCGGCCGTCAAAGTCCAGGACGAGTTGGGCAATGATGCCGTTGTCGCCACCGTCTTTCCCGATGACAACAAGAAATATCTCAGCACCGACTTGCTGCGCGACGAGCCGGTCAAGTCGCATTACCTGTCGTCCGGGATCTCGTTGACAAACTTCCGCGCGCTCAGCCGAGTCTGCAAGATGTGCACAGCCATCAGGGATTAGCCTATCCGGCGGCGATGGCATGCGTCAAAATTGCGTGTTACCTGGCGTCGATTAGCCGCGAGGTCTCACCCGGCCAAGAAAATCGACGATGTGTTCCCGATAATCAGTATCGAGCTGTCCTTTGCCGGTTCCATATTCGGTGAAGATGAGGTGGTCCGCGCCTGGGACGATCCATAACTCCGCATTCGGCCCTGCTGCTTTCTGGAGAAGATAGGCATCTTGTACCGGTATTTGCTTGTCGGCTGTGCCGTGCATGATGAGGATTGGGCGTGGACGAATGCTTGGAATGTCGTGGATGGGCGATGCGTTTGGCGTCCACACACCATAAAGCGTCAAGATGCTGAGGCGGCCCAGCAATAGCTGCAAGCCCTGTCCCATCATGGGATCAAAAGAGGCAAACGAGCTGACGCTGATGACAGCGTCAACCTCGGGACGCAAAGCGGCGGTGCGAATGGCTGTGGCTCCTCCCATGGAAAGACCAAGAAGAACCAGCGGCTTGCCTTTAAGGGAGGCTTGGGTTTCGAGCCAATCCAGGGCCGCGCTCACGTCTCGCGGCTCTTCCAGCGAAAGGCCGATGCGTTTTCCGGCGCTGCGTCCGTGAGCCCGCATATCGAGCATCAGTGCCGACCATCCCGCATCATGTAAGAATTTTGCATGAGGAAGCAGGCAGGAAGCATCCAAGCCATCCATCCCGTGGAGAACAACCACTGCGCCCTGGGTTGGGTCAGCTGGAACCCACCAGGCCTTAAGAGGTATGCCATCCGAGCTGGTTAAGGCAATGCTCTCGCCTGCGAGCCCGAGATCGTGCGGGACGGCTTGTAATTTCTCAACGCGATGGGTAAAAGTTTTCTGCACGAAATACACCGACGCGCCATACATGCCTAGCAGTGCGGCCGCGGCGAGTAGCGCCACCGTCATTAGAATCCGGCGAAACCATCGTCTGTGATGGGTTACGCCGCCGACACTCATCGCATCTACGGTTGCTTCCGAATGTTTGTTCAACTCTGTTATCGCCATAGAACTTAAGTTCAGCAGGTTCGCAGCCATGTGTCAGTGATGGTCGTGCCTCGTCTGTGTGACCGGGCTCTCCGCCGAGGGTTCGAGGAATGGGCCAGGCATCAATCAGGTGGCGATTGCCGCATCCCATACAATTGTTGACGACCGCAAGGAGCAAGCTGACACATGGCGACCAGCACCACGGCTGTAACTATGAAGGGTTCCGTCCTGGGCGTCATTCTCCACGACATCTGTGAAGAAATCAGGCTGGACGAGCTGCGCGAGATCCTGGGCGCGAAGCGGGTTGAGCGTGGCTTCAAACATGCTACGCCCGAGTATGTCCGCTTCGAAAAGCCGCCGGTAGTAGAGCGGCTCGATCCGATAGTGTTGAGCCGCGGGGAAACGCTGAGCCCGCAAATCAAGTATTACGACTACGGCGTAGTCAGCGTGCTGTTTGAGCTGGGCTTTGAGGCTGACTGGGATGCCCTGGTGCAATTGGCGGCGCGCTGGGTTCCGAACGCCGAGCTCGAACGACAGGCGCAACAAATCATCCGTGGACGGCTCGAAAGGATCGCCCCGGCGATCGTGCGCCGCTATAACGACTGGTTGAGCGAAGACTATTACATCTTCCTGCTCAACGACGTCCCCGACCATCCGCGCGGGGCCGATTTACTCTCGCAACACGGGCCGGAGATCGCCCAGGTCTTGCGGGGCGAGCAGACTGCGCTGGCACGCAGGGAGAACGATGATGTTATCCAAGCAAGCCTCTCGTACTACCCCAATGATCTGGTCGTGGTCGGGTGGAACGCCGCGCTGGTCTACGACACGCCATCGGGAGCCGAAACCTCGGTGCAGATCCTGGAGTACGCCAATTCGCAGTTGTTGGAGTTCCGGCACTACGACGAGCTGCTAACGCGTGAGCTGGCCGGCGTCTATCGCTCGTTGAAACATCGCGCCGGCTTGTGGCGACGTTGGCGCATGCGCAGCGAGGCACTGCGACTGAACAGCGTGACCGTCGAAGTGACAGAGCTGGTGGAGCGCGCCGATACAGCAATCAAGTTCGTTAGTGACATGTTCTCGGCGCGGTTGTACCGCCTGGCAGCGGCCAAGGTGGGCGTTCCCGAATACAAAAACCTGGTGAAGGAGAAGCTCCGTACTGCGGAAGGCGTTTATCGCGCCCTTATCGACGAGTTCCACCAGAGCCGCGGCTTCGTGCTCGAGCTGATGGTGGTGATCATCCTGATGATCGAGCTGGTCTACCTATTTCGGGGAAAGTACTAGAAATTCCCCTCTTTTGGCCTCGATCACTGATGCTAGAATGTTCATTGAAGATGCCGAGTTACGAAACGATGCAGGTCTTTCTGAGTTACGATCGCGCTGATGAAGCATTTGCCAAAGCACTTTCCACGGAACTAACCAAACAAGGCCTGTCTGTTTGGAGGGACGAGGAAGAGCTTTTGCCAGGGGACAACTGGGCGTTGCAAATTGGAGAGGCCCTAAAGCGGTCGAAAGCCATGGTGGTCTTGGTTTCACCCGAATCAATGCGGTCCAAATGGGTACGGCATGAGATCGAATATGCTCTGGGCGATCTCCGCTACGAAAGCCGGCTGTTCCCGGTGCTGATACGCCCGACGGATGAAGTTCCGTGGATTCTTCGCGAGCTGAATATGCTTAGCGCCAGGCAGGGTGCCGCCAAAATCAGCCAGTCCATTGCTGACGCTCTAAAGCAGGTCGCGTGAGCTCCGCGTAAGTGTCTCTTTCCCCGCGCGCCAAGACAAAGGTATTCATTTCGCATTCATCCCATGATCGCGCATTCGTCACGCGCATCGCACGAATCCTCGAACAGCACAAGATCTCCTATTGGTACAGCGCTACTCACATAGTCGGTGCGAAACAGTGGCATGATGAAATTGGCCACGCCTTGGACCACTGCAACTGGTTCCTGGTGGTGCTGACCCCAGATGCGGTTCGTTCCGAGTGGGTAAAGCGAGAACTGATGTTCGCGCTTAACGAAGGTCGGTACAGGAGAAGGATTGTCCCTCTGCTGTGTAAACTCTGCAAGTATTCGCGCTTGTCCTGGACACTCCCGGGATTGGAACTTGTGGATTTCACCGCCAACTTTGAAACTGGCTGTAGGCAGCTCTTGCGAGTTTGGAACCTCGAGTACGAACCTAAACCGACGAGGCCACGACGTATGGGCCAGAGAAAATAGCCCGCCGCGAATCGGCACAGGACACACCGACACCCAACGCCGCATTTCCCCGTGTCATCGTGTCTCAGTGGTTCTTCATCCCCTGTTACAATCGAATTGCAGGCTGTCTGTCTGCGTCTTCTCTCATCCATGAAGTGTCCGTTCTGCGGCTTTGAAAACGACAAGGTGGTCGATTCGCGCGAAAGCAAGGAAGGCGAGTCCATCCGCCGCCGTCG
>Ga0209040_10004885_pt1 | contig 10070 bp, 9 predicted proteins | sample BogFormECP12_OM3_FD_188240 | JGI IMG/M metagenome (GOLD analysis project Ga0209040, IMG submission 188240) | Bog forest soil microbial communities from Calvert Island, British Columbia, Canada - ECP12_OM3 (SPAdes) (version 2) | ecosystem: Environmental > Aquatic > Freshwater > Wetlands > Bog ... | reverse complement strand
AAGCTGTCTATGCGACGGGAGTCGTTGAGGCGTCGTGAAGATCGACTATGCCCGGTTCGGCGCCACGGTCGCGGGGCGCGTAACCACGCTTCTAGTCGACGAAGGCGATACAGTGCGAAAGGGCGCCGTGGTCGCGAGGCTCGACGACCGCCAGCCGCTCGCCCGGCTCGACGACGCCAGGGCGCGGCTGAGAATGGCCGAAGCCGACATCGCCCGCGATGAGACCCTCTTGAACCGTGGCGTCGTTGCCGTGCAGGCTCTCGAGCGCGCGCAGCAGGAGCGTGATCAGGCCGCGGCCTCGGTCGCGCTGTTCGCGCGCCAGCTCGAAGATTATACAATCGCGTCTCCCCTCGACGGGGTCGTGATGAAGCGCAATGTCGAGCCCGGCGAGACGGTCGCGGCCAATACGGTGCTGTTCGAGATCTCCTCGACGGCGCGCAAGCGCATCGCCGCCGACGTCGACGAACGCGACATCGCCGGCGTGCGCATGGGCGCTCCGCTCGCGGCCCATGCCGACGGATTCCCCGACAACGTGTTTCAGGCGAAAGTGACGAACATCCGCCGTCAGGGCGACGCGAGCTCGCGAACCTTCCGCGTCGAAGCGGACCTGCCCGCGGACACGAAGCTGATGATCGGCATGACGGTTGACGTCGACATCGTCACCGGCGAGAGACCGAACGCATTGCTCGCGCCGCCGAGCGCCGTGGGGTACGGACCCTCCCAGGGAGGACGGCCGGGCGCGCCCTATGTCGTCGTCGTCGATCAGGGGCATGCGAAGCGCGTTGCTGTCGAAACGGGGGCGGTCGGCCCAGCGAAGATCGAGATCCTCCGCGGACTTGCCGATGATGCGACGATCGTGCGCGATGGCCCCGACCGGCTGAAAGACGGCGAGAGCGTGCGCATCGGGCCATGACGCCGCTGCCCCTTTCCATCGCTTTCGCCCACCTGATGGCCCGCAAGCGGCAGACCGCCGTCTCGATCGGCGGCGTCATGGTCGGGGTCGCGATCTTTATCGGCATCGGCGGGATGATGAACGGCTTTCACAGTTACTTTCTCTCGCAACTCGTCGACACCAATCCGCACATCGTGATGTCCGACGAAATCCGCGTCGCCGCGCCGCAGCCGCTGACGATCCTCCATCCCGAAGGCGCCGTCGAAGTCAGGCGCGTGCTGCCGCGCGATCCGGTTCGCGGCATCTCGGGCGCCTCGGCGATCCTGGAGACGCTCAACGCGATGGACGGGGTGGCGGCGGCTCCGTCGCTCCTCGGCCAGATCATCCTGCGCCGCGCGGGCCGCGACTACGCCATCACCGGCATCGGGGTCGACGCGCCGCGAGAGGAGCGGGTGACGGACATCGTTCACGACATGGTCGCAGGGAGCTTTGCGGCGCTCGCCACCGAGCCGAACGGTCTGGTCATCGGCCGGCAGCTCGCCGACAAGATGGGCGTGGGCGTCGGCGACAGCGTGGTCGCGACGACGACCGCAGCCGGACAGACCAGCCTCAAGATCGTCGGCATCTTCCACACCGGCATTGACGCCGAGGATCAATATTGGGGCATCGTCCCGTTGGCCCGGCAGCAGGCGATGCAGAACCGGCCTCGCGTCGTCAACGAAATCCACATCCGGCTGGCCGATATCTCGCGCTCGATCCCGCTCGCGCAGGCGATCGAGCGGCGCTGGGGCTTCAAGAGCGCGCCCTGGGAGGAAACCTATGCGCGCGTCCTCGACGTGTTCGCGCTGCAGGACAAGATCATCTACCTGACGACGACATCCATTCTCGTCGTCGCCGGCTTCGGCATCTTCAGCGTTATCTCCACCATCGTGATGGAGAAGGCCCGCGACATCGCGATCATGCGTTCGATCGGGATGCCCGCGCCCTCTGTGGTGGCGATTTTCCTCGTCGAGGGGATCGTGGTCGGGGTGACCGGCATGATCCTCGGGTGGTTCGCAGGCTGGGGCCTCGGCGCGACCCTCCATCTGGTCCCCGCCCCGACTGGCAATGCGGGCGATACGCTGCCGGTTAAGCTGACGCCGCTCCTCTTTTCCGCCGCCGGCGCCATCGCGCTCATGTCAGCGATCGGCGCCGCCTGGCTCCCGGCTCGCAAAGCCGCCCGCGCCGACCCGCTCACGATCATCCGCGGCGCGGCATGACGGCCGTCCTCGAGGCCCGGGGCCTCACCCGAATCCTGCCGGGTCCTCAGCCGACGACCTTGGTCGCCGACGTCGATGCGCGCTTCGAGGCGGCAAGCTTCACGGCGATCTCCGGACCCTCGGGTTCTGGCAAGTCTTCGCTTCTCTACCTGCTCGGCCTCCTCGACCCGCCGACGGCCGGTAACGTACTCCTCGACGCCGCCTCGACATCAGGCCTCTCCAGCGAGGCGCGCGGGCGCCTGAGGCTCGAGCATTTCGGCTTTGTCTTCCAGTTCCACTTCCTTCTGCCGGAGCTCACCGCGCTCGACAACGTGATGCTGCCGATGCGCCAGCTCGCTCGGCTCGCGCCCTCGAGCATGCGCGAGCGGGCGCGATGGCTTTTGGCCTCCCTCGACATGGAGGCCGAAGCGACAAAGGTTCCTGCGGCGCTCTCAGGCGGCCAGCGCCAGCGGGTCGCAATCGCACGCGCGCTCGCCAACGATCCCCGCCTCGTGCTGGCGGACGAGCCGACCGGCGCGCTTGACACCAAAAACGGCGCCGCCGTCTTCGCGATCTTCCGCCGACTCGCCGACGAAGGACGGACCGTGATCGTGGTGACCCATGACGATCAGCTCGCACGCAATGCGGAGCGCGCGATCCACATCGTGGACGGGCGTGTAGCGCGCCAGCCGACCTTTCAGGTTAGTGGGCCGATTGGCAATTGACACTTCGGCAAGCCGCTGCGACTTTGGCGCAGAAGGTCGGGGGACGCCGCAGCAGTTCGCGTACGGAGCGTCGCGATGACCATCGCCCTCAACAATTCGATCGCCGCCATGACGCCGGAGCTGACCGAATGGCGGCGCGATCTCCACAGAAATCCTGAGCTCCTCTACGACTTGCCGCGCACCTCCCGCATCGTCGCCGACCGCCTGAGGGCCTTCGGATTCGACGAGGTCGTCGAAGGCGTCGCCAAAACCGGCGTCCTTGGCGTCCTCCATGGCGCCACGGGACCGGCGAAGGCCAGGGGAAAGCGCGCGCTCTTTCGCGCGGACATGGACGCCCTGCCGATCGAAGAGGCGAGCGGGGCCGACCATGCGTCCGTTTCGCCTGGGCTTATGCACGCCTGCGGGCACGATGGACATACGACCATGCTGCTCGGCGCCGCCCGCCGCCTGGCAGAAACGAGGTCATTCGACGGCACGCTGATCTTCTGTTTCCAGCCTGCGGAAGAGGGCGGCGCCGGCGCGCAGGCGATGATCGACGAGGGGATGCTGGAGCGCTTTCCGGTGAAAGGAGCCTATGCCGTGCACAACTGGCCGGGTCTTCCGGTCGGCGAATTTGCGGTCGTCCGGGGCCCGGCGATGGCCTCGGCCGAGGCGTTCAACATCACCGTCGAGGGAACGGGCGGCCATGCCGCCATGCCCCACCGGGTTCGCGATCCGATCGTTGCGGCGAGCCATATCGTCGCGGCGGTCCAGATGATTGTTTCGCGCGTCGTCGATCCGCTCGACAACGCCGTCGTCTCGATCACCGCGATCCACGGCGGCGAAGCCTTCAACGTCATCCCCGACAGGGTCGAGATGAAAGGCACCATCCGCACGTTCTCCGACGCGGTCTCAAAGTTGATCGAAGCTGAACTGAAGCGCATCTGCGAAAGAACCGCCGAGGCCTTCGGGACGAATGCGCGCCTGCATCGGCCACCGAAGCCGCCCTACCCGGCCACCGCATCCGGCAGAGACCGAGCTCGCGCTCGGCGCGATGCGAGCCGTCGCCGGCCCCGATCGCGTGCGCGACGATTTGAGGCCGGTGATGGGATCGGAGGACTTCGCCTTCGTCCTGCGCAAAGTTCCGGGCGCCTATATCTTCATCGGCAACGGCGACACGGCCGGACTTCACAATCCGAAATACGACTTCAACGACGAGGCGATTCCCTACGGCGTCGCCTACTGGACCGAATTGGCGCGGCGCGTCCTGCCGGCGTGAACGGCCGAGCGGATCGCTGTTTCGGGAGGGCCTTTGCTCGGCGACCCTGGATTGCTGTCGGCTAGCGATCGTCCATCATTTTCACGACCGCCGGGCCGGCATTCGCCAGGACATCAGCGAAAACAGCACCAATGAGGCCGCCACGAGCGCCAGGCCGAAAAAGAACAGCGGGTCCGCGGCAAAATGCAGATCGGCGATCCACCACGACAAGACGAGCGACACCAGCGCGGTAAGCCCCGGCACCAGATTCCAGAACATCGTGACGAAGCCGTTGTCGCCGCCAGTGACGGTCAGCGCGATTTGATAGGCGACGCGGCCGACCGACGACGCGATGATCGTGCCGGCGATCATGAGAATGACCGCAACCAAGTCACCGCCGAATTGCAGTTCGGACCGCCTGTACAAAAGAATAACAGTCGTGGGGATCAGGATCAGATTCGCGGCGAAGAAATTCGCGGCGACCGCGGCCGATTCCTCGTATCTTGAGAACCATTTGCCGACCAGGGTTCCGCCGAGCGCCGAACAGAGCGGGATCGGGATGGCGTAGACCCAGCTGCCGTGGAGGAAATTGTCGGCCAGCTGGCCCATCGTCGGCTTGCCGGCGTCGCCGAGCTGGCTCCAGGCGACCGCCATCGCTCCCAGGAACGCGCCCGCGAAGCAGCCGAAGAAGACTGTCGGCGAGACCGGAATCGGGACCCTCGACAGGAAATAGGCGACGGCCGCCGCCCAGAACGGCGACAGGTTCAAAATCACCGATATGATGATCGGATGGGCGTTGCTGAGGCCGAAGTTGTACAAGAGCAAGCCGGTCATACCGATCGCGAATATGACCGCGAGTTTGCCGTAATTCGAGCGATCCCGAATGAGGGCGACGAAGTCGCGGCGACTGGCCGGCCGCCACGTCACCAGGGGAATGGAAATCAGCAAAGCGATCTGGGTCAGGCACACGAACTGCAGCGTGCTGAGATGCTTGGCGGCCGGAAAGGAAAACGGTTCCTGGGTCGCATAAAGGAAGGCGGTGAAAACCGAAAGCAGGCTTCCAAGTCGGTAATTCGTCGGGGTCGCAGAATCCGGCATCGGCGGGATACCCCTCCTCGGTCGACTGGCCGACTAACCATAGTACGGCGCTGCCTGTTGCCCAGACTATCGAAGACCGCGAGACATGACGATGCGGAGCGGACAGGGACCCGCCTGCTGTTCGCAGTCATTTGGACCGGTTGCCCCAGCGCGGCGAATGCGCTTCGTGAGAGCCGCGTGAGCCTGGGCCATCTTCCATCGAACCCAGCGCCTTAGCCAGCTCAACTTATTACTTTGCTCACGCTCTTCAGAACAAGCTTGGTTCTAGGGCTTCGACTTGCTGCGTCGTGCCGACTGCGATGCCCTCGTCGGCATGTATCCCCCATCTCTCCGGAAACGTCGGCTTGGGAATTGGTCGGGCGTTTCGTCGATAACATTGCTTGATGCGCGTTCGGTTCGCGATGCCGCGGATATCTGGATGCGCTACACGGGCATATTTCGATATTTCGCAGGACAAGTTCTGACAGTCGATCGGCTGCAGTTTACGACCGAATAGTCCCGGGAATTCCAATCCGAGGCGTTTAAACTCGGTGTCCTGCTGATCGGTCACCCAATAGATAACCTCTTCCGCGGTCAATCCCTTCGTATCGGTAAAGCACTTTGATATGCCGTCGAGCGCGCCTGGCCCTGCGATGGCGAATTCCGATTCCTCAAAATCTAATATAACAGAGTAATTTAGGTCGATTGCGTATTGGAACCCGAGGAACGGGCCGAGACCCGGATACCGAAGAATGAGTTCATAGACAGACCGCAGTGACGGTGCCTGTCGCACGCGCTCGGGTATCCGATCCTCCATCATGTGCTTCAATAGCGCGAGGTGATTACTGTGTTTCCTCGCATGGCCCAGTGCCGGCGAAGGCATGATGTAGGCTGCGGAGTAAATCTTGCGTCCTCGCAGCCGCAGTTCCTCAAGGGCTTGGTCAATCTTCACCAGATCAAGCCGGCGCCATTCAAGGGGGCCAAAGCGATCTTCCAACGACTCCCATGTATCAATGCGATTGAAGATCTTAAATAGCATTGTACGAAAGAAAAGCTCGTCAGGAGTCTGCAACCGATCCTCCCGAGCCTGGACTTCAGCGATGAGATATTGGCTCACACGGTCAGCCGCACGAAACACATTGGTGAACCGGTAGCTTCGCAAGATCGGATCAGACGTCCACGGGCCGACGGGTTCGCTGTAGCGCCGATAGAACATCGCCAGCCGTTCTGACGCGAAACGCCAGTACGTATCAAAGACGACAGTCGGCGTCATATTGTGCCTCACCAACGGCTAACAACTGCGCAGACGCGGCGGAGCGATGTGTGCCTCCCCGGCGAATCGGCAACAGGATGTACTGGCCGGAATCCTCGGTCACGAGCCGCAACGGGCGGGAAGGAAATTTATGACACGGGCAAAAAATCAGCGTGTTGTGGCAGAGAACTTTGAGAGGTCAGCCGCCGCGTCGGATCGTCTCGGCCGCGACATGGACACGGCGATCTTGGGTCTAGTGGGCGAGGTCGGCAGCCTGGTCAGCGCCTTGAAGAAGAAGCGTCGTGACACCGACGGATTCCTTGGCTACCACGATGCGGTTCTCGAAGAACTCGGCGACGTGCTTTGGTACGTTTCCGCGGTCGCGCGCCGTGGTGGCACGTCACTTTCCGATGTGCTTGCCCGCGCTACAAACCCCACGCAAGAGGCGTCGAGCGTCATGTTGGGTTCCCTCGCTCAAGCCAAGGGGTTTGACGAGCGCGCATTCGAGCGCGCATTGCTCGAATTGGCGGGCGAGGCCGGTGATCTTGCAAAGAGATTCATCGGCTCGGCCTATCGAGACAATGTGGACGCCCTGCGCGGCGATCTCATCAAGCTGCTCCGCCCTCTCGGACGTGCGGCCGCCGCGGCCGAAGTATCGCTTGATGAGGCCGGGCAGAAGAACATGGCGAAGACTCAAGATCGCTGGCCGACCGAACAGAAGTTCCCGCCGCTGTTCGACGAGGGGCTCCATATCGATGAGCAGCTCCCACGTTTGCTCCGGGTGGAGATCTATGAACGTGAGGTCAACGGCAAGAAATTTGTCTTCCAGAAATCCGGTGGTATTTTTCTCGGAGACCGCCTGACCGACAATCACCTGCCCGAGGACGATTATCGTTTCCACGATGTCTTCCACTTGGCGTATGCAGCTGTCCTCGGATGGTCGCCGACAATCAGGGCGGTCCTGAAGATCAAGCGCAAGAGTCTTCCCAAGATCGACGAAAACGAGGATGGAGCGCGAACCTGATCGAGGAGGGTCTCGCAACATGGATTTTCGAAACGGCTAAGCGACATCAGTTCTTTGCAAATACCCCTCAGCTCGGATTGGATCTGCTGAAGGCCGTTAAGAATTTCGTCCGTGGCTATGAGGCGGAGCAGCTACCACTATGGTTGTGGGAGCGGGCAATCATCCAGGGCTATGCCGTGTTCCGGGAGCTACGGCTGCATCGCCGCGGAATCGTAACTGCCGATCTGACTAAGCGTAAAATCAGCTTTGAACGCTGGCCAGCAGAATAGTCAGTATCTTATTGGAGAAATCCGCGGCACTTCTTGATCAACGCATTAGCTTCGGTAGCGGTCCAGCCTTGCACGACACCGTTGTCCGTCTTTTTGCTGGCGTCAATCACGGCGTGCGTTGAGATGCAGGTGAGCGAGCCTAGCTTTGCCCCGGACTGCGCTGTTACAAATGCTTGTAGTCGCCAGAGCCCGAGAAAATTGCCCAGTCCGCGCGCCACGTAAGCGTGATTGCGGTACATCACCGTCAGTAATAACGCATTATTGTTTGTCAACTTGAAGCTCATAAAACTCAGGCACTGGCGATTGGAGACTTTGCCAGCGTCACGCGCCGGATCATAGATCGTCATCTCATAAGCGTTCCGATACGTTCGCTCCGACTCAATCTGATCGCGCATGAATCTGATCAGGTCGTCGAGCGGATTGATTATGGTCACGTCCTTGCCCTTAACCTTCTTCCAGGCGGTCATGCGCTCGAAATATCGACCCCAGTCATGAGTCATCTGCTTCATTCGCGGCAGCACCTTATCGTTATATGCAGCGTAGAGGCCGTCGGGTCCGTGGCGATCGAGAAGCCCCTGTGGAAAAATCGTGTTTGCAACACCGGCAAGCGTGTTGACGTGATGCGTCCGGAGGAAGTGATCAACCTCCGTTAAGATCGCTTCGTCCGGTCCCACCACGGCTATCGGATCTGCAATATCAATCACAACATTGTAAGCTTCTCCGCCAGCGTCCTGCACGGCGGCCGCGGCGGCAAGCCAAGCTTGGCCATTGGTGAGCTGAGGCGTGATCGCCGTATACATGATCTATAGCTCCGTAGTCATGATGGCTGCCCGTCAGGCGGGGCGTCAAATAGTCGGCTGAAACCCAGGCATAACCCTGCAAACCCCAAGCCGCTCCCCAGGAATTACGGATCAGCACGAACCTGCTCGAACGGCGCTCACCGTGACCGACGGCGACAACCGCATGGCGTCGCTTCGGATCGATCGGTTCGACCCAATCAACAACTCCTTCCGAGGAAGGACGGTAAAAGGCTTTGGAGAGTGTCATCGTGATCAGGACGGGACAGCCGGCGTCAAGCTGACCAATGACATCCTGAACCGTGACCGCGCATGTGCCGTAGTCGCGATAGAACAACTCGCTGACCGAACCCGGCGGTTTCCACGAATTGATGTCCGTGATCGCAGCTTTGATATACGGCCACTCGGCTTCCGCCGGCTGCCCATCCAATTTGATCGCCTCAAGCATCCCGCCAAGCTTCGCGCCATCATCCGGGTGCCCGCCGTCACGCTTCAGTGCACAATAGTAAGCCCATTCCGCGGAAAGGGGCTCCCAGCCAGGCCGCACCGCGGCGTGTGCGTCGCTGGCGGCGAAGGCAAGGCAGGTCGGTCGTGGATTCTGATCCCGCGCTGGCCCGAAATTTCCACGCAGGTCGACGAGGCTTGTGATCATTCGCTAGGCCGCCTCGAGCACCTTCTTGAGTTCGGGCTCCCACATGCCCGGGCTCTCGGGACCTCGCAGGTCGTAGCGAAGCAACAGTTCGTGAAGAGGTGCGTCCGCCATCCAAGGCCGCGCTTCTTGAAGCAGAACTTGACCTTGCGCGCGGTCTTCTGACCGCACAGTAACCTTGCGGGTCAGTACGCCCCCGACGGTCTCGGGATTATCTTCTTCGCGATCATCATCGACGAGTGCAAAGCCAGCGTCTCGCAGTTGATCGAAATTCCAGAGATAGCCTGCCCCGCTGTTTTCGCGGAGCCGCACGACGAAAAGATCGTTTCGTCCACCTTCAATCAGCGCTCCTTCATCCCGCTCCGTCAGGAGCCAGACGTCCGATCTCCAGTCCGGAGGCTCATAGCCCGTGACGAGGCGCTGCTTGATCTCCTTTGGCTCGACGTCAATCAATCGCTCAAGAAGATCGCGACCGATGACCTTGTGGCGCTCAAGTGCGTAACAGGTTGCGCGATAGCTGGTGCCAATCCGCAGCGATGCCTGGTACACGTTAGAAGGATCCGTCAGATCACGCGCCGTCCAGCCCTGTCGTCCAAGATTCAGGGCAAGGAGCCAGGCGGGTGTCAGGAACATCGATGCGAAGGCGTCGGCTTCGCGCTCCTGACGGCTTAGCCGTCCGCTCGTCGAAAACGGCGCGCGTCGCAGGATATTTTCGTCATCCAGACTCGGTTCGTGCCGCATGCACAGGTGTCCGAGCTCATGCGCGCCAGTGAAGCGCTGCACGGGAAGAGAACGTTTCGTCGTAATCAGAACACCGACTTCCTCGCCAGGCAGGAAGGCACCAAGCAGCTTGTCGAGCGGCTGAAACATCAGAGTCGCACCAAGCTTGGCAATCGCGCCAAACACGTCG
>Ga0209040_10004884_pt1 | contig 10073 bp, 13 predicted proteins | sample BogFormECP12_OM3_FD_188240 | JGI IMG/M metagenome (GOLD analysis project Ga0209040, IMG submission 188240) | Bog forest soil microbial communities from Calvert Island, British Columbia, Canada - ECP12_OM3 (SPAdes) (version 2) | ecosystem: Environmental > Aquatic > Freshwater > Wetlands > Bog ... | reverse complement strand
GACGCCCCGGCTACAACTCGCGTGGTCGGCCGACTAATCCCGTTGGCACGAGCGCGATATTGCATCCAAGAAGCTTCGCTGATGTGAGCTCGCTCATTCGTGCCGGTGCAGGAAGCCGTGCAGCAGCGCCTGAACGAGTTCCTCGACAATGGCCTCTCGCGAGGGCTGCTCGGCTCCGAAAAAGGTCGATCGCAGCGCGGCCATGCCGGCGATCATCGCCACGGTCGAGTACGCCGGCAGATCCGGCTCGCTGGACCGCATGCCACGGATGCGCATGCCCTCGGCGCCGATCTGGCTGAGCACCGTCAGCGCCCGCCTGATGTCGGCAATGCCGGCGTCAGCCTGTTCCTCCTCGCTCAGCGCGTCCGATGCCATCAGCGTCGCCAGCAGACCCTGGTGATCGACGAGCAAGTCGTATAGGTGCCCGACGAAGCGCCGGGTCAGCTCTTCTTCGTCCGTCTCCTCGGGAACGACCGACTCCCACGTCCGACCGAATTCGTCGACGAAGTTGGTGAAAGGTAGCACCAGGGCCTCCCGGAACAGCCCGGCCTTCGAGCCGAAGTTGCGGAACAACAGGTGCTCGGTAACGCCTGCGGCCTCGGCGATTTCACGAGTCGTGGTGCTGCGGTAGTCCTGGCGAGCGAACAGGTCGCGGGCGGCCGCGAGCAGCAGCCGTCGCGGCTCGCCGCGGGGCCGGCGCACCGCCTGCGCCGGCGATTCAGTCGCCAATCTGCTTCCTCCTCGGCGGTTGACGATTTTAAGATAGTATCCACTATCTAAAGAATCGAGCTGGCATGGAAAGGGGTACGGACGTGGGCGCTGTCATCATGCTAGGCACGCTGTTCGGACTGATCGCCCTGGCATTCGGCCTGGTCCTGCGCTTCGACCCGGAAGCGCGGCGTCCTACGGGCCCGGAGAACCCGCGATGAACACCCAGCTGACGCCCCTGATGGCGGGGGCCATGTACTTCGCCGTCCTCACGGGCACAGCGTTTCTGCTGATCGGGATTTATCTGAGCTACCGCCGCCGACGCATCCACCCCCTGCTACTGCTCAGCATTTCGGCGATCTCGTTCTCCTGGATCGAGTCGCCCTACGACTGGGCGATGTATGCGCAGTTTCCGCCAGCCCTGCCCCGCATGCCGTCCTGGTGGCCGTTGAACGTGACCTGGGGCGGGCTGCCCTCCACGGTGCCCATCGGATACGTCTCTTACTTCGTGCTGCCCGCCTTGGTCGGCACCGCGCTCGGGCGGTGGTTGAGCGCACGGTTCCACTGGCGCAGGCCGATCACACTGCTCACGGTCGGCCTCGCCGTCGGTTTCTGCTGGGCCTTCTTCTTCAACGCGATCACCGGGGCGCAGTTCGGAAACTTCTACTACGGCTACGTGATCCCCGGCCTTGCCATATTCGAGGGCACCAAGCACCAGTACCCGCTCTACGACTCGCTGGCGATGGGGGTGCAGATGATGGTCTTCACCTACCTCCTCGGTCGGACCGATTCCGAGGGACGAAACGTCATCGAGATGTGGGCCGACAAGCGATCGGGGAGCCGCCTGCACTCGTCGGTGCTGTCCATCGCCGCCGTCATTGTCATCGGAAACCTGCTCTACGGCTCGGTCTTCGCGCCTCACCTGATCACGAAACTGGGCGGCTGGGTGACCGCAGGGCCCACCGAGCAGCTGTACCCAGGGGTGCCCAACCAGCCCAAGTAGAAGGCGAAATCAGTGACCAACCCGTCCACGTACCACTTGGGTCGCGAGAGTGCGACTGGCTACGCTCGGCCTCGACGAATTGTCGGACGACGCGCTGCAACTGCTGCACCTGATCTATTCACTGATCACGGTCGCGATGGCGGTGGAGGTCATGCATCAGTCCGTCCCGACCGACGCCGCCGACGCTGTGATGATCCGCACCGATGAACCGTGCTCACCATCACCAAAATCAGCGAGTTCGTCGGCGCCGAAGTCACCGGGCTGGACCCGGCTCACTTGGGCTCCGACGACCCGGTGGGTGAAGCCATCCTGGATGCGTTGGACCTCGGCCCCTGCCGGTTAAGCTCCTGAACTGTGAGCCGTTGGATAGTCAGCAACGTCCCGGCGTGGCTCGTCTTGGTTGGGCTGCTCGTCCTCATCGCCGGCGGCGCCGTGCTCCTGCAGAAGCTTCTCCGGCAACGCTACCCGCAGCTGGCTGGAGACGCGCACAACGATCCCACCCGGTTCGCATTCGGCGTCATCTGCTTCGTGTACGCGTTCTTTGTCGGTTTCATGGCGTCCGCGCTGTGGAGTCAGATCAACGCCGAGGATGAGCAGGTACGCACCGAAGCGGCGGCGGGGGTTCAGCTGGCCCGCGACCGCAGCGTGTTCGACGCACCGGACGGCGACCGAATCCGGCAGGCCTTGCTGGATTATGAGCGTGCGGCCTTAACCGAGTGGCCTATGGTCGCCAACGGGGGACAGGCTTATCCCGAGGCGGACCGGGCGCTCAAGCGCGTTTACCTGGCCTACGAGCAGGTCAATGCGCACACCGATATCCAAAGGTCTTTCCTCGCTACATCTTTGACGAACCTCGATAAGCTCAGTCAAGCGCGCACCGCACGGGTGTTACAGGCCCAAACCAACTCCTCCGGTCCACCCTGGTCGCTGTGGTCGGTCATTCTGCTGACCAGCCTGCTGGTCGTTGGCGGCTCTGTCATTTACGGCATCGAGGAGCCCCGGCTGAGTACCACATTGGTCGCGACCGTCGGGGTCCTGGTGGCGGCCAACCTGTTTCTCATCATGGAACTCGCGCACCCGTATATCGGTGAGATCGCGACATCTTCGCAGCCCCTGCAAGAAGTCGTCAACGTCCTGTCCGAGCCTTAGAAGGCGGGGACTCCGTCTCGGTGCGGATGTAGCGCCCCCACCGGTGAGGTGAGCGGGAGATGCAGGGCGTCAACGATTCCCGGCTCGGCTTCGCAGACCCACGGGATGGCGTTGACCGCGCGCATGCCGGTGGCCAGCAGGCCGTGGTCGTTGTGGCTCTCGCCGGGACGACAGCCGATTTCGAATTCCGCGTCGAAGCTGGGCTCTCCGTCGATGATCACCCGCCAAATCCCGTCGGTTCCGCCGGTTCGGCCCTTCGGCCAATCGGGTGCGAGGTCGTCGGCGATCCGGTCGACGTGCTCGATGGTGGTCACCTCGATGCCGTCGACGACGCCGATGCAGCATGCCCGGGTCGCGCCGACGGTACCGGCTTCGACGGGCCCGAATGCGGTGGAGATCGCGCGCGGGGTGGGCGCAAACTCGCATGTCTCGCGGATGTCGTCGAGTTCGACCCCGAGCGCCTCGGCAACCATGGTGACCGCGGCACCCCAGCCCCACCGCAATACGCCCGGAGCCTTCAGCCCACCCTGATAGTCGAGTGGCTGGCCGAATCCGAACAGATCACGCATGTCGTATTCGGCTGGATACTCCGAGTAATTGGTGATCTCGATGCCGCGCACCGAATACCCGAATACACCTTGTGCGACTTGACGTCCTCCCCATGGCTAAAGCCAGGGGATTCCAACCCGGTGTGTGGGTTGGAGCAGTAGTTCCTCGCGGTTTCCTGCTGGTTCCTGCTTCAATGAAACCCCCATAGCCCGCAGGCTATGGTTCGTCTCCACAGGCGTTTTGACTGTCCGCATTAAGCCCGAGGGCCCGCCCGGCGGCCAGTATGTTTTTGGCGGCGTTGACATCGGCATGCTCGGAATGTGTGCAGTGGGTGCACCGGAACACCGCTTGGCTCTCGCGGGATTTCGGGTCCACATGCCCACACACCGAGCAGCGTTGCGACGTGAACGCTGCCGGAACCTTCACCACAGTGGTCCCGGTATAACGGGACACCGACTTCAACGCAGTCTCGAAGCGATACCACCCCTTCGACAAGATTCCTTTATTCAAGCCAGACTTGGCCGCAGCCCCATTAGGCAGGTAACGGCCCGGGTTAGTCGGGTCCTCGACGGGCTTGGCCCGCCTGGTCATGTTCTTCGTCGGCAACTTCTCCAGCACCACCACCGCGTTCTTCTCCGCCAACGCCCGGGCGGTCTTCACACAGAAATCCTGCCGCCGCCGCGCCTCGGTAGCCCGCAGCGCTGCGTGCCGCTGCCGCGTCCTGTTGCGGTTAGCCGAATGCTTGGCCGCCCGAGACAACTTGCGCTGCCACCGCAACGCACGACGCTTCTCCCTCGGCGTGAGGAAGACCTGATCCAGCAAGTCACCGGCACTGGTGGCCACCGCAACCACCACGCCTCGATCCACACCCACCGCGACATCGGCGACAGCGTGCGCCGCGCGCACCCTCGCTAAAGTCCGGGGTCCGCCGCACTACCTACTTCTTGATCGATGCCGGCAAGTTCGCCCGCGTCCTTGCCGTCCTTACTGTCCGAGTGCACCCACACCCCGACGAGCTCGAGGTTGGGCCGATCGGCGATGGTGCGGATCGCGTACTTCCCGACTCCACCGGTGGCCCAGACGGCGACTTTGTATGTGGCTTTCAATTCGTCGGCCTCCTTTTCCAGTGCGGACTCTTGACCGCTTCGAGGGCTTCGGTCACGTAGAGATCCAGTGGCTGCGCGGCCCTGGCCTGGCGCACCCACTGCTGAAACGCGAAATCGGCTGCCGCAAAGCCGAGTTGGACCAGCAGCCCGGGCCGGATATCGGCATCGGGGCTGACGCCCATGCGCTCGGCGATCAGCTTCGTCGCGCGCTCTTTGTCGGCGGGTGTGTGCACGGTGAGTTTGCCGAGCAGCTCCGGGACTACCAGCAGGGCTCCCCGCCACTCCTCGGTGTCGGCCTCGCCGAAGGAGCGGGTCCGGGTGATGATGGCGTTGATCAGGGCGACGTCGGGGGACTCGCCGGCGGGCCGCTGTTCGAGCAGGCTGACGATCGCCGCGCCACCGTGGCGAACGGGCGCCAGCAGCAGCTCCTCCTTCGTCGGCACGTACCGGAAGAAGGTGCGCGGTGAAACCCCTGCGGCCGTGGCGATTTCGTCCGTTGTCACGGCGTCGTAGCCGCGTTCGATGAACAGCCGGAACGCCGCGCGCCTGATGTCGGCCCGGACCTGTGCACGCTGCCGATCACGCAGCGACTCTGCGCTCATCGAAAGCAGCCGGTTCCGCCGTCGACGTGGATGGTCTGCCCGGTGATGAACGTGGCGTCGGTGCTGAGCAGGAACGCCACCAGCGCGCCCACGTCGCTTCGCACATCGCCGACACGCTTCAGCGGCACGCGTCGGACCGCCTTCGCGTAATCGTCCGGCGCGAACTGCTTCCACAGCTTGACGCCGTCGGATTCGGCGAACGGGCAGATGACGTTCACCCGGATGTTGTCGCGCCCCCATTCCAGCGCGGCCACCTTCGACAGCCCGCGGATTCCTTCCTTGGCGGCGGCGTAACCGCCCCACTTGGGTTCGCCGCCGGTGCCCGTCCCCGAACCGAGGTTGACGATCGACCCGCCGCCCTCCTTGACCAGCACCGGGTGCACGGCCTGCATCAGCAGGAAGGTCGCTCGCGGGCCGACGTCGTAGCCGAGCGCGAGATCCTCGGTGGTGATATCGACGAATGCCTTGGGCTCGTTGGTGGCGATCGCGTTGTTCACCAGACCGTGCACGGTGCCGAAGGCTTCGAGTGCGGCAGCCACGATCCGCTGGGCGCTGTCCGGGTCGCGCAAGTTGGCGACCAGCTTCTCGACCCGGCCCGGCGCCTGCAGCTCTTCGGTTGTCGCGCTGAGCTTCTCGTCCTGGATGTCGACCAGCAGTACCGACGCACCGCGTTCCAGCAGCGCGGTGGCGACGCCCTTGCCGACGCCCTGGGCGGCGCCGGTGACGATGGCGACCTGGCCGCGCATCGACTCGGGGTGGGTGTAACTCATGCGACGGGTCCCATCTGCAGCCGCACGCCGCGGTGCATCTCGTAGGTGCTGCGCACCCCGCCGGGAAGCTCGATGAACTCCACTTGGGTGCCATCCGGATCCTTGACGAAAAACATTCGTACGCCGCCGATCTCGAAGGGCTCCTGGTCGGGCGGATAGCCCGCGGCGGCGATGCGGCGGTGGGTGTCGTCGAGGTCGGGGACCGACAGGGAAACGTTGTGGATCCCCGTGATACCGCGACGCGGGGGTTTCTCCGCAGGCGGTTTGGCTCCCAGTGAGAGCAGCTCGACCATCAGCCCGCCCAGCAGTCCGCCGACGACGCGGCCCTCCTGCTTACGGGTTGCGTGTAGCGCCGCGTCGAAAGGCTCTCCGGAGATGAGGGTTTCGAAGACGACGTCCATGCCCAGGACATCGCGGTAGAACTGCAACGCGCTGTCCATGTCGGTGACCCCGACTACGAGGTGACAGAACGACACGTCGGCCAGGACGGCCGGGCGCTTGTCAGCCTTCACCGGTCGCCCGCAAGATTGGGCGCCGGGCGGCCGGCGAACAACGGCAGGTCCAGATACGTCTTGATGCCGGGTTCGGCGGCGCAGACGTCGGGGATGGCGTTGACGCAGTGGTTAGCGGTTACCACGACGCCCGGGTTCTTGATCAGACCTTCGGCGATCGTCTCCGGCTGCAGTCCTTTGAAGGTGAGGTTCACGGTGGGGTCACCGGTGATCTCGACCTCGAAGCGCTCACCGGTACCACCGAAATTCCAGGCCGGGTCCAGGTTTTCCTCACCCATCAGCCAGTTGACCGCCGCCGTGATCGCCGGCTCCCCGTCTACCAGGGCTTGCCAGCGGAACCTTCGCGCGGCCACGGTTCCTACGGTTATCGGAAATGGTTGGTAGTCGATGTCGGAGGTGGCCACCGCGATTTCCTGGATGGTCCTGATGTTGGGATCGATGCGAAATCCCATGTGGTCGGCGATCATTCGCACCGACATCTTGAAGCCCGATTCGAGCAGGCTCGCCATCGGTCCCTGCATGGCTTCCTCGGGGGTGCCGCCGAAGCCCATGATGTGGCGCACGACGTCCGGGGCGTTGTAGGTGCGGATGTCGGAGAACTCCTCGGCGCGCACGTGGGTGACCGCCGACGACAACCCGGACACCATGAGTGGGAAGCGCTCGGTGATGCCGCCGGGATGGATTCCCGACCCATGCAGCGTCACCCCACCCTCGATCGCGGCGTCGGCGACGGCTTTGTGACGTGGGTTGCCCGGGTCCGGATATACCCAGCCGACCGGGGTCACCACATTCTTGCCGGACCGCAGAATCGCAATGACCTCTTCGTCATTGGGGACCAGCGGGCTGTACATGACGCAGTCGGCGTCCAACGCCAGCACCTCGTCGATGTTGTTGCTCGCGACGACGCCGAGTTCGCCGATTCCGAGGATCTCGCCGACGTCGCGGCCGTTCTTGCCCGCGCTGTGCACCCAACAGCCGGTCAGTTCGAGCTGGGGGTGATTCAGTACGCAGGCTATGGCCGCTTTGCCGACGCCTCCGGTCGCCCACTGGATGACGCGCAGCCTGGACGTGTTACTCATCGTTGACCTCCCACGACTGAAACGGCAGAGTATGTCTAACTGGCAGTGACTGTCAACGATACTGTCAACCATTCCAGCGAAGGGCCATGATGAGCGTCCTTGAAGGCAAGATCGCGATCGTCACCGGAACCAGCCGCGGCGTCGGGGTCGGCATCGCGCACGAATTGCTCCGAGCCGGTGCGACGGTCGTCGGGTGCTCGCGCTCGCCCTTGGACAACATCCCCGGCATCGAAGCGGACTGGGCGGCCCGCGCGTCGCAAAAGGTTTGCGACCAAGGCGATTACCATTCGATCGACGCCTTCGTCGGCGACGTCGTGGACAGCCTTGGCCGGATCGACATCTTGGTGAACAACGCCGGCGGAACGGTCCCAGCGCCGCATGCGGAGAGCATTCCCGAACTCGTGCAACGCATTCAGGGTGCCCCTCGCAGCGACGACGACTTCGCGCGCACGGCGCTGTTTCACGCATTCGCGGTACAGATGAACCTGATCAGTCCGCTCTGGTTCGCCATCCGCGCGTACCGGCAGATGTGCACCCAGGACGGCACCGGCTGCATCATCAACATCTCCAGTGGCGCCGGGCATCCGGCCGGCTCACCGACCTTGGTCTCGTACGGCGCGGCCAAGAGCGGGCTCAATCATCTGACCCGCTCGCTCGCCGAGGAGTGGGGGCCCAAGGTCCGGGTCAACTGCATCGCACTGGGCCCGACGATGACCGAGAACTTCCGGTCCTTTGTGCTGCCCAAAGACGACCCGACGGGCGAGAAGTATTTCACCGCAGTGCCGTTGCGCCGCGCGGGGGAGCCCGCCGAGGTCGGTCGCGTCTGCGTCTTCCTCGCCGGCGGGGACGCGGACTTCGTCAACGGGACCACCATCGAACACGACGGCGGCATGCTGCCCGGCGTGCTCTATGACGCGGGCCTCAAGACCATCACCGATCTGCTGTAGCCCGCGCCGAGCGTAACGCGACGGCGAAAAATCGAGCTCTCAGACTCAAGCGGTGGCGCTACGCTCGCGACACGGGCTATCTCGGGCGACACCAGTTTGATACGTTCCGGGAAAACCGATTTCCGGAAAGGCGGCGAGGCACCGTGTATCGGACAGCTATCACAGCAATGGGCATCGCCGCAGTCGTTGCCGCCGGTATCGGTGCGCCGCAGGCCGCCGCAGATAATCTGGTCTGTTCGCCGACGGTGTGCTCTTTCCTGACCCCGTCCCACAACATCGGGTGCGAGATCGACTTTCAGCGCGGCAGTGCCGTACCGGACCAGGTGTACTGCCAATCGACCACCCCGCCGCAGTCGGTGACGATGTCGCCCGCCGGCGAGTTCAAAACCTGCACCGGAGAATCCTGTCTGGGCAACGCGGGCCAGGGCACGCCTACCCTTCCGTACGGCGACAACGCGGGAGTCGGCCCCTTCAGCTGCTATGTGGAATACGGCGGAGTTACCTGTACAGTCGCCGAGGGCCACGGCTTCACCATCTCCAATGAGGCAATCACACCCGTGACGGCGTAAGTGGGAGGACAGCCCCGCTGTCCTGAGATGTCAAATTTTTGTCCCTTGATGTCAAGACGCATGGCGCTGTGCTGCGGCAAAGTGGTGTTCGGTGGTTGATCCACCGCCTTCCGGACAAAGCAGTTCGGGGGGGCCAATCCACTCCGAACGGAACACCCCGCATGAACTCCACCAACATCGAACACGTCGACGTGTTGATCATCGGTGCCGGCATCTCCGGCATAGGCGCCGCCCACTACCTGCAGAAAATGCAGCCGGCGAAGACATTCGCCATCGTGGAGGCGCGCGCCGACATCGGCGGAACGTGGGACCTGTTCCGGTATCCGGGGATTCGCTCGGACTCTGATCTGCACACCTTCAGCTATGAGTTCAAGGCGTGGGAGAACGAGAACGCGATCGCCGGCGCGGACGCCATCATGTCCTACCTTCGTGAGACGGTGGCCGAGGACGGTATCGGCAACGCAATCCGATTCGGACACAAGGTGATCGAGGCGGCCTGGCGCACCGAAGACGCGCGCTGGCTGGTCGAGATCGAACGTGTCGATTCCGGCGAACGCGTCACCATGAGCTGCGGCTGGTTCTTCTGCGCCAGCGGCTACTACCGTTACGACCAGGGATTCACCCCGGAATTCCCCGGCCGGGAACGGTTTACCGGGCAGATCGTGCACCCGCAACTCTGGCCGCAGGACTTGGACTACCGCGGTAAGCGGGTGGTGATCATCGGAAGCGGCGCGACCGCGGTCACGCTGGTGCCGGCCATGGCCGAGACCGCCGGGCATGTCACCATGTTGCAGCGCTCGCCGACCTACATCGTGCCGGTGCCGTCGAAGGACCGCATCGCCAACGCGTTGCCCAAGCTGATCGGCCGGGAGCGCGCCCACGCCGTGACGCGGCGCAAGAACATCGCCAAGCAACGGCTCGTCTTCCGGCTCTGCCAGCAGCACCCCAGCGCCGCGCGACGACTGATCCGCCACCTCAACGCCAAGCAGCTTCCGACGGGCTATCCGGTCGACGAGCACTTCAAGCCGGCCTACAACCCGTGGGACCAGCGGGTGTGTGCGGTGCCGGACGCCGACATG
>Ga0209040_10004883_pt1 | contig 10073 bp, 17 predicted proteins | sample BogFormECP12_OM3_FD_188240 | JGI IMG/M metagenome (GOLD analysis project Ga0209040, IMG submission 188240) | Bog forest soil microbial communities from Calvert Island, British Columbia, Canada - ECP12_OM3 (SPAdes) (version 2) | ecosystem: Environmental > Aquatic > Freshwater > Wetlands > Bog ... | reverse complement strand
GGGTAACAATATCGTTGGTTACGGGTCTCTATCATCTATACAAACATCAGGTACGGCGGGTGCATCGCTTGCAAGCTCAAACAGTTTGGTCGGTGGCCTGCTCGGAATACCCTCTGAAATTACCGGAGCGTTTGCCGACCTAGACAAACTAATTAACGCGCTAATGTGGCTAATGCACCCGTCATCGTGGGTACGGATTGGCTCATTCTTTATCGCCATACTGCTACTAGCGTTCGGCGTCTATGCGCTAATGCACGTCGGCTCAGACGAACCGCTAATTAAGGCACCCTCTACCATTCCGATACCGGTGTAGGATATCATACATGATCCAGACAACGGAGATTAAACATGGTAGAGAGTGGGACTATACTGTTAATAAGTGTCATTGTGAGTCATGCCGGGAGGCTCATGCGAAATATCAAAGGGACGCTCGGCAAAGACGAGCTAATGGAGTAAAGATAGGTGGCCGATGGGTGGCGGAACAAAACTCGCAATCGGAATCCTCGTGATGTGGCTGGCAATGCTATTCTTTTTCTTTGCTTTCCACCCTGGGGGAGTAAACCTAGCGTCTGACAATCCTGTCGGTATGCTCAAATGGCTCATGTCTGAATTCTCTAATGCCGATAAGACTACGCCTAGCACTACGACAGGGGGCTAGATGCCGTCAGAGCGCATGTCTACGGGTCCGGCAGACACGACCACTACGACAGTAAAGCAAACTCCGCAAAGGTCACAGAGACAGTCTCAGAGTCGGCCACTACGTGAGTACGGCCCTACTCGCACGGCCGGTAAAGTAGTTGCCGACGTAGGACTATTGGAGGTTGAATTTCTGGCCTGCCTTGGTCTGCTCGTCCTACTGCTATTCACTAACACGTCGGATACCTATGCTAACCGGGTAATGTCTCTAATGAAACGGGGCACCTTGCTATCTATCCTGTTCTTTGTCCTGGCACTCGTGGCGGCTAGCGGCGCGAATGCGGCTAAGATTGCCAAGGGTATTGGCGCTATGGTATTCGTGGCCACCCTCCTAACCTCGCCTAGCGGTACGATCTTTACCGCGCTAGATAATTTCTTTAAGGCAGATTGGGCGGGTACTACAGAGACGGGTGCTAGTGCTAGCGGTTCGGCCGATACTGGCACGCAAAGCGGCACGTCGAATAGTCCGGCTAGTGTCATCGCGGGTGCAGGTATAACGGGTGCGCTAGGTGGCGGGACAAAGGGTGTAACACAGGTTATTACCTCTAGTCCAGCGGCTACTCAAATAGGTATCGACGTAGGCGCAGCACAACAGGCAATATCAGATGTAACACTACCAGGGTTCGGCTCAACGTCGGCACTAGGTAGCACGGTGGCGTCTAACGATTTTCTTACCAATATTGGTACTAAGGTCGGTAGCGCCATACAAAACGCTCTAAGTAAGCTAGGACTGTTATGGGAAAAGATGATATCTTTACCCTAGTAGCGGCGGTATTTTATATCGCCATAATCTACATGCTAGTTAGGCCAAGCTCGGCCGGACCTAGCATAGTGAATACGGTATCAAGCGCCTTTGCCGACCTAGTTAGGGGCTCTGTTGGATACACGTTTAATTCAACTACAGGAAAATGGAGCGCGCCTACATGACGACGCAACGCCTACACTCAAACCTCGCACCTATTGACCTGCTAACCCGTGAGGAATTGGAGCAGGCCCTAGACAAGAATGTCGATAGGGAGCTACGCGAAAAGGTACGCGGGCTTGATATCGCTCGTATACCAGAGGCGCCAATTACTGCTACGGGTACAACCCAAAACCTATTCACGGGTAATGATCAAACGCCGTGGGGACCAAGCCAGGGTGACATATGGATGGTAAGGCGGCTAAATGTCAAGTCTAGTATCTTGACAGATACCGCTAAATACATCCTCTTTCGTGGGTCGGCACCCTCTGACTTTAACAATGCTTATACCTCTAGGTATCTCCTAGAGGGATTCGCACCCGCTATACCCGCACCCGTGCCATCACAGCCTGCCGTACCCGCGTCGACGGTAGCGCAGCAGAACGTAAACCAATACCCGGTGCAGGTCGTGCTATCTGGCTTTACCGCTACGGCAGTATTTGTTAACGGTATTCAGGTAGGCGTAACCAACGGTACATATACTGTCCCTGCTAACGGTTCTATATCCGTTACATACTCTGTGGTCGGTACGTGGGTATGGTCTAACCTAAACGTAGCTATTCCGGCTGGCCAATATCAGGGTGTCGGTTACTATCCTGGCACTAAAGCGATTTTCCTACAGCCGGGAGAGCAGGTATATGCTCAGGTATTGGGTGCTACTATCGGTAATCAGTACACTCTAGCAGGTGAATGCATTAGGTGTCCTGCCGAAATGAAGGGTAAATTGCTGTGACAGATACCGAGATCGTCACTGTAGTTAGTGAGCCAACCATTGTGCATCAGGGCCGGTACAGGCTATGGAAAAAGCCGGACGGTGGCCTACATCTCGTCTATCAAAGGGAGGATAAAGACGAGCCTGATCACATGGAAATACCCGGCATGATGATTGCCCTATTCGAGCGCGCATCATCTGGCAACATGTCTCCAATGGCTCTAATGGGAGAGCTAATGAAGCTACGAAATGAGCACTTATGTTGCGCTCGGGCCGCGCGGTCCTGCCGTCGGGCAGGCAGACAATACCGGGACTAATCCGGGCAACTGGACTGTGGTATTTGATCCTGTCACGCTCAATTGCAACATGCCCCTATTTGAGGTGTGCCATATTGTCGTCAACGGTGCGCCGGGTTCTAGTTTTTCAGTGTTCATTGACGTGTTCCAATGGGATACCAACCAAAATGGATTCGCTAATTCCTGGGACCCGTCTGTACCTTTGCCACTCCGCCCTGGTCAGTATTTGTATTTCTATTACTCCGATCCTGTGTCTGACAATCTACCTCCAAAGATCACCCTTTGGCTCAGGTATGACCAAGACATAGCAGTCAATAAGGCTGCGCTTTTGGGGTTGAATCCTCAGTTATGGGATGGACGAGCCAGTATTTTACCACCATTATTATCGAGGGTAGCACTGCCCAAACGGGTATCTTTTTGTATTCCCCTGCACCCGGTGTCGGTAACCTAGTTGGCTCGTGGGCGGTAACGGCAGGCGTTGACCAATTCGGCAACTCTTACCCGGCTGGTATTAACATTATTCAGGGCCAGATATCCGGTGTTGCGCTAACCAATGTGCAAATATTCGGCGCACTGATAAACAATGCTATCATCAATAGTCCTCAGATTAGCCAGCCATCCATAACTGGCGGCACAATTATTGAGACGACAATGACGTTTGATAGTTCGGGGGGTAGTCTGCTCGCCTATACCTCGTCAACTACGACAGTAACCAAGTCGGCAGCAGGACAATATAACATCACATTCCCGGCTGGCGTGTCCTCTGCAAAGGTCGAATGCTGGGGAGCTTCCGGCGGTGGTGGTGGAGGTAGCTCGTCGACAGGCGGTTTCGGGGCGGGTGCCGGAGAGTATGCACAAGAACCTAATTACGCGGTAATACCTACTAGCCGTCAGTACAGCTATACCGTTGGCGCCGCTGGCACACCGGGTGTTACAGGATCAGCGGGTACTAACGGCGGAGATTCATTCTTTGATGGCACGGGTGTTTATGCTAATGGCGGTAATTCAACAGCCGGTAGCCTAGGCGGTACAGGCTCAACAAATACCATTCACTTTAACGGCGGTAATGGTGGCACGGCTAGCTCTACGGGTGGTGGTGGGGCGGGTGGCCGGGCAGGCTCAACGGGTCCGGGTGGCAATGGCTCTAATTCGACTACCAGTAGCGGGGCGGCTGGCGGGGCGGCTGGCACGGGCACGGGTGGCGTAGTTGGTGGGGCGGGTGGCAATGCGGGTGCAAATGGTAGTGCGCCGGGTGGCGGGGCGGGTGCTGGCACAGCGGTAACTAACCTGAATAAAAGCTATCATGGTGTTCATGGCAACAGCTACTATGGGTCAGACTCTACGTTCAATGCAAATGGTATTAGAATCTCTGACGGTTCTCTATATCAGGGTGGCGAAACCGCATCGGGCGGTGCCGCTAACGGGACTCAAAAGAGCATGATTCTTTGGCCGTTTAGTCAGATAGCTAGCGACTTTGCGGGTGCAACTATTGACTCATGTTCGGTACGGCTAACTAACCTGCATTCTTGGTATAGCTCAGGTATTAACCTGCAAATAGGGTACACAAATAACAGCTCCCTTCCCTCGTCCTATAACGGTACGCCTGTAGGCACACTGTCTTGGACCTCTATGGGATCACTTGCGACAAAGACGATTAACCTAGGCACGACCTATGCTAGTAATATCGTGGGTGGCTCGGCTAAGACCCTGACTATCGGGCCGGGCGACTTTGGCTTTGACCTTAACTCTTACGGATATTTCTATGGCGTAGGCGGTAGCAATAGTAGTAATCCACAGCTTAATATTACCGGGCATATAGGTGCGGGTGCAAACACGGGGGGCGCAGGGCAAGACGGCCAGGTATCCATAACCTATACCTCTGGTAATGTTCTGCAAGCGTCCCTGTCGCCGACTACATTTACCGACACATTCGGTAACACAATTCCTGTCGGGCTCGGGCAGCTACAGCCTAGCGGACAGTATAGTAAGGTCTCGGGCGCGTCAACAGACCAGACTAGCGCTACCTGTACTACTACCGCTAATAAGCTAATGACTAAGCAGTGGCCTATACCAATAGGTGATGCAAATGTCGGCACGATTTACCGGCTTACCGTTTACGGCACGGGTACGCAGGGCTCTACGGCAGAGCAGCTAAATACCAATGCCTACCTTAATGGCACGAGTGGCACCGATATTAACAATACTAATATGGCCGCTGCGGCTGTAGTAGCATCGCAAGGATTCCACTGGTATTATCAGCTTGACGTTATCGTGACGGCTACGGGTGCAAGTGGCACGTGTAATACGGCTGGTCACTTTACTATGTCGCAAGCTGTAGCATCATCGCCGACCAACAGTGAAACGGCGTCAATGTCTAGTAGTGCGAGCCTGTTTAATACGACGGTGGCTAACACTCTTGAGCTTGATTTTGCCTGGTCTTCTATTACCGGGGCACCGACTATTACCTCTCTTGGGTCTATCTTTGAGAGGCTAGGTCCATAATGGCTGTAGCCTATGTCCGAATAGGACACGTCGAGGCGTTTGTGTTGGATATGGCGGGTGATATCGGGCCGGGTGCCCGGCTCACCTATTCGGCTGTGGTAATCAATGCGGGTAACCCGGTAACCCAACCCGGTAACCCGGCAGGGTATCATGTATTGCAGGGAGGTATCTCTATCAACTTCGGTTCGATTGTTAATACCGCATCGGTGCAGGCACAGATACTAGCCGACATTCAAACCCTATGGGCAGACCCTACAATTACGGGAGTATTTCTATGATCCTAAATGAGAATGAGGCTAAGGGTGAGATTCATCCTATGGCGCTACGTCAGCTCGCCGCAAAGGAGCTAATCGCGGAGAAATGGCAGACGTATTACGATAACTTCGACGGCGAAAAGCACATGCGTTGCAAGGTATGCGACCTGTCAATATGGTGCATTTGGCGCGAGCCTAAGCACGGTGGGCCGCGTTCTAATTACCTCTATACGCCTGCCGAAATGAAGGCGCTAACAGTCGGACATATCGCTAATCATCACCCGGAGGTATTCGCTCATGCAAATGACTAAGAAGCAAGCAGAATTCTGGGTCGCGCTACTCGTCCTATGCATTATCGTGGCCGTGGCAGTGCTACTCGTGGACTTCGGAATAAAGGCGGCAATTCTCGAAGAATCCAATAAGCTACGTCTCACCATAGAGGGGATAGAGCGTGGACAAAACGCAGGCGGCGCAGCTCAAGACAGAGCTGATAATAACACTAGTAACGACGCTACTATTCCTAGCGATGTATTGGTGGGCGACACTCCCGGAATGGAAGCGGGAAGCGCTGATAATCCAGCTACGGTCAATGGTCAAAGTCAAGCGACGAGGCGGCCTAAGTCTCGTCGACCGGCTCGAAATAGAGAAGTTCAGAGCGGAGATTAGCAGGTGGGAACATGCCCGTAAGAGGGACAAGTAAATGGCGACATGGCATTGTCCAAAAGAAGGTAATTAACCTCGATCATGACGGGGATAGGCACGTTATGTGCGCGTGGGATACGTGCGAACGTGACGGCTTTGAGACTAATAAGATCGTGGAAAGGGACAATGCGCCGGGGCACGAATCCAAGACAATCACTTATGTTTTCTGTTCGGAAAGACATAAGCAATACTGGCTTGCCAGTATTCGGCCGGGCAACAACAACAATTTGCCACCCGGCTATAGACGTAGTATCATTTAGTTAGGTCACCGATCGGCCTAGGGCACCCGCCCTATACCCTACACCCGGCAACGGGCACTGTAGGGTATACATGGCGGGTGCCCTTTTGCTTAATAGGAGGAAAAAGGCGTTGGAATACGTCAGGCTCGGAGTACACATTTGGGTCTCAGTTCTTATTCTGGGAACCATGTGGAGGCTACTCCAATACCATCTCGTCGCGAGTCAAAATAGTACGTGGCAGCATCTCGGCCGTGCTATGGCGCTCCAATACTAAGGGAAAGGTTGCCTAAATATGGCGCAGGCAGCAGCGGGCGGCGCACCCTCCGGGGCGGGTAGCGCGGGCGGTGGGTCCGGTGTCGGACAAAACCCGTTCCAAATCGCCACTAACCTCTATGCGGAAAAGAACCTACAGGGTCTCCAAACCGCAGTAGCGGCTACCGTCTCACAGCAGCAGTTCGGCGGCTCGATTAACGCGGGGCAATTCCTGCGTGGCCTTCGGCTAATGGTCCGTAACTCTAACCTCCCGGCAACGCTATCCGTGGTTAACTCTCGGGCAATTGCGTTCGCCGACGGTGCGTTTGATGTTATCCCTTCGGCCGACCTGGTTAACGTCGACGGTTCCGAAATCCTCTACAACATGCCCGCGTATTCGCATTACCTCATGCAGAAATACGCTAAGCCGTGGCTTAAGGACGCGGTACAGCGCTACGATTACCAGCCCCTAGCGGCTGCAAATGGTGGCGCATTTACCCTGTTCTTGCAGCCCGAGATTCGGTGGACGGCCGGAGTATTGGCCAACACTGACACGCGATCGCAGTACCGCTTTGACTACACATTGGCCGCTTGCACGGCCGGTACGCAGCCACAGTATAACATCACCCCGTATATGGATGCGTGGGCACAGCCCGACGCAAACGACCTACAGGGTACGCCTAATCAGCCCGTGCCGCCGGGTGTAAACCTACAGGTAAAGAGGCGTCACCAACTGTTCACGCTTAACGCGGGTGCAGACAACACAATCCTTTCAACGCTTACCGGAAATGCTATCCGGTGTGCGGTGATTGTCTCACGTTCGGCGGCTAACGCTAACGCACGTGTTGACGGTTTCTCGGACCCGCTTTACTGGTATCTCGATAACCGTTCCCTCGGCCGTCTTAACCCGGACATTATCCGGCAGTGGGCAGAGGACCAGTACGCCACGTATTCTCTAGCCGGTTCGTCTTCACCCGCTAACACGACCAACTTCTATACTGTCGCAAACAACGCGACAGACGGTGGCGTGGTTAACACGGGTAACTACGCGGGTGCGCCTAGCTCTGACTTTGGAGTGGCGGCATTCCCCCGGTTTATTCTGCCGGGTGAACTGTATGGCCAGGGATGGCTTTACACGGCTAACTCTACCAAGCTCGCATGGGAAACGGTGGCGGCTAACTCCGCTAACTCTTACGAGCTAATCGTCGACGAGGTTTACCCTGTGGGTAACGTCGATCCGTCGCTAGTGGACATTTAAGGGGAGCCAATGTGTCAGACAATGTGTTCTCTTATCCGTCCTCGTCATTCGGGTACTATCGTGGCTGGCCTATTCACGGTGGCGACGGCTCAGGACAGGGGGTAGAAATGGCAGGCTCTAACGTCTTTAGCGCGGGGCAGGGTGACTCGGCGACGGGTACGTCGTGGACTCCGACTATCCTGTATCTGTTCGTGCTTATCGTGCTCGAAATGTTCACGTTCGCATTCATCGCACGGAGGCTCTAAATGCCAACGCTTAATGAGATCCTGCATAGGATAGCCGGCGTGCCATTGCATGATCCGGTTCATGCGGATATCGACGCGGTAGTCCCGCCGGAAAAGGACACCGGAGAGGAGGACTCTACAGATGCTCAAGTCTAAGGACTTTTGGGTGGGCGTAATTCTCGGCGTCATCCTGTTCTATGTCTATCAGAATCATCTCAAGAAGGGACCGGCAGCGTGACTAATGCCTTTGGCACGTTCCTAGTCGGCATCATCTACCTAGCCGTTATTTTCGTGCTAGTTAGGCCAAGCTCACAGGGACCTACGCTAGTGACAAATGTCGCCGACGGTCTCTCGAATCTGGTCAACGCTGGCACGGGTGGCGGCGGGTGGTCGGCTAAGTAAAGACGTGGGGCGGGTGAATACTCGGCATATTCACCCGCCCCGCCAATAGGAGGTATTAAATGAGTGGTTTTCGCGGACCTATGGGGCCAATTGGTCTCGGCCGTGAGTATGCCGGATTGGCGGGTGCAGACCTAGAGAATGCACCCTCTGGCCCGGTGCCTTTTACCTCACCCTTTGGCCTGCCTATTACCAGGATACAGACATGGCACGCGGGCGGTAGTGAGCCGGGCGCAGACGGTGGCGTACCCGGTATTAGGGTACAGCACGTGTCCGGTAACCCTGCTATTGCCACCGTCGCAACCCAGCAAACACAGTCGCCTTATGGTGGCATGGCACCGACAAAGACGGTAAGCGAATCACGGTCTAATAATGCACCCGGACCAGGAGGTGATTCGGGCGGTAATGACGGACTGCCGGATCAAACCTATGTCGGTGGCCTACCTCAATTCGGGCAGAGGGTATTGCAGCAGGGCCAGGAAAGGGCCGTAAGGGCACCCGGTAACGCGCCGGTAGGCTACAGCAATGACAAGCTTACGACTCTTGACCGTCACGGCATGATGAAGGTTGGCTCGGAGCGTTCGGGCCGTGACTCGGGTAACACAGACCCGCCCCTAGACGGCCCTGCAAGGCCGTCCCTGTGGCTCGTAAACCGTAGCCTTAGCTACCAGCAGGGTACGGACACTACGGCCGCTACAGACGATTTGAGCCGCGATTACACCCGTAATGCTCAGGGTATGTACGTCGGCGAACAGGGCTCAGGCTGGTCTAGGGTGTACGGTGGCGTCCCTGGTTTGTTCCAAGAATACGGCTCGTATGAGGGTATGTCGCCTAGCTCGCCTGGTATCTCACAGGGTGTACATTCGCCTGTAGACCAGGGCCAGCCGGGCGACGGTCCACACACGGTATGGGGCGGACCTCCACATGGTTTGCATTCACCTACCCTGCCGACGGGTACGCAAACGCTAGCACGTTCCATGTCGATACCTCAGATGGCTAGGCCACGTATTGACCGGCCGTCTAACTCACCAATTGCGGGACAGGCATACTCGCAAACTGTCCAGTCTCAGGGACAGACAGGATTCAATACCGCTGCGCAAAAGATGGCAACGGCTGGCTTTAATGCGCGGTCCCGTGGCAACGGGTGGCGTGGAAGGGCACAGGGATAAATGGCTATCGACGGTGGCGGAACGGTGCTAACCATTCTCGCCGGTATCGGTGTCTTGACGCTGATTTACTATGCGAATCAAGACCCAGAGGCATCAAAGATTGTGCCACAAGTACAGGGTGAAGCTCAGATGATGGGGCTTAATGTGTCCCTCGATACCAATACTAAGGCGGGTAGTCCGTTGGATATGTCACAGCATATTCACGGCTATCATCCTGGCTATGACCCGGACCCTACAGCGCAGCCCGTGACTCAAAGCAAGCATCGTTATCCGGCTGTTGCGGGCGGTAACATTAGCACGGTAATGCATCAGGGATGGGGTGCCTGTGTTAATAAGGCACCCGCCGGTAATGCATGGATGATCGCACCGCCAGAGGCGGCGGTATTGTGAGTGAAACGTCGGTCGAAGC
>Ga0209040_10004878_pt1 | contig 10078 bp, 9 predicted proteins | sample BogFormECP12_OM3_FD_188240 | JGI IMG/M metagenome (GOLD analysis project Ga0209040, IMG submission 188240) | Bog forest soil microbial communities from Calvert Island, British Columbia, Canada - ECP12_OM3 (SPAdes) (version 2) | ecosystem: Environmental > Aquatic > Freshwater > Wetlands > Bog ... | reverse complement strand
GACAAGCACGACCTCGCTCGGACCCGGCAGCAGATCGCGGTCCTTGCAGCCGCGCTGAATCGCGCCACCAAGGTGCTGGAGAGCGAGCGCTAAAATCCTCGGGAACGGAATATCTCGGATACGCAGGCGCAGCAATTATCGTTCTGGAATTTCGCTTGGCGATACAGTTTTGGAGTTTTTCACGAGACTTTCATCCTACGTTAACGAATGTCTCATTCTTGGAATCGGAGTCCAAGATTGGGACACTTATGGCTTGCCGGAGCCCAGCCGTCACTCCGGAAAAAACCCGGCCGAAGACCCGACCCATTCCATATTCTTGTTATGATCCACGCCCATCATCAGGCCGCGTCCCATGCGGATGATGGCCATCACCGGAAGCAGTTCGTCCAGCCAGATGTACATGATGCGAATCTCGGCCTTGGTCCCGCCGAAGGGCGTTTCAATCACCGGCTCAAACTGCATCCGCTCCTGAAGAATGTACTCGGAGCGTTTGTCATTGGGGATGTTCGCCAGATCGTCTTTGGTGGGATTCAAAATCACGCCCAGCCCGGCGAACGAGAACAGCGGCTTCACCACGTAGTTTTCCAGATCCTTGGGCAGCGGTTCCACCCGATCGAGGAAAGCAGTCTTGGGCACACACTCATGACGCAGGAAAGGCAGGGAAAACTTGCTCATGCGGAAGTACCAGTTCGGGTGCCCGGCCCACTCCACTTTCAGGTCGTCGGTGAAGTTGAAGGAAAGCTTTATCTTCTTGCGCACCAGTTCGTCCACAATCGCGCGGTTGTAAATGCGCCGGATCGGAATGCGCTTGCCGTCGCTTTCATAAAACAGCTCATTGCCTCTTTTTTCGATGTCGGTAATCGAGACCGTCGAAATTTCCAGCAGTTTTTCCGTCAGCAGAAAATCCGGCAGAGTCTTCTGGTGGAGGGGATCGATCTCCATCAGAATCACATTCTGCGGGTTCTGATCGCCGACAATGGCGCGCCGCAGCAGCTTCTTATATCCCTCCCAGTCCAACCCGCTCAGCAGATACTGCAAGTTCTCATCGAGCTCGAAGACTTCCGCATACAATTGCGACAGCATCGCCTGATATGCGTAGAGAGAAGGGAAGCCCTGCAACTCAACCAGCTTGGGCTGCAGGACGCCGGCCGCGTCGCGCACCAGTCCAAAGTCCACTTGAATGAACATGGGATGCGGGGTTTCGTGGGGAACATTGAAATCGGGCGGGATTGCCTGGAACGAAGCTTTGCGGTATTCCAGTCCGCCCAACTGCCGGATCAGTTCTTCGCCATACCGCGACATCTGCTCCAGCAACGGCTTAGGAAAGAAACAAGGCGTCTCGGACAGCCGGAACTCGACCCTGGTGCCGCAGCGCTCTTCCATCAACTTGAGAAAAGTCTGGTATTTCTCCGGCGTGAAATTCGAGTTGAACTGCTGTCGCAGGGCAGGAATCATGGTTTGTCAAAAAACTGTCATCCGGAGCGGAGTCGATGATGAGCGAAAGCGAATCAGCTACGGAGTCGAAGGACCCCGACATTCTCAACTCGATCGTACTGGGTCGAGGCATTCTTCCAAGGAAGCCTGGCCAGAATTCCCTGACACACGATTGCTCACTCCAGCAGCTTTCGGTCCTTCGACTCCGGCGGTTCATCCGCGAGCGGATGAACCACCTCCGCTCAGGATGACACTGTTTCAAGCCTCCAGCAGGAACTTCCCATCCCGCATGATCTGTTCGTCATCCACCCAAATGTCGAACTTCCGCCCCACCACGTCGATGTGAGTCGACGAAAACCACTCCGCCCCGGTGTGCGCGCCGTAAGGATTGCCGAAGGCAATGTGCACGCCGGGGTATTTCTCGTCTTGCAGAATCTGCCCAATCACATCTTTCAATTCGAGATTCGTGCCAATGGCAAATTCGCCCACGCGATCGCTGTTCTCATCGGTATGGGTGTAGTTCCAGAAATCACTCTCCAATTCGTGGTTTGTGGAGTGGGCCTCAACCAAACGGTTTCCCTTCACCCGGATGGTCAGCGGATACTCCCGCAAACTGCCAAACTTGGCGCAAAGCCAATCGCCCACGACGCCGTCAATGACAAATGTGCCATTGACCTCGCCGGGAGTGGTGAAGACTTCTCCGCCGGGCAGGTTTCCCCATTTATCGGGGCTGATGATTCCGCTGGTCTTGACCCAGCGATAATTCGGATTCAAATCCGCCACCAGATCGGTTCCAGCAGGAGTTTTCGCACGCACTTGTTTCGCCTTCCGCACCTTCTCGATTACCTTGATGCTGAGGCGATCCACGCGTGTGAAGTCGGCTCTCATTCCTTCCAGCATGATCTGGTGATTGACGTTCACCATGTGGGCATGACGAATCCTGCGGCGATTCACTACGTCGGTCATTTGCATGCGCGAACGCAGTTCATTGGCCTGCGCCTGGACCGCAAAGATGCTCACCTGGCTGGTCTCAAGATCCCCAATAATTTCTTGCGGAAGATTCCCAAGCGGCCGCGGCGCCAGGTCTTCCAGCACCCACGCATGGTACGGAGCCCCCACGGCATCCAATTCGCGGACCATGCTGGCCGCGATTTCCTTGGTGACCTCGTCGGTTATGACCGTGACCTTCTCGCCGGGCTGGATGCGCAAACAAACCTTGACCGCGTTGCGGGCTCCGGGAGTTAGCTCAGGATCGAAAGGAATCGCACTAAATTTTCCGTTGGTTTCACTGACAGGAATGCTCATTACCCTACTTTTCTGGCGGAAGGCGCGACTGGCACAGCAGCCACTCCCACTTCCGTCTCTTCAATGATAAAGTCAACCACTTTTTTCAGATCGCCCGTCTGCTCGAATACTCGCAACTGGCGGTCCGCCCCGGCGCCCATTTCCAGGATCTGGTGAACGTAATTCAGTTCCTCACGCGAATCCAGTTCGTCCACCACATCGTCCACGAACTCCAGATACTCCAGTATCAGATCGCGCGCCGGAACTTCCTCTTGCTTGCCGAAATCCACCAGCTTTCCTTCCAGTCCATAACGCGAGGCGCGCCACTTGTTTTCCATCACCAGCGCGCGACGATAAAGCCGAAATCCCTGATTCGCGGCGTGCAGCTTATACAGCTTGGCAACCGTTGCTTGGATGAGGGCAGCCAGCGCGATGGTTTCATCCACCCGCATCGGTATATCGCAAATCCGAAACTCCAGAGTATTGAAAAATGGATGCGGCCGAATGTCCCACCAGATCTTTTTCGCGTTATCGATGCAATTGGTCTTGATCAGCAGCTTGATAAAGTTTTCGTATTCCCCCCAACTGGGGAAATAATCGGGAATGTTGGTCCGCGGGAACTTGTCGAACACCTTGCACCGGTACGACTTCAGCCCGGTGTTCATCCCCAGCCAGAAAGGGGAGTTGGTCGATAACGCCAGGATGTGCGGCAGAAAATAGCGCGCGTGATTCATCAACTGGATGGCAGTCTCCCGATCCTCGATCCCAATGTGGACGTGCAGACCGAAAATCAGATTAGCGCGCGCCACCAGTTGCATGTCTTCGACGATGTTTTTGTAACGCTCGTCCGGCGTGATTTCCTGCACCCGCCAATCGGCAAAAGGATGGGTCGCAGCCGACGCTAGGCGCAGCCCATTTTCTTTGGCCAGCGTGATCATATTCTGGCGCAGTTTCTTGACTTCTTCCCTGGCCTCTTTGATGTTTTTGCAGACCGAAGTCCCCACCTCGACCACCGACTGGTGCATTTCCGCCTTGACCCGCTCCTGTAGGCGCATCCGCCCTTGTTCCATCATTTCGGTGTGGATGTGCGAGCGCAGATCGCGAGTGACCGGATCGACGGTCTGGTATTCCTCTTCGATCCCGATAGTGAAGGTCGGTCGCATGGTTAAAGTGGCATCCAGCCGAGCATTAGTATAACAATCGGACCAAGGTTAAGCCCAATGTTTTGCAGCGAGAATCACGTGGGGACAGCCGCCCTCGGCTGTCCGGCCGAGCAAAGCTCGGCTGCTCTTGCAAACCCTTACGCAAATGCCGTTGCTATTTAAGCTTTCGCTTTTCTTTTTGTTGCGGCCTTGGTGGTCGGCATTTCCAGCACTTTCTCCCCCGCCAGAAACGCCGCCCACCTCAATTCCCGGGCCGGATTCTCATCGCTAAGCGCCTTTTTTACAGCCATTTCCGCCACAGCGTTCACGACCCACTCGAAGTTTGCCTGACCCACGGAAGTGATTTCGGCGTCGGGCGCCGGATTCATAAAATCAATGGCGTACGGAATGCCGTCCTCCACCGCAAACTCAACCGTATTCAGGTCGTACCCCAGCGCCCGACACAAAGTCAGCGCGTCCTTAACGACCCGGTCCAGCAGCTTCGGATCGGTCGGAGGAGGGTTCTTCACATAGCGCTCGTGATGCGGAGCCTTGGGGTCGTAGTGCATCACGTGGACCTTTTCCTGTCCCACTACGTAGCAGCGAAAATATTCTTTGAATTCGACCCCATGCTGCAGAGTCATGCACAGGTCGCCGGTTTGATTGTATTGCTGAAAAAATTCCTCCGCCGAGTGCACCTTATAAACGTGCTTCCAGCCTCCGCCCGCGTAAGGTTTCAGGAAAGCAGGGAAGCCGACATACTCAAAAACCTCCTCCCAATTTAACGGAAAGATCAAATTGCGCATGGACTGGTCGGTGGTGCCCTCGGGATGTTTGTTGTGAGGAAGGATCACCGTCGGCGGAATCGCGACGCCCAGCTTGGTCGCCAGCGCGTAATTGAAAAACTTGTCATCGGCCGTCCACCAGAACGGATTGTTGATCACGATCGTCCCGTTCAGCACGGCGTTTTTCAAGTAGGCGCGGTAGTACGGAATATCCTGCGAAATCCGGTCAACGATCACGCGATAGCCGCTGGGATCGGCCATCTTGACTCCACCCAGTTTCACAAACTCAGCGGTGACGCCGTCAACCTTCATGCTGTTGATCTTTTCCACGAAAGCCGGCGGAAAAGTATTTTCCATGCCAAACAAGATTCCGATTTTCTTCATGACAATCTCCCTGGTACAGACGTTGCTCTGCAACGTCTCTTTTTCCACCGGCAACAAAGACGTAGCAAGCTACGTCTCTACGGGGCATCTAATCAGAAGTATTTCACAGCCATCCTCTGCCACAGCGGCCAATCGTGCTTCGAATTATCGCCCCACACATCGAGCCAATGCGGAACCGCTTTTTCATGCAGCATTGCCGACAGCTTCACATTCTGATCGAGACACATATCCCAGTCCGCCGATCCCAGCACGATCTTCATCTGCCGGTATCGGCTGAGAAACCAGTCGTCATTCATCTTCGGCAGGTAATCCGGCGGGCAATTGAAATAGCAATCGTCGTCGTAATAACCGTCCAGAAACTGGTGGATGTCATAGGCTCCGCTCATGCTCACACAATGGGTCACGACGTCGGGATGCTTCAACGAAAAGTTGACCGCATGATAACCGCCGAAGCTGCACCCGGTCACGGCCAAGCTCGGCGTCTGATTCTTCCAGCGAACAAATGGGAGAAATTCATGCAGGATGTAGCGTTCATACTGCAAGTGCCGCAGCACGCGTTGCCGCGGGTGGACGCTCTTGTTGTACCAGCTCTCGCCATCGATGGAGTCGGGGCAAAACACCTGCAATCCGCCGCTTTCGATCTTGGGCTCGAGCGCCCGGATCATCCCCGCGTCCTCGTACTCAAAAAACCTCCCCATGGACGAAGGGAACACCAGCAGCGGCGGACCGCCGTGCCCGTAGACCAGCGCTTCCATGTCGCGATGCAGTTCCTGGCTGTAACCTCTGTGATATTCGCGGTTCATTTGTCAGCAGACCGAACGCGGAAATATCTTACCTGATTCCGCCGACCCAGGCCACGTCCGGGCGAGCCGGAACCCTGTCAATCTTCCTTCTTTCACACCTGTGCAAAATTGAACAGACCACATTTCTTGCAGGCGGTACTATGTCGACCAACGAAGGAAGGTCGGGTCGCCCCTGGAAGAGCGACCCTCAAAAAGAACGGTGCGCTGGGCCTCTCATCACCCTCACCCGGCGCACCGTCACCTCGGGTAAAGCGTTCGTTGAAGCGGCTCATTTTTCCACCAACGCACATTTGGGCTGCCACCGCGATCTCGGTAGCGCGCGGACGGACGACTCGTCCCCGGGAAGGAGTCCTCCTACAGTGCCCAAAAGAGAAAGCCCGCCTCCATGAAGAGGCGGGCTGTGGTGTGGCGTTACCGAGCGACTAACTACCGTTCGAACACACAAATAGCGAAGAGTTCCCCTGGAAACTCAACCACCCATTCACCGAGGTGCTCGTCGGCGCCCCGAAGTAGGGCAGGGTGACCAGGTCCTGCAAGTTGTACGTGAACCCGTTTAGGACGTACGGATAGCCACCATAGTTAGCCTCGCCCTCCAACGGATCTCCTACTTCCAGGATTCCGCAAGGCGTGTTATTGCCATTGACATTGACCACCAGCGGATCGTCCGCCCACTCGCCGACTTCATGCGACAAAGCGGAAACATCCTGGGCGAAGTCGCCCGGGTGATCCACGTAAGTGGCGTGCGCGTAGGCCTGCGGATTGTTGATGTTGCCTTCCGAACTGTGATAGCCGCCAATGCAGCATTGCCCGCTCTCCGTCAGATAAACGTCGTAGGTAAGGAAAATCGGGAAGGTGTTGGGCTGAATCTGGCCGAACTTGCTGATGATGCTCTGCAACTGAGCGTCGAACCAGTTGATGTCCACCAATCCCGCCTTGAACCCGAAGACCGTACCAGTTGTTCCGTAACGGGAAGGTGGGCTCAGGGTTTGCTCCGTCAGTACCGTTGGTCCGCCCAAGATCAGATGGTAGTTCGGATTGTTTTGCACCGTGCCCCAGAAATTAGCGCGCTGGTAAGCGTCAATATACTGAGTAGTGCCCACGTTCACTCCACCTTGAACATAGGTTGTGCTCGAATTGAAAATCGGCGACGTCACCGTGTTGTTGGTCACCGTTTTACCATTCGAGAGCACGTGCGACGGGTCATACGTAGTCTGCGATCCCCTCCGAGGCGTAATCACGACCTTGAGCGGAATTACATAGACCTGAACCGTGGTCGTGGAATTGGTGGAAGGCGCCGTGCCTACCATGTTGTAGGTGTAGTTGGATCCCTGGTAGGTGAACGAACCATTCCAGGTCTGCAACGAAGCTGCCGGAGTCTTCAGGTCGTAGCGCAGCCGTGGCGGCAAAACCACGTACCGTCCCTTTGGCTGGGTCGTATTTTCCTGAGCTGAGGCTATGCTGATCAGGCAAAGGCTGGCAAGCACCGTAAGCCCAACCAGCCAACTGGGGCGAACAAAAGGTGTCTTCATGGTTCTTCTAGTCTCCTTTAAGAGTTGGCTCAGTGGCGGCTCGAGTTTATAGAAAAGGTCCCAGGGGATGGACGCCGCCGCAACATCAGGGCACGATTTTCAAACTGATTGTCGTGGATGTCAATGTTAATTTGCTCTCCTGGCCGTCCGGATTTCAAATCAGGGCACTTCGGATGCTTTTGCCCCGACTGCGTTGTCTCGATTTTGGACAGGCCACTGGAGCGGCGGCGACCTCGACGTCGGAGAATTGAACGCCCGGTATCGGGAATCGGCGCGCTGCAAATACCCTGCGAACTAAAGACAACTCCACTCGATCACCGCTAGCCTATCCGCCAGATGCCGACGTTGGTGCCGGTGCGGCTGCAGTAGTCTTGGTGAAGGTCTGGAGAAAACCCTCGAGGAATGCAAAAAATACGTCCACAGCATATCCCACGAGAAAAGCAATTGCCAAAGGTGGAATCGAGGCTCCCTCGGTAACGGTGAAGTTGTTAAACAGGCCGACCACCGCCCCTCCGATGGCCGCGATTAGAAAACGGGCGGAATTGGCGGCGGATGGGATAAAGGTCCGCAGGGCCATTTGCTTTTCGAACGTGCGCAAAAGATAGGCGCAGGTTCCCAGCAGGGCATACAGAACCGGGAGCAGGCAAGTGGTGATCGCACCATAGTACACCGACACATCGTCGAGCACGCTTTGGGCAAAATATCGGACATACTGGTAGATCTGGGTTCGTCCCTCCGCCGCTACCGCAAGATTGGGTATTCCCGGGGGAAGTTCGAACGTACCGTGTACCCACTGCGGGTTGCTTCGATAGGCGGCATATTGATCCCACTGCGCGTGAAAAACCAGGCCATTCAATTGCCGGGCTCGAGCGTCGATCGAGCGGATAGTGGAAGCGTACTGCTGAAGCTCGGTAATGACATCGGCTTCGTTAAGACCCGCGGGGATTTGGGCTGCGGCGTTAGCGGCGGTCCCAGTCTCGACTGGAGCCGGTGCAGGGCCGAGTTGAGCCCTGAGCTTTACGGCCAAATCGTTAGCGGTAGTGATGTCCGCACGAATGGTGTTGGAGATCGCGGAAGTGATGAAGCTGGCTATTGAAAACGGAACGATGACAATCGCTAGACCAATTGCCACCCACCAGTACGTACGAACCGTGTGCTGGCTGTTGTCTTTCAGGCTGTCGGCCGTAACGGGTCTTAGCTGTTTGGCCAGCTTGGTGAGCGCGTCCAGAAGGCTCGCTGTGGTTTTCTCGTTCCGCAGGAGGCCGCTGACCGCTCTAGCCTGCAAAATGTGGTCGCGAGTGTCGGCGTCAACATCGATGCCGATTTCGGCGGCATACTTGAGCAGGCGCTCGGCATCCTGAAGGGCTTCGTCGAAGTAGGGAGGGGCCTCGGGATTGGTTGCACCGGCCCCGTCGGTGAAGGGGTCATGCGACGGTCTGTCCGGCGCGCTTGCCACCGCATTAATGTTTGGGTTCCGTGACGCGGTCCTGCTTCCCACGGATATGTCTGTTGCCGGCTCCATAGATTCAATTGCTCCAGCGGTTTCAGATTGTGCCATTGCTTTGGCCTCCTGCACTCCCTGCGTTTGGTCGAACGAAATCGCGAAAGCACCACGAAAAATGTGTATTCCGCGAAGAGAGCTTTTCTAATAGTGAAACAACACAGTCAGACGTTTCTATACCGGAAAAAGATTTTTCCATTCGGTTTTACCATAATGGGACAAGCGCTCCAACCATATTTAGGCAGCACTGAGGGAAGGCATTTTGGAGCCGAGGACAAAGGTCTTTCTGGAATAACCTTTCTGAGAAAACGAACCGCGCTGCTGGCTTCTGAGATTTTACGGTTGATGGTATGCTTACGTGGTTATGGGGATTCCGAAACTGCTGCGCAAAGTCTTCCTGTTGGACTTACTTCAGGGCCTGAAGGTGACGTTTCGCTACCAGGATCCCAGAGAGATTTATACCGAGCAATATCCTTTGCAGCGGCCGCAGGTGGCGGAGCGTTATCGCGGGGCGCCGCGCCTGAACGTGAATCCTGACACCAATGAGACCATGTGTATCGCGTGCGATTTGTGCGCGCTCGCCTGTCCGGAGCATTTGATCGTCGTCACCAGCGCACGCAACGAGCAAACCCGCCGCAAGGAACTTACCAACTTCACCTACGACCTCAGCCGTTGCATGTTCTGCGGACTCTGCGAAGACGCCTGTCCCGTCGATGCGCTGGAACTGACCCAGGACTTCGAGCTCGCGAGCTATACCCGCGAAGGCGCGATCTGGAATCGCGAGATGTTAGAGAAGGGTCCGCAACCCACGCAGTATCGAAAATAGTCGCTGGCCATTGGTCGTTCGTCGTTGGTCAAACGCTAGCCGAATTGTCCGAGCGAACGACCAACGACTAACGACCAACGGCTGGTTGCTGTTGTGTCATGCAGTGCATCGCTCCGAATCCCCAGATCAGATCTCCTGAATAGATGCCGACGACTTCCCGGTTGGGAAACAAGTCGGCAAGAATATCCAGGGCAAAGCGGTCGTTGGGATCGTTGAATACTGGGACCAGCACCACGCCATTCGCGATGTAGAAGTTGCCATAACTGGCAGGCAGGCGGCGTCCTTCGAAGATCACCGGCGCGGGCATTGGCAGTTCGATAATGGCCAGGGGCTTTCCGTCCTGATCGGTGGCCGCCCGCAGCCGGCGAATATTCTCCCGCAGCGGTTCGT
>Ga0209040_10004876_pt1 | contig 10080 bp, 4 predicted proteins | sample BogFormECP12_OM3_FD_188240 | JGI IMG/M metagenome (GOLD analysis project Ga0209040, IMG submission 188240) | Bog forest soil microbial communities from Calvert Island, British Columbia, Canada - ECP12_OM3 (SPAdes) (version 2) | ecosystem: Environmental > Aquatic > Freshwater > Wetlands > Bog ... | reverse complement strand
GCCAGGCTGAGCGGTACCTGCCCGACAACATCTACGACTCACTGGAGAATTTCCGTACCGCCGAATGGACAACGAAGCTTCTCGGCGCGGATGTGAAGGCTCGCTACGCTGACCTGAAGCAGGCTTCGGCCGACCGTTGCCCACGCCTGTTGGGGACTTTCGTGAAGGCCCCAGAGGTGCAGTACCACCACGACGTTTACAACCAGTTCCTCTGGAACAAGTTCTAGAGTCTCGGTTGTATCGATAAATTGCAGAACTCAAGCGCCCCGGGCGATCCGGGGCGTTTGAATTTCAGTGACTTTAAACTGCAGGGGTGACATTCTTGCTGTCCAAGCATGACGCTGTCACATGATATTCATCATGCTGCTTGAACCAGCAGAATTACTGCACAACCAGCGGGTCTTCGGGCAAACATCAGTTATCATTAAAGCTCACCTGAATCGGATGTGGGAAGGCGATTGGTTTACATGAGAATCCTGCTCGGTCTGGGCCGCGGGCTCGCATTCTTATACGTGTTGTGGTGTGCCAGTCTGGCGTCGGGCTGCGACCAGTTGCCGGAAGGCCAGTCGATGTGGATTCGACTGGCCAGTCCGGTTTCCACCTATACCGCGCAGGTGGGCGATCCCGTTCATGCGATTCTCACTCAGGACCTTGTCTGCGGCGGCGACATCGTGTTGCCCATGGGCACAAGCATCGATGGCGTGGTTCGCAGCAAACGCAAGGTGGGTTGGGGAATTCGACATGAGACGGCCGCGCTGGAGATCGAATTCAATCAGGCAGTCCTGGCCGACGGCTCGACCATTGATCTATCCGCTCGCATCGAGGAAGTGGAGAACGCCCGCGAGCAGGTAAAGAACGGCGTCATTCACGGCGTGATGAGCAGCGATACGTTTCAGGGTCGCGTCAACAGCCGCCTCATTCATCTGCCGACGTGGAACCCCTACTCCGACCTGGGGCTGATTATCTATAAGGCGACCTTTCCAATTTTTCCCGAACCGGAGATTTATTACCCGGCTGGAACTGACATGCGCCTGAAGACAAAGGCGCCGGTTTCCGCGTTTCCGACGGTGGCGAAAAATGTGCAGGATGTCGTTCCTGCCGATACATTCCAACTGGATGCGTGGGTGCAGCAAATGCCACAGCGCTCGACGACCACGAAATCCGTCGACGCTGACTTGTTGAACTTGGTGTTTCTTGGCTCTCGTGAGCAGGTGGAGGCAGCATTTCGTGATGCGGGATGGCACAACAGCGATCCGGTGTCGAGGCATTCATTCGAGCGCAATTTCTACGCGTTGTTGAACAACAGCGGTTACTCGCAACAGCCGATGACGACTTTTCTGCTGGACGGCAAACCCGAGGACATGAACTGGCAGAAAGGCCTGAACAGTTACGGCCGGCGGGACCATCTGCGAATTTGGGAGTGGACGCCACAAGGAACCAATGATGCGGTGTGGGTGAGTGCGTCCACGCATGACACCGGCGCGGTGCTTTCGGTGAAGTACAAGGGCTTCGTACACCACATTGCGCCCGATATTGACGAGGAGCGCGCCAAGGTGGTTCGCGACCTGAATTTCGCCGGGTGCGTGAAATCTGTCACGTATGTTTCCCGCGCCGGGATATCCACCACCACGCAGAATGCGACGGGAGATCCAATGTTCACCGACGGCGCGATCGCCGTCATCCAGTTGCAGGACTGCCAGCCCGTCAGTCCGGACCTCAATGCGAACGCAACTGGTGCTAACTTCAAGCCGGGCAATCATGCTTTCCGTTATGTGCGGCGGGAAATTCTCACTTTCCGAAATGACATCTGGCGCGCCAATATCATCTATGGCATATATGACGTCGGACGAATGGCCATCAACGCCCTGCGTCACCAACCTGCACTGCCTGCCTCAAACGAAACTCAAACGGTAGTTCCCCTGGTAGCACAAGCACAGGACCCTGAACACGGGAATTGGTGAGCGCGATCTGGGCCTGGGGGAGAATGTCACTTTCCGACTAGTTCTTGCACGGCTCGACGCCGACCCGACGGGAGCGCCCAAGAGGTTTTCGGACGAAATTTGGAGCGCCGTCGAAGGGCGGTCTGAGATTCGAGGACGGATGCGGCCGAGAGCCGCGATCATCCGCAGGCTTTTGATAGGCTGAGTGCTTCGCATGGCAGCCTCTGGCGTCAGCATTACCAACTACCTTCGCCTGGTTCGCGAAAATGCCAATTTCCGCAGGCTGTGGCTTGCCCAGATTGTCAGCGAGAACGGAGACTGGTTCTACACCCTCGCCATCTACAGTCTACTGCTCGACTTGACCGGAAAAGCCTCGTCGGTCGCCCTGGCGCTGGTCCTTCAGGTACTGCCGCATACTCTGCTGGGGCCGCTTGCCGGCATGGTCAACGATCGCTTCAGCCGGCGGAAAGTCATGATCGCCACCGACCTGCTGCGCATGGTGATCGTGGCGTGCATGCTGCTGGTCCGCTCGCCGCGCTCGGTGTGGGTGATTTATCCGCTGCTATTTCTCGAAACCGTTATGGTGGCGTTCTTCGAGCCGGCCCGCAGCGCAGTCATTCCCAGCATCGTTGCGGAAGGCGATGTGATCGTCGCCAACACGCTCTCCTCCGCCACATGGTCGTTCGATTTGGCGATTGGGTCGGTGCTGGGAGGAGTTGTCGCAGCATGGCTTGGGCGAGATGCCGTCTTCGCGTTGAACTCTTTGTCCTTTGTGGTCTCGGCGTTGCTGATCAGTCGCATGCGTTTCGTCGAGTCGCATGCTGACGAGGCGAACCGGCATCCCGAAGACCAAGCGGCAGGATGGTCCTCCATCCGCGCAGGATTCAAATACATTGCCCACGATCCGAAACTGGCGGCCGTGGTGTCGCTCAAGGCCGGCGTCAGCATTCTGGGTGCATCCTGGGTTCTGCTTCCTGTAATGGGGGAGCGTGTCTTCCCGGCTCCGATCGCGGGCATGTCGCACGCGCGCGCGGCCTTATTCGGAATGAGCCTGTTGATGGGGGCTCGTGGCATTGGGGCCCTCCTCGGGCCACTTTTTGCATCGCATTGGACCGGGCAGCGTGAAGCCAGTCTCCGCATTGGGGTTTTGTTCGGATTTATCTTCGGCGGCATCGGATATCTCTTGCTTGGCAGCGCTCGCAGTCTTTGGTTTGCCTTTGCTGTGATCGTCCTGGCGCACTCTGGCACATCAACCGTCTGGGTGTTCTCTACCACGCTGCTGCACTTGAATACCGAAGACCGTTTTCTCGGAAGAACCTTTGGCGCGGATCTCGCGATTTCAATGTTTGTACTGGCGGCAGCTACCTGGATTGCCGGGCAAGCGATTGACGCCGGAATTTCTCCGCGAGCCGTGGCTGTTGGGACAGGGGCAGCCATGTTTCTGCCAGCCGCGATGTGGGCCCTGGCACTGCGGTTGTGGAGGTCGGGGTGAGAATGCAAGGGCGAAACTGTCACTTAGGTGGCATGGCAAGGCCAACCTCCGTGTTATCTGCATTGACAACGCGTTCAACGCCTTGTTGACCATTATTGAAACAGATAGAATGCCCAATCTGTAATCCTGAAAGCGAGATATACTCCGAAGATAACTGACTTTGTGGCGCGGTGCGCCACTAGGTCAGACAGGCCAGATACACTGTGGGGAACATGTCGAACGACGCGGACCGAGCATCTCGGAGAGCGCAAGAGGGAACTGCTGTCTCCAGCGGCGAGAGTTCCGCCGCCATGCCGCAGCCTGCGCTTGACTCCGATGGCATGACCTCGGCGGGCGTCAACGTTCCGGATGGCACCATTGCGGGAGCCAACTCCCCAAGCCCTGCTAAGCCGTTGTCTTCTCCCCCACCCGTCAAGCGCGACTCTTCCAACGACGCCACGATAGTGGAGACTCGGAAACCGCGCGACGGCAGTTCCAGCACGCCGAGCCCAATTTATGCTGCCATCGGTGCGACCGTTCTGGAGGTCGGCACCGTCCTCGGCGGCCGTTACGAAATCCAGAAACTGCTTGGCATGGGCGGCATGGGAGCCGTCTACAAGGCGCGCGACCTCGAAGTTGACCGCACCGTCGGACTCAAGGTAATTCGACCGGATCTGGCCGGCAATCCTGCCATCCTGGCGCGCTTCAAGCAGGAATTGGTGCTGGCGCGGCAGGTCACCCACCGCAACATCATCCGCATCTACGACTTGAACGAGGCCGATGGCGTGAAGTTCATCACGATGGAATACATCGAGGGTGAAGATTTGCGCACCATACTGACGCGTGAAGGCAAGCTGCCGCCGAAGGAAGCGGTCAACATCATGCGGCAGTCGTGTGCGGGCTTGCAGGCGGCGCACGTTGAAGGTGTCATCCACCGCGATCTGAAGCCCAGCAACATCATGCGCGACGCCTCGGGCCGCGTGGTCATCATGGATTTCGGTCTGGCGAAAACTGTGCAAGGCGACGGCATGACCCAGACCGGGATGATGATCGGCACCATGGAGTACATGTCTCCCGAACAGGCGATGGGTTCGGAGCTGGATCCCCGTTCCGACTTGTTCACCATGGGACTGATTTTCTACGAGCTGATAACGGGGAACATTCCGTTCCGTGCTGAAAGCGCCATTGCCAGTCTGGTGAAGCGCACGCAGGAGCGCGCGGTTCCGCTCTCGGAAGTTGATCCGACGGTCCCGCCGGCGTTGAGCCTGATCGCGGCCAAGTGCCTCGAACGCGATCCGAAAGCGCGATACAGCAGCGTCCAGGAACTGATCGACGACCTCGACATCTTTGAGGGCAAGCGCACGCGATCAAGCAGTGCCGGGCGTTCTGCATCGGGTGCTTCCGTGTTTGCGCCTCCCACGATTGGAGCGGGGGAGCCCTCGATTCCGTTACCCAGTCCTGCACCTGCGAAGCGCTTTCCGCTGATGTGGATTGCGATTGGCGTCGTGGGGATCGCGTTGGCAGCGGGAATCGGTGTCGTTGTCAAATCGAAAATCGGTGGCAGCATTGGTGGACGCCAGTCGCCGCAAACCGCCGCGCTCTCGCTTGCAATCGTCCCCTTCTACAATTCGTCGAACGACCCAAGCCTGAATTGGCTGGCATCGAGCCTGTCGGAAACACTGAGTACCGACATCGGCCAATCGCAGCGCGTCCGATTGGTTTCACCCAGCCGCCTGCAACAAGCCTTGCGTGATCTGCACATTTCGCCGCAAACCCAACTGGACTTCTCAACCCTGAAACGCATTGCGGAATTCACCAATGCCGACACAGTGCTGTATGGGCAGTACCAGAAGTTCGGCGAGCAAATACGCATCAACGCAACCGTCTACGACCTCAAGCACGATCGCAATTTTGAGCTCAAGACGGATGTTCCGAGCGAGAAGGATCTTCTGGGCGGATTGGACAACCTGGCATCCCAGGTGCGCGCCAACCTCTCGACTGATCCGGACGTTTTACAGGACTTGAAGGGTCACTCGCAGTTCGTCTTGACGAAGTCCGTGCCGGCACTTAAGGCCTATGACGAGGGGCTGCAACTCTTGCGCTCAGGGAAAGAGCAGGATGCCGCCAAAAACTTCGAAGAAGCCGTCGGCGAGGACCCGAATTTCGCGATGGCTTATTCGAAGCTAGCGCAGTCCTACCACAGCTTGGGATTCGACGACAAGGCGGAGCAGGCGTCGCGCCGCGCGGTGACACTAAGCGACAACCTACCGGCGCAGGAGAAGTACCTGATTGAAGCTAACAACGCGGTAATCACGAACGACACCGCGAAAGGAATTTTGGCCTACGAGAAACTGACCGCCACGAACCCCGATGATACTGATTCCCAACTCGCGCTGGCGGGACTCTACGAGCGGGCCGCCAACTATGATGACGCTCGCAAGCGCCTGGCAAAGGTTCGCGCCGCCGACTCCAAGAACCTCGACGCCTTGCTGGCCAGCGGTCGCGTCGAAATTAGTGCGGGGAATCCGCAGGCAGGGCTGGAGTTCCTGAACTCCGCCTACAGCCTGGCGACACAGTTTGGGAATGAAGAGGCGAAAGCGTCCATAGAGCAGCAGATGGGTGCCGCCTACCAGGCCTTGAACAATCTCGATGAAGCCCTGAAAAACTATACCGAGGCCCTCGAGATCCGCAAGAGGCTTGGTTTGGAGAAGGGGGTTGCCAGCAGCCTGAACATGATTGCCAGGGTGCAAGACAAGCTGGGAAATTCTAAGGAGGCGCTGGCCAACTATAAAGAATCCCTGGCGGGCTTTCGGCGGATCGGCGACAAACGCAGTACGGCGATCATTCTAATGAACTTGGGGAACTACTATTTGAACCACGCGCAGTACGAGGATGCGCTGAAGAGTTCCAACGATGCGCTGGCTATCTTGCGCGATTTGGGCGACGAAGCCAATCAGGCGATCTGCCTGAACAATCTCGGTGCGATTCGCACCTATATGGAGAACTTCCAGGACGCCCTGCCCTATTTCCAGCAAGCCTATCAAATTCAGGAACGGCTGAAACTCATAGACGATATGGCTGAGACACTACATGACATGGCTGAGACGAATGTTTATCTGGGCCAATACGACACTGCGGTTACTCAGTTCCTGAAAGCGCTCGAGATACGACGCAACAGCGGCGACCTGAGCGGCGTTGCGTTAAACTCCAGCAGCATCGGCGCGTTATACGCGGACCAGGGGAAGTACGGGCAGGCGTTGAGCGCGCTGCAAGAATCTTTGAAAGATTACCAGCAGGTAAACGACCATACGTGGATGATGGTCGAGGCAATGGCCCGCTATGGAAATGTGCTCTCCGAGGTGGGCCGCTGGAATGAAGGGCAGACGAGTCTAAACGACGCGGTCAAGCTGGCGTCGGACGTCAAGAATGACGTCGTGTTGTCCCAGGCCTTGAACTATCTCGGCGACAGCTACTTTTATCAAGGAGATTACGGGGCCGCCAAGCCGCAATACGAACGCGCCTTGGAAGTCGCAACCAAGGCGAAAAACCGCGAAATGCTTACGCTCTCGCGGTTCAACCTTGCCCGGCTGGACGTGGTGCAGGACAGGGCAGCATCGGCCATTCCCGTGTTGAAGAAGCTGGCACAAGACACAGAGACGGTAGGCCTCAAGGCGCTGTCAGTGCAGGTGTCGGTCTATCTATCCCAGGCCTTGGTGGCCACTGGCAAGCCCCAGGATGCGCAACAGGAATTGGATCGCGCGATGAATCGTGCCGAAAAGCTGGGATTGCTGATTGAACAAGCGCAGGCCCATTTCTTGCTAGGGGAGATCTATAGTCGCACTGGAAAGACCAAAGAATACGCTCCTCAGTACCAGGAAGCGGTTCGAATTCTCGAATCGATCAGCAAGGGGAATGACGCTGGCCGTCTGTTGGATCGTTCTGACCTGAAAGACGTGTACCGCGACGCGGTGAAATCCTACCAGGGCGCCGCGTAGTTAAGCCTCTCAAATATTCTGTCGAATCGGCTGCTCGCCATTGTTTTCCTGTCTTCCGCGGCGGAAGGATGGCGACTTGCGGCTTCGATGCCATGAGACTTCAGCTGATTGCGGCCTGCACCTAGAGCAGATCCAGAGTTGCTGTTTCCATCGAGTTGACCGCTTCGCGGCCAGCGGGCTCCGTAGTGTCGCATACCCAGGGGCTTGCATCCCAGGCTGAGAGAACCTGGCCGTCGCTTCGGGAGTGGGGCATGAAATGCCCGCAACCATTGCCGGCGAGGGGGATACAGGGAGTCTGGAACCGCTGTGAAGAAAAACCCCGGCCGAAAACCGGGGTTTGTCAACTGCACTAAGGAAGAATGCCCTGCCGGTTCGTTCGCCGATCATGGCTTGTTGGGGTTGTAGGTGAATACGAAGTCCGATGGTGTGCCACCCGTTCCTCCGGCCCTGCCGTCTAGCACACTCGGGTCGTAGTAGACGAAGATACTCTGCCAATTATTGCTCCCGATGGGGTCGGTCTTGAGGTAATCCGCATTCGTCGGAGTGACGTTGTCCAGAGTGTAAGAGCTCGTGCTGAATGCGATGCAGCCGGGGGATCCAAATGTGCACTTGGGCCCAGGCGGCGTGGAAATTTGTGGGCAGGGCACATCGATTGTCGGATGGCTGTTCTGCTGGCAGGTGATGGAGTAGACAATGCACTTGCCGCCCGTTCCCTGGTAAACGACGCACTGTTCCTGATCAAACGGGCCCGGTGCCAATCGAGTATTGTGGAACACCTCGCGGTCCCAGGGTGTTGCTACCACCGTCATCAGACACGGGTCACCCGGCGTCGGCGACATTAGGTCGCAGCCGTTGTTTGTGAATGTGGAGAAGTACGTCACAATCGTGTCGTGCTGGCCGAACGAGTAAATGGCTGGCGTACCACCCGGCGGGATCTGCTGCTGCACCTGGGACGCGGCATGTGGTGAGAATTCCCAGGCCAGGATGTCCTGCGCCTGCGGGTCGCTCGTCTGGGAGGCTGTGAACCCCACCCATGCCGAGTTGAGTCCGGGGGTGCTTTGAATATTGTTGATGTTGTACGGGAGGGCATTGATGGCCTTCACAGCGGTCGATACCGGAGTGTGCGTTGTCCCGACGAATGCGGGGTCGATCCAGACCGTGAGGGTCCCGTTTCCCGTGCCACTAGCAGGTGCGTCATACTCGATGACCACTTCGTGGATTGCGCCATCCTTGCACGGTCCGGAAGTGCAGGTTACGCCCAAGTGAGGGATGCTGCTGCTGCTGTTGATCCCAGCACCCACCAGGCAGCCAGTGCCAATCGGAGGCGGATTAGTGTGATCGGGAGAGTTGAGACTGGCGCCGCAACTCTGCACTGCCACATGATTGGCGTTGGGATCCGAATTAGAAGCGTCTTGGAACGTGTCAAACTCTACAGCCAGACTGTTAGGAATGCCTGCATAGCCCAGTCCTCCCGAGCCGGTGCCAAGCGCGGTGGCCGAGGAGTTCTGGATGACGAAAGCAAAACCGTCAGCTGGGGTGCAACAAATCGCAGCCGTGTGGATCTGGAATTTGAAGTAGGTTGTAAATCCCAAGTTCACCACTTGTTGTCCCGCTTTCGGGTTCACGAGACTCGGTATACTGAACCAGGCCGACGCGGTCTCGGGATGCGTCGCTCCGACCCCTGGGTAACCATCCGTGAGACGTAGCACCTTCGCCTTGTTGTAAGTTGCCTGATGTGCGCTGCCATTCCTTTGCAAATTGGCAACGGATGAGAAATCCGGAAAAAAATGAACCTGTTGGGCAGAGGCCGATGCCATCCACAACAGCACGGTTACACCCACTAGAACGCTATTCGCTACTCTTCCGAATCGCATAGGAGCTTCCTTCTGACGCCTGTGTCGCCTGGTTTGCGCCGATGTCACCCCTTTGATCGGGTCGGCTGTGATTAGAGGGAGGAGTTTCAATATTCGTCGGGGATCTGCCCGATGGGGCCCCAGTGCAAGAATTTTGCTGTCGAGAAGCCTATATGTCAAGCAATTACCGGCATGAACAGCTATTAAGTCGTTAAACCCCCGTTACATGGCATACCAGTAGCCACCGAAGTCCAAGGTCGCCATCGGCATTTCGTGCCGATGCCACGAAGTTTCTCGGCCAAGTGACGACCGCAGACTGCCAACGGCTGCCGCGATGACGCTGGGCCATCACACGTCGGACGTAGGGACGGGAGCGTTTCATGCCCGTATGAACACGCTTTAGTATTCGCAAGACACCGCAAAATGAAACAACCATTCCGCACGGTGGTTGAAACGTTTAGAGGCTGGCAGTTCCGAGACCGGCCATGAACTACCCTCGCCAGCCTATGTCACACAGCGATGTTCGGCGCCTATTCAAGTCACTCAGATGTCACAGGCTGCATGTCGTTCGGATGGCAGCGCCGGAGGCGACACTCTCAGTAAGGGACTCGGCGTTCGCGGAGCGTCCTCGGTTTCTGAGAGGCAATGCGGCGAGGAGTCTGTTATTTGCCGGACATGACGATTGCCAGCTACTCCATGGGAGAGCCGGGACCATCCTGCAATCAACCAAGAACACTGTGTACCTGGATTCAGGCAGCCGGCTGCTGTTACTGGTTCAGTAGAATCCCTGCATGAAAGCTTGAGTTTCATGAAGCAGTGGC
>Ga0209040_10004875_pt1 | contig 10080 bp, 6 predicted proteins | sample BogFormECP12_OM3_FD_188240 | JGI IMG/M metagenome (GOLD analysis project Ga0209040, IMG submission 188240) | Bog forest soil microbial communities from Calvert Island, British Columbia, Canada - ECP12_OM3 (SPAdes) (version 2) | ecosystem: Environmental > Aquatic > Freshwater > Wetlands > Bog ... | reverse complement strand
CGAACACCTCTCGCACAGCCTCGGCGCTCCACCGATCAATATCGGCCACCGGCAACGTCATGAGTCACGGCCGCAGGAGTTGATTCCGTCGTTGTTGAGCTCCGGCGCCCGAAAATTTTCCCCAGCCGACATGGCCACCACCTCGCAGGAAGACGTGCTGACTATGCCGTAACAGCCTCGACGATCAGGCGCAAGTCACCGGCTGCTCGACTTGCTTACCGGACGGATTTGCGCCACGACGTCACCGAGGCCGCGAGTGCGGCGAGGGAAATCAGCGCCAGCAGTTGCACGCCGGCGGAATGCCCGGCGTAACCGTCGACCGAACGCCATGGATGCCGGGACAGTGCCGCGCCGGCCAGAATCAGTCCACCGGCGCTCAACCCCACCGCGACGACGTCACGCCGTCGGGGACTGTCGCGTAGCGCCCACTGCAGGCCGAGCGCCGCGCCGAACACCAGGGCGCCCACCGCTCCGGCGATCACCGCCCCCGCCGCCAGCACAGCGACGCCCGCCCAGGGTCCGGGCGCCCACGGGCGGGCAGGGGGGTCGTCGCGGGGCTGGCGTCGCTGCGGCCACCAGGCCATCAGCGCCAGCAGCGGCAGCAGCGCCAGCCCGCCGGCCAGGCCGACGCGATAGAGCGAGTTGGGCGCAAAGGTCAGCGTGACGGTGCCCGACGTTCCCGGCGGCACCACCCAGCCCTGCTGCCAGCCGTTGACGGCGACCGGTGTGAGCCGAGTTCCGGCGCTGGTGTGTGCGACCCAACCGGGGTTGATGCTTTCCGGCACGACCACTACTCGCGACGTCGCCGAATCCGGTATGCGCACCTCGCGGCGGGCCGGACCCCATGTCCCGGTGGAAGCGGGCGTTACGGATGCGGCGGTCGACTCGGCCGCGAGCGGCCCGGACAATTGCGCACCCTCGACGACGAATTCCGTTCCGGGGCTGATCAATAACTCCTGCTGACCGGTCGGCAACAGGATCGGCTGACGGTCGCACGCTTGGGCGGCCACCGGCGCGCCGTCCAGCAGCGCGCCCACGGTGGTCTGGATCGTGGTGTGCACAAATCGGCCGGCGATCGCGATGACCGGCCCATGCGCGCAGTCGACGGTGACCTCGCGCGCGCGGTTGCGGGCGGCGTCGGCGGCGGCGATCGGTCTGCCGTCGGCGCCGAGTGCCGCGATCTCGGCCAACCCTGGGGGCTTCAGCTGGTCGAAGCCCAGCGCGGTGCGGTCGATGACGTCTGCCCAGTCGAGCAGGCTGATCGTGACGGTGTCGGTGACGCGGGATTTCAGGGGCAGGGTTTGCGGCGCGGCGGGCCCGGCTGGTCCTTCTTCGGAGGATCTCAATTCACGAACCTGCGGACCGTCCCCGAGGTCGACGGCGACCATGGTCGGGTGTGCGGGCACTGACGACCGGCTGGGGAGCAGCCGAAGTCCGGTCACCTCGGTTGGCCGGGGCAGGGTGAGGGTGAGCGTCGGGGGCGTCTTGTGCTGCACCACCCGCTGCGGTGCTGTCCACGCGGTGGCCGGATCACCGTCGGTGGCGGCATAAGCGGAGCCGAGAACGTCGACCAGATCGGCGTCGCCGCGGGCGCGGGTGGTGTCCGGTTCGGCGACCAGATCGGCCAGCTTGGGTCCCGGCCGCGCACGCACCCAGACCGCGGGAAGCACCGGCATCGGTCGGGGCACGCTCAGCGTGCGGCTGAACGTCACCGGTGTTTCGGGTGCCAGCGCCATCGAGGCCGCACACTGCATGTTCTTCGGCCCCATGGCGCAGCCCGGTCGGCCGAGCAGCTCGGAACCCAGGTCCCACCGCGCGACGGCCGCGTTCGGCGGGGGACCGGGAACCAGTACGGTGTGCCGCAGGCCGACCGGGTGGGCGAACCCCGACGCGTCGTACTGGGTGATCGACAAGTCGGTGATGGCGAATTGCACTCCGGCCGAACCGTTGTCGGTGGCGATCGCGGTGATCCGCACCCACGGGGTTTCACCGACCGGCAGCGCCGCGGTGATCGGTTTGCCGGCCTCGTCGAACCGCAGTGTCGTGGTGCCGTTGACGGTGGACACCTCGATCCTGCGGACCTGGGCGCCGACGGCTGTCGCGCTGGGTGTGATCGTGATGACGCTGTTGGTCACCGGATGGTCGAAGTCCACCTGCAGCCGTTGGCCGACGGCGGACTGCAGCCCGTTGGACACCCATGCGGTGGCCGAGTCGCCGTCAATCGCGGCGACGGGCGAGGTCGCCGGGGCGACGTCGGGCAGCGCGGTGGCATCCGATGACGAGCTGGATACCGTGAGCCGACCGCCGGTCCAGGCGCCGTAGACGGTCTCAGCGCCCGGGGTCGGGTAGTCGGGCACCCGGTTGAAGGTGTACCGGGCGTCGCCGACAGCCCGGGTTGCCGACGAGTGGTCGTCGACGCGGCCGTAGTCGGTTTCCCGCGCCACCGGCGTATCGCTGACGGTCACCCCTACCCCACCGGGTATTGGCAGGCTTGCGCGCTCGGCGTCCGCGGTCATCAGCACCGGACCCAGCGGAGGCTGACCTGACAGCCGCCGGCGTTCGTCAAGGCGCAACAGCACCTCCGGCCCGCCGTCGACGCGGGCCAGTTGGTCGGTGTCGGTCAGGTAGGGCGCGGCGGGATTAGCGGTGGCGGCGACGTCTGTGGCGACTCGGTAGATCTCCACGGCGGGATAGCGGGGTCGCAATCCGCTGTCGGTGACGAAGCCCGACACCGGGCCGGGCCCGACCGGCGCGCCGAACTCGGCGACTTTCTGCAGTCGCGGGGATCCCGCGATGGCTCGGTGCACCAGAATCGGGCGTGCCGAGCGCGACGTGTCGGGGTCCAGGTCGTTGCGTAAGACGACATACGAAATGCCTTGGCGGGCAAGCGTATCGGCCAGGCCCGCGGAGGGTCTGCCGGCCGCGAAGAGACGTTGCACGGAGTCGAGTGCCCGGATGGTTTGCGGTGGGGTCAACGGGATGGAGTCGCGCACGCCCCACGGACTGTTGCCGAGAACCTGCAGTGGTTCGTCGTGGCTGGTGCCCCACAGCTGGGTGGCGAACGGCGCACCGGGAACCACCAGCACTCGGCCCGGAGTAGGTGCGCCGGTGTTGTGGTCGGATAGCCAGTCGGCGGCATCATGCCAATACCGGGGTATCGCGCTGAACGTTCCTGGCGGGGTGATCCGACCGCTCCATGCCAGCGAAGTGCTGGCCATCAGGGCGGTCAGCATCACGATCGCGGCCGCGACCCGCTTGTCGCGCTCCGGGTGAGCAAAGGCGTGAATCCACACGGCTTTCGGCGCGCTCCCCGGTAGCGGGATCCGGCCCAGCACCTGCGCCAGGCCCAGCACGATCGGAATCCGGATCACCGACTCCAGCTTGTGCACGTTCCGCAGCGGCGCTCCGCGGGCGTCCAGGAAAGCTTGCACGTGATGCGCCAGCGGTGAGCCCAACCCGCCGCTGTACCCGGCGCCGAGCAGCACCACGCCGATCAGCAGCATGGTCACCAACCGGCCGCGCGCCGGCATGCCCCCCAACGCGAGCCCGGCCAACCCGCCGGCTGCCACCAGGCAGGTGGCCAGGATGGCGACCGATCCGGTGACCAGAGGTGCGCCTGCGGTGGCGTCGGGCGCCACGAACGGGGTCCAAATGTCGGTGCCACGCAGCACTTCGACCAGCGACGACCATTGCGTGGTCACGCCGGACGATTCGATGAAGTCCAGAAATGGCGGGCTGATCCGAGCCATCAAGATCAGCGCCACCAACCACCACGACATCGCCAATGCCAGGGCCAGTAACCACCACGCGGTATAGCGCAACCATCGGCGGTTGGGCCGGTGGCAGGCCCACCAGATCACGGCGGGCAGGCAGCCGGCTAGCGTCGCGATCGCGTTGACCGCTCCCATCAGTGCCACGGCGACTCCGGCCTGCCCGGCGAGCCGGCGCACCGACCGGTCGGCCTCGCCGCGCAGCGCCACGATGGTGGGCAGCAGCACCCAGGGCGCCAGCATGATCGGCAAGGTTTCCGACGAGATCGACCCCAAGGTGGTCAATACCCGAGGTGAAAGCGCGAACGCCGCCGCGGCGATCACGCGCGATGTCGGGCTGCCGATACCCAGTGCCTCGGCGACCCGCAGTAACCCCCAGAAGCCGACGGTCAGCAGCAGCGCCCACCACAGCCGCTGGGTCACCCAGCCCGGCAGTCCCAGCAGATGACCGGCCAGGAAGAACGCCCCGTGCGGAAACAGGTAGCCGTAGGCCTGGTTTTGCGCTTGTCCGAACGGCAGTTCGCTGTTCCACAAGTTGGTTGCCCGGGCCAGGAAGCGCAGCGGGTTGGCGGTGAGGTCGAGCTTGGTATCGGGGGAGATCTGCCCTGGCGACGCAGCGATGCTCAGCGTTAGCGCGACCGTCGCGACCAACCACAACCAGCGTCGCGACAGCGGCGGCACAGCAGAAGCGGCTGTCGCGCGGGCGACCGCAGTCGCCGACTGAGTCCGATTGCCCGGCTCCTCAACTGGCCGTCCGCCGGCCCGCATCGTCGCCGCGCGGTTAACTGCGGTTGCCGTACTCGACCCGGTTGAGCACCGACGACTGCGGATCGCCGCCGGGAAGCGGCGGCTTGGTGTCCTGTTGCACCATCAACGTGATCCCGAAGATCGCGGCTGCGCCCAGCAGCAGACCGACCACGACGCTGGCGGCGGCGGGCGCAACAAACCGGTTCATCGGGCAGCTCCTTGGACGTGCGGGCTGGATTTTTCGGCAAGCCTCGTCGCCAAACCTAGCAGAAGGCAAGGTCGCGGCCGGTGGACCGTTCGCCGGGCTCGGACGAGGCGGGGTGGCGGTGCCGCGGATCGATCCCATGACAGCATGGGCGAATGGCTTTCCCGCGCACACTGGCTGTGCTCGCCGCGGTTCTGGCGCTGGTGGTCGCGTGCGGCCACACCTCCGAGCGACCCAAGTCGGCACCGGCGACGTCCTCTGCGGCCAAGCCGATCCCCCCGGCCCGACCCGCGTGTGGGGATCCGGCGGCGATATTGGCGGCAATGTCGACCGGCGACAAGCTGGCTCAGCTGCTGATGGTGGGGGTGCGCAATGGCGACGATGCCAAAGCCGTCGTGGCAGACCATCACGTCGGCGGCATCTTCATCGGTAGCTGGACTGACCTGTCGATGCTGATAAACGGCACGGTGAAGAATCTGTCCGCAAGCACGGCGCTGCCGGTGGCGATCAGCGTCGACGAGGAGGGCGGCCGGGTCGCGCGGCTGTCGTCGCTGATCGGGCCGGCACCCTCGGCACGGGCGCTGGCCAAGACGCACACCGCCGACGAGGTCTACGGCATCGCGCTGGACCGGGGCCACCGGATGCGTGGCCTGGGCATCACCATCGACTTCGCTCCCGTGGTCGATGTCTCCGACGCTCCCGATGACACCGTGATCGGCGACCGGTCGTTCAGCTCGGATCCGGCGGTCGTCACCCAGTACGCCGGCGCATACGCCCGAGGTCTGCGTGACGCCGGGCTGCTGCCGGTGCTCAAGCATTTCCCCGGCCATGGGCACGGCTCCGGCGACTCGCACACCGGCGGGGTCACCACGCCGCCGCTCGACCAGTTGCAGAACGACGATCTGGTGCCGTACCGGACGCTGGTGTCCGCCGCCCCGGTCGGCGTGATGATCGGTCACCTGCAGGTGCCCGGCCTGACCGGCGATCAGCCGGCCAGCCTCAGCCGCGCCGCCGTGCAGTTGCTGCGCACCGGCACCGGGTACAAAGCCCCGGCCTTCGACGGCCCGGTGTTCAGCGACGACCTGTCCAGCATGGCCGCGATCAACGAGCGCTTCAGCGTTCCCGACGCGGTCTTGCGCACCCTGCAGGCGGGCACCGACATCGCGCTGTGGGTTACTACCGACGAGGTGCCCGCCGTGCTGGATCGGCTGGAGAAGGCATTGGCCGCAGGGGAGTTGACGATGTCTGCGGTCGATGCCTCCGTACTGCGGGTCGCGAAGATGAAAGGGCCGAAGCCAGACTGCGGGCCGTAATCGCGGCGGCAGCCATATCCATTGCTTACTCTGAAGTCAGACCCGCAGGCATGCGGAGGTTGGCTAGAAGGGGACAGCATGGCAGGTGGTACCAAGCGGTTACCCCGTGCTGTGCGAGAACAGCAGATGCTGGATGCTGCTGTCCAGATGTTCTCCGTCAACGGATACCACGAGACGTCGATGGACGTGATCGCAGCCAAGGCGGAGATTTCCAAGCCGATGCTGTACCTGTATTACGGCTCCAAGGAGGAGCTGTTCGGCGCTTGTCTTGATCGCGAGTTGACGCGATTCATCGACGGCGTACGTGAAGAGATCAATCTCGAGCAGAGCCCGAAAGACTTGTTGCGCAACACCATCGTGGCGTTTATGCGCTACATCGACGCCAACCGCGCATCGTGGATCGTGATGTACGCCCAGGCCACCAATTCGCAGGCATTCGCCCACACCGTGCGCGAGGGACGCGAGCGGATTATCGCCATGGTTGCCCGGCTGCTGCAGGCGGGCACCCGGAATCCCGAACCGGACGCCGACTTCGACATGATGGCCGTGGCGCTGGTGGGGGCCGGCGAGGCGGTGGCGACCCGGCTCAGTACCGGCGATACCGACGTCGACGAGGCGGCCAAGCTGATGATCAACCTGTTCTGGCGCGGCCTCAAGGGCGTGCCGTCCGATCGGGACGCGGCCGAAGTCGCCGCCGAACCGGGCTAGTCGGCGGCCTCGCCATTCACCCCATGAGCCGCCGCGATGTTGAATTTCTGTGCGCGGTGGTCATTGTCGGGCTGCTGGCCGGGGTTGCCGGGTTGTCGACGACGTTGCTGCTGCGATTTCTCCAGCACCTCACCTACCACTACACATTCGGATCGCTGCTACAGGGGGTCACCGGTAGCAGCCCACTCCGTCGAGCCCTGGGGCCGATGGTCGGCGGAGCGCTTGCCGGGCTGGGCTGGTGGATATTGCGGTCCAGAACTGATGTCCCGGAACTGTCTGGGGCCATCGCGCGCGGCGAGCCGATACGCATGCTGCCTTTCGGCGTCGACGCGGCGCTGCAGGTGCTGGTGGTTGGCTCTGGTGCATCGCTGGGTCGGGAAGGAGCTCCACGCCAATTCGCCGCGGCCCTCGGCGATTTGGGCATCGGATGGCTGAAACGCCTGTCGCCCCGCGACCGTGAGATTCTGCTGGGGTGTGCGGCCGGCGCCGGGCTCGGTGCGGTTTATGCCGTGCCGCTCGGTGGTGCGCTGTTCGCGCTGCGCATCATGTTGAGAACATGGCAGCTCCGAGCAGTAGGTGCCGCGTTGATCACCTCGAGCCTGGCCGTCTCGGTTGCCTCAGTGCTCACCCATAATCAGCCGATTCTGACCTGGCCCAACCTCCACTTTTCCTACCGTTTGATCGGTTACGCGCTGGTGTTGGGCCCGCTGACCTTTGTGGTGGGCCTAGTGTTCAATCGCGCCATGGCGGCGGCACATCGGGCCGCGCTGAGGCGATCCTGGCTGTTGATCCCGGCAATCGCCTGCGCGGGGTTGCTGACCGGTGTCTGCTCACACTGGTGGCCCGAACTGCCCGGCAACGGCAGATCGATCCTGTCCTCGACGCTCGCCGGCGGGATGACCTTGGCAACGGCGGCGGCAGTCTTGGTTCTGAAACCGCTCCTGACGGCAGTGTTTCTGCGGGCCGGTGCGACGGGCGGATTGATCACCCCCGCGCTGGCCACCGGCGCAGCGGCCGGGACGCTGTTGGTGCTGACCATCAACGCGGCGGAAGGGACCCACTTTCAGGTTCAGGCAATCTCGTTGGCCGGTGCAGCCGGTGTACTCGCGGTCACTCAGCGCACGCCGTTTTGGGCCGCGTTCTTCGTTTGGGAGTTGGCCCGACCTCCGATTTGGTTGTTGCTGGTCTTTCTTGTCGCCGCCCTCAGCGCGTACGGTGTCGGGTTACTCGTCGAACGCGATCCCGGCTAACGCGTCCGCAGCGTGCCAGTCAGATGCGGATACCCCTTGGCGATGTTGCGCAAGCTGATGTCCCACCCATCCTGAACCTGATCGACGTAGAGTCCGGCACTGGCGGGCAGCACCACCGGTTTGCCGAACCGCACCGAATATGTCACAGCGTCGGGGAGCCCAGCCTCCAAATTCGCCAATACTGCCGCGGCGCTGAACATTCCGTGCGCGATGACGCTCGGAAAGCCGAACAACTTGGCCCCGATGGGGTTGGTGTGGATCGGGTTGTGATCACCGCCGATGGCAGCGTATCGGCGAATCTGGCCCGGCGTTATCCGCAGGATTGCTTTCGGCGGGGGCGGCTTGGGTTGTTTCTGCGGCGGCGGCTTGGGTTCCCCGGACAGGCTGGTGCGTTGTAGATGCAGGAAGGTCGTCACCTGGTGCCACGCCACCTCGTTGCCGACGCTGACATCGGTCACCAGGTCCACCAGCAGGCCCTTGCGGTGTTCACGCAGGTTCTCGGCGTGCACGGCGATATTGACCGTATCGGTCACCTTGATCGGCCGGTGTTGGGTGATGTGGTTTTCGGTATGGACGGATCCCATTGCGGCGAACGGGAAGTCGAACCCGGTTACCAGTGACATCACCGTCGGGAAGGTCAACGCGAACGGGTACGTCAACGGCACGGTATCGCCGTAACGCAGTCCGGTGACTGCCGCGTAGCCGGCCACGTTCCCGCGGTCGATGGGTACGTCGTTGACGGTCAGCGTCCTGCTGGGCAGATGGTCACTGCGTGGCACGAACGGCAGCGCCCCGGCCGCTGCGCGCAGCAGGTTTTTCAGGCCGCTTGGTTGCGTCACTGCGTTCCCCTCTCCGCTAGGCGCCCAGCATAGCCTGGCCGCAGACACGAATGACGTTGCCCGTCACCGCGTTTGATGCCGGGCTGGCGAAGTAGGCGATGGTCTCGGCGACGTCCACCGGTTGCCCGCCCTGATACAGCGAGTTCAATCGACGGCCTACCTCGCGGGTGGCCAGCGGGATGGCCGCGGTCATCTGGGTTTCGATGAATCCCGGCGCGACGGCGTTGATCGTGATGCCCTTCTCGGCGAGCCCCGGAGCCAGTGCCTGGGTCAGCCCGATCATGCCCGCCTTGGTGGTGGCGTAGTTGGTCTGCCCGCGGTTGCCGGCGATGCCGGCCATTGACGACAGCCCGATCACCCGACCACCGTCGCCGATGCTGCCGTTGCCGATCAGTCCCTCAGTAAGTCGTTGTGGCGCGAGCAGGTTGACCGCAAGAACCGCGTTCCAACGCGCGTCATCCATGTTGGCCAGCAGCTTGTCGCGGGTGATGCCGGCGTTGTTGACCAAGATGTCGGCCCGGCCGTTGTAGTGATCGCGCAGATGCTCGGTGATTCGGTCGACGGCGTCGTCTGCGGTGACGTCGAGGGTCAGGGCCGTCCCACCGATGCGGCTGGCGGTCTCGGCCAGGGCCTCGGCTGCGGCCTCCACGTCGATGACAACGACTCGGGCCCCGTCACGGGCGAACACTTCGGCGATCGTCGCACCGATACCCCGTGCGCCACCGGTCACGATGCCCACCTTGCCGTCCAGCGGCCGGTCCCAGTCGGCCGGCGGAGTCGAGTCGGCCGCGCCCACGTAGAACACCTGGCCGTCCACGTACGCCGATTTGGCCGACAGGATGAACCGCAGGGTGGATTCCGCGCCGGTAGCGGCTGGTTTGGCGTCAGGCGACAGATAGACCAGCGCGACCGTGGCACCCCGGCGCAGCTCCTTGCCCAGCGAGCGGGTGAATCCTTCCAGCGCGCGCTGCGCGATCCGCTCGCCCACGCTCCCGGCCTGGTCGGGAGTCGTTCCGACGACGACGATGCGGCCGGAGGGGCCGACGTTGCGCAGCAGCGGAGTGAAGAAGTCGTGCAGCGCCGTCAACCCGGCCGGCGTGGTAATACCGGTGGCGTCGAAAACCAGCCCGCCGAACGAATCGGCCCAGCGACCGCCCAGATTGGCGCCCACCACGTCGTAATCCTTGTCCAGCGCCGCACGCAGCGGCTCGACAACCCGGCCCTCGCCGCCGATCAGCAGCGACCCGG
>Ga0209040_10004874_pt1 | contig 10080 bp, 7 predicted proteins | sample BogFormECP12_OM3_FD_188240 | JGI IMG/M metagenome (GOLD analysis project Ga0209040, IMG submission 188240) | Bog forest soil microbial communities from Calvert Island, British Columbia, Canada - ECP12_OM3 (SPAdes) (version 2) | ecosystem: Environmental > Aquatic > Freshwater > Wetlands > Bog ... | reverse complement strand
GGCATGCAGTCGGTGGCGCCGCGGGTGCTGGCCACGCTGGACCGGGTGCATTCGCCCGGCCGGGCGGCGGCGGCTGCCCGCGAGGCGATGGCCGAGGGCTTCGAGCACATCAACCTCGACCTGATCTACGGAACCCCGGGCGAGTCCGATGACGACCTGATCCGCTCCGTCGAGGCGGCTGTCGAGGCCGGTGTCGATCATGTGTCCGCGTATGCCCTACTCGTCGAGGACGGCACCGCGCTGGCACGGCGGGTCCGCAGTGGTGCGCTGGCCGCCCCGGACGACGACGTGCTGGCGCATCGCTACGAGCTGGTCGATGCGCGGCTGTCCGCCGCCGGGTTGGCCTGGTACGAGGTGTCCAACTGGTCCCGGCCGGGTGGTGAATGCCGGCACAACCTCGGCTACTGGGACGGTGGCCAGTGGTGGGGTGCGGGTCCGGGGGCGCACGGTTACATCGGCACGACGCGCTGGTGGAATGTCAAGCACCCCAACGCCTATGCAGAGATACTGGCCGGTGCCATGCTGCCGGTAGCCGGCTTCGAGCAGCTCGGCCCGGACGCCCTGCACACCGAAGAGGTGCTGTTGAAAACCCGGCTGCGTCAAGGGCTTCCGCTAGACAGGCTGGGCACCGCCGAACGCGAACGCGCCCAGGTGGCGGTCACCGACGGGCTGTTGGTAACCGAAGGCGACAGACTGCTCCTCACCCCGCGCGGACGGCTGCTGGCCGACGCGGTGGTGCGCACCGTGCTGGGATGATTCTCAGGTGCCCGGGAACCAGTGCCCGACGATACGGGCGATCTCGATGTAGAGCGGTATTCCGATGGTGACGTTGTAGGAGAACGTCAGACCCAGCGATGCGGCCAGAGGCAACGTGGGGCTCGCTTCGGGAATTGCCAGCCGCTGGACCGCCGGGACCGTGATGTATGACGCCGCACCGCATAGCACCGCGAACAGCACATAGGTGCCCGGCTGGAAGTGGGTGTCGGTGAGGTAGGAGTAGGTGTAGGCGAGCAGGATTCCCACCGTCGCAAAGAGGTTCGGCGCCAGCAGACCGAAGAAGATGAAACCGCGGCCGGCAGACTTGAGATCCCGCAACTTGCGGGACGCCGTCATGCCCATCTCGAGCAAGAACAAGCAGAGCACGCCCTGAAACGCCGCAACGAACAACTCGTTTTGGTCCTTTACGACCTTTGCCCCCTGCATTGCACTGATGAAGCCTATGGCGATGCCGCCGACGAGGAGAATGAGGCCGGGATTAAGGAACACTTCCCGCAAGAGCGCACGGGAGAAAAAGGGCATCCTCTTGGGCTTGTCGCGAGCTGGGCTTTGGTCGGGCTCCCAGTCCGGATGCTCTAGCTTTTCCATCGATAATTCCAGCTCCTGCTCGACACCGCGTTCCTGCAGGCTCTCGAGGCTCTGGCCATGAGGGGGCCGGGCCGCGGTGCCGGGACCGACCCCGACCTTGGCCGGCGGGGTGTAGCCGGGCTCGTCCGGCATGTACCCCGCTTCGTTCAGCCCCCGGTGCCGCAGTCGCGCCACCAGGTACAGCGCCACCAGGCAGCCCGGAATCTCCATGAAGGCCAGCAAGACCGGCATATAGGCGTTGAAGGCGATGCCCACGCCCGTCAGCACGGCCACGCAGGTGGCGAAGGTTCCCGCCGAATCCGAACCGTAATAACCCGCGATCGTCGCTCTGTCGACCTGCCGCATGGTGGTCATGTACTTCAGCAGGTAGTAGGCGGCGATACCGATCACGAAGTTCAAGACGAAGCCCATGACCGTGAAGCCGGCGATGTTGTCGATGTCGGCCGGCTTGATCATGGCGAGCTCTTCGCCTCCCTGCCAGCCGATGGCCACCAGCAGGTACATGGTCAGGCCTTGGTAGATCGCGTAAGGGAACTCAAATCGGACCTTCAGGAGCGGGATGAGGAACCCGAAGTAGAAGAACAGCAACAGTGGCTTGAAGAGGTTGTTGGTGAAGTTGTGCCAGAACTCATAAAGCATTGGTGTCTCCCTTGATTAGTGTGGCGATGAGGGAAACGGTGACCGTCGGCCGGGCAACCCAGACAACTCGGCGGAAAACTGGTGCTCTGGTATGACGGATCATCGAGCTTGACGTCTGGGTATTTCCTGTCTCTTGAAATTCATCGACTGTTACGGAGTGCGTTGGTGCAATGCCGTCTTAACCGGCTGCTACCCGGATATCGGAATTCGTCGATATGGCAGCCTTACCCGAATCCTCGATAGGAACTGCCGGCGACGGATCGGAACGAAACGGTCATCGATCTCGAATACGGACTACCACCGCGACTCATTTCGCTCTCACCTCCTCAGAGCCAGGGCACACGGGGATGCCCGGTACGTTGCACTGCGGGATGAGGCCACCCGACGAAATCGCCGCGCGCGACACCCGTCTCGCGAACTTTGGCACCACACGCCTCAACTAGCGAGGTGCATGCACCGGAAATCGTGCTACCGAGGATGACCCGAGTCAACCGACTTTACAAACAATTGACACGTCAGTCTGCGGGCGCCCAAATCCCTCAGGAGTTCAGAACCAGTGTGCGATTACGCGGTTGAGCTCAATATAGAGCGGGATTCCGATCGTGACGTTGTACGAAAATGTCAAACCCAGCGATGCGGCTAGAGGCAGGGTCGGGCTGGCTTCGGGGATCGCCAGCCGCTGGACCGCCGGGACGGCGATGTAGGACGCCGCGCCGCACAGCACCGCGAACAGCACGTAAGTTCCCGGCTGGAAGTGGGTGTCGGTCAGGGACGCGTAGGTGTGCGCGACGATGATCCCCAGCGGTGCGAAGATATTCGGTGCCAGTAGGCCGAAGAAGATGAAACCGGGACCCGCCTCTCGCAAGTCCCTCAACTTGCGGGAGGCCGTCATGCCCATCTCGAGCAGGAAGAGGCAGAGCACGCCCTGGAATGCCAACACGAAGAACTTGTCGTCGTCTGCAACGACCTTCTGCCCCTGCAGCCCACTGATGAGGCCGATGAGAATGCCGCCGATGAGCAGGACGAGTCCAGGGTTGAGGAAAACTTCCTGGAAGAGCTCACGGGAGAAAATGGGCATCCTCTTGGGCTTCCCGCGCGCCGGGCTCTGGTCAGGCTCCCAGTTTGGATGGTCTAGCTTTTCCAGCGACATCTCCAGCTCTTGCTCGACCCCTCGTTCGTTCTGGGCGTCCAGGGACTCGCCCTTAGTGGGCCGCGCGGCCGTGCCCGGCCCGACCCCGACCTTGACCGGCGGAGCGTAGCCGGGCTCGTCGGGCATGTACCCCGCTTCGTTCAAACCACGGTGCCGCAGTCGCGCCACCAGGTACAGCGCCACCAGGCAGCCCGGAATCTCCATCACGGCCAGCATGACCGGCATGTAGGCGTTGAACGCCATGCCGATGCCGGTTAGGAACGCCACACAGGTGGCGAAGGTCCCGGCCGAGTCCGACCCGTAGTAACCAGCGACCGTCGCCTTGTCGACTCTCCGCATGGAACTCATGTATTTCAACAGCAAGTAGGCCAACCCGCCGATCACGAAGTTCAACAGGAAGCCCAGGACCAGGAAGCCAGCGATGTTGTCGATCTCGTCGGGCTTGATCTTGGCGAGCTCCTCGCCTCCGTGCCAGCCGATGGCCAGCAGCAGGTACATGGTCAGGCCCTGGTAGATCACATAGGGGAACTCGAACCGCACCTTCAGGATCGGGATGAGGAATCCGAAGTAAAAGAACAGCAGGAGTGGCTTGAACAGGTTGTGCGTGAAGTTGTGCCAGAACTCTTGCAGCATTGGTTCCTCCCTATGGCTGGCGCGGTGATCAGGAGAAGCACCGCCCCTAAGCGGGGCAACCACGAACATCCCGACGACCGGGGAAAAATTTAGCTCTGCGGCTGCCAAACCGCCACTCGGAACGAGCGAGAAAAGACCCGGCGCAGCGCATCGGCGCAGAAATGGCTGCTACCCAAAAAACCGCTGGTCACAGCCGCCCTGGTGGGGGCGGTAGGGCGCGGTAATCGTGAATTCGATGGGAGTTCGCTGTGCATCAACTGTGGGATCAGCGTGCCGTCGAACCCAGCAAGGCCGGACGCCCTGTCCGCGCTTGCGCTGTGTCACTGATTGCCGCCTCGATGGGTGACTAGTGCGTCGTGATTTCTTCGAAGCCGTCCACGCGGAAGACCGTAAGTACGCCTGTCTCTTGGTTAATCGCGAGTTCGTCGCCCGCGGACCCTTGGACCTTTTGGCCGTTCGTAAGCCGGATTACGAACATGATCACGTTGCTATCAATCTCTTGATCGGTGGGTGGGAGGTGGCGATCACCCGGTAGTCAGGGCGGGGGCCACATCGGTCGCATTAAAGTTTTGTTAAAGCCTGTTCGCGAAACGCCCGGCTCGGGGGATTTTTGGCGCGGCGAATCGCCGCACGATACGAGGATGAATGGCGCGCACCCCCAAAAAGGGGTCTTCCCGGCTGCTGCCTGCGGAAAGAGTGGGCAGCGGGTGGAGGTCGCGGACCGCCCGACCCGGGCTGCGAAGTCGCGGTGTGCAGGGGCTGGGCACGGTTTCATAGGTTAGGCTACATTTACTAACCGTGACCGATGTCAGCATCAAGACGAGTTCCGCCGGCACCGCGTCGCTGTCGATTCCGCTTCCCGCCCACGTCCACCCGGCCGATCTGGCGGCCGATCTGGCGGCGTTGTTGCCTGAGCGAGTCGGCGAGGAATACCTACTCTACGAACACGATGGTCAGTGGGTTCTGGCCGCCGGTGTGCTGGCGACCGTCGAGCTGGATAGCGACGAACTGCGTGTCATCCGCGACGGCGTGACTCAGCGGCAAACGTGGTCGGGTCGGCCGGGGCTGGTCCTGGGCGAAGCCATCGACCGGCTGCTGCTGGAGACCGACCAGGTTTTTGGCTGGATCGCCTTTGAATTCGGCGTCTACCGCTACGGGTTGCAGGAGCGGCTGGCGCCGCGAACCCCGCTGGCCCGCGTCTTTTGGCCCCGCACCCGAATCGTGGTGACCCGCGACACGGTTCGAATTTTCGGTGCCGGGCATGGCCAGTGCGAGGCGGTGCGCGGACTTCTCGGCGATAGTGTGCGCGAGATGCCGCGCGCCCGCGCGGTTGACGTGACGGCCGACTCGTCCGGCTATCGCGATCGAGTCGCGGAGGCCGTCCGCGAGATCGGCACCGGCAGCTACCACAAGGTGATCTTGTCTCGTTCTGTCGAAGTACCTTTCGCGCTCGACTTCCCTGCCACGTACCGACTGGGGCGTCGGCACAACACCCCGGTGAGGTCGTTTTTGTTGAGGCTGGGCGGAATTCGCGCTGTGGGATACAGCCCGGAACTTGTCGCCGCTGTCCGCCACGACGGCGCGGTAATCACTGAGCCGCTGGCCGGAACCCGCGCGCTCGGTCGTGGTCCGGCGCGTGACCGCGAGGCCCGTGACGACCTGGAATCGAACTCCAAAGAAATTGTCGAGCACGCTATTTCGGTGCGCAGCTCGCTTCAAGAGATCACCGAGATCGCGGCACCGGGCACCGCGGCCGTCACCGATTTCATGACGGTCCGTGAGCGCGGGAGTGTGCAGCACCTCGGCTCAACGATCAGCGCGCGTCTGGGGCCGTCGAGCGACCGGATGGACGCCCTCGAGGCGCTTTTTCCGGCGGTCACCGCATCGGGCATCCCGAAAGCCGCCGGTGTCGACGCCATCTTGCGCCTCGACGAAGGCCCACGCGGTCTGTATTCCGGTGCGGTTGTGATGGTTTCGGCAGACGGTGGGCTGGATGCCGCGCTGACGCTGCGTGCGGCCTACGAATGCGACGGGAAGACTTGGCTGCGGGCCGGCGCCGGCATCATTGACGCGTCGGAACCCGAGCGCGAATTCGAAGAGACATGCGAGAAGCTGTCCACGCTGGCGCCCTATCTCATTGCGCGTCAGTAGCGTACGGATCGCGCTACGGCGCGCGCGGAATCGATGAAGTCGAGCAGGGCTGCGTTGTAATGGAGCGCTTCGCTGACATAGAGGCCGTGGCCAGCGCCTTCGATCGGGGTGAAGCGGCAGTCGGGGATTAGCGCTGCGGTCCTGCGTCCTGTGAGTGCGATCGGCATCGAAGCGTCGGCCGTGCCATGAATGACCAGGGTTGGGACCGTGATCTGAGTGAGCTCCGATCGAAAGTCGGCGTGCAGGAACGCGTCATTGGTCTGGGTCAGGATCGGCACCGGAACGTCGGCGATTTTGTTCATCGTCCAATCTACGACCTGTTGCGACACCCGGTGCTCACCGTTGAAATACTCGGCTTTGCCGCTCATCTCCATCCATTCACCGATGTCGCGGTTCATGGCCGCACGAGAGTGCGCCACGGCACTGGCCGGGATTCCGTCCGGATTGTCCGGGCTTTGGAGAAGCATCGGAGTTACCGTGCCACTCAGAACGATTCGGCCGATGCGTCCGATGCCGTGCCGAGTGACGTAGCGTACAACTTCGGCCGTCCCCATGGAGTGACCGATCAAGGTGATATTAGACAGGTCGAGTCGCTCGATCACGGCGCCCAAGTCGTCGGCCAGGGTGTCGATGTCGTAGCCGTCGCCCGTCCGGTCGGACCGACCGTGGCCGCGCCGGTCGTAGGTGATGCAGCGCAGGCCTGCCGCCAGCAGGGCGGGCAGCTGGTAGCCCCACATGTCACCGGTGAGGCCCCAGGCGTGTGCGAACACGACCGGGTCGCGGCCGGGATAGTCGGTGTAGAAGAGGGAAACCTGTTCTGCGGTAGTCAGATATGGCATGAGATGGACTCCTGACGCGGGTGATCGTGGAGGGGGTGGCCGAAGGAGCTTTACGCGGGCACCTTGTCGAGGAAGCCGACGACGCGGGCGAGCCGTCCATCGGTGCCGATCGATGCGACGTCGCTGCCCAGCACCAGCGGGTCGTCGCCGACGCGGCCCAGCGCCCAGCTGAATCGGGCAACGCCGTGGTGGGTGTCGACCGGCCCGGCCAAAGTGAACACATGGCCTGGGAACTGTCCCTGAGTGGCGGCGATGGCCGCGTCGATGGCGTCGTGGCCGCGTGCATCGACCAGAGGATCGACATAGTTGGCGTCGTCGGCCCACGTCTTGGTGATCAGCTCTCGGCGGGTGGCTGTGTCGGTCTCGTTCCAGCAGGCGAGGTAGCCGTCGATGAGGTCGCGCATGGTGTTCTTCCCTTCAGGTTGAGCGGGTTTGGACCTGCACAATCGTGTTCGGTGCCGCTGTCTGTTGTCGATTACCTTTGAGGTAATCGTGACTACGAACTGCGACAGCTAGCATCGTGCCGGTGAGGACTTTGGCCGACCGCGCGGCGGCCCCCCCAGTTGGCCAGCTGCTGCGCCAGTGGCGTGAGCGCCGTCGGGTGAGCCAGCTCGATCTGTCTATCCACGCCGAGATCTCCGCGCGGCACCTGAGTTTCGTGGAGACCGGACGCTCCCGGCCGACAGCGCAGATGATTTTGCGACTGAGCGAGCAACTGGAGGTCCCGCTGCGCGAGCGCAATGCGCTACTGCTGGCCGGCGGGTTTGCCCCTGTATATCCCGAACATTCGTTGGACGAGCCGGAACTGGCCAGCGTCCGTGTCGCGCTGCGCCAGATTCTTGCTGGGCATGAGCCCTACCCGGCGCTGGTCGTCAACCGTTGGTGGGAGATGCTCGACAGCAACACCGCGGTTGCGTTGCTCACAGAAGGCTGCGCGCCAGAGCTGCTGGTGCAGCCGGTGAACGTCCTGCGGGTGTCGCTGCACCCCGACGGTATGGCGCCGCGGATCGTGAACCTGCCTGAGTGGCGCGCGCATATCCTCGAACGGCTTCGGCGTCAGGCGCACACGACGCACGATCCCCGGCTGTCCGAATTGCACGCCGAGTTGCGGGCCTACCCCGGCGGCGTGGCGGAACGGCCTGCGCTCACCGATGTCGCGGTGCCGCTGCGCGTGCGCCTAGGCGACCGCGAGCTCTCGTTTTTCAGCATGACCGCGGTCGTGGGCGCGCCGCGCGACATCACCGTCGCCGAGGTGGCGATCGAGTCGTTCTATCCGGCCGATCGGGCGACTTCTGATGCGCTGCATGCCATTCGAGGTTCCCTCACCACGCCGCCGCTACAACGCGACGCCTAGACCGAACTCGGGCGATCAACGACAGGTTGTTCAACGCCGGGACCTCACGATATGTCTTCACCACGGATGTATCGGTTAACGAAGTCCAGGCCTTCATCGGTGACCTCGTACGTGTAATCGGTTGGTTCACCCCGTTGGCTCGCTACGGGCGCTAGTTCAACTCGTTTCAAAAGCCCGTCATTGACTGCGTTGAGGAGAGGGATCTCCAAACCAGGCTCGACAATGAAGGATCTCCGGTCGGTCTCGGCAATCTGGTCGAACACCCGGCGCTCGAAATCAGAGTAGCGGCTGTTCAAGATCCCGAGATTCCGCTTATACATGCGGATCGACTGCCGATCGATTTCTTTCTTTTGGCAGTCCGGGCATAACGCGATGAGATTCTCGAACGTGTCGTCATGGCCCTGTGACTCAGGCACGATGTGAGCTATCTCGGTCGTTCGGTGCCGACAGGTGGGGATGGCGCATCTATGGCCCGCCTCGATCAGCACCATTCTTTTTCGGGCCAGTGGCACACCTCCGAACCCACCCCGGCCGAAACCTCGCCGGGCCGGCCACGGTGTGCTTTCCGTCAGATCCGACCTCCACGTTCTCGCGAAACGATGGATCATCCAGGCGACAAAGCACACTCCTATCACCAACACCCCGTAGTGCAGCCCCAAGCGCCACCAGGGTCGGGCGGGCTCCTCCAGAGCGGCCATCGTCTTCGGGGGGTGGAGACTTGGCAGAACGACCTGGGGAGTCTGCACCGGCGTCACGGTCGTAGGCGCGGGCTCCGGCGGAGCCTCCGGAGTCTGCACCGGCACCCTGCCCGGAGGCGCCTGGGCCGGGCGGGCCCGCGCGGCTTCGTAGCGCACGCCTGGCGTCGAAATACGATATTGCGCCACCGGAAGCAGACAGTTCCGGCAGGCTATGGAGTCTGCCCCAACACCGGCACATGGGACCGATGGAGCCGCATGTGCCACACCGGGTGTGGTGGCTAGCACCGAGAACGGTGCGAGCGCTATGGCGGCTGCCGCCGCGATAACCTTGCCCATTCCGCCCTGGCCGATCAGCGTCGGCAGCCGGTGACGCTCGAACGCCATCTCGCCCTCTGGCCTTTCCCACGCCTGGTCGGACGTGCTAGCGACCCAACAGCTAAAAATACTCCAATTGGGGTGGCGGTGGACGGCAGCGGCACCATCATAAGCGCTCTACCGCTGCGGGAGCGGACGGGAACGCACCAGTGTCGGCCACCAGAACCACTTCCCGAGGATGCTGAGGATGGACGGCACGACGAACGAACGCACGATCAGCGTGTCGAGCAGCAGGCCGATGCATACCGTGGAACCTATCTGGCCGATAGTCCTGAGATCGCTGGTGAGCATCGCCAGCATGGTGAACGCGAACACCAAACCCGCGGACGTCACCACACCACCCGTGCTTCCGAGCGCGCGGATGAGACCGGTGTTCAACCCGGCGTGGAGTTCCTCTTTGACTCGGGCGATCAACAGTAGGTTGTAGTCCGAACCCACCGCCACCAGGATGATGAACGTCAGCGGCAATATCAACCAGTGCAGGTGCAGGCCGATGAGGTGCTGCCAGACGAGCACGGAGAGCCCGAACGCCCCGGCGTACGAGAAGGCCACCGTGCCGGGGATGACCAAGGCGGCCATCAGACTTCGCGTGATGAACAACATGATCAAGAAGATCAGCACGAAGGCCGCGACCGCCACGATAGCCAGATCGGATGCGCTGTATTCCTTGATGTCCTTATCAGTCGATCCCGAGCCGCCGATATAAACTCTCGCGCCGGCCAACGAGGTCTCTTTCAGAATCGTGGTTATCGCTGCGGGGAACTGGTCGACATGCTCCACGCCTTCGGGGCCCATGGCGTCCCCCTCGTGGGTGACGATGAACCGAGCAGCCTTGCCGTCCGGCGACATCAGGAGCTTCATACCAGTCTTGACGTC
>Ga0209040_10004872_pt1 | contig 10085 bp, 3 predicted proteins | sample BogFormECP12_OM3_FD_188240 | JGI IMG/M metagenome (GOLD analysis project Ga0209040, IMG submission 188240) | Bog forest soil microbial communities from Calvert Island, British Columbia, Canada - ECP12_OM3 (SPAdes) (version 2) | ecosystem: Environmental > Aquatic > Freshwater > Wetlands > Bog ... | reverse complement strand
GCGAGTTCTTCGACCGCGTGATCCGGCGCCAGTTCGCCGCGCTGGGAATGGTTGAGGGACCGAACTTCGCATTCGGCCATGATCGGCAGGGCAATGTGGAAATCCTCGGCGGCTGGTGTGCCGCGGCCGGCATCGAATTCGAGGTCGTCGATCCGATTAGCGACAATGGCCAGCTCATCTCGTCATCGCGAATCCGCCAATCTCTGCACGAGGGCAAGGTCGAGGAGGCCTCGAGATTTCTCGGCCGCCCGCACCGCATCCGGGGCGTTGTGACCCACGGCGCAGGTCGGGGCGCGGGGCTGGGCATTCCGACGATCAACGTCGACGGGATCGATGCCCTGATCCCGCTCGACGGCGTCTATGCCGCCAGAGTCTTCGTTCCTGGAGCGGAGTCGCAACCTGGGGCCTGGGCGTCCGCCTGCAACATCGGCCCGAACCCGACCTTCGGCGAGCAGATCCGCAAGGTCGAAGCCCATCTCATCGGCTTCGACGGCGATCTCTACGGCCGCTCCGTGGAACTCGATTTACTGGCGCGCCTGCGTTCAACCCGGGCCTTCGCCAACCTTGACGACCTGCTGAGCCAGATTCGCTCTGACATCGAAAGAACACAGCAGATCTGCGAAACGTAGAACCGCGGAGGTTTGCCAGCCGCGGCTACTGCCGTGGCGAACCTCTCGAAGAAAAACTTTGTTCGGCGAGGGTCTCCCGACCCCGCCGTCCGATTGACCGCAGTGGACGGGCGGGTCAGGCGACGCTGCTCGAACCTGCAACCGGCAGAGATTGTTCGTTGGGCACTACCTCGTTGAATCGTCGGGGTCCGCCGCCGATGCCGCGCGCCGAGCTGGGCATCAATGGCCTGACAAGCTGGATCTGCATGTAGAGAAATGTAGAGAAATTCCGGGTTCACGCAGCCCAAGAACCGCTCCAAGAGCGTTACGTGTCGGTTCACTTACGAACGTTCGTGTTTAGTTAGTGGCGCAATAAGCTATTGTGCGACATGGATTTGCGCCGTTGATTGGCGACTTTGACTCGACGTAAACCTTCTGGCACAACGGTTCCGAGGTCCGAAAGACACCCTTAAGAACGTTTGTTCTCCACGAAGAAATGGCTCAAAACCCATGACATTTGGTGATTTTCCGGTGCTGGACAAGACCCGCAAGCAACGCAACGCCGTGCAGGCGTTGGCGGCTCAGCTGGGCGTTGCGCTGTTGTCCCTGCCGTCGTACTCAGCCGAACTGAACCTCATCGAACGACCCAGGAAGGTCACGAAGCGTTGCGCCCTGTACGATCGCTACGACCCGACTTGCCGGGACTTTCAAGCCGCCATCCCAGAGGTTCTCGACGCTCTGCCAACCAGGTGCTCCCAGCAACCGGCCTCGTTGATGACGCTGAATTTCCAGCAATTCGACGACGTCTCACTTATGCCCGCGTAAGGTACAACTCGGGCGAATCTGGCGGGGTACGGTGGACCTGCGATGCCTGAAATCAGCAGTTGGTCTGGCGAGAGAGGGGTGACCGTGCCAAAACCTCTCTGGATCGGAGCTAGTATTGGGACGCGTCCCCGTTTCGCTCCCCCCGGAGATGTGTATGGTGTCCCCGGAAATCCCAGGGGTTTTCGAGCTTTTTCTGGGATTTCGACCAAGCTGGCCTATATATCATGCTTGGTTAAGGACTAGCCTGGATGTGCTTGCTCAGCATGCTCAAGCCCAACGGCTTCAACCCAGCCAGGTTATCTTCGTGTCCAACAGCTCTCGGGGAATCGATTTCACGTCGGAAACGACAGAGCCTTCAGGGGTCTCACCGCCAGCGGCGGTGTTTTGTTTTGGAATAAAGACATGTGCGGTTAGCATCCCCGCACCCGCGCAGGCTGGCGGGTCCCGCAAAAGTCGCGAAAAAAGGTGAACGGAGTTGCAGCCAGATCAAGCTTTTGCGTATGATAAAGCCTCCTATCAGCCGATTCGACGCGCAAACAGGCATCTTTCCCCTAACCCCAGGGAAAGAATGCCGCCCTTCCAGCCTATGGGGTTCGTGGTGACGCGATGAGCGAGAGCGAGAAGTCTCCGACGAACATGCCGACGATCGTGGTAGTCGTCCTCGCCATGCTCGGTCTGGCGGCCTTCCCGCAGGGAGGTGGGAAGATTTCCGAAGCCCGCCCCAAGGTCGAAGCGAGCGCGGCGGGAGACGCAAGCGCGGTGGAAGAGGCGAAGGATGAAGACGACCTCGGACCGCTGGCAACCGTCAAGGCCGAAAGGCTGCCCGAGAAACTCGAGTCGATCTCCTCAACGTGCAATCCCGACAGTCCGCGGACCGTTTCCAACAGTCTGTCAGAGAAGCTGTCCAACGCGCTCCTGCGGGCTGAGCACGGATTACGGTTCCTGATCGTGCTCGTGCCCGACCCCGACCACACGAGCATGAGCCACGAGTTCGACCTCACCCTGAGCGCCGCGCTACGCGCCACAGAGAGCGCGGGGTTCGTGGCCACGCGATGGTCGGGCATGCCGGGGTTCCCCCCGACGAGGAAAGACGCGTCGCAGGACGGTACCAATCCGGCCGTTGCCCGAGTCAAGGGAACTGCGGCGGGCAAGAGCGTCGACCTGGCGGTCGACAACAAATCGTCGTCACCTGGCCTCAAGTGGCCGGCGGCGGTCCTTTCCCGTCCCACCCCGAACAGGGATAGCGACCTGTCGATCAGGCTTCTGACCCTCCTGGTCCCCGAGTCGCCCACCTTGGGCATCGACAAGGAGCGACTCGTGGCGGCGATAGAACTTATCGACACGCACGGTCGCCTTCACGAGGCGTGCGTTCACACGGACGGCTGCCATCACGTCCCATGCACATACCAGCCAGTCAGGATTGTCGGCCCCAGTTTTTCTGGGTCGATGTCTTCGTTCGCCAAGGTCCTGCTGCACTTCATTCCCGACGATCCCCTTCCCGCCAAAATGCCCAGATTCGTCATTTATAACGGCAGGTCCACCTCGCCCGACCTGCAACAGTTGTGGAAGAAGCAACCGGGCGCGATCCGTTTCAAGTCAACGGTTTACACCAACCTCCAAATAAGTATGGCGGTCCGGGACTACGTCAAGACGATTACTCCCGCTTTTGCTGCGCCCCCTCGTTTCGCCGTACTGGTCGAGTCCAACACGGGGTTTGGGCAGAAGAGCACGCAGGACTCGAAGTCGAGCACGAAAGGCGGCAGAGCCGAGTTCTTTTCGTTCCCGCTGAACATTTCCCGGATTCGGGAGGAGTATGCCGCCAAGGGGTTTTTCAGTTCGAATGAGCCGATGAAGCTGCAATCGCCAAACCGGCTCTCGCCGTTGGAAATGGCCGGGGTAAGGGGTCAGCACGACCTGATCCCGGTCGTCTCGCCGGGACCGTCGGCCGTGGTGGGAGAGCTCGCGCTCTCGCAGATCATTCTGGCATTGGAGCGCGGCCATTTCAACTGGGTGGCGATTCTCGCGACCAACCCGTACGACCGCCTCTTCCTTGCGGAACAGGTCCGCCTCGCGTGCTCCGATACACGGCTCTACTTGGTGAGCGCTTCCACGCTCTACGCCCATCACACGGCCACCCCATATCTGCGCGGGGCCATCGTCGCCTCGACTTATCCGCTCGACCCGGTCTCGCAGACATGGACGGCCTCGCCGGGGTGGCGGGCTGGAAACCCGGTGGCCCAGCTCTCGTTCGGCAATGATTACGATGAAGGGATTTACAACGCAACGATCGCCCATTTGAGCGACCTGAAACTGGACAAGACCCCCGACCTGCTTGACTACGCCTACCCGGGGGCGGATTCAGAGCCCAATGCGGTACCGCCGGTCTGGATCAGTGTCGTCGGCCAGCGCAGCCTTTATCCGGTCCAGGTGCAGCCGCCCAAAAAAGACTGGATCGCCGCCCCCGATCCCAAGTATCCCGAGGTCGGAGGCCTCTACACTGCCCCGGAGAACCAGCCACCCCCGGAGGAGATGAAGAAAGCCAAGCTCGACTCGAACTGGACCGCCATCCTGATCACCGCAGCGTTCGCGTCGATCGTCGTTTCGCTGTGGTATCTCCGGGTGGTCCTGTCAGTCGATAAGACTTCACTGGTTGGTCGTTGGCCGCGCTGGGCCGTTTCCAGCCCCGGGGTTCGCCAGGTCATCGACCACCACTCCGCGCGGAAGCTCGCCACGGCCGGGGCGTCGGCCGGGCTTGGCCAGATGATCTTGCTCAGCGCCCCGGTCTGGGTGCTGGCACTGCCAGACATCCTCGTCGCCGCGAGCCTCTCCCAGAGGTGTTTGATGATCGGAATATCTGTGCTCGCGTTGCTGGGACTGGGGACCTCCGCAGTCGTCGCGCTGTTCCGGATGCTGTTCGCCGACAGGAACCGCAACGTCGGGCTCGGCGAGTCGATTTACCGGGGAATCGTGGCCGCAGCCGCACTGGCGCAGGTTGCGCTGCCGTTCTACCTGGTGGTGTGGATGGGCAGGCTCGACGCGGCGAACCTGCGTCTCTGCTTCGTCAGAACGACACGCCTTGTCAACGGCGTCACACCCATGATCCCGTTCCTTGTCCTGGGGGTCGCGGGCGGGGTTGTCATGATCGGCGACTGGCGGCGGGTCGGACTGCGGGTCCGGATGAATGCCACCGGCGAGGCCTCGGAGCTTTCCTCGGGACCGCTGTCCGCCGTATGGTCGGGATTCAAAGCGACCCGCCGGGCCCTCGACAAGCCACTCACGGCCTGGGGCGACGCGGGGTTTCTCGCCACGTTGCCCTTGTGGGTCAGCCTTGCGCTTGTGGGCGTCGTCCTCGCCAACGGGATGCCGAATGCGGTCGAGCCTTATCCGATGTTCCTGTACGCGTTCTTGCTTGCATTCGCCGTGACCCTGGGACTGCTGGTCGTGCGGCTGGTCGACCTGATGGGCCTCTTGCCGCGGGTCGATCGGCTCTTGCGACAGCTCGCCGCGATCCCGATGGTTCGCGCGTTTGACCGCATGCCCGCACTCTTCGCGACCGAGAACTTCTGGCGGCACACCGCGTCCGAGACATCGGCGGAAGACGATACCGACCCGCGAATCGATCGGCAGTTCGAGGCCGTCGTCGTCGGCTATCTGTCAAACCTTCAGGCGATCCGGATTGAAAAACGGCTCCACTTCGTAGACCTCGAGAGGCTGGACAATCTGCTGCGGGCCTGTTCCCCCACGGGTCGGCTGCCCACCAAGGAATGGTGGCCGGCGGTCAACGCCCTGACCCCGTTGCTGGCCCCGTTCTGGGCCTCCAGGCCCGCAGTCCCCGGCCCGGCCGAACGCGACAAGAAGTCGTCGGGCGACGAGCTGGCCGACTGGCCGGGAGTCGAAAATCAGGAGCTCAGAACCTGGCTCCGTTCGGCCGAAGACCTCGTCGCGATGGTGATGGTCCGCCAGCTCGCCTGGCTCCGCGCGTCGGTTCAGACGATCATCAGCTTTCTCGTCGCAGGGCTTGTCATCACCTTCCTGGTGCTGACGTCCTACCCGTTCGAGCCCCAGGAGCCGATGTTCGCCTTGCTGGGCGTGCTGACCGTGATCACCGTGGGCTTCATTGTCGTGATCGCCGTCCAGGCCAGCCGCGACGAGGTCCTGAGCCGGCTGAACAAGACGCCGACCGATCGGTTCACGTTCGACCGTCATTTCCTCACCACGATGATCACCTTCGTCGTGCCGCTGCTCGGTCTGCTCGGGGCGCTTTCTTACTCGCTCTCGGACCTGTTCCGGTCTCTATTCGAGCCGTTCTTTCGGGGTGGTTAAGACGACCGACAAAGAATGACCAATGACCGCAGAGAATCAGTGTCGGCAAAGGGGGTGTCAGACTTCGGCGAAGGAGTGCCTGGCCTCGTATGTTCGTTCTTATGGTTCAAGCATCATGCTGGGCCCTGCGCGTGCGGCGTTAGGCCACTGGGTCTTCGGTTGGGGGCTCCGTGGAAGGCGCATTCACTCTCGCAGCCTAGGGCTGCTCGCGGGCTGCGACGGCGGCCAGATCCCGGCTTTCGGTCCCGCTCGGCGCAGGTTCATCTGGCTTCGTGGATCCTTCGGGCGAATCATTGCCGACTGGGTTCCGGGGTTCCGCTAGTGCCTCGTCGTTGGGGTTGGCGGAAGCCTTGGGCTCCGATGGCAGGACCACGGTTGCGGTTCCGGTTCCGGCACTGTTGCCGTTGTCGATGGCGGGACTAGCGATTGCGTCCTTCTTGTCTGTCCGGGAAGTTGTGTCGGCGTCCGGTTTCGGCCCGGTTTCGCTCAGGGCCTTGGCATCGAGGAGGCGGAAGAAAGGGTCGCCATAGTGCTGGTACGCGCCCCAGGTACGAGCGGCGGTCGGCGCGTTGGCGATCGCGAGCCGGGCGTACCGCATGGCCTCGTACATGACCATAGGCTGCGGCTCAGCGGGATCGAGCATCCCTAACAGGGCCGCGTAGAGCGCCAGGGCGAACTGCCGGGCCGCGGCATCGTCCACCGGCCAGGCTGTGCAGACGAGGTTGGCCACACCTCGGGCGAAGAAAGATTCTGCGAAGGTCGGCGGCAGATCCACCGAGCGCTTGTCGGTCCGGTCGGGCGTGACCCCCGACTCGCAGGCATTGGAGAAGATGAACCGGGGTACCCGGTCGATCCGTCTCAGCTCACTGGCCGTCAGTCTCCCGCCGTCGCTGAAGATCCAGCCGGAGGCAGCCGGATTGGCCTTGTCGTAGACACAGTGCCCGGCGAAATGCATCACGTCGTAGGAACGACGCATGATCTCGCGCAGCACGTTGGTCAACTTCGCCTCGGCAGGGCCGAACAACCGGAGCACTTCAACCCGGTTGGGCGTGCGCTCATGGACGGTATTGAACCGCTCGAACAGGTCCGCGACCTCGGTCCCCTCGAGCTCGGCCCCTGGGAGATGTGCGTCCCGGGCGGGATCGGCGACGACAAGAACGCGGAGCCGCCGGTAGCGGGGCGGTGGCGGCTCCGGAGGTGGCGCGAATGTTGTCCGAAGCTGCCTCGTAAATCCACGGCTCGTGCCCAGGAAGAGTCGCTCCGGCTCCATCGCCGTCAGGTTCGACGGATCGTCGGCCTGCTCGCCGGGGGCCTCACGGAGAGCGACCATCTCCCAGGGGATCCGGGCGGTGGCGCTGTCCAGCATCATCACCAGGGGGGCATTGGTGGCGAGGATGGGCCGGAGGTCCTCGGGAAGGATCAACTGGCCGAGGAACTGGCCGCGTTCCAGTTGCAAGCTCAGGGTGCGTTCCATGGTCAGCTCGCTGCAGACTTCGTCTACCAGCTTGGTTGGCAGCGTGATCTCGCGCTCGGAGACCGAGGCCCCGGTCTTGATGGCCCCGTAGCGGTAAGTCGATCCACTCAGGCCCAGAGTGACGCGTGTCGGCTCGGGCCGAGGGTCGCGATTCTGCCCGCCGCGTTCGCGGATCCGATCGATCTCTTCCTCAATGGCCAACCTCCGGAAATGAGCAAGCTCGATCGGGCTGTAAGGCCTGTAGCCGATGTCGCACCGTGACTCAGACTCGGTCCCGCCGCCCTGGCCATACCTCTTCTGCTCGGCCTTGATGGCTGTTTGCAGCGGCTCGATCTTGGCCGCATCGTCGATGACGAGAGTCAGCCGCTGGAGATGGAGCTCCTCGTTGATTCCCGCCCCGGTCAGGGCGGACACGATGCCCCGGACCCAGCCCGATATGGCTTCTGCCGGAGTCAGGTTGTTGTCCTTTGTACCGAGCGCCGCGACCGCCAGGTGTGTTTTGCCCAGGCGGCCGATGGCCCAGCACAACTCGCGTGCCAGTACCGTCAGTTCCGGGACGCCGAAACGCCCTGGGACCCCCATGCCCACGAGGGCGATCAGGCGCGCGGGCAAGGCCTCTGACGCGTCCGAGCCCCGAGGGTCTGTCAGGAAAAAAGGTTGTCCCAACTCCGACCGGATCAGTCCGCGGAGGGCAAACTGGGTCAGGATCAAGTCCCGTTCCGGCATCGGTGTGTCATCGGTCGATGCCCTGCCGTTCCGTTCGAGGAACGACCTACTGATTGCGCGGTCCAGCTCGAGGGTCGGACCCGATGGCTTCTCGCCGATGTAAAGCCCCACCGCGAGAGCGTCAACCGGCTGAATAGTGGGATCGTTTCGATCGGATAGCAGTCTGTCGATAGCGTGAATGCTGCCGTGGATCAAGCCGATCTCGATCGACGGCGTCTTGGACGTGACGTCTGAGGGCTGGGCGCGGAGCATCTCGGCCTGGCCGCCGAGCAGGTCGCGCGTCAACCCCTCCTCGACTTCACGCTCCTCGACGGTCGGCTCATCCGGCTCGGGGGAGCCGCGGCGTGAGGCGAGATGAGTGACAATCGCATGATAGCGGCTCCTCCTGCTTGCCGGCTTGTCCCTTCCGCTTTCCTCTGCCACCGGCTGACGCGGCTTCAACTCGGGAGGCTGATCGGGCAGCGCGTCGGACCGACCCTCAGCCAGCAGCCTCGACAGGTTGCTAAGGAGCTTGGGGTTGGTGATCAGGGCACCATGCTCTTCCTTCACGAAGTATTCTCGTACGCCGTCGGCCTCCGGCCTGGCCAGTTCCAGGGGAACGATCCCGTCGCCTCCGTTCTCAGAAACAAGATACGCTTCGGCCAGGTGCAAATTGGTAGGATCGTGATAACCCACAACGGTCGGGATGCCGTATCCGGAGATGGCAATGGTACGCCGGCCGTCGAGCGTATTCTCCAGCCCTGCTTCGAACTTGAGTGCGTTGTCGAACAGGCTCCTGGGAATCGGGTTGGCCCGGCAGACTTCCAGGTAGACCGACGACACGTCCTGGCCTTGCGGCGGCTTGCTTCCGCGATAGGTGTCGGGATCGTAGAGCGGGTGGAACAGCTTCTCCGACTCCGGTCTCGGCAGGAGCTGATAGAGACTCACGAAGGAGCGGAAGGTCCGGACGAGCTCGGCGGCATTCTGGCGCTGATCGATCTGAACCAGACGCCGAACCATCTCTGCCTGGCCCGTGAGGATCTGGGGGATGAGGAACGTGCCCTGATTGGGAACGCCGAGGAGCAACAGCCGTCCACCCCGCTGTGCCTCGTGGGCGCTCCCCTTCCTCCACATGGCTTTCCAACGATCGGCATATTCATGGATGAAGTAGCGGGCCACGAGCCCACCCATCCCGAACCCCACGAGGTGCACCGACTGATCCACACCGAACCATTCGCCGAGCTTCGACTCCAGGGATGAGGCCGCGAGGCGGAGGTCTTTACGCCAGTCGTACCACAAGACCCGGACTTCCCAGTCCTGAGCCAGGGTCAGGATCAAATCGCCATAATCCCGCTTGAATACCCCGGTGGGGACAATGTCGAAGCGACGATCCACTCCCGAAAACCCGTCCTCGTTGAGCCGGAGCAGATCAAACTGTCCGGCCATGAGCCGGGGGATACTCATCCAGATCGGCGTGGGCTCCTCCGTGCCCTCCCAGTCTATACGCGACAGCGGAGTCCCCATGAAGTCGGGGATCAGCACCACCTTGCCCATCGTCCCCGACTTGGGCCGGGAGAAGAGGCGCAGGGCCAGGCCCCGCATTCGCCGGTAACGCTCATTGCCCAGGTAAGTCCGGAGCCCTTGCTCCTGCTCCGGAGTCGGATTCCCCAGCATCCCGACCAGCGCACGCGGGTCCGCCGCGTCGAACTGGCTCAAGTACTGACGTATCTCGCTCATGGTGAGTTCTCTCGGGAAGAGCTGCCTTGGTGTCCCTCTACGCCATCCTCGGCCGGGATTTCATCGGTCGCTCAATCACCTTATTATGCCCGATGTCAGCTCCTTGTGCGGCAACAATTTAGGCCCTTATACCCATGTTCCGCACATCTGCTGCAAATGCTTGAAATCAAAAGACTTGCGCAGGACGGAAGCAGGGAGACAGCTAGTTTCTCAGCTCTAAAAAGTGCATCCTGCCGGCCGATCAGTTCAGAACGAAACAGCCACGCAGCTAGTTTCTCGGCTCAAAGAAGTGCATCTTGCCGACCGATCGGTTTAAGACATGGTACACCTGCCCGCCCGGTGCTTTTCGCGCTGCTCTTGGCATGGGCAGGAAAACTCACCAGAGAGTCGCGACCGCTGTCAATACTAGCTAC
>Ga0209040_10004870_pt1 | contig 10087 bp, 7 predicted proteins | sample BogFormECP12_OM3_FD_188240 | JGI IMG/M metagenome (GOLD analysis project Ga0209040, IMG submission 188240) | Bog forest soil microbial communities from Calvert Island, British Columbia, Canada - ECP12_OM3 (SPAdes) (version 2) | ecosystem: Environmental > Aquatic > Freshwater > Wetlands > Bog ... | reverse complement strand
GATCGACTGTCATCTCGTCGCCTTCGACTGTGATCGTCACGACAATCGGCAGGTCCCTTCGCGAGGGCTCGGGATCGTCGAGGTAGCCGTCGATATGGGTCGTCGCGGAATAAACACCGTCGGGGATCTGGCGAATCGCGGCCCGCATCAAACGCTCTGAATAATCCATGAGATCCTCGCAAGCGCCCGCCACGGTCGCCCGTCCGTAGCGACGCACAAGATCGAGAAACCGTTGCGCGCCGATTTGCGCCGCTGCGATCTGCGCCTCCATATCGCCGACGACGAGATCGGAAATGCGGATGTTGTCACGAATGACGTTCCAGACCGCTTCGTTTCGCCTGCCCTGGTCGACAACCTTGATCGCCTTGAACTGCAGACCCTCAGCGAAAGTGTCAACCGCATCAACGATGCCGCAGCTCCCTGGCGTATGGGCCCCTATATCGAGGTGATGGGCGGTCGTGACGGAGAAGCCGAGCAGCGTCTCGCCATCGAACACCGGTACGCAGAAGGCGACATCCGGACCATGTGAGGCACCGCCGTAAGGGTCGTTGTGCATGATGACGTCGCCGGGGCGGAATACGTCGCCCCTTGTGCCGAATCTCGCCTTGATACCGCGGACGTAGCCCGGAATAGGTCCGGACTGCAGCGGCGTGCTCATCTTGCATTCGCAGAGCTGGGCGCCGTCCGGGTCAATGAGCGCTGCGCCGAAATCCTCGGATTCACGAATGATGCTCGAATAGCTCATCCGCATCAGCTTGTGGCCCATTTCGATGGCGATGCTCTCGAGCGCGCCCTGAATGACCGCGCCCGTGATCGGATCGACGCGGCTTGCGCGCTGCGAGCTGGCGTTTGAGCCCGTGAAGTCGTCCATCAGGCGCCTCCGTTGACGCTGAGAATGAGGTTGCCGGCTTTGTCGTTGATCGCCGACCAGCCGGGAGGAACGATCGTCGTGCTGTCCTTCTGCAGCACGACCGCGGGACCTGAGAACTTCTCTTCGACAGGCAGAAGAGGGCGGCGGTAGAAGAGCGTTTCGAAGGACTTGAGCTCGCCTGCCACGCGAAACATGCATTGGCCCGCCCGCGTGCGAGCCGCCTTCAGCGAGCCTCCTTCGGCCGGCTTGATCTTTTGGATCTTAGGCATCGCGCCAATTCCGCTCACACGGACGTTGACGATTTCGATCTGGTTAGCGGTGAAGTGATGGCCGTATTCGCGTTGATGCGCCTGATGGAAGAGCTCCCAAACGCGCTCGAGGTCGGCATTCTTCAGGACGCCGCCAGGGAACGGGATTTTGAGCTCGTATCCCTGTCCGATGTAGCGCAAGTCGCCGTCGCGCACGAACGTGAGCCCATCGGGGTCCAAATGATCGGCCGCGAATTGCGCGGCGAGTCTCCGCTCCATCTCGAAAAGGTCGGCGTTGAGCCGATTGAGGTCGACCTTGCCGCTAACCTGGAACTGCGTGCGAATCGCGTCGTACTTCAGATCCGTCGTGAGCAAGCCCATCGCCGAGGTAATCCCCGGATACGGCGGCACGATAACCTCGGGGATACCGAGCGCCTGCGCGACCTCCGCGCCATGGAGCGGACCGGCGCCGCCAAAGGCGACCAGCGCGAACTCGCGCGGATCGACGCCTTTCTGGACCGTCCGGGAACGGATCGCGTTGGCCATGTTGCTGTTGATCACGGTAAGCACGCCCTCGGCGGCTTCGAGTTTGCCGAGTCCGAGTTCGTTCGCCAGCTCTTCGATCACTCGATTCGCCGCCTCCTCGTCGAGTTTCATTGCGCCTCCGAGGAAATCATCCTTGTCGAGCCGGCCAAGCACGAGATTGGCGTCCGTCACAGTCGGCTGACGTCCTCCCCGCCCATAGGCCGCGGGGCCAGGAACGGCGCCTGCGCTGCGCGGGCCGACGCGAAAGGCGCCGCCTTGATCGAGATAGGCGATCGATCCGCCGCCCGCGCCGATCGTATGGATGTCGATCATTGGCAGGAGCAGCGGAAAGCCTGCGATGGAGGTGCTGCGGGGGTCCGTCTCTGCGTAGCGGCCCTCGACGACAAGACCGATGTCGGCGCTCGTGCCGCCGATGTCGAAGGTGATCAGCTTGCGCCGGCCACTCAACGCGCCGACCCAGGCGCCGCCGAGGACGCCAGCTGCCAGCCCCGACAGCAAGGTCGCGACCGGCTTCTCCTCGACCATCGCCGGGGTAGCGACGCCGCCGTTCGAGGCCATGATTCTGAGGTCCGCGTTGAGCCCGGCTTCTCGAAGAGAGGAGTCGAGCTTGCCGATATAGGTCCGCATCTTCGGGCCTACGAACGCGCAGAGCGCCGCAGTCGTGAAGCGTTCGAACTCACGAAATTGCGGCGAGACCGACGAAGACGTCGTGATGAAGACCCCCGGCAATTCGCGGATCAGAATGCGCTTGGCTTCGTCCTCATGCGCCGGATTGAGGTAGGAAAAGAGGAAGCAGACGGCGACCGCCTCAACTCCCTCGGCCTTTAGCGCCCGCGCGGCAGCGACGACGTCGTCTTCGCTCAGCGGCTCGAGTTCCTCGCCGCGCGGGGGGATGAGCCGGCCGCGGACGACCTTGCGATGACGTCGCGGCGCGAGAGGGCGGTTCTGCCAAGGCAGTTCCTGCATGATCGAGTAGTGCTCGGCGCGCTGATGGCGGGCGATATGAACAATGTCGCGGAAGCCCTGGTTCGTCACCATGCCGGTACGCGCGCCTTTGTGCTCGAGCACCGCGTTGGTCGCGGTCGTGGTGCCGTGGAGAAGATAGTCGATGGACTCCGGGGCCGCACCCGCAGCAGCGCAGATCTCCGTCACGCCCTCGATGATCGCGCGCGAAGGGTCGTCCGGCGTTGTCGACACTTTGTGGATGGCGACATCGCCCGTGCTCATGTCGCAATAGACGATGTCTGTAAATGTCCCGCCGACATCCACGCCGATCACTTTCATCGTCCGCGAGCCTCATTTGCCATCAAGGGGCACCCGTCCCGTCGGAACCCAGCGATTCCAGCAGCGAATTCACCGCGCGAGCGTAAACGCGCAGGCCACGCCGGATGTCCTCCTCGGCGGTGTCCTCCGCGACGTCGTGGCTGCGGCCGTCGATGCTCGGCACAAACAGCATCGCCGCCGGCGCAAGCCGCCCGACGATCATCGCATCGTGGCCGGCTCCGCTCGCCATGTGCAAACGGCTCGCGCTCTCGGCCGCCGCGGCGGCGGTGAGACGCTCGACCAGCCGGACGTCCATGGCGGTCGGTTCGACCGCTCCGATTGGCTGCGCGGCGACGGTCACGCCCCCACTCTTGTCGTGTTCCGCGATAAGCGCGGCCAACGCCTCCTCCATCCGGACCAATGTTGGGCCGGAGACGTCCCGGAACTCGATGATAAGCTCGGCTTCGCTCGCCACCACATTCGCCGCCCCGGGCTTGATGCTGACGACGCCCAGGTTCCAGACCGAGTCCGCGGAGCCGGCGGCCTCAAGCCGCTCTGGGACTGAGACCGCAAAGGAAAACATCGCCGCCGCCGCATCGCGCCGCATGGCCATCGGCGTCGTGCCGGCGTGATCCGCCTGCCCCTGAAACCGCACGCGGAAGCGGCGCAGACCGACTATGTCAGTGACGATACCGATGTCGACGCCCGCCTTGATCAGCTTTGGGCCCTGCTCGATATGCGCCTCGAGGTAGGCGCGGTGCCGCGCCGGATCAAATTGCGCGCGCTCTCGTTTTGCGAGGCCGAGCGCCCCTAGGCGCTCGAGCAACCGATCGCCGGAGGAGTTGCGCGCGGACGCTAGCTGCTCTTGCGAAATGAGCCCGCAGAACGTGCGACTCCCCATGCAGGCGAGGAAGGTTCCCTCTTCGTCTGAGAAGGAAACGACGTCGACACCGACCGCAGTCGACGGATGGGAGGCCCGGCACGCCCGGGCGACTTCCAGAGCGAAGATCACGCCAAGGGCGCCGTCGAGCCAGCCGCCCATCGGCACGCTGTCTGAATGGGACCCGAGCAGGATCGACGCCTTGGCCTCGGGCGCGCGGCCGTAGACGGTGCCAACGCCGTCGATCGCGGCCTCAAGTCCGCATTCGCTCATGCGATCGCAAAGCCATTCGCGAGCCGCGATATCGGCCTCCGACAAGGCGGGCCTGTTCACACCGCGCCCCACCTCGCCAAATCTGGCAAGCTTGCGAAGGTCGGCGAGCACTCGGTCTTCACTGAGGTTCATCGCGAGCCCCAAGAATGTCCGGCGATCCGGCTGAGTTGCGGAGCCAAGCCTGCTCGGGGCATGAACATTGCGTCTCGCATATGAACTTGATATTTCGTCTGCTAGGACGGTTCAAGCTGCTCTACTGGTCTCTAGACCAAAGAGCATCAAGGGGAGTGGAACATGCGCGCTGCGGTTGCAGGTCTATTCGCTGTCATGCAACTCGCGGGGGCCGCCGCGCTGGCGGAGAGCCCCGAGGCGACTCGGGCCAAAGAGCAGCTCGAACCCTATCGTCAGATGCCGAAATTCGAGGCGGCCGGAGAGGCTTTCGACGCGGCCGCCTGCATGAAAGACAAGGCCATTCTTTCCATCCCCGCTTCGAGCGCGGTGCCGTTCATCAAGACGATCCAGACCACAATGGAGCAGGTCGCCAAGGACGTCGGCTTCAAATTCAAGATCTGGGAGAACCAGGGCCAGCCGACGCAATGGATCCAGGGCTTCGATTACGCAATCAATAACAAGTTCAACCTGATTGACCTTCTCGCGGGCGCCGATCCGAGGTTCCTCGAGCCTCAGGTCAAGGCGGCGGAGGGCGCGGGCCTCAAAGTCGTCGCCGCTCATCTCACAGGATACGAGCAGCCCATCCCCGGCGGCGCGACTGGCGTCGTCCCGATCAATTATAAGCGAGCCGGCGCATTGCTCGCCGACTGGGCGATTTGGAAGACCGACGGAAAAGCGAACGCTGTCGTCGTCGGCGTCAGCGACGTTCTTTCGACCGACTCGATGCTGAGCGGCGTCAAGGAAGAGTTCGGCAAGTGCCCGAATTGCAAAGCGACTTATATAAATGTCAGTATCCCGGAGATGGCGACCAAGACGCAGACCAATGTCCAGTCCGCCCTAACAGCGGACCCTTCGGTAAATTTCGTCATCCCGATCTATGATGTCCTCTCGCAGTGGGTCGTGCCGGCGGTTACGATTGCCGGGCGCGCCGACAAGGTTAAGATCGCGACCTTCAACGGCACGCCCTTCGCGATCGGCCTAGTCCAGGAAGGGAAGGTCGACGTTGATATCGGCGAAAATCTCGACTGGATTGGCAGAGCGGTTCTGGACGCCGAGATGCGAATGCTTTGCAACCTGCCCGCCGTAAAGGACCCAAAGATACCGCTCTTGATCTTCGACAGGGAGAACGCGGACACGGCCGGAAAGCCGCCGAAGGTAAATACGGGGTACGGAGACGCCTATATCGACGGATATCGGCAGCTGTGGAAGCTGCGTTAGGCTCAGAAGGTTACGGACCGGCAGATAGGCCCCTCATTCTGCAGATTGAAGGGCTTCACAAGAGCTTCGGCGGCGTCAAAGCGCTCGACAATGTCAGTTTGACCGTTCGTCACGGCGAAGTCCACGGCCTGCTTGGTCAGAACGGTTCCGGCAAGTCGACCCTCATCAAGATCCTTTCGGGCTTCCATAGCGCCGATGGCGACCCCTCGATCGTCATCGACGGCCGGCGCGTAAATTTACCCGTCGGCCCGAAAGCATTGCGGGAGCATCGCGTCAGTTTTGTCCATCAACATCTCGGTCTGCTGCCCTCGCTGACGGTTCTCGAGAATCTGCTTTTGCTCGATCTCGCGGTCGAGGATCGATGGCTCATCGACTGGCGCGCCGAGGCTCATCGGGCGCGAGAATTGTTCGAGCGATATGACCTGCGCCTCGATCCCCTGTCGCCGACGTCGCGGCTTACACCAGTCGCGCGCGCCCAACTCGCGATCGTGCGCGCGTTCAACCAGTTGCAGCACTCGCACGATGCGGAGCGAGCGCGAGGCCTCCTCGTTCTCGACGAGCCGACGCCGTTCCTTCCGGCGCACGACATCGAGACCCTGTTCAAGCTGATACGCGAGATCGTCTCGGACGGTGCAAGCGTCATCTTCGTCTCGCATGACATCGACGAGGTCCTGGAGATTACCGACAGGGCGACCGTTCTGCGGGACGGAAGGGTCGCCGGCGTCTTTGAGACAGACGCGATGACAAAGGTTGAGGTCATACGGCTGATAGTGGGCCGCCATGTCGATCTCGAAACGATGCGTCCGCGTCCAAAGACACTGCTAAAGCCGCCTCTTTCGATAGCCAACCTGAGCGGCGGCGCGGTCGGTTCGTTCTCCGTCACTCTTCGACCCGGCGAGGTCGTCGGGCTGACCGGAATCATCGGGTCGGGCTACTCGGACGTGCTCTACATGATCTTCGGCGCAACATCAGCGGATTCTGGGACAATCGACATTTCAGGCGACCGAGCTGAACTCAACGGAATGTCGCCCCGCCGGGCTATCGGCTTGGGATGCATCCTTATTCCTGGCGACCGCCTGACGTCCGGCGCAGTGCCCAGTTTGACAGTCAGCGAAAACGTCAATCAACCCGTGCTTTCCAGGATCAGCCGGGCTTGGGCATTGGCTCAGACTGCGCTTGTGCGCAATGCGTCTGTCCTCGCGAACCGCTTCGACGTGAGGCCTCGGGACCCCATGAGGCTACTTGGCGCATTGAGCGGCGGCAATCAGCAGAAGGCGCTCCTTGCGAAATGGTTCCAGACCAACCCGCGCTTCATCCTGCTCGACGAACCAACCCAGGGCGTTGACGTCGGCGCCCGCGCCCAGGTCTTCGAGGTAATCGCCGATGCTGCGCGCTCCGGCGCCGCCATCCTGTGCGCAAGTTCGGACTATGAGCAACTCACGGCGATCTGCGACCGTGTCCTCGTATTCAGCCGGGGCAAGGTGACGGAAGAGCTGGTCAGCGGCAAGATCAGCAAATCCGCGATCGCGCAGGCCTGTTACCGCGCCGACTGATCCGCTTGGAGATCCCGGCTTTGAACATCAAGAGCGAGAGATCGCAGCGAAGACGGGGCCTGTTGGCCGATCAGGGCGCGTTCGTCGATTGGTTTGAACGGCTCGCGCTGGTTCTCGTCTGGGCTCTGACAATCGCGCTGTTTGGCTTTCTGCGGCCCGATAGCTTCCTCACCTGGTCCAATTTCGCAACCATCCTGGGCTCGCAGTCGGTAATCGTGGTCACTGCGCTCGGCCTAATCATTCCTCTGACCGCCGGGGACTACGACCTCTCGATCGCGAGCGGACTCAGTTTCGCCGGCACCCTTCTGGCGGTTCTGAATGTCAATCACGGCGCTCCGATCGGCTTGGCGATTCTCGCCGCACTGGCGGCGGGCGTCGCCATCGGCCTCGTGAACGGTTTCTTCGTGCTCTATTTCCGCATGAACTCGCTCATCGTGACGATGGGAGTGGGAAGTTTTTTTCATGGACTGACGCTTTGGCTCGGCGATCAGCAGACGATCAGCGGTGTCTCGGAAGTGCTGGTCGACGCGGTAATCGTCTGGCGCTTCCTCGGCGTTCCGCTTGGCTTCTACTATGCTCTGACCCTCTGCGCGGTCATCTGGTACGTGTTCAGCTACACGGCCCTGGGCCGGCGTCTATTGTTCGTCGGCCGGGGACGGGACGTGGCGCGTTTGAGCGGGATCGCGGTTGACCGAGTTCGATTGGGAGGCTTCGTCTGCTCGGGCGCGATGGGCGCGGCGGCCGGCGTTCTCTACGTCGGCACCACCGCGGCGGCGGACCCAAGCTCGGGGCTCACTTTCCTGCTGCCGGCCTTCGCCGCCGCTTTTCTCGGCGCGACGAGCGTCAGCCCTGGCCGCTTCAATCCATGGGGAACGATCATCAGCGTATATTTCCTCGTGACCGGCATTACCGGCCTCTCGATCCTCGGAGTCAGCACCTTCGTTCAGGACCTGTTTTACGGGGGGGCGCTTGTGATCGCTGTCACGCTCTCCCAGATCGTGCGTGGACGAGAAGAAAGGCTCGCCTGATGCTAATCTGGCGCAAGAACCTCGAGGGGCTCGGCCAGCCTCTCGAGCACAAGGTTTTCACCCTCACCTTCCCTGTCAATGACAAGGAAATCTCCGTCGCCATCCAGCGCTATGAGCGGGTGGTGCCAAACGCCGCGTCGATAGTTGACGCCCTGATGGCCTGAGGCGCGAAAAGCGACCACTAGGTTGGGGTCGAGCGGTCCGGCGGGCGCGACGACAATTAGCATCCGGGCGTTCCCGAGCGGTGCGATTGCCTGGCTACCGAGTGGATGATTCTCCATGACCTCGACCCGAAGCGGGAGGATGCGAGCCTTGGCCCGCACCACGCTCATGCACACGCGCCCGCCGTCAGAGGCAACGTCGATTGCGGCAATGTCGCGATGCACATCGACGGTTCCGCCATTAGCCAAGCCAGTTGGGGCTCCTGATGCATCGAGCACTTCGCCATAGGGAGCAAATGCCTCTGCGCAAAGGGAGGAAATCGATAATGTTCTCACTTCAGCTGAGCCGGAGTTCTGTTTTCAGGCGCCCCCTTTATTGAAGCGCGCTGTGAGGCTACACGTCGAGGAGTTTTGTCCACGCGTCGGAGGAGATGGCGAGCATGCGTGCGATCGTAATCATCGCGCCAGGCGGCGGGGACCATCTGAACGTAACGGAAGCGCCAGCGCCAACGCCCGGCCACGGGGAGGTCCTCATCGACGTCGCGTATTGCGGCTGCAATTTCGCCGACACCATGATCGCGAAGGGGACTTACCCGCATCCTAAGGGATATCCCCTCATCGGCGGGCTCGAAGTCTCGGGGAGGATCGCCAAAGTGGGGCCGGACGTGCGCGGCTTTGAGGTCGGCGACGCCGTCGCCTCTTTCTTGGAGGAGGCCGGAGGCTTCGCAGATCAATGCGTTGCTCCCGCAGAGCGGCTCGTCGCCATCCCCGACGGGATGGGCTTGAACGTCGCCGCGAGCTTCCCGCTCCAGGCTCTGACGGCCTGGCATCTCCTACACAATGTCAGCGTCACCAAGCCCGGGGACGTCATCCTGCTTCACGCCATCGGGGGCGGAGTCGGCTTGCTCGCAACCCAGCTCGCCGTCCATGCCGGCGCCACCGTGATCGGCACGGTCGGCACGCGCGGCAAGGAAAAATGCGCGCTCGAGTTCGGCGCGGCGAAGGTCGTCAATCGAGAGGAAGAGGATTTCGTCGCGGCTGCAATGGCTTTCACCGGGGGCAAGGGCGTCGACAAGATTGTCGATTCGACCGGCGCGAGCATTCTCGACCGCAGCTTTGCGACAATCCGCAAACTCGGGCATGTCGTCAGTTTCGGCGAAGCCGAGGGCCGGCCATTTCCCAATCTGTGGGAGAGGCTGGTGTCGAAATCGCTGACCTTCACCCGCTTTCATCTCGGTCATGTCGATTTTGCTTCCGACGCGTGGCGCAAGAGTGTCGACGAAGTGGTCGGCGGGGTCATGGCCGGCGCGTTGAGGGTTCGAATTGAAGAGACGTTTCCATTCGAGAAGGCCGGCGCGATGCTCGAACGTCTGGCCTCGCGGCAAGTCTCGGGCAAGCTCATTCTCGCCGTCAATCCTTTGTAAGCGGCGCGGTAGCCTCCTGAACGACATTCCGCCTTCGACAAATCGTTAATTCTTCGACACCTTTGAAGAAGCTGCATTGCGTAAGTCCTTGCGCCAACCACCAGGACCTCCGTTTTTACTCTTACGGAGGCGAATCGAGAGTAATCGGCCGTCGGCGTTTGCGAGCTGTCACGGAGGTGAACCCAGTAATCTCAGCAACGCTCAGCAAATGCGGGCCCTACCTACGCGTTCAGCCTCAGACCGCTTTTTGGCGCATCGCTCTCGTTCGTCTGGCTCCTCGATCGGAGGGTGTCCGCCCAAAGCAGGCATCGATCAAGGGCACCGGCAGAACATCGCGAGGGGCGGATTGGGACCATTCGAAGCCGCCAACCGGGGCGAGCGCAATGCGCAAATAGCTGACGTTCGTTTGAAGGCGCGCCGTTATTAGCAGAGTGCGATTTCGACCCGGATT
>Ga0209040_10004869_pt1 | contig 10087 bp, 7 predicted proteins | sample BogFormECP12_OM3_FD_188240 | JGI IMG/M metagenome (GOLD analysis project Ga0209040, IMG submission 188240) | Bog forest soil microbial communities from Calvert Island, British Columbia, Canada - ECP12_OM3 (SPAdes) (version 2) | ecosystem: Environmental > Aquatic > Freshwater > Wetlands > Bog ... | reverse complement strand
TTCAGTGGCTTGAGAACATCTATATCGCCGCCGGGTTGCTGATGCTAGTGCCGGCCCTGACGGTTTGGATTACCCGGCTCAGGCGCATTTCACGCCTGTCGATTCGTTGAAAAACCGCCATGCCTGGGGTGAACCCGCAAAGATCGTAAAATGATTTGGCGCAGACGAGAGATCGAATTACCTACTTGTCGAACTCGGGACAAAAGCAATTTATGGATGAAAAAACAGCGGAGTCCGGCTGGAGAGATTTCTACAAAGTCGGTGCAATCACCGCCTTCACTGCTGTACTGGTGCCGCTCGCCGAAATCGCAATCGATTACCTCCCCGGAGTGGCAGACGCGTCGCAGCGGACCGTGACCGTAGTCGACTGGTTTACACTCTTTCAGAATCATTGGTTTATTGGTCTCCGCAACCTGGGCCTTTTGAATCTCATTGGAGCCGCTCTCCTAACGCCGACGATTCTTGCCATCTACTCCGTTCTCCGACAAGATAACGAAGCTTACCCTGCGTTCAGCGCGATCCTTTATTTCATGGGGATGGCGGTCTATCTCGCAAGCAGCAGGGCCTTCCCTATGCTTTCTCTGAGCGGCCAATACGCCTGCGCTACTACGGACGCGCAGAGAGCTCTATTCCTCGCGGCAGGACGGGCGATGCTTACCGAGGGGCAAGGCCGTGCTGGTCTTCCCCTCATAGAATTCGCGTGCCTGGTCATCTCCACAGTTATGCTGAGCGGTAAGGTGTTCAGCAAATTGACCGCTTACGCAGGGATTTTGGGGAATATGCTGCTGCTCGTCGTCGAAATTATCTTAGCTTTCGAACGGAGGTTGCCCGGCGTGGGGATGGTTATTGCCGCTGGTGGCGGACTTTCGCTCATGACCTGGTACCTTTTGGTTGGCAGAAGGCTGCTGCAGCTGGGGCGGCTCTAAAGTTCTACGCGAGCATACTGTCCTGTGCTGGATGCGGATTCCATCAGTCGTACGGTTATCATGGAGAGCTAAACTACCGCTCGCCAAGTATAAACAATGGCAAAATTGCGGTGGGTCTGGAATCAAAATAAGGTCACACAGATGAGAGCTAATTTCACCGAACAATTGGGGTGCTGTTCCAAGATTCGCTACGGCCTAGCGAACCGTTGGACTCCGGGTAGGTGGGTCGCGATCAACGAAGCGGCTCATGTTGCGGTACCATTCTGCGAGAGCATTTTATGAATCATTCCAGACACTATACGACGGCTCGCTTGGGACGCTGGTTGCCGGCGGAGCCGAGACATCTCAACGATTGGCTAACGAAGGCTATTGAGGCTGCCGAGCAAAAGAAAGCTCCTTTTCATCCTGTGGTCGAAGAGTTTCGCGCCATGATCGAAAACGACCCCGAGATGTACATGCACTTCACGCAAATGTTTGAACAACAAGCCCCCTTCACTCCGCCTATTGGGAGCGGGGATATCAAACTTAAGAACTACCATCAAATGCTGGTGGTCCTCAACCACGTGCTGACTTCAGCTCCTGAATTCAATACCACGGGGATGGTGGGTTGTCCGATTAATGCGGTCCTAGATTTTCCGATGATTACTCGCGCGGGATTGGCGGCGTTCCTATCACCGAAAGTGAACGCGATGTTGAAGAAGGTACTGAAAGTTTGGACGGAGTATCTTGATTCTCCGGCTTCTCGCTACGTCTTGAACTCGTCAGAAAATGGCTGGTTATGCCCGGCAGCCTTAAACGCACTGCAGATGGACGATTTCGTTCACGATCCCAAAGCTCCTTATTTTGGCTTCAAATCCTGGAACGATTTTTTCATCCGGCAGCTCAAACCTGGTGCTCGGCCTGTCGCCGAGCCGGATAATAATCGTGTAATCGTCAGCGCCTGTGAATCCGCTCCATTTGCCATCAGCACAGACGTGAAGGAACGTGACAAGTTTTGGCTCAAGTCGCAGCCTTATTCTTTGCGGCACATGCTCGACGGTTTGTTTGTCGATGAATTTATCGACGGTACGGTCTACCAGGCATTCCTCAGCCCAGAGAATTACCATCGATGGCACAGTCCCGTCTCCGGCACGATCAAGAAGATCCACAAAATGGAAGGCACATATTACTCTGAAGCGGCATCCGAAGGCTTCGATCCTGCGGGACCGAATAACTCGCAGGGCTACATCGCACATACGGCTACCAGGGCTCTGATCTTTATCGAGGCCGACAGGCCTATCGGCTTAATGTGTCTCATTCCGGTAGGGATGGCGGAGGTCTCTTCTTGCGTGACTATTGTTGAAGAGAACAGGAAGGTGAAAAAGGGAGATCAAATCGGCTATTTCCAATTTGGGGGATCGACTCACTGCCTGATCTTCAGGAAAGGAGTTGTTTCGCAATTCGGTACACAGGCGATACCACAGGGCCCGAATGGGGCAAATTCGCCAGTAGTCAAGGTGAACTCTTTTCTGGCGATGGCAAATTGATATCCTGGATGTGGATTCCAGTTCTGTCGCGGAACGCGACGATTACGGCGGCCCTCCTGAAGTATCTGGCGATGGATTCGATGCCCTGTCAGGTCAGAGAGACGAAGCACTGTGCATTGTGATCGGTGAGCGTCCGGAGGTGTTCGAGGACGGGAGTGCGAGGCATAGCTTTTTGCCGATGCAGGAATTGAATTACGGATCCCGCTCCGAGGGAGATCGACCCCGAGCGGACACTCTGGAAAAGCGTCCTCGCCTCAACCAGCCAATCGTGGAAAACGCTCTGATTCTGTCATGGCGCCGGAGTCGGCGCAGCTGCAGGAGTCACACCGCTGCTTGCCCACTGCGCATCGGTCAGATTCCATCCCCCACCTAGCGCACGATAGAGATTGACCAAAGCTACCTTGCGACCCAGATCGTAAGTGACTGTTGCCGTTGCCGCAGGGTACCCATCGATCTCGGCATTAATGATCTCAAGGTAGCTCGCAAGCCCGCTATCGTAGCGAATCGTCGACAGTCGTATAGATTCGCGATACGCATCTACGCTGGCCATCTGCTTCCGATAGGCCTCGGCAAGTTCCTGATGTGCGGAGAGTGAGATGGAAACTTCGCCGAAAGCTCCGGTCACAGCTTTTTCGAACGATATTTTGGCCTGCTCCCGTTGTGCCAGCGCGGCCCGATACTGGTTCTTCAGACGGCCGGCTGTAAAAAGAGGTCCCGCGAAATCTCCGGCAAGACTCCAGGCTTTGCCCGCACCAGTAAGTTCAGAGAGTTGCGGACTCACTCCGCCCAGTAAGCCGCTCAACGAAAGCGTAGGGAAAAAATTCGCTTTGGCGACGCCAACGTTTGCGTTGGCGGCGATAAGGTTCTGCTCTGCTTCACGCAAGTCCGGCCGCCTTTCCAGCAGCGAAGCTGGCAATCCGGCAGGGACCTCTGGGGGGTCGTACTGATCGGCCAATGCGGCACCTCTTGTGATCGGCCCCGGATTGCGGCCAAGCAGCAAGTCAAGTGCAGCCTCCTGAGCTACAATTTGTCGTCTGAGATCAGGGATCGTGGCTTCGACGTTCAACATCGCTGCTTGAGCGCGGGCCACTTCGAGTCCTGAAGCTGCACCGCCTTCGAACTTGTTCTGAAAGATGTTCAATGTCTCCTGAAAACTCTTCGAAGTTTGCTTAGAAATCTCCAGTTGCGCATCGAGGGCCCGGAGTTGGAAATACCCTTGGGCAACTTCCGACATGACGAGAAGCCGTACGTCGCGCCGAGCTTCCTCCGTAGAAAAGTAAACCGCCCGCTGAGCTTCATTCATCCTGCGAATACGCCCAAATAGATCTATTTCCCAGAAGGTGGAAAAGCCGTACGAATAGTAGGTGTGATTTGCAATAAGCGGAGACTGCTGCCCCGAAATGTTCGCGTCGTAACCAACTTGCGGGTAGTACTCCGATTTAGTGACACCAAGCAAGGCACGTTCCTGTTCCACACGGGATACCGCCAACTGCAAGTCGTAATTGTTCGCAAAGGACTCGCGGATCAGACTCTGCAGAACTGGATCCTTGAACAATTCCCACCATGCTAAGTCCGCGACTGAATTGGTCGAGGCTTGCTCCTCGGTGTAAAAGTTGGCCGGAGGATGGAATTCCGGTTTCTTGTACTTGGGACCAAGGTTGCAACTACACATGAATGGAAGAAGACCGACGACAAGAATTTTCTTCATCAGTCGTGACCTCCTTCGAGTACTGCAGGTTTGGCTACTTCCGCGCTTGGTTTCTTCTTGGCAATGCGCTCCACCACCACAAATAAGACAGGCACGAGAAAGATCCCGAGAATTGTGGCGGCTGACATGCCGGTGATGACGGAACTCCCCAAGACTCTTCGGCCGATCGCGCCAGCACCCTTGGCCCTCCAGAGCGGGACGCATCCCAAAATGAAGGCGAAGGAAGTCATCAGAATGGGTCGTAAACGCAAACGAGCCCCTTCAAGCGCGGCTTCGACCAGTTCTTTGCCCTTCGCGTGCTCCAAGACGGCGAATTCAACGATCAAAATAGCGTTCTTGGCCGTCAGTCCAATCAGCATGATGAGACCGATTTGAGCAAAAACATTGTTGTCGAATTTGCGCAGCAGCAGTCCCCCGTAAGCTCCAAGAACGGCGACTGGGACCGACAGCAGTACGCTGAACGGCAACGACCAACTTTCGTAGAGCGCCACAAGGATCAGGAACACAAAGACAAACGACATAGCAAAAACCATGGCCTGGCCGCCTTCGGCCTTCTTCTCCTGATAGGACATGTCGCTCCACGCGTAGCCGAATCCTGCGGGCAGGACCTCGTTGGCGACTTGTTCCATCGCGGCCATGGCCTGCCCGGAACTGTAACCTGGGGCAGGCGAACCGTTGATCTGGATACTGCGATAGAGATTGAACCGGTTCGTGTATTCGGGTCCGGAGACTCGTTTGATTTTGACGAGAGAAGCCAAGGGCGTCATATCCCCCTTGGAGGTTCGGACATAGAAATTGTTGATCTGCTCGACGCTGTTGCGGTACTCCGGCTCAGCCTGTAGGTAGACCTTCCATTGGCGCCCGAATCGATTGAACTGGTTCACGTAGGTGCCGCCAAGAAAAGCCTGCAAAGTCTGGTAAACCTCGGCAAACTGCAAACCTTGCTTGCGTACCCGATCTTTGTCCACTTCGACGAACAGTTGCGGCACGGAAGGACGAAAGGTGCTCACAATGGAAGCAATCTCAGGCCGTTTTCGTGCGGCCAGACTCAGTTTATCGAGCATCTCTGAGAGTTGGGTGACAGTTCCTCCGCTTCGATCCTGAAGCATAAATGTGAAACCACCTGCCGTGCCGAGTCCGGGAATGGCGGGCGGACCGAAAGCAAACGCAATGGCTTCCGGAATGTCCGATTTCATTTTCTGGTTGAGGCTGCGCATGAGCCCAGTTGCGGAAAGTTCGTCGGTAGCGCGCTCCTCCCAAGGCTCAAGCTGCAGAAAAAAGAATCCTGTGTACGAAGCAGACGTGTTGGAGAGCAGGCTGAAACCGGAGATACCGCTGAAGCTCTGGACACCGTGAGTGTGCGAGAGAATCTCATCAAGTTTGCGCATCACAGCGTCGGTGCGTTGCAGTGATGCAGCATCCGGCAACTGGACTTGGAGGAACGCATACCCTTGGTCCTCCTCAGGAATAAAGCTCGTCGGTAGTCTTTTTCCCATTCCACCCGCAACAACAGTGATTCCCACAAGCAGCAGCAGAGCAATGCCCCACCGGCGAATGAGCACACCGCTCCAGTTCACGTAGCCGCCTGTCATTTTTCCGAACCCGCGGTTGAACCAGTCAAAAAACTTTCCGAGGGGACCTCTTGTTTTCTTGCGGGGCCGTAACAAAAGCGCAGAGAGTGCAGGTGAAAGCGTCAAGGCGTTGAAGGCCGAAATTAGAACAGAGATTGCGATGGTAACGGCGAATTGCTGGTTGAGCAGACCTTTAATCCCACCCATCGCGGCCATAGGGACAAATACAGCAGAAAGAATCAACGCGATACCGATGACCGGCGCCGTAACTTCTTCCATTGCTTTGAAGGTTGCATTCTTGGGCGAAAGGCCATGCTCGATGTGGTGTTCAACGGCTTCAACCACGACGATGGCGTCATCGACAACGAGGCCGATCGCCAGAATGAGGCCGAACAGAGAAAGTGTATTGATCGAAAAACCTAGTAGCGGAAATACAGCAAAGGTACCGATCAGCGAAACGGGAACGGCCAATAAAGGAATTAATGTGGCACGCCAGTTTTGGAGAAAGAGGAATACAACAATGATGACCAATACGATCGCCTCAAGCAGCGTCGTACTGATCTCTTTCATCCCCTCTGTGATCGGAAGCGTCGTGTCCATCGCAACGGTGTATTCGAGGCCATCGGGAAAGCGCGACTTCAGATCATCCATCTGCGCCTTGACCTGCTTTGCAACCGCTAACGCATTGGACCCCGGTGCCTGGTAAACGCAAATAATGACCGCCGGTTTTCCGTTAAAGCGACCGATCTGTTGATACACAAGTGAGCCTAATTCGATTCGCGAGACATCCTTCAGTCGTACCGTCGAACCATCCGGATTTTGGCGGACGATGATTTCACCAAATTCCTCGGCATTCACGAGCCGGCCAGCCGCGCGAACCGCATAGGTAAACTGCTGACCTTTAGGTGCTGGCTCCGCGCCAATCTGCCCAGCAGGGTTAACAGCGCTCTGTTCCTGGACGGCATTCGTCAGGTCAGCAACGGTCAATCCTAGTTTGGTCAACTGGTCCGGCTTTACCCATACGCGCATGGCATAATCCGCGGCGCCAAAGTTGGTAACCTGCCCAACGCCAGGTACGCGCAAGAGAGCATCATTCACATTGATGGTGGCGTAGTTCCCCAGGAACTGACCGTTGAAGGTGCCATTCGGCGAATGCAGAGCAAGTACGAGAAGCGGCAGGCCCATCAATTTCTTGACCGTCACGCCATACTGATTGACGGAAGTGGGAAGATTCGGGCTGGCCTGAGAAACGCGGTTTTGGGTATTCACCTGATCGATATCGACGTTCGTGCCGACATCATAGGTAACCTTGAGCGTCATCGTACCGTCATTGGCGTTCGTTGACATCATGTACAGCATGTTGTCCACACCATTCATCTGCTGTTCCAGCGGTGTGGCAACCGACTGCTCAATGGTCAGAGCGTCTGCGCCGGTATATGTGGCTGAGACATTGATCTGGGGAGGAACGATATCTGGAAGTTGAGCAACCGGCAGTTTGGTCATGGCCACCAAGCCACCGATGACGGTCAGTAGCGCAATGACGATCGCGACATTGGGCCGATTAATAAAAAATTTCGCCATGATTACTTCTCACCGATCACGGCGCTGGCCTGCGTGTCTTTGTATGGTGTGGGTGCAACTGTTATGCCGGTCTTCACGCGTTGCAATCCGTCGACGATCACGTTTTCTCCTGGTTGGAGTCCAGACTCGACCACCCACATATCGCCGAACAGTGGACCGAGTTTCACTGTCTTAATCGCAACTTTGTTGTCCCCACCAACGACTCCCACTTGGTACACACCCTGCAATTCTGAAACTGCCTGCTGCGGGATGAGAAGAGCGCTCTTACGGAGCTCGGTAATCGCTCGAATTCGCGCATACTGTCCGGGGCGTAGCACGTTCCCCGGATTTGGGAACTCTCCGCGCACTTGGATGGTTCCCGTTCGTGAATCCACCTCGCGATTTACAAAAAGAACTCTTCCACGGCGGGGATAGACGGTGCCATCTCCGAGAATCAATTCGAGATTTTGCCTGTTTGTGCTATTCGATTTTTCGCGCGTGAACCGCATGTAGTCCTGCTCCGCGATGTTGACGTCAACATAGATCGGATTCACATTCGAAATCGTAGTCATGACCGTGGTCGGGGTCATTAGGTCTCCAACGGCCACTTTGGCCACTCCCGCAATCCCAGAGATAGGAGAAGTCACCGCCGTCCAACCCAGGTTGAGTTTCGCGTTGTCCAGGGCTGCTTGATCGGCGTCCACACCAGCCGTCGCGGCTCTCTCGGCACTTTGCGCTTTATCAAGCTCCGCCTGACTCACCGCCTTCTGAGCCACCAATGGGGTGTAGCGGCGCACATCAATTTGAGCCTGCGCTAACGCAGCTCGGGCGCGCTCCAGATTTCCTGTCGCCTGCTCCACGGCAGCCTGCGCCTGGCGTTTATCCAATTGAAACATCGCCTGGCCCTTCTCCACATACGAGCCTTCGTTGTAGAGACGGCTAACTAAGAACCCTTCGACCTTGGGACGGATGTCCGCGTCGACATTGCCAACCATTGTCCCGACCCATTCCTGATGGAGCAGCACATCCTTCTGGAGGACCGGAGTGATTGTGACGCCAGGTGGTGGCGGAGGTGGAACTTCTTCCTTGGACGAACACCCACCAAAACTAGCGAGCACGAGCAGAGAAGCGCACAAGTGTGGAGCGATGGCAGTGCGTTTGTTGATGAATGGCTCGCGAAGGGACACGGGAGTTACGAGCATCGCTTTGCGGCGCCAGCGAAGAGGGATACCGCATTTAAGTTCCTTTGCCATTCGATTCGTCTCCAAAACGCAACCGTCGTTGTCTACCAAACACGCCAAGCCGGGAATCCGCCGAATTCGGAAGACCCTCGCTAAACGCTTCCGGGGTGAATCTGCATTCGGCTCGTTCAAGAAGATCGGCACTCACTTTAATGGTTCACTCACTCTGCAGAATCGAATCCGAGTTGGATGCTAGATGCTTAACCAGGCCAGCGCCACTAGGCAAACCCCTAGGCTAATCATGGGCGACCTCGTATTATACAAGCTGTCGATGTCGCTTGGTTTCTGAATATCGCGAAAGCATCCGACCGAGTTATAGAAATGCTAGGAGCGGTTGGCGCAGCTCGCCGTATGTAAGTACGGACAGGGCGGCCTCGCCATGCTGCATCTGGCGGAATCGCTCAGTGACTTCTGGCGGCCGGTTCTGCCGCAGATAAATGCAGATATTCGTGTCGAGCAAATAGCGAGCGCCCATTAGAGCCCTTTTCGGCGCTGTGGCTTCGGTTCACTGCGTTTCTTTGGGAACATGTCCGCTGGAAGTGCTGCCAGTACATCCAATACGCGAACCATTCCGCCGGTTTTCTCTCGCAGCACAATCTCGTCGCCTCGACGGAAAATCTCAACTTCGGGGCTTTTGACGCGAAAGGATTTCGGCAGTCTTACGGCTTGACTGTTCCCGGACTTGAATAGTCGAGCTATGGCCATGCTTTAACCTCCTAGTTATAGATACACGAGCGTATATACTATTTCGAGGCAAACGAGATACGAAAACAAGAAAGGCCGGGCGCCTGTGCCAGAGCTGCGCTCTCCCACACATCCCCGGCGCCTCGCTAAACTCTCTCTTCAATTGATTTTGCGTAGAGCCCGCGTCCGCCGCAACCCCAGGCGGCTCCCTTCAAGTCGCTGTATCGAAAGCGCGCCAGAGCACCGGCTCCCCACATCATTCTTCTGTCGATGCGCGCTTCCTATACAGCACTGGGACTTCTGGACCGGAATAACTGTCGCGGTAGGGACGACCAATGCTTCAAGACTTAAGGACTCTCAAAGCCGTGTGGAAGACGTTGGTTCGCCAGAGCACCCACGCCTGAGGCGACCCTGGGGATGCGGCGCGAGTCGCCCGCAGCGCTGTGAGTCTCGTCACAGCCAAGGGTTAGCTCAGGGACGTTAAATACTATTGTCGGGCAATTGAATCGCCGATGGCGGCAGCTGTAATAGACAGAATCCATGGAGGTCGGGAAGACTCCCGCTATCGTAGCACTCCGCGGACTTGGTTGTGTGACCTCGCTACGAGGCCAGGCAGTGGAGTCCCCGTTGAACTGAGTGCGGCCGCACGGGAAGCTGTGACTAGACGGATTGTTCCCAATGCGGTCCCAGCGAGGGATGATGATGGAAAACGTGGTCGGCCTAGTGATGACGGGCGGCGGTGCTCGCGGCGCTTATCAAGCCGGTGTTCTCGAACGCATTGGCGAACTGAAACGCGCCCGAACCGAGGGTAATCCTTTTCCGATCATAGGAGGCGCTTCCGCGGGAGCGATTAATGGTTCTGCTCTTGCCA
>Ga0209040_10004868_pt1 | contig 10088 bp, 8 predicted proteins | sample BogFormECP12_OM3_FD_188240 | JGI IMG/M metagenome (GOLD analysis project Ga0209040, IMG submission 188240) | Bog forest soil microbial communities from Calvert Island, British Columbia, Canada - ECP12_OM3 (SPAdes) (version 2) | ecosystem: Environmental > Aquatic > Freshwater > Wetlands > Bog ... | reverse complement strand
TCCGGGCGGCCGACACGGTCGGCGTCTTTCAGATCGAGAGTCGCGCCCAGATGCAGTCGCTGCGGCGGACGCGCCCGATGAACCTCGAGGATCTGACCATCCAGGTGGCGATCGTGCGGCCCGGTCCGATCCAGGGCGGGGCGATCAACCCCTACATCGCACGCCGCCAGCGCCTGCGCAGCGACCCCGCCTATGAGATCCCCTACGAGCACCCGGCCCTCGCGCCGGTGCTGGCCGAGACGCTCGGCACGATCATCTTCCAGGATCAGGTCATGCAGGTCGCCGAAGTCTTCGCCGGCTTCAGTCCCGGCGAGTCCGACGGGCTGCGCCGGGCGATGAGCCGCAAGCGCTCACAGGAGATGCTCGCCCGCCACCGGGAGCGCTTCGTCGAGGGCGCCCGCCGTCACGTCGGTGCCTCCGTGCAGACCGCGCAGCGCGTGTGGGGGATGGTCGAAGGCTTTGCCGGCTTCGGCTTCCCCAAGGCCCACAGCGCCGCCTTCGGCCTGCTCGCCTACCAGTCGACGTGGCTGCGGGTCCACTACGGCGCGGAGTTCCTGTGCGCGCTGCTGAACGAGCAGCCGATGGGCTTCTACGCCCCCGACAGCCTCGTTCACGAGGCCGAGAACCGCGGGATCGCCCTACTGGGCCTCGACATCAACGCCTCGCGGGCGCAGTGCACGGTGCAGGACGGGGCGGTGCGCCTCGGCCTCGGCTACATCAAGGGCGTGGCGGGCGCCGAGGTGAGCGCGCTGGTGGCCGAGCGCGAGCGAAACGGCCCCTTCACCGGCCTCGGCGAGCTCGCCGCACGCGCCGGCGTGCGGCGAGCCACACTCGAGCAGCTGGCGTGGTCGGGCGCCTGCGACAGCCTCGCCGGCGGCGGTGACACCCAAGCGGACGCACCCCAAGGGGCACAGGGGACAGGCAGGCGCTCGGTCCTGTGGCAGCTGGGGCTGGTCGCGCCGGCCGAGACCACGCCCGATGGCGAGGGCACCCAGCTCGCCCTGCCCCTGGAGCCGGCGGCCGCGCCGAACCTGCGCCCGCTCGGGCGCTGGCAGCGGCTGATCGCCGACTACGCCACCAGCGGGGTGACGATCGGAGACCACGTGCTCGGCGTCCTGCGCGAGCGCCTGAGCGTCCCCAAGCTCGCCACCAGCGCCCAGCTCCCCCGGCTGCCGAGCGGCTGCGAGGTCGCGGTGGCGGGACTGGTGATCGCCAGGCAGCGCCCGGGAACGGCCAAGGGAACCATGTTCCTGCTCTTCGAGGACGAGTTCGGCACGATCAACCTGATCGTCTCCGCGGCCGTCTACGAGCGCCACCGCCTGCTGGCGCGCGCAGAGCCGCTGCTGCTCGCCAGGGGCCGCCTGGAGCGCTCGCAGGAGCCGACCGACATGAGCGCCTTGAGCGCCCGCCACGCACGCCGCCGCGAGGGCGCGCCCGAGCACGCCGAGCACGAGCAGATCCGCCCGGTCATCAACGTGGTCGTGCGCGAGCTGGCGGCTCTCGAGCGCTTCCTGCCCGGGGGACTCGACGACGATGCGACGGCCGCGCAGGGGCTCCTGCACCGCCTCCCGGGCGCCGAGCGCGAGCCCGGGGCCGTCGAGCGGCTGGCGGCCGGCGAGGTCGGCTCGAGCATGCGCGCCGTCGCCCCGCCCGTGCAGAGCTTCGCCGCCGGGCGGCGGCGGTAGATGTTTCCAGGGCGCAACTCCCGTCGCCCCCGGATGTTATGTGGAGTGGAGCCCTCGGGCTCCACCGCACTCCCGTCGCGCGGCACAGCCCGCAGCCGCCGGGACGTGGCGAACTGCGAGGGCATGGAGGCTTTCGCTGGAGCTGCGAGGGCACGGAGGCCCTCGCTTCTACTTTGGGCTCGCCTGAGGGGCCGCGGGCGCGGCGGGAGGCTCGGGGGCCGCCGCCGGGCCGTCGGCCGCAGCCTCGGCGTCGCCCGTCTCGGGCACGGGCACCGCATCGCGCCAGGGCTGGCGGACCGCCATCCAGACAATGAAGCAGGCCGTCAGCGTCGCCACCAGGATCCAGCCCAGCTGGGTCGTGCCCACGCCGACGTACTTCAGGCCCGAGGCGAAGATCACGAAGGTGATCACCGGCCTGATGTAGCGGTCGGGCGCGCTCGAGGAGAGCATCGAGCCGACAAGCACCGCCGGGACCGAGCCGAGGATCAGCGACAGGGTCACGCCGAATTGGACATGGCCGAAGATGAGCGCGCCGCACGCGGCTGCGAGCGTCAGCGGAACCGCCTGGGAGAGGTCCGTGCCCACGAGCTGCTTTGCGCTGATCGTGGGGTAGAGGAACAGCAGCAGGATGATCATCAGCGAGCCCGAGCCCACCGACGTCATCCCCACGATCAGGCCGCCGATCATGCCCACCGCGAGCGTGGGCAGCGGTTTGGCGACGATGTCGTGGACGTGCGCCACGCGCTCGTGGCCCTCGCGGCTGTCGAGGTAGTAGCGCAGGACCATCGCCGCCGCGCCCAGCAGCAGCGCCGCGCCGAGCACTTTCTCGATGTTCGCCTGCGCCGACTTCGCGTTGCCCATCACGGACAGCAGGTAGGCCCCCACGAACGCCATCGGCACCGAGCCCAGCACCATCCACCCGACCAGCGGGCGGTGCACGGTCCCGCGGCGGAAGTGCACGGCGGCGCCCACCGGGCGCATCACCACCGCGGCCACCAGGTCGCTCGAGATCGCCGCCGACGGCGTGACCCCGAAGAGCAGGATCAGCATCGGTGTCATCAGCGCGCCGCCGCCGGCCCCGGTCATGCCGACCAGCACCCCCACCACGGCGCTGCCCAGGACGATGTATGGGTTGATGTGCACTCGTCTGCCCTCTCTCGCGGCCGTCTCCCGCTCGCGCGGCCCTCGCTGCGCGGTGTGCATCATACAGCTTCCACACAATTCGAGTTGACTAGACCGGAATGATCGCTTCGGTCGGGAGCGACAGCAACCGTCGAGCGTCCCACCCAAGCCTCGGATCTCCCAACCGGGACCTCGCCAAAGGGCTATGCTCGCGTGGAGATGACCCGGCTCATCCGCGTCCTGTTGGTCGCCGGCTCCGTGATCGTGGTCGCCGCGCCGGCGGCGCAGGCCCGCACCGCACCCCCGCGCACGGTCACGCTGCGCGCACCGGTGCCCGCCGCGGGCGACTTCACGATCGTCACGTTCGAGATGAGCATCGGCGGCGAAGGCCGCCATCACCGCAAGCAGCCGGTCCACCTGGAACTGCGCAATCACCCCGAGCCGGGGGTCTTCGCGCTCGCCCGGCTGCGTCCCATCCCGCACCACGAGGGCCGCTTCCTCGGCGTCCTCGAGGTCTTTCACCGAATCACGGGGCACACCGCGGCGAGCCCGCTCGGCTCATCGCCGGCCCACGCGGCGGGCGGCACCGGCGACGACGAGTTCCTGGTGCGCGCGTCAAACGAGCGCGTCATCAAGGAGGCGATCAAGGACAACATCGAAGAACTCGCCGAAAGACACGACCTCGGCCCGGACGAATTCTGCGATCCGGAATACGACGAAGAGTACGAGCTCGGCAACTGGATCATCTCCGGCGCGTACATCCTCGCGGGGCCGGTGACCGACCTGCCAACGAACACAACGCCCAGCGAGCTCGCGGCCGACGCGGTCAGCGAGCTCTGCCACGAAATCTACGGTCACGTGCCCGCCTTCAGCGGGATCGCCGCGCTCCAGCACTACCTGGGCAGCACCCGGATGCTCTCCACCGCGCCGCCCAGCTCGTCCACCTCGCCCACGCTGCCCAGCTACCCGATCGGCTTCAGCGGCCAATGGACGTTCGTCGAAGCGAACGAGGTGAAGCTCGCGGCGAGCTTCACCTGGTCGGGGGTCAACCCGGCCTTCGACACCTCCTACCCGGTCGACGCGATCAAGCTGACCGTGCCGCCGCTGGGCACGGTGCCGCGCTACATCGACAACTACATATGCCCGACCCAGCTGCCCACGGCGACGATCCTGAGCACCACCAACTCCAACGACACGCTGATGTGCGCCGGCGGCACGCTCCCGATCAACCAGCCCTTCACGCTCAACGTGCAGACATACCCCGCGCCCACCAGCGGGATGGGCGCCTCGATCATCGCGCAGCAGGGCGGGAACTACCTCAACCCGTTCTCGATCAGCGGGCCCTAGGCGCTCGGGCGCGCCGAGCGCGATGCCGGGCACTCCCCGGGCGCGGCGCGCCGGGCGCCCTCGACTACGCTGGACCCCATCGCCCGCCTCGCCGACACCGACCTCGACGTCTTCCCGCTGTGCCTCGGCGGCAACGTGTTCGGCTGGTCGCTGGACGAGGAGCGATCGTTCGCCGTGCTCGACGCGTACGCGCAGGCCGGCGGGAACTTCATCGACACGGCCGATACGTACGGCCGCAGCGGGCCGGGCGGCGCGGGCTCCTCGGAGCAGATCATCGGTCGCTGGATGGCCGCGCGCGGCAACCGCGAGCAGCTTGTGATCGCGACCAAGGTGGGCATGTCACCCGACCTGCCCGGGCTCTCGGGGGCGACGATTCGCGCGGGCATAGAAGGCTCGCTGGAGCGCCTGGGCATCGACGCGGTCGATCTCTACTACGCCCACCGCGACGACCCCGACACGCCGCTGGAGGAGACGCTGGGCGCCTTCCAGGTGCTGATCGACGACGGCAGGATCCGCCACGCCGCCGCCTCGAACTACAGCGCTGGGCGCCTGGAGCAGGCGCTCAGCCTCGGCGGGCGCGACGGCATGGCGCGCTACGTGGCGCTGCAGCCGCACTACAACCTGATGGAGCGCGATCAATACGAGGGCGAGCTGGCCGCCGTGTGCGAGCGCCACGACCTCGCCTGCATCCCCTACTTCGGCCTCGCGCGCGGCTTTCTCACCGGCAAGTACCGCCGCGGCGGTGAGCGGATCGACAGCCCGCGCGCGGCCGGCGTGCGGGAGAGCTACTTCAACGAGCGGGGCTTCGCCGTGCTCGACGCCTTGGATGAGATCGCCGCGGCGCACCGCACGAGCGTCGCCGCGGTGGCGCTCGCGTGGCTGCTCGCCCAGCCCACAGTGCTCGCACCGATCGCGAGCGCCACCTCGCCCGCGCAGCTCGCCGAGCTGCTCGCCGCGGGCGAGCTGCAGCTCGCGCCCGCGGAGCTCGAGCGGCTCAGCCGCGCGAGCGCCCCAACCGTCGCGTAGGCTTCCCGGCGAGATGAACCTCCGCAAACTCGGCAGCAGCGACATCGAGGTCTCTGAGATCAGCCTCGGCTCGTGGCTGACGTACTCGGGCGGGGTCGCGGCCGAGCAGGCGAAAGCCTGCGTCAACGCGGCCTTCGACGCCGGGATCAACTTCATCGACACCGCCAACGTCTACGGGCGCGGGGCGGCCGAGACGCTGCTCGGCGAGGCGCTCGCCGATCGCGAGCGCTCCTCCTACGTGCTCGCAACGAAGGTCTACTTCCCGATGTCCGACACCGACCGGGGCCTCTCGGCGGCGCAGATCCACAAGCAGATCGACGCGTCGCTGGCGCGCCTGCGCACCGACTACGTCGACCTCTACCAGTGCCACCGCTACGACGAGCGGACGCCGCTGGAGGAGACGATGGGCGCGCTCACGGAGGTCGTGCGGGCGGGCAAGGCGCGCCACATCGGCTTCAGCGAGTGGCCCGTGCACAGGATCGAGGAGTCGCTCGCGCTGCCCGGCGTCGAGCGCTGGGTCTCGAGCCAGCCGCAGTACTCGATGCTGTGGCGTGCGCCCGAGGCCGAGGTGATCCCGCTGTGCGAACGCGAGGGCATCTCCCAGATCGTGTGGTCGCCGCTGGCCCAGGGCGTGCTCACCGGCAAGTACCGGCCGGGCGAGCCGCCGCCCGCAGACTCGAGGGCGGCGAGCGAGGCCATGGGCGGCTTCATCGACCGTCTCATCGAGTCCAATGTGCTCGCCGCCGTCCAGCGGCTCAAGCCGGTCGCCGAGCAGGCCGGCCTGACGATGGTTCAGCTGGCGCTTGCCTGGGTGCTGCGTCAGCCCAATGTCGCCTCGGCGATCGTCGGCGCGAGCCGCCCCGAGCAGGTGCACGCCAACGCCGCGGCGTCCGGCGTCGAGCTCAGCCCCGACACCCTCGCCGCGGTCGATGAGGCGCTCGGCGACGCCGTCGTGCGCTGACGACGACGCCCCCGCTGCGCTTCACCGCGTGAGCGCTCAGCCGGCCTTGACGGCTGAGAGCTCGAGCACGATCTTGACCTTGTCGCCGACGACCACGTTGCCTGAGCCGAGCGCCATGTTGAACTTCATGTCGTAGTCGGCACGGCTGATCTGCGCGTTCGCCGAGAGCCCCACGCGAGGGTTGCCTTCGTGGTCGGTCTCGGTGCCCTCGAGCGTGGCCGTGAGCTCGAGCGGACGGGTGACGCCGTGGATCGTGAAGTCACCCTCGATCGCGAACGACTCGTCGTCGATCGGCCGCACGGAGGTCGACTGGAACGTGATCTCCGGGAGCTTCTCGGCGTCGAAGAAATCAGGCGAGCGCAGATGCGCGTCGCGCTGGGGGTCGCGCGTGTCGACGCTGTCAACTTTCACGGTGCCGTAGGCGCGAACTCCGTCGGGCTGCACCTCGAGCGTGCCCTCGAACTCCTTGAACTGGCCCTTCACGGTGGCGATGCCGAGATGCTTGACCTGGAATTCGACGCTCGAGTGGACGGGGTCGACCTTCCAGGTTCCAACCGGTAGGGGGGCCTGCACGGCCTGGGTGATCGTCTGCTCTGCTGTGGACATTGGGGGACTCCTTCTGTATGTAGTCGCGGCCGGCCCGGGGGGATGCACGCGTGGCCGAACCTGGGGATGTGCTCGCACCCCACGCTACTACAAGTTGCTTGCGCATACAACTACATCGGGAAGACCGTTGCACTCTGGTGCCCGGCGGCGCCGGCGTGGGGTGCCCGGCGGCGCGGGCATGCCCGCCGGCTCGATCAGCGGGGCTGCACGACGAGCGTCTGAAAGGCGCGGCCGACCGGGCCGTGGACGTCGTGCAGCACGCTCTCGGACAGGCCGCTGCCTCCGCTCACGAGCAGCGTGCGGGCGTCGAGGCCGATCCATTCGCCGAGCGGCGGGCGCTGCAGGTGGATGACGAGGTCGGCGTTGATGAACAGGAACTGCGCGAACGGCAGCACGGAGCTGACGCCGTTGCCGAAGTCGGCGACGGCGGCGAGGCGGGCGAGCGGCGTGGCCTGCTCGTCGTCCAGCAGCGGATGGCGCAGGCGCATCCACACGCGCCCGGGCCCCAGGCCCGGATCATCGAGCCAGCGCATCTCCATCGCGCTCGCGCCGAAGCCGGGGCTGTCGCTGTCGTCGAGGGCGAAGCGGATCGTGGTGCCCTGCTGTGGGCCGGGCATGGCCCCTTCGCCTGTCGTGACGGCGGGCCCGGTGCCATCCTCGGGCGCCGCGGGCACGCCGGGCAGCCCCGGCGGGACGGCCTGCACGCGCAGCGCGCTCGCGCGGCAGATCAGCTGCTCGCCGTAGCGCAGCTCCCCCGCGAGCTCCTGCACACGCCGCCCGGCGCGGACGATCTTCGTGGAGAGCGACAGCGCGGCGAACGGAACGGGCCGCAGCAGCTCGAAGCCGAGCCGCGCGATGCGCAGCTCCGAGCCGGGCTCGACGCGCTCGAACGCCGTGGTCAACAGCGCCGCGGGTGCCCCGCCGTGGAGCGCCTGCGGGTCCCACGGGCCGCGCGCGTGCTCGGTCGGCATGAAGCGCGCGCCGTCGGCGGTGAAGATGCTCTCGCTCACGTCCCGCTCACGCAGGCAGGCCGTCCACGAACTCGGCGAGCCTGCCGGGGTCGCGCAACGGGCGGCCGTGGCCGAAGCAGGTCAGCGCGGGGCGCAGCGCCGCGAGCCGGCGCGCCGAGTCGCGGTTGCGCGCGGGGTCGGGGGTGAACACCTCGGGCGGCTCGTGCAGGCCGGGGATGCCTGTCATGACGTTCATGTTGTTGAGCACGTCGCCGAGGATCAGCACGCGGTCGGACTCGCGCCAGAAGGCGACCTGCCCGGGCGAGTGCCCGGGGCTCTCCAGCACGGTGAAGCCGGCGACCTCGTCGCCCTCCCGCAGCGCGCGCCCGACCGGGTGCGGGGGGCCGGTCCAGAAGCGCCGCTGCAGCCGGTTCAGCCAGCTCGGCGCCTGCGAGTTGAACACGCCGCCGGGCGTCTCCATCGCGGGCACGTCGCCCTGGCCGCACCACAGCGGGATCTGCAGCCGCGCGCAGATCGCATGGCTCGAGCCCTGGTGGTCGGGGTGGGCGTGGGTCAGCGCGTGCGCGTTCAGCGGGCGGCCCGCGATCTGGCGCATGATCCGCTTCTCGCCCTGCCTGGTCGCGGCGTCGATCAGCACGTCGCCCACGAGATACACGTTGATGGCGTTGCGCGGCCAGCCGCGCAACAGATGGACGCGCTCGGCGAGCTCCCTCATGGCGCGGTCCTCGCGTGGGCTCTCATGTGCGCGACTGTTCCCATGTGAAGCCGTGCACGGCGAGGTAGATGCCGAATGCGCCCCACAGCACGATCACGGCGAGCCCGTCGAGGTTGCTGGACAGGCTCGAGCCGGTGACCATCGCGCCCGACAGTCCCTCGATCAGCGGCTTGAGCGGGAGCGCGTCGGCGATCGTGTCGATGAAGCCCGGCGCGCTGCTCGAGTCGAACGCCAGGAACGAGACCGCCACGACCGGCAGGAACACGGCGTTGACGTACGCGGCGGTCGATTCGAAGTTCGGGATCACGTGGGCGAAGGCGACGCCGAGCGCGGCCAGGCTGACGACGCCGGCGAGCACGAAGACGATCAGCTCGAGCCAGTTCTGGGGCCAGCCGATACCGAAGAAGACGCGGCCGGCGACCACGATGATCGCGATCTGCAGCGCGGTGTTGGTGACCGCGTTCGCGGCCACACCGCCGAAGTAGGAGATCGTCGGCAGCGGCGTCCCGTGGATGCGCTTGAGCACGCCGCGCTCGCGCAGGAACACGATGTTGTAGGCCAGCGCGGTGAAGGTCGTCGACATCACGCTCATGCCGGCGATCGAGGGCACGAGCTTGTCGAGGTCCTGCTGGTTGCCGCTGAAGATCGCGCCTGCGCCCGCGAGGAACAGCAACGGCAGCGCGAAGTTGAAGAAGGCGGCGCTGGGATTGCGCCAGAACATGCGGCGCTCGAGGCGGTACTGGCGCCAGCTCAGCTGCAACGCGTCAGGCATCCGCGGTCAGCTCCAGGTAGACGTCCTCGAGGCTCGGCCGGCCGACGGCGAGATCTTGCAGCTGCTCGCCGCGGGCGAGGGCCTCGCCGGTGAGCTCGTGCAGCAGCGTCGTCGGGTCGTCGGTCTGGCGCTCGCGCAGGGTGCCCTCGGCGTCCCTGAAGGCGACGCGGTAGCGGGCCGCGCCGACGCCGAGCTGCTGGGGCGGACCGATCGCGAGCACCCGCCCGTCCTTGACGATCGCGACGCGGTCGGCCAGCGCCTGCGCCTCATCGAGGTAGTGCGTGGTCAAGAGGATCGTCTTGCCGAGCTCGCGCAGCGAGCGGATCGTCTCCCACGCCGCGCGGCGCGCCTCGGGGTCGAAGCCCGTGGTCGGCTCGTCCAGGAACATCAGCTCGGGATCGCCGACGAGCGCCAGCGCGAAGTCCAGGCGCCGCAGCTGCCCGCCCGACAGCCGGCGGCTGCGCTCATCGGCCTTCTCCTGCAGGCCGGCGAGCGCGAGCACCTCCTCGACATCGCGCGGATGCGGGTAGAAGCTCGCCCAGTGGCGCAGCGCCTCGCGCGGGGTTATGTGGCTGTAGACGCCGCCCGACTGCAGCACGATCCCGATGCGCCGGCGCAGCTCGATCGAGCGACGCGCCGGGTCCTGGCCGAGGACCGAGACCTCGCCGCTCGTGCGCGCGCGGTAGCCCTCGAGGATCTCCACGGTCGTGGTCTTGCCGGCGCCGTTGGGGCCGAGCAGGCCGAAGACCTCGCCGCGGCGGACCGTGATGTCGATGCCGCGAACCGCCTCGAATTCGCCGTAGCGCTTGCGCAGCGCTCCCACCTCGATCGCCGGGGCCGTATCGCTCACGGTGTGACCGTCCCGAGACGGCGGCTCGCTGCT
>Ga0209040_10004865_pt1 | contig 10092 bp, 6 predicted proteins | sample BogFormECP12_OM3_FD_188240 | JGI IMG/M metagenome (GOLD analysis project Ga0209040, IMG submission 188240) | Bog forest soil microbial communities from Calvert Island, British Columbia, Canada - ECP12_OM3 (SPAdes) (version 2) | ecosystem: Environmental > Aquatic > Freshwater > Wetlands > Bog ... | reverse complement strand
ATTCCCCACGATGGGAGTGCCAGACACCGGCGATACCGCCTGGATGCTGGCGAGCTCCGCGTTGGTGCTGTTGATGACGCCGGGCCTGGCGTTCTTCTACGGCGGGATGGTCCGCGTCAAGAGCGTGCTCAACATGATCATGATGAGCGTCATCGCCATGGGCGTCGTCACCGTGCTGTGGGTGCTCTACGGATACTCCCTTGCCTTCGGTGACGACGTTGGCAACATCGCCGGCAATCCGACCCAATACTGGGGCCTGAAGGGTCTTATCGGGGTCAACGGTGCAGCCGCCAGCGGCAGCACGCCGGTGACGAACATCCCGCTGGCGGGCACGCTGCCGCAGACCGTCTTCGTGGCATTCCAGCTGATGTTCGCCATCATCACGGTGGCATTGATCTCCGGAGCCGTCTCCGACCGGTTGAAGTTCGGCAGCTGGACGATATTCGCCGCACTGTGGGCGACCGTCGTCTACTTCCCGGTCGCGCACTGGGTGTTCTGCAGCGACGGCGTCACCGGAGCCCACGGCGGCTGGATCAACAACAAACTGCACGCGATCGACTTCGCCGGGGGCACGGCGGTCCATATCAACGCCGGTATGGCGGGGTTGGTGTTGGCGATCGTGCTGGGCAAGCGCAAAGGCTGGCCGGCTACCACGTCGCGACCGCACAATGTGCCATTCGTGATGCTGGGTGCGGGTCTGCTGTGGTTCGGTTGGTACGGGTTCAACGCCGGTTCGGCTACCAGTGCAAACGGAGTCGCCGGGTCGACGTTCATCACCACCACGGTGGCCACCGCCGCAGCAATGCTGGCCTGGCTGCTCACCGAGCGCATCCGAGACGGGCATGCGACAACGCTCGGGGCGGCGTCGGGCATCGTGGCCGGACTGGTCGCGATCACCCCCTCGTGTTCGTCGGTCAATGTGCTCGGCGCACTAATAGTCGGTGGAGTGGCCGGTGTCCTATGTGCTTTGGCGGTCGGTCTGAAGTTCAAGCTCGGCTTCGACGACTCGCTGGACGTGGTCGGGGTCCACCTGGTCGGAGGAATCACGGGCACACTGCTGGTGGGCCTACTCGCGGCGCCGCAAACTATCGCTATCGCCGGGGGTGGGGGTCACACGTCGGCAGGATTGTTCTACGGCGGCGGCTTCGCTCAGCTGATCCGGCAGACCATCGGCGCGTCGAGCGTGCTGGCGTACTCGGGCATCGGCACACTTGTCATAGCTCTGCTTCTGAAGTACACCATCGGGCTGCGTCTGAACACCGAAGACGAAGCCACGGGCATCGACGAGGCGGAGCACGCTGAGAGCGGCTATGAGTTCGCGGTTGTCGGCACCAGTTCGGTTCTTGTCCATTCGGCTGAAGAGGGAAAAGGAAATGAAGCTGATCACCGCGATCGTGAAGCCGTTCACGCTCGAGGACATCAAGGCCAGCCTTGAACAGGTGGGAACCCTGGGCATGACGGTCAGCGAAGTTCAGGGGTACGGCCGACAGAAGGGGCACACTGAGGTTTACCGGGGTGCTGAATACTCGGTCGACTTCGTGCCGAAGGTGCGGATCGAGGTCTTGGTCGAAGACTATGACGCAGACAAGGTCCTGGACAGCATCGTGCGGGCCGCACGTACCGGTAAGATCGGCGACGGCAAAGTGTGGGTCAGCGCCGTGGAAACGGTGGTGCGGGTGCGCACCGGCGAACGCGGGGCCGACGCGATTTAATACACGCCGTATGAAGACTCCTCCGGAGTAGCCGATCCGACCTGGACGGGAATGAAACAGCGCGGACCAGAGACACCCGATCCGTCTTCGTCGGAGGCCGCGTCAGTCGGTAGTGCCGACCCGGTAACCGATCTACCCGCAGCCCGGGAAAGCCTGCTCGCCCGCGGGGCGGGTGAACTCGATTCGGCTGCTTTGCGCCAAGCGTGGGGTGATCTGCACGAATCTTGTTTGATCGCAAAGGCCACACCGATTGGTATCACGGCCGGCAGCGGCTTTTCGATCGTGGCGACCGGCTCGCTGGGCCGGCGCGAGCTGGTGCCCTACTCTGACCTGGACCTCCTGCTGTTGCATGATGGCATGCCCACCGACACCGTGCGGCAGGTCGCGGATCAGCTGTGGTATCCGTTGTGGGACGCGAACATTCGTCTTGATCATAGCGTGCGCACGGTTGCCGAGACGCTCCGGGTTGCCGGTGCCGACGTATCGGCCGGCCTGGCCATGCTGGATGCGCGGCACATCGCCGGCGATGAGCAGCTGTCGGCCCGGCTGATCGAGGGCGTGCGGGGGCAGTGGCGGATCGGAATCCGTTCGCTGTTCGGCGAACTCGTCGAAGAGACGCATGCCCGGTGGCGGCGCATAGGTGAGATCGCACACCGCGCTGAACCCGACCTGAAGTTGGGCCGCGGTGGCCTGCGCGATCTTCAGTTGCTCGACGCGCTGGCCATCGCCCAGCTCGCCGACCGCCTCACCGTCGGCCGACCGGAGAATCCGCCGGGTTCGCTGACCGACGCCCACTTGACCCTGCTCAACGTCCGCACCGAACTTCACCGGGTGTCCGGCCGCGGGCATGACCTAGTGTTGGCCCAGTTCGCCGACGAGATCAGCGCGGCCCTGCACATCGGCGACAGATTCGACCTGTCCAGGACGCTGTCCGACGCGGGCCGCACCGTCAGCTATCGCGTCGACGCCGGGCTTCGCACTGCCGGTAACGCGCTTCCGCGGCGTGGGATTTCGGCAATCCGGCGGCGGCCGCGTCGACCGCTGGACGAGGGAGTGGTCGAGTATGACGGGGAGATCGTGCTGGCCCGCGACGCCCGACCGCAAAGCGACCCCATGCTGCTGCTGCGAGTGGCGGCGGCATCGGCGAGTAACGGTCTGCCGATTGCGGTGTCCACGCTGAGCCGGCTGGCTGACTCGGCGGCGGAACTCCCGACACCGTGGCCGCGCGAGGCGTTGGACAACTTGTTGGTCCTGCTGGCTGCCGGCCCGGACACGATTGCGGTCATCGAAACCCTCGACCGGACCGGGTTGTGGGTCCGTCTTTTTCCGGAATGGGCCGCGATCCGCGACCTTCCGCCCCGTGACGTCATCCATATCTGGACCGTCGATCGCCATTCGGCCGAGGTCGTCTCGCGAGCAAGGATTTTCACTACCCGGGTGGCTCGTCCCGACTTACTGCTGCTCGCTGCATTGGTGCACGACCTGGGGAAAGGACGGGGTGTCGACCACAGCGTGCTAGGCGCTGAGTTGATCACCCAGATCGGTACCAGGCTCGGTATCTGGCCGTCCGACATCGAATTGCTTGCCAAGCTGGTGCGCCACCACTTGTTGTTGTCGATAGTCGCGACCCGCCAGGACCTCAACGACCCACAGACCATCGCCACCGTCTGCGAGACGTTGGACGGAGATCCGGTATTGCTCGACGTGCTGCATGCGCTGACCGAGGCCGATTCGCTGGCCACCGGGCCAGGGGTGTGGAGTGACTGGAAGGCATCGTTGGTCGGGGACCTGGTGCGCCGCAGCCGGATGGCGATGATCGGTGAGCCGTTGCCGCACGCCGATCCGCTTGACCCCGAGTATCTTTCGCTGGCGGCCGACCACAAGGTGCATGTGGAGCTGCGACCCGGCAGCAGCCAGCGCCTCTACCACGTGGTGGTGATCGCCCCGGACCAGCGCGGGCTGCTGTCCAAAGCGGCCGGCGTGTTGGCGCTGAACTCGCTGCGCGTGCATTCGGCGTCGGTGAACATTCACGAGGGTTCGGCGATCAGCGAATTCGTGGTCTCGCCGCACTTCGGTTCACCGCCCGCCGCCGGATTGTTGCGTCAGCAACTCGTCGGCGCACTGGGCGGCGAGGTGGATGTATTGGGCACGCTGGAGCAGCGGAACAGCACTGAGAATCCCAAGCCCGTCGGTGAGGCACCGACAGCGGTTCCGGTTCACGGGTCGACCGCCCCGCCGCGGATCTTGTGGTTAGAAGGCGCACCCGACCGATCGCTCGTCGAAGTCCGCGCGTCCGACCGTACCGGTTTGCTTGCGTTGCTTACCGGGGCGCTGGAGCACGCCGGAGCGGACATCGACTGGGCCAAGGTGACCACGCTGGGGTCGATGGTGGACGACGTGTTCTGTGTCAGCTTGCCTGACCATGCAGACGCGCGAAATGTGGTGGAGCAACACTTGTTGGCCGTGCTGGGTGCGCCGGGGGACGTCGCGGCGGTCTAGCCAAGGTCACGATTTTGCAGCCACCCGTGAATTCGTTGGGCGACGTTGGTCCATCCGGGTTCGAGCATCATGTTGTGGCCCATGCGGGGAAAGAACTCGGCTTCGGTCCGGTAAGCCCGCGCCGTCGCGCGCACCTCAGCTTTGCTGACCATGCCGTCTTCCTCGGCGCCGAGGACAAGTATGGGCGTGGTTACCCGTTTGGATCTGACGCGGCGGATCAGCGGGTCGATCAGGGAGGCACGCACAGCCTCGGATTGCACGCTGGCCGCGCACGATTCCACGATGTCGTCTGGCGTGTGTGTGCTGAAGAGGTGCTCGCGAACAAGAGCTGGGGTACCGATGAACCCGGTCAAATTGCCGACGGGCAGCGATCGTAACGAGGCCCATGGGTGGCGGCTCCAGATGCGCGTTGCCAGTCCCAGCACGCCTTGGGGCGGTACCGATGCCACCAGGACAGCGGCCGGGGCGTCGCGGTCTTCCAGGTAGCGCTGCACGACGAAGCCACCCAGGGAATGTGCAACGAGCACCGGCCGGCCGTCCAAATCGTCGGCGATGGCGCGGACATCGCCGACATAGTCAGCGATGGAACATGTGTGAAATCGCTTGGTGGTGGGGCTCGCGCCGTGTCCGCGCAAGCTCACGGCGACCGCGCGATAGCCGGCATCGGCAAAGAAGTCGAGGAAGTTGTCCCAACACGCCGCGGAATGCCAACCGCCGTGCACGAAAAGCAGCGGTACCGGATGGGCTCCGCTACCGGACCCCTTGTCGATCAGCTCGAGCATGAGCTGACCTTTGTTTGACGCTATTCATCCGTCAAGCCGCGGTCATCGTCGCGCGGCTAACGCTGATTGCCGGGCTCGCCCCCTCGCCCCTGCGCGGCTGGGGGTGCCCCGACCTCATCGCGCTGTGCGTCCCCCTCGCCGCTAACGCGGCTGGGGGCGCCCCCACTGCATCGTCGCGCGGCTAACGCTGATTGCCGGGTTCCTCAGCCCGCCGCTTGCGCGGCGCGCATCGTCGCCCGGCTGGTTTGATTGCCGGGCTCGCCCCCTCGCCGCTGCGCGGCTGGGGGTGCCCCCACCTCATCGCGCTGCGCGTCCCCCTCGCCGCTAACGCGGCTGGGGGCGCCCCCACTGCATCGTCGCCCGGCTAGGCTGGGCGGCGTGTTTGAATCGCTGTCCGACCGGCTGACCGGCGCCCTGCAGGGGCTGCGCGGCAAGGGCCGGCTGACCGACGCCGACATCGATACCACCACCCGCGAAATTCGGCTGGCGCTGCTAGAAGCCGACGTCTCGCTGCCGGTGGTGCGCGAGTTCGTCGCCCGGATCAAAGACCGGGCCAAAGGCGCCGAGGTGTCCGGTGCTCTCAATCCGGCGCAGCAGGTCGTCAAGATCGTCAACGAGGAGCTCGTCGGAATCCTGGGCGGGCAGACTCGTCTACTGGCGTTCGCGAAGACGCCGCCGACCGTGGTGATGCTGGCCGGCCTGCAAGGCTCCGGTAAGACCACGCTGGCCGGCAAGCTGGCGTTGTGGCTGCGCGGCCAAGGCCATACTCCGCTGCTGGTGGCCTGCGACCTGCAGCGGCCGGGCGCGGTGAACCAGTTGCGCATCGTGGGGGAGCGGGCCGGTGTCACGGTGTTCGCGCCACACCCGGGCATATCGGCCGACGCCGACGCCGCGCAGCAAGCCGGTCCCGGTGATCCGGTCGCCGTCGCCTCGGCCGGACTCGCGGAGGCTCAGGCCAAACATTTCGACGTGGTGATCGTCGACACCGCCGGTCGGCTGGGCATCGACGAGGAGCTAATGTCCCAGGCCGCGGCCATCCGGGATGCCGTCGACCCCGACGAGGTGTTGTTCGTCCTGGACGCGATGATCGGCCAGGACGCGGTCACCACCGCTGAGGCGTTCCGCGAGGGTGTGGGCTTCACCGGGGTGGTGCTGACCAAGCTGGACGGTGACGCCCGCGGCGGCGCCGCGTTGTCGGTCCGCGAAGTCACCGGTGTGCCAATTCTTTTCGCGTCGGCCGGCGAGAAGCTCGAGGACTTCGACGTCTTCCATCCGGATCGGATGGCCAGCCGCATCCTGGGCATGGGCGATGTGTTGAGCCTCATCGAGCAGGCCGAGCAGGTCTTCGATGCGCAGCAGGCCGAAGCCGCCGCCGCCAAGATCGGGTCCGGCGAGCTGACGCTGGAGGATTTCCTCGAGCAGATGCTGGCTATCCGCAAAATGGGACCGATCGGCAACCTGCTGGGGATGCTGCCCGGCGCGGGCCAAATGAAGGAGGCGTTGGCCGCCGTCGACGACAAACAACTCGATCGGCTGCAGGCCATCATTCGCGGAATGACGCCGCAAGAGCGCGCCGATCCGAAGATCATCAACGCCTCGCGACGCCTGCGCATCGCCAACGGATCCGGTGTGACGGTATCTGAGGTCAATAGCCTGGTCGACCGATTCTTCGAGGCCCGCAAGATGATGTCGTCGATGGTCGGCAGCATGGGCATACCCGGATTAGGACGAAAGTCAGCGACCCGAAAATCCGCGAAAGCCAAGGGCGGCAAAGGCAAGAAGGGTAAGAACCGCGGCCCGACGCCGCCCAGGGTCCGCGGACCGTTGGGCGCGGGGATGCCGGGCATGCCGGCGGGATTCCCCGATCTGGCGAACATGCCCGAGGGTCTGGACGAGCTGCCGCCCGGCCTGGCCGACTTCGATCTGTCCAAGCTGAACTTCCCGGGCAAGAAGTAGCCGCACCCGTGCGTCTGCACCTTCGAGGGGTGGGGCTGCCCGATGAAGAACCCGTCGAGCTGTGGATCGTCGACGGCCGGATCAGCCGCGAACCGGTCACCGGCGCTGACACGGTTTTCGACGGTGGCTGGGTCCTGCCCGGGCTGGTCGACGCGCACTGCCACGTCGGGCTGGGGTCGCATGGCGGCGGGAACGAGATCGACGAAGCGATCGTCCAGGCCGAGACCGAACGCGAGGCCGGCGCGTTGCTGCTGCGCGACTGCGGCTCGCCAACCGACACCCGCAGCCTCGACGACCGCGCCGACCTGCCGCGCATCATCCGAGCCGGGCGGCATCTGGCCCGACCCAAGCGGTATTCGCGGGGCCTGGCAATCGACATCGAAGACGAGTCGCAGCTGCCGGACCTGGTGGCCGAGCAGGCGCGCCGCGGTGACGGCTGGGTGAAGCTGGTCGGCGACTGGATCGATCGCGAGTTAGGCGATTTGGCCCCGCTGTGGTCCGACGCAGTGCTCAAGACGGCGATCGAGGTTGCGCATGACCACGGGGCACGCGTCACGGCTCATGTCTTCGGCGAAGACGCGCTGCCCGGACTGATCAACGCGGGGATCGACTGCATCGAACACGGCACCGGGCTGACCGACGACGCCATCGAGCTGATGGTCGAGCACGGAACCGCCCTGGTGCCCACGCTGATCAATATCGAAAACTTCCCCGGCATCGCCGATTCTGCGACCCGCTACCCGAATTACGCCGCGCATATTCGCGACTTGTACGCCAAGTGCTATCCGCGGGTGGCCGCAGCCCGGGACGCCGGCGTACCGGTATATGCCGGTACCGACGCCGGCAGCATGGTTGCCCACGGGCGGATCGCCGACGAGGTCGAGGCGCTCAGGGGCATCGGGATGAGCGCGACCGAGGCGCTGGGCGCGGCATGCTGGGATGCCCGTCGCTGGCTGGGCCGGCCAGGCCTGGACGACGGCGCGTCGGCAGACCTGTTGTGCTACAACGACGATCCACGTCACGGTCCGGCCGTGCTGAACCGGCCTGACATGGTCATCCTGCGCGGACAGACGTTCTGATCAACGGGCCGGCGGATAGGATCTGTGGATGCCGCTGCGCCCTGGTGCGAGCTTTGCCGGATACACCATCGTTCGGATGCTGGGCACCAGCGGGATGGGCGAGGTCTATCTGGCGCAGCACCCCAAGCTGCCACGCCGCGATGCGTTGAAAATCCTGCCCGCGGCGACGATGGACGACGCCGAGTTCCGCGCGAGATTCAGGCAGGAAGCCGAGATCGCGACAACGCTGTACCACCCGCACATCGTGCAGGTGCACGACCGCGGCGAATTTGAAGGACAGCCGTGGACCGCAATGGACTACGTCGATGCCACCAACGTCGCCGAGCTCATGCGCGAGCGGTTTCCGGCCAGCATGCCGCCGGGCGAGGTACTGGCGATCATCACCGCCGTGGCCGGGGCGCTGGATTATGCACACCAGCGTGGAATACTGCATCGCGATGTCCAACCTGCCCGGATCTTGCTGACAAATCCGGGCGACGGCGAACAACGGATCCTGTTGACCGACTTCGGCATACCGGGCCAACTCGATGACGCCAGCACATCGACGGCAACCAATTTGCCGCTTGGACCGCGCCCGTATGCCGCACCGGAACAGCTGACGGGCTCAGACATCGACGGGCGCGCCGATCAATACGGGCTGGCCGCCACCGCATTTTATCTGCTCACGGGTGCGCCACCGTACGAGGATGCCAACCCGGTCGCCGCCACCGCCCGTGCAAAACTCAGCGATCGGCGCGTTGATCTGGCGCGATTCGACGGCGTCTTTTCTACCGCCTTCGCCGAGAACCCCGCAGACCGGTTCGGCAGCTGCCGCGAGTTCGCCGAAGCGCTGACCGAACGAGCCGCTGCGTCGCTCGGTGATCGCAGCCCCGAGGCTGTGCTGACCCTCGACTACCCCGGCGACGCAACGCCCACGGCGAAAGACGCTTTAGGCGAAGCCGATCGCAGGCGAGCGAAGTCGAGACCGCGCAGTCGGATACTGCACTCGGCTACCGCGACTTTGGCGCGGCGATCCGCGCGTCGGCGCGACAGATTGTCTTCATGGACAACGCGGCCGGCGACCGCCGCTGCGGGATCATCAGCGCCGGTACGGACAAGACGCAGCACGTGGATCTTGCTCGGCTCAGCGTTCGCGGCTGGGCTGATACTGTCCATCGGTCTACTCGGCGTCGGCATTACGATCGGCCGGAAGAACGGCACGACCTCCAACCAGGCGAGCAGCCCCGGAATCGTTACCACCACCGTGGCCGCCGCCCCAACGACGAGCGCCTCACGTCAACCTCTTGTCGTCCTCGACGGCGGCTACCGCCTGGAGCTGGATCGTTCACAACAGACATACAACGACACGCCCGACCCACAACCACCCAATGTGACCACGTGGTGGGCATTTCGATCATCGTGCACGCCTACTGGATGCCTTGCCAGTGGCGTCCTGCTCGACGACGACAACCACCAGACGGCGAGCAATAAAGCTGGTGGCCGTTCCGTCGTCTTGGACCTCCGCGACGATGCCTGGCAATCACGACCGGAAACGCTGCAGTTCCCGTGCGCCGGACTGAACGGAACAGCGGCCAAGGAGACCACGACGGGGGTGATGTCATTGCAGCCGCAGGGTCACAGCTCGCTGCGGGGCATGATGACGGTGACCGTCCAGACCAATGAGTGCGGCCAAATCGGCGGGCGCATCGTAATTCCGGCAGTCGCCGTCCGAGTCAGCGATGTGCCGCCCGGCATCGACGTGCCCAGCCCGCCGCCCACCAGCACCTCCGCTCCGGTTGCCACGACGACGCCGACTCGCTGATCGGGTCGCCCGGCGTGGCTTTTCGGTCGGCCACGGGATTGCGCTTGGGCCTGGACGCCGCGCCTCGACGCGGCTTCAATCAAATTGCGACACCCCAAGCCAGAAGTGGACCGGCCATGACGGACAAAGACCAGACATATGCTGTCGACGAGTTGGCCGACTTCGTGGTCAGCGCCGAGCAGGGCGATGTGAGCGGGCACGTGCTGGCGACGCTGAAGCGTAACGTTCTGGACAGCATTGCCTGCGCGCTCGGCGCCCTCGAC
>Ga0209040_10004864_pt1 | contig 10094 bp, 8 predicted proteins | sample BogFormECP12_OM3_FD_188240 | JGI IMG/M metagenome (GOLD analysis project Ga0209040, IMG submission 188240) | Bog forest soil microbial communities from Calvert Island, British Columbia, Canada - ECP12_OM3 (SPAdes) (version 2) | ecosystem: Environmental > Aquatic > Freshwater > Wetlands > Bog ... | reverse complement strand
TCGGGCGCTCCGCCGTGACGAGACCCTCAATCACATCCACTGGGCGACGACGCGCCGGCCCGAGCCGCCCTCGATCATGGCCCTGGCGATCGACCACCGGGCCCAACTGGAGAAGATCGCCGACGACGCCGGCGCGCCGCGCGAACGGATCAGCGCCTTCAAATTGCTTGCTGTCGAGGCCGCCGCCAAGGTCGCGGCGGGCCGGCCCGGCTACGGCATGCTGCTCGACGGCAAGTACGGCCGCGAGGCGCTGTTCCGCGCCCTCGATCATGATTTCTGGATCGGCCGGCCGGTCGAGGAGCCAGGCTCGCGCCCGCTCGAGTTCGAGTTTGGCGGCTCGCTCGGGGTCAAGCTCGCGGAATGGCCGGTCGCCCATACGATCAAGTGCCTGTGCTTCTATCATCCTGACGATCCGCCGGAGATGAAGGCGCGCCAGGAGCGCGAGCTCCTGCGCCTCGCTGACGCCGCGCGGACGCTAGAGCGCGAGCTCCTGATCGAGATCATCGCGAGCAAGAACGGGGCGGTCGACGACCGTACGATCGCCCTCGTCATCGAGCGGCTCTATGCGATCGGCATCATGCCGGACTGGTGGAAGCTCGAAGGCCAGGCGAACGAGGCCGCGTGGGACAATATCGCCCGCGCGATCGAAGCCGGGGATCCCTTGTGCCGCGGGATCATGCTGCTCGGCCTGGAAGCGCCGGAGGACGATCTGGCGCAAGCGTTCGCGTTGGCGCGACATTGCAGCCTGGTCAAGGGCTTTGCGGTCGGACGGACGATCTTCGTCGAGCCGGCGGTCGAGTGGTTCGCCGGCCGCATCGGCGACCGCGAGGCCATCCACCGAATGGCGGGCGCGTTTTCGCGATTGCGCGACCTGTGGCGCGAGACTGCGCGCGCGGGCGCATGACGTCCGACCGCGGCGAGCGCGGTCGGACAGCTTGATTGAGGGTCGCGCGGCGGGTTGGTCGCGTCGGCGACCGGGCGATGAACAATGAACGAAGCGGGAAAGTCTGCGCCATGACAACGATCCGGTTGACCGCCGCTCAAGCGATGGTTCGCTTCCTAAGCGCTCAGCGAGTCGAGATCGACGGCCGAAAGCAGCGCCTGTTCGAGGGCGTGTTCGCGATTTTCGGCCACGGCAACGTGGCGGGCATCGGCGAAGCGCTCTACGCCGCGCGCGACGCGCTCCCCACCTACCGCGCCCACAACGAACAGGCGATGGCCCACGCCGCGATCGCCTTCGCCAAAGCCTCGCGCCGCAAGCGCATGATGGCCTGTACGTCCTCGATCGGCCCCGGCGCGACCAATATGGTCACAGCGGCGGCGATGGCGCATGTCAACCGCCTGCCGGTTCTGCTGATACCTGGCGACGTCTTCGCAAACCGCAGGCCCGATCCGGTTCTGCAGCAGGTCGAGGACTTCGGCGACGGAACGGTGAGCGCCAACGACTGCTTCCGTCCCGTGTCGCGGTATTTCGACCGCATCACGCGCCCCGAGCAGATCGTTCCGGCGCTGAACCGCGCGATCGCGCTTCTGACTGATCCGGCGGAGTGCGGGCCGGCGACCCTCGCGTTCTGCCAGGACGTGCAGACGGAGGCCTACGACTATCCGGCAAGCTTCTTCGAAGAGCGCGTGCACCGCCAGCGGCGCGTTGAGCCTGACCCGCGCGAGGTCGAGGAAGCCGCCGCGCTCTTGAAAACGGCGAAGAAGCCGTTGGCGGTCTGTGGCGGCGGCGTCCTCTATTCCGATGCGGAACGCGAACTGGTCGACTTTTGCGCCCGACGCGGCGTTCCGGTTGCCGAGACGCAGGCCGGCAAGTCGGCGACTCCGGTCGACCATCCCTTGGCCATGGGCGCGGTCGGCGTCACCGGGACCGGCGCGGCCAACACGCTCGCTGCGCAAGCGGACGTGATCGTCGGCGTCGGCACGCGTTTTGCCGACTTCACCACCGGGTCCTGGGCGCTGTTCAAGAATCCCGACCGGCGGTTCATCGGCCTCAACGTGCAGCCGTTCGATGCGGTCAAGCATCGCGCGCTTCCTATCGTCGGCGACGCCCGCACAGCGCTCGCCGCGCTCGATTCGGCGCTCGGCGCCTGGAAGGCGCCGCGCTCCTGGGGCGACGAGGCCGTAAAGGCCAAGATCGAATGGGAGGCGACGGCCGCCCGCTATACCGCGCCGACCAACGCGCCGGCGCCGACCGACGCCGAAGTGCTCGGCGCCCTCATGCGAGTGGGCGAGAAGAGCGACATCGTCGTCTGCGCGGCTGGCGGTCTGCCGGGCGAGCTGCACAAGCTGTGGCGGCCCGGTGCGGCGCTCGGATACCACGTCGAGTACGGCTATTCCACCATGGGATACGAGATCGCCGGCGGAATCGGCGTCAAAATGGCGCTGCCCGACCGCGAGGTTGTCGTGACGGTCGGCGACGGCTCATACCTCATGATGAACTCGGAGATCGCCACCTCGGTCATGCTGGGCATGAAGCTCATCATTGTCGTCCTCGACAATCGCGGCTTCGGCTGCATCACCAGGCTGCAGAAGGCGACCGGCGGCGCGCCGTTCAACAATCTCTTGCGCGACGCGCGCCACGAGGTCTTGCCTGACGTCGATTTCGTCGTGCACGCGCGCGCGATGGGGGCGGAGGCGGTCAAGGCCGCCTCGATCGCCGAGCTCGAAACGGCGTTCAAGGCGGCGCGCGCGGCGAAATCAACGCAGGTCATCGTCATCGACACCGATCCCATGGGGTCGACCGACGCCGGCGGCTTCTGGTGGGACGTCGCGGTGCCGGCGGTTTCCGAGCGGGCGGAGGTCGGCGCCGCGCGCCGCGGCTATGAAGACGCGCTGAAGCTGCAGCGCGTTGGAGACTGACATGACCGTTCTTTTCGGCGCCAATCCGATCGGCTGGACCAACGACGACCTTCAGGAGATCGGCGGCTCGACGCCGCTCGAGACGTGTCTTGAGGAAGCCAATGAGGCCGGCGTCGAGGGCATGGAGTTCGGCCACAAATTCCCGCGCGAAGGGGCGGCCCTCAAGACGAAGCTCGCCTCGTTCGGAATGGTCTTCGTCGGCGGCTGGTATTCGACCGAATTGCTCAAGCGCTCCGCGCGCGACGAGTTCGACGCGGCTAAAGGGCATATCGCGATGACCAAAGGCGCTCGCGCGAACATCGTCATCGCGGCTGAGACTTCGAACGCCATCCACGGCGACCGTTCCAAGCCGCTGTCGCAGCGTCCGCGCCTAGCAAAGGGCGACTGGAAAGGGTACGGCGCCAAGATGACCGAATTCGCAGAGCGGCTTGCCGACCAGGGGCTGAAGCTCTGCTATCATCATCACATGGGCACCATCATCCAATCGGAGCGCGACATCGACGCCTTGATGGCGCACACCAAGCCGCCAGTGCATCTCTTGCTGGACACGGGCCATGCGCGCTGGGGCGGCGCCGATCCGGCAGGGCTCGCGCGCGCCTATCGTTCGCGCATCGGCCACGTGCACTGCAAGGATGTGCGCGAGGCCAAGATGCGCGAATCGAACGCCGGCGACTGGAGTTTCCTCGATTCGATCCTTGGCATGGGCGCGGAGCTCGGCGTCTACACCGTGCCGGGCGACGGCCTGATCGACTATGCGGCGGTGTTCAAGGAGCTTCCGGGCTATTCCGGCTGGGTCGTGCTCGAAGCCGAGCAGGACCCTGAGAAGGCGCCCGCGCTGCCCTACGCGAAGAAGGGCGTCGCGCACATCCGCGCGGCGCTGAAGGAGGCGAGGCTGGGATAGACCCTCCTCTCCCTTTTGGGAGAGGGGTCGGGGGTGAGGGGTCCGCGCCGTAAGGCGCGTTGGATGGCGGCGTAATCGGGCCGGACCCCTCATCCGTCGCCTTCGGCGACACCTTCTCTCGCAAGGGGAGAAGGGGTTGGCTCAGATTTGGGAGGCCTTTGGCCATGCCGCAATCGAAACTGCTCGTTCATCCTAGCCGCACCGACGATGGCGTTGGCCATCGCATCACCCCGGCAAGCGCCGGATGGCGCTATGTCGGATTCGAGACGCGAACGCTGATGAAAGGGGCTCAGTCCCGGCTCGACACGGGCGGCGACGAAATCTGCGTCGTCATCCTCTCGGGACGAGCGCGCGTGACGGCGAACGGCTTCGATTCCGGAACGATCGGCGAGCGCGCGAGCGTGTTCGAAGGGCTGCCGTGGTCTGTCTATCTGCCCCCGCACGCCGCGGCGACGATCGAGGCGGCGTCGGATTGCGAGCTGGCGCTGTGCTCGGCGCCAGCGACCGGGCGGCTGAAGGCGCGCGTCATCGCGCCGAGCGATGTTGGCACGCTGACGCGCGGCGCTGGCTCGAATGCGCGCTTTATCCGTAACGTCCTGCCCGAGGACGTGGAGGCGGAGAGCCTGCTCATCGTCGAAGTCATCACGCCGGGCGGCAACTGGTCGAGCTATCCGCCGCACAAGCACGACCGCGACGCGCTGCCTGACGAATCCTATCTCGAGGAAACCTATTATCACCGCCTCAAGCCGAGCCAAGGCTTCGCTTTCCAGCGCGTCTACACCGACGATCGCTCGCTCGACGAGACGCTGACAGTTGCGGACGGCGATGTCGTGCTGGTGCCGCGCGGCTACCATCCCGTCGGCGCGCCGCACGGCTACGACCTCTATTATCTCAATGTGATGGCAGGACCGAAGCGAGTCTGGCGCTTTCACAACGATCCCGCGCACGAGTGGCTGATGAAGCAGAACGCTTGAGGCCGCGAGTGACTGCTGACGGCGGGGCGCTTGCCTTCCCCAGCTTTGCTGGGGAAGGTGGCCGAAGGTCGGATGGGGTGTGGCCCGCTAATCGACGCAAACCGGATTGCACGACCGTCACCGCGAACTTGCATGGCGCCATTCCGGCTTTCCGCGTGAACCCTCCGACAGCGTCAAGGGCGGCTCTCGATTACTTGACAACGTCGGAGCGTAACGCGCCAATCGCGGATGTAATCGAAATCAGAGCGAACAAGGGGAGACGCGATGGCCGATGCGCACGGCTCCGACGCCATGAAGCGAGAGCGCGTTCTCGTCGTCGGGCTCGGCACGATGGGCACGAGCCACGCTCGCGCCTATCGAGCGATCGAGGGTTTCGAGCTCGTGGGCTTATGCACGCGCAACGCAGCGGCGCGGCGTGATCTCGACAATGATTTCGGCGGCCTGCCGCGATTCGAAGGCTTGACCGAAGCGCTCGCTGCGCTGAAGCCCGACGCGGTGGCGATCTGCGTGTACACCGAAGATCACGCCCCGATGGCGCTCGAAGCGCTTTCAGCGGGCGCGCATGTGTTTTGCGAAAAGCCGCTTGCCGACACGCTCGAAGCCGCCGAGCGGGTCGTCGCGGCGGCGCGCGGGGCGCATAAGGCCCTGCTGGTGGGGTATATCCTGCGCGTCCACCCCTCGTGGACGCGCTTTGTCGAGATCGGCCGTACGCTCGGCAAGCCGCTCGTCATGCGCATGAACCTCAATCAGCAATCGTCCGGCTCGTTCTGGAATGTGCACAAGAACCTGATGCGCTCGACGTCGCCGATCGTCGATTGCGGCGTGCACTATGTCGACGTGATGTGCCAGGCGACACGGGCGCGGCCGGTGGCGGTGCACGCAGTAGGCGCGCGGCTCACCGACGAAATCGCCCCGGCGATGGTCAATTACGGCCACTTGCATATCGCCTTCGACGACGGCTCGGTCGGTTGGTACGAGTCCGGCTGGGGTCCGATGATGAGCGAGACCGCGTTCTTCGTGAAAGACATGATTGGTCCGAAGGGCTGCGTTTCCATCGTCGCCAAGGAGCAGGCAGGCGAGGCGGTGCGGTCGAGCGACCACGACGCGCACACCCGCACCAACGCGCTGCGCATCCACCATGCCTTGCTTAACGCCGAAGGCGGGTTTGCGCGTCCGGATGAAATCGAATCGACCGAAGACGAGCCCAGCCACCAGGACCTTTGCGAGCGGGAACAGCGCTTGTTCCTCAAGGCGATCCGCGGCGAGATCGATCTCAAGAATCATCTCGAAGACGCGATCAACTCGCTGCGCATCGTGCTCGCGGCGGACGAGAGCGTGCGGACCGGAAGGGTCGTGAAGTTCTGACCGTCATTGCCAGGAGCGAAGCGACGAAGCAATCCAGAGCCATCGCCGCTGCCTTACGATCACTGGATTGCTTCCTCGCGATAGCCCCTCGAAAGACGGGCGTCTTCGACGCCCTATGGCTCCTCGCAATGACGGGTCAGCGTGACCGAGCGCGAAGATCAAGGATCGGAGTCGGAGATGGAGCACGGCGAGACGCAGCCTTTAACCCTCGCGCCTGAGGCGTCGCCGGACGAGGCGTCGATGCGTGCAATCGCAGCGGGCCTCGTCGCCTATGATGCTGGTTTCGCACCGCAAGCCGACTGGTCTCCCCACTGGATCGTCGGTCGCGACGGCGGCGGCGCGGTTCGGGCGGGCATCCGATTCATGCTCGCCTACGACTGGCTGTTTGTGCATTGGCTGTGGGTCGCCGAGCCCTATCGCAAGCAAGGGATCGGCTCAAGATTGCTGGCCGGCGCGGAGGCGGCCGCGCGAGAGAAGGGCTGCCGCGGCGCCTATCTCGACACGTTCACGTTTCAAGCGCCGAAATTCTACGATCGACACGGATATCTGGAATTCGGTCGGCTCAATGACTTCCCTCGCTGCCACGCGCGGATTTGGTTCTGGAAGGCGCTCTAGCGGGGCACAGTGCCGAAGGTGACGCCGCGCAGCAGCTGGCCCTGCAGAAAAAATGCAATGAGGAGGACCGGCATGAGGTAGATCGTGCCGATTGCTGCGAAAACGCCCCAGTCGACGCCGACGTCGGCGCCGACCACCCGCGTCATCGCCACCGGGACGGTCCGCGTGTCGACGCTCGTCAGCAAAAGGCTGAACAAAAAGTCGTTCCAGGTGAAAACAAAGGCGATAATCGCCGTGGCCGCGAGCCCTGCGCGCATTTGCGGCAGACATATTCGCAACAGAATTTTCAAGTGGGAGCTGCCGTCAAGCCGCGCCGCTTCTTCGATTGGCTGGTGCAATTCGTCGATGAAGCTCTTCAGCATCCAGATCGCGAACGGCAGATTGAATGCGGTGTAGACGGATATGATCGCCACATAGCTGCCGCCGAGTCCGGTAACCCGGAACAGGAAATAGAGCGGCACGATCGCCGTGATCGGCGGGACCATTCGAAGGACGAGAACATAAAACATGAAATAGTCGCGCCCGACGACGCGCAGACGCGCAAAACCATAGGCCGCGATGGCGCCCACTATGAGCGCGAGCGCGACGCTGGTCAGAGAGATGAAAAGGCTATTAGCGAAATTGCGACCAAGTCCGGTGTCGAAGACCTGGGCGCCGTCGGCGGAAACCCGATGGAAGGCAGCCCAGAAGTGCTCGAGCGTTGGCGTAAAGAGCAATTTCGGCGGCGTCGCGAGCGCGTCCGGGCGGGTCTTGAACGCCGCGAGAATCATCCAGATGACCGGAAAGAAATAAACCAAGCCAACTAAAGTCGCGATGACCGCGCGCTTCAAATCCGCAGGGCTTCTCGCCGCGGCCAATGCCTCGTCCTGCATTTGGTTACGCCGCCTCCCTGCGCAGTTGGATCGCCTGGAAATAGACACGGGTCAGGACGATGACCACGAAGACGCTCAGGTTGCCCAAGGCCGAGGCTCGTCCTGTCTCGAAAAGAACGAACGCCGTATCGTATATTTCGGTTGATACGCTCTCCGTCGATACGCCTGGGCCGCCGTTGGTGATCGTGTATATGAGATCGAACATGTTGAAAGACTCGATCGTCCGGAACAGGAGCGCGAGAAGCAGGACGCCGCGGACGGCAGGGAAAGTGACTGTCCAGAAGCGCTGCCAAGGAGACGCGCGATCGATTTCCGCGGCCTCGAGAAGATAGGGCGGGACGCCGTCGAGCCCGGCTAGCAGCAGCATCATCACGAACGGCGACCACATCCACGCGTCGGCGACGACCAAGCTCGTCATCGCCGACAATGGCGTTCCCAGGGGCGCAAAGGCCGCGCCAGTGAAAGGCCTCACCAGCGCGCTGACTATGCCAAAAGTCGGATCGTAAAACAGGCTGAAAAACGTGCCCACCGCGACCGTTGAAAGCAACATCGGCGTGAGCACCAGCATCATCACGAGACGGCGTCCAGGGAATGGCCGATGAAGCAAAAAAGCCAATAGCGCGCCGACCACAAGTTGGATCAAAACGCTGGAGGCGATCATGACGCCGGTGTTGGTGAAATGCTCCCAAACGTCGGGATCGTCGATCAGGTCGAGATAGTTGCCGAACCATAGGAACTTCGGGGGCGTGTTCAAGCGGTCGGCGCGAAAACGGAAGAACGAAATGCCTATCGACCAAAGAAACGGCAGGACGTTGATCACGCACAGAACCGCCAGCGCCGGCCCGATGAAAGGGCCCGCGTGAGCGCCAAAAAGCTGCCCTCTTGCGCGGTCGGGAATTTTCACGGCGACGCTTGTCGTCATGTCGCTCGAAACGCTCCTCCCTCTTCCTCCCCGCACCGGCTATTGACTTCCCGGCAGGCTGCCGATCAGCCTAGAAGGCGAACCGCACTGAAGTCCACGCCGACCGCGTCTTCGCCTCGGGCCGTCGGCGCGGAGGCCGACGCATGGCCGCTCCAGTTTTTGGCGGCCCGCGAATTTTCTTGTTGCAATGTTTAATAATTCATGTTTACTAAACTCAATGGCGGAGCGCAATGGCGGGCTTCGCTGAAGTTGGCGGGGGCTGAGTTCCATGAGCTCGCCACGTCGGCTGCACGGGGAGTTTGAGGCGCAAGGGCCTGGGCGATGCAGTTGACCATCAGCGACGTCCGCAAACGGTTTGGCACGGTCGACGCCTTGCGTGGAGCGAGCTTCGTCGCCGAACCTGGCGAATTTTTTGCGATCCTGGGGCCGAGCGGGGCGGGCAAGACGACGCTGTTGCGAATAATCGCCGGGATCGAGCGCGCCGACGGCGGCCAAGTGCTGCTCGACGGTCGCGACGTCGCCGACATTCCGGTGCGCGCTCGCGATACCGCCATGGTGTTCCAGACGTTCGCGCTCTATCCGCATCTCTCGACATTCGAAAATCTCGCCTATCCCTTGCGGGAGTCGCGAGCGCCAACCGAAGAAATCAAGAAACGCGTCGGAGAGATCGCGGAGATGCTACGGCTGTCGCATGCACTCGCGCGCAAGCCGAATACTCTGAGCGGCGGGGAACAACAACGATGCGCGATCGGCCGCGCGCTCATTCGCAAGCCCAAGCTGCTGCTGCTCGATGAGCCGCTCACCAACCTCGACGCCAAATTGCGACACGATACGCGCGCCGAATTCAAGCGGCTGCACCGCGAATTGCGCGACACGACGATGATCTACGCCACGCCCGATCAATTAGAGGCGCTAAGCATGGGGCAAAGGATCGGCGTTTTGCGCGAGGGCCGTGTGGTCCAGATCGGCGCGCCCCAGTCCTTGTATTTGGAACCGCGCGACGAGTTTGTGGCGTCGCTTGTCGGCGATCCCCCGATCAATCTTGTATCCGCGACATTGCGGGAGTTTACCGGCAGGCGCACGATCGAGTTGCCTTTCGCCGACATCGACGCAGCGCCATGGACGACCAGTCTGCGTGAGTTTGCAGCTGGCGCGAAGCTGACAGTCGGCGTGCGCCCTCAGGCCATCGAACCTGTCGGCCGGTTCGCCGAGTCTACATCGGGACCGCGATTCCCAGTGCAGGTTTTCCTGACCGAGCCGCTCGGAGACGTGACGATTCTCGACATTATCGCGGGCGCCAATCACCGCCTGAGAATGGTCTTGTCGCAGGAGCGCGCTTACGGCATCGCCAGCGACGCCTCGATCGACTGCACACTGAGAAGTGACGATCTATGTCTATTCGCCCAGGAAACAGGTACGGCCATTCGTCGCGACCGGGCGAGCGCGGCGAACTGAAGCGTCGAAGAGGGCTCAGAAGGGCTCTATGTCGGAAGCAGAAGGTGCAACTAGGAGGAAACTGTGATGGGTTTGTTTAAAGTATCGGTTGCCGCATTGGCGACCGCTGGCGCGTTGATGGGGGCGGC
>Ga0209040_10004860_pt1 | contig 10100 bp, 9 predicted proteins | sample BogFormECP12_OM3_FD_188240 | JGI IMG/M metagenome (GOLD analysis project Ga0209040, IMG submission 188240) | Bog forest soil microbial communities from Calvert Island, British Columbia, Canada - ECP12_OM3 (SPAdes) (version 2) | ecosystem: Environmental > Aquatic > Freshwater > Wetlands > Bog ... | reverse complement strand
TTCCGACTGCATCACCGCTTTCACACCCTTCGGCGTTTCGCCCTTCCAGCCCGGACCGGCAATCATGAAGACCCCGCCGTCGTTGCCGTAACTGCGGGTGCCAAGGTAAGCAAAGTTATAGGTGTAGAGATCGATCATCTGACCGGTGTAATACCGGTTCTTCTCGATCTTCGGCATAGTGACGATGATCGGCTCGGCGCGCAGGTCCACTTCCATCAGCGAGTACGGCGTATCGCTGTTGGGCGTAATCACCGCCGTATCTTTGTAGGTAAATACCCGCGCTTCGTTGGTGAGCTTACCGACAGGCGCTTTGAATTGCCCCGAATTCGGGTCCACAAACAATTCGTATGCCGACGTGTAGTACATGACCAGCGGCAGGCCATAGACGAAACCCTCCTGCGCAATCTGCTTGGTCTCCTCGATCCCCGGTACAGCGACACCGTTGACCTTGTCCGCCTGTTCAGCCTGCGAGACCGCGTCATTTCGCTTACAGCCCGCGACCAGTGTTGCCGCAAGCAAACAAATAAGTGCTGATCGAATAGCGTCAGAAATCTTAATCTTCATAGCTGAGCGTCTCCCGGGAAATCTGCAATGCTCCCACACGACCCCTAAGATTACTAATGTCGCGTTAGATTGAACAACTAGCATTTTTGCCAGCGAATAAGCGCGAAATCTCTCGCGAAGTTCTGTTGGGCCAGAAAAGTCCGGTTTGCGGAAACTTCGCGACCATTGCTCGGTCAGGGGCCCGGACTAGAGTGGCTCATCCGGTGCGTCGTGAATGCTGCCTTGCCGCTAGAAGCTATATGTGTCTTCATCCCAGAAAGATTGGGGTAATCTGTGACTGGCTGATTCGAAGATTTTTTATTCAAAAGAGCGGGGTTCGCCGGTGAGGCCTCAGCGATTTGTATAGTCGCGAGACCAACACAGCCCGTCAGGATGACCAATCATGCAAATCAGGGTGGCCCGGCCGACAGATAAGCTAACCGAGGTTGTTACTTTTTATCATGATGGCATGGGCCTGCCAGTGATCGCTCATTTTGAAAACCACGCCGGGTATTCCGGCGTCATGCTTGGGACGCCGACGGAACAGTTCCACCTTGAATTTACGCATGCTGAGGCCGGTAGCCCTTGCCCCGCTCCTACCAAAGACAACCTACTTGTGTTTTATATTCCCGAAGACAAGGCATACGCGGAAGCAGTGAAGCGGATGAGAGATCATGGTTATGAACCAGTTGACCCGGAGAATCCATACTGGAAGGACAAGAGCTATACGTTCGAAGACCCGGATGGGTGGCGCATGGTGATCTACCACGGTCAAGCATTTAGAAACCGTTAGCGAAATTCGCTGAGTGACGCTCCCGGCCTGGCCGCGCTCTCAGAACTCCACCCGCACGCCGTCCAGCGACGGCAGATACACCGGCCGGATCTCCATCCGCAACCGTCCCGCTTTGACCGCCGGATCCTCATTCGCCAGCTCCAGAGCCTCCTGCGCACTCGCCGCCTCAATCACGCTGATGCCCACCAGGTCGTCGCCTTCACCCAGCACAGGGCCGGTGACCACGAATCTCCGTCCCTCCATCTGTGCGCGTAAAAAAGCAAGATGCTGTGGCATCAGCTCCGTCGAGCCTTCGGTCTCATTCCACTGCTCGCCTTTCTTCAGCAGGCAAAGAAAGTAGCCCTTCAAATTGCGCGGTACATCTTTCAGGCGCGGCACCTGTGGCATCGGCGCTCCCACGGCATTCGCTTTCGTTCGCGACAGCCGTAGAATCATTTTCATACAATTGCTGTCAATTCTGTTGCAGTCTAATGAATGCCATGACATCGCTCCTGTCTGCCGTGTGGAATCCTCTTCAACCGCGTCTTCGAAGGTTGCCTCGTGGTCTTCTACCCAGCGTATGGATCGTGCTTGGTTGGCTTCCGCTGTTCTGCGCCTGCCGCGCAACCGCCCAAACTGTCCAAAGCCTCAGTGGCATTCACGCCGTCCAGGTCGAGTTCTCTGCCGACAGCAGCCGCATTGAGCCAATACGGGCCAGAATCGACGAGCAGCTCGGCAGGAGTCATCTTCAAGTGGTCAACAATGGAGCGTCGGCCGACGCTATGCTGCGCCTGACGACGCACGTCTGGGCTACGGGCACCGTCTCTGCAAGCACTCGCTCGAACAGCACCCGCGCCACCAACTATCAGGGATATCTCTCTGCGGAGCTCATGGGGAAAGACAATCGGACGCTATGGTCATACCTGGTCACGCCCAGCCGCTTGCGCACGGAAAGCTTCACCGACGATCTTGCCGATCAACTGGTTTCCAAATTACTTGCCGCAGTCCGGAGCGGTATTCCCTACCCTTCTGCTCAACATGCACCGGCCTCGGGCATGCGGGCCGCCCTGCACGCCGCTGGCGCAACCCTTCCCGCACCGCTTTACCTCAAGTGGTTTGAGAGCTTTGCGCAGGATCAGCCCGGCGTGACCATAACTTACGACGCCACCGGATCCGGGGCGGGCATCGAGCAACTGGAGGCAGGCAAAGTGGATTTCGCTGGCTCCGACATGCCGCTCGCGAAAGACACAACGCCATCCGGTGTCCGCATCCTGCATTTTCCTACCGTACTTGGCGGAGTCGTGCCCATCTACAATCTCCCCGGACTCGACCGTCCCTTGAACCTTACTCCCCAAGCGCTCGGGGGCATCTATGCGGGTGTCATCCGCCGCTGGAACGATCCGCGTATTCGCGAGTCGAATCACGGCCTTCGCCTGCCCGATGTGGAGATCGTCGTCGCGCACCGTTCCGATGGAAGCGGCACCACTTATGTCTGGACAAGCTATCTTTCTCTCGCGAGTCCGGAATGGAAATCGCAGTACGGATCGGGTACCCGGGTCAATTGGCCGGTTGGAACCGGGGCCTCACGCAATGAAGGCGTTGCGCAGCTTGTAAGCAATACGCCCTATGCCATCGGTTACGTCGAGCTCATCTACGCTATCCACCATCAGCTTAACTACGCGGCCGTCCGCAATCCCGCCGGACAATTTATCAAGGCCGATCTTGCCAGTATCACTGCTGCCGCAGCGGATACTGATGCGTCGCAGGACAGCGATTTTCGCTTCTCTATTCTCAATGCGCCGGGGAAATACGCCTATCCCATCAGCACATTTACCTGGCTTCTTGTGCCAGCACAGAGCGATTCTCAAAAGCAGGCCGCGATCGCTGCGTTCCTGCACTGGATGCTCACCGCAGGTCAGAAGCAGTGCGAGTCGCTGGGCTACGCTCCTCTGCCGCGCACGATCGTGGCCCGGGAGCTCGACGCTGTGAATCAGCTCAAGTGAGCCAAGCCGGTCCTGAGAGACTGATCCAAACTTTTCATACCGTCTTCCCGCGCATCATGTAAAACTTGATCGTGCCCGCAGACTCCAGGATCACCGAGGTTATCGAGAAGGCGTTGGCTGCCGGCATCCCGCACGAATCGCTGGTGGGAGTGCTCACCGCCCGCGGCTGGCCGGAAAAGGAAGTCTACGACGCTCTCGCCGACCACTATCAGCGCCTGACCGGAGTCGATATTCCGCGCCGGTCAGGGGCCGGAGCCTCCGCCAAAGACGCCTTCTTCTATCTGCTCATCTTCTCCACCCTGGCGACTTGGACGATTGGTCTCGGGTCCCTTGCCTTCGCCCTGATCGATCGATGGCTGGCCGACCCGCTCTTCAACGGCTACCAGCAGACCTTTGATACGTACATCATCACTTCGTCTTTGGCCGCAGTTATCGTTGCGTTTCCGCTCTATCTGCTCATCTCGCGGACCGTCCTCAGAGAGGCGGCGGCGCATCCGGAAAAGCTGGATTCCTCGATCCGAAAATGGCTCACCTACATGGCCCTGGTCATCGCGGCCTGCGTTTTCATGGGCGACCTGATCACGGCGCTCTCCTACCTGCTGCGCGGCGAGCTGACTTCGCGCTTTCTTGCCAAGGCCTTTGTCGTGCTGGTGCTTTCCGGCGGAGTCTTTTTCTACTACTTTGGCGGCCTCCGCAAGACCGATGGTGCTGTGGCAGGGTTGAACCGCGACCGGCTCATGGCTGGATTAAGCTCAGCCTTTGTCGCGCTCATGGTCATTCTCGGGTTTTCTAATCTGGGAGCACCCAGTTCGCAGCGTGAGTTACGCGCGGACGCCCAGCGCGTCCAACAGCTTTATCAACTGAGTATGGAGGTCAAGAACTATTGGACTTCTCACGCGTCGCAACTGCCGCCAGGCATCGATCCGCTTCCCAACGGTGCAATGGCTGATCCTGTCACGGGCGCGCCTTACGAGTACCACCCTAAGCAGGGAAGCCAGTACGAACTCTGCGCGACCTTCAAAAGGAGTAGCGACCGCCGGGCCCCCACCGGCATCCCGGATCCTTGGGCCCATCCCTCCGGACACCATTGCTTTCAGCTGGACGCGGCGGGCGTGACCCAATTCCCCCAGCAATACTTCGGGGATTAGTTCCGGGAATTAGTTCTTCTGTTCGACGAAGTCGTCGCCCGAAAATTTCGGAATGCCGAACTTCCCGCGCAGGTGCAGCAGGTCGAGCGGGCTGAGCGTGCCGTTGATCGCCACCAGGTTGAGGTTGGTCTGATTGGCAACCAGCAGCACCATGCCTTCCACGTTGGCGTGCTCGAAGCGAACCCACACATCGGTTCGCGCCTGGGTCGGCGTCGCCACATACGATTGCGACGTCACCAGGTGCTTCCATCCGCGATCGCGATACTGGGCGCGCACCGCATCCAGCGCACGCGGGTCGTATAGCCCTGGAGCAGGGAATTTATAGCTGTGCACCGAGATGCCGCGCAGCTTCGCCACGATCTGGCGCGACTCGTCGTCACCGACAAAGTTGTTCGCCATCTCCAGCATCGACTTGTCGAAGGTGAAGTCCGTATGGAACGTGGCCCGGCGTCCCAATGCGTCCATGCCCATCGGAATCCAGCTGTCATCCGGATAGGACTGGGGGGGATAGGACTGACGGTCGGGATAGGGTGGCTGGGCCGAATGAGACTGCTGTGCCTGCACAAGTAGCGGCGTCACGGCCACGAGTGCGAGAATAGCCAAACTTAAGAGTCGATGCGAGCGCGGCATAAAGACCTACCATACTTATAGACCTAAACGCGGCCGCCCAGCAAAAGTTAGCCCTCGGAAAGTAAATTCTTTCTTGCGCCCCATAGCAGGAGAGCATCCAACCACTGGTATCATTCGGAGATCGGGAGCTTCCCCGGCTCCTACCAAAATCCCTGAATGACTTTCCCCCCGAACGTTGGCACTTTAAGATCCCTATGACCCACCGCCTCTATTACGACGATGCCTTCCTCAGGAGCTTTTCCGCGCAGGTCGTGGACATTCGCGAAGCCTCCCGAGCCGACGGCGTCTCTATCTGGCAGATAGCGCTCGATCGCAGCGCGTTTTACCCGGCCAGCGGCGGCCAGCCTCATGACACCGGCATACTCACCGCCACCTCGCGTAACGGAGCCATCCTCGAAATCACCATCGAGAGCGTGGAGGAGGACGAGCAGGGTGAAGTCTGGCACTTCACCCGCAAGCCGCTGCTCGCCGGAACCGCCGTTCAGGGATCGATCGACTGGCCCCGCCGCCTCGACCACATCCAGCAGCACTCCGGCCAGCACCTGGTATCCGCCGTCTTCGCCCACGAACTCGATGCGCCGACCGTATCTTTCCACCTCGGCGAGACTACTTCCACCGTCGATCTCTCCACCGGCCCCATCGCCCACCATAGTCTCGAGCGCGTCGAGCGCATCGCCAACGACATCATCGCCGAGGACCGTGCCGTGACCATTCGCACCGTCGACCGCGGCGAGGCCGAATCCCTGCTGGCCGAAGGACGCCTGCGCAAACTCCCCGAGCGCGACGGGGGCATCCGCCTCATTGAAATTGCCGACTACGACCTGAACGCCTGCGGAGGCACCCACGTTCGCTCCACCGGCCAGATCGGCGGCCTCCTCATCCGCGCGGTCGAGCGGGTAAGTCGCGGCATCCGCGTCGAATTCGTCTGCGGTCAGCGCGCCGTCGCCTCAGCGCGCCATGACTTCACTCTGCTCCACCGCGCTGGCCTGGCGCTCTCCGTCGGTAGCGACGGCATCCCGGCCGCCATCGAGCGCCTCCAGTCCGAGGGAAAGTCTTCTGCCAAAGCATGTCAGAAACTGCGCGAAGATCTTGCCGGCTACCATGCCATCCGCCTCGCCGTCGAAGAGATGATCCAGGACAATTTGCGACTGGTCCGCCGCGCCTTCTCCGACCGCGACCGCGAATACGTCCGCCTGCTGGCCTCTCGCCTGACCGCGACCGTTCCTCGAACCGTCGCGCTCTTCATCTCCGCCGAAACCAATCCCGCAAGAATCTTTCTCGCGCGCAGCCAGGACATGAACCTCCATTGCGGAGAGGTTCTTCGCGAAGCTCTCGCCACGTACGGGCTGCGCGGCGGCGGCTCATCCGACCTCGCCCAGGGCGATCTTACGAAGGAACAGGCGGACGAGCTAAGCGCCAGGCTCGCCTCCGACCTGCGCTCGCTTCTCGCCCGCCCCCGATCCGCCGAGTAGGAACGACGTTTCAGTCGTGATGCAGGTCACATCCTTTCCTGTCCGATTCTCCTAGCATCGACCCAATTCCAGTGCCAGCGGGTGATAGCTCATTGGGATCGAATTGGAGGTGGCGTCGATGCGCATTTTTCGGGACGCCGGACACCTCTTTCGCTATGCGGGGATTTTCGTCATAGGCACTCTGGCTTTCCTGGCGATACGGGGCTGCCTCGTGCCGCGCACCTTCGGACAGTATGGACACTATCGTGGAGCGGCGATTACCGAAATTGCTGCCAAGCCTATCCACTACGCCGGACGCGAAGCCTGCGAAACATGTCATGCGGAAATAGCGGATAAGAAGAAACAGGGCAAGCACGCCTCGGTCGGTTGTGAAGCGTGTCACGGACCCCTGGCGAATCATGCCGACGATCCGTCGATTCAGCCAGCCAAGTTGGATACGGCAGTCCTCTGCGTTCGCTGCCATGAGGCAAGCGCCGCCAGGCCAAAGAACTTCCCGCAGGTTGCGTCGGCAGATCACTCCAACGGTCTTACCTGTGAAACCTGCCACCAGCCGCACAGCCCAGCGATCGAGGCAGGGGGTGTGAAGTGAATATCACGCGGCGCCAGATGCTGATTCTGCTTCCGGCCGCGGTCGTCGCGTGGGAATCTGTTCTTGCCGGGACCCCGGAAGCATCCCCGAATTACAAAATGACCGAACACTGGTGGGGGATGCTGATCGATATCCCGAAGTGCATCGGTTGCGGCAATTGCGTTCGTGCCTGCCAGGCCGAAAATAATGTACCGGACGGATTTTTTCGGACCTGGGTCGAACGCTACCACGTTTCGGACTGGAATCTCGCAAATCCTGAGGTGATCTCGCCGGACGGCGGCAAGGAGGGATTTCCAGTTGCGACAGAAGACGCAGGGAAATACTTCTTTGTTCCCAAGATGTGCAACCATTGCGCGGATTCGCCCTGCACCCAGGTCTGTCCGGTGGGAGCGACCTTTATCAGTCCGGATGGCGTTGTGTTAGTCGATCAGAAATATTGCCTGGGCTGTGCCTACTGCGTTCAGGCCTGTCCCTACGGCTGCCGTTATATCCATCCGCAGAAAAAGGTCGCTGACAAATGTACTCTCTGCTACCACCGGATTACGAAAGGACTCACAACAGCGTGTTGTGAAGCCTGCCCAACCGGCGCGCGCCAGCTGGTCGATCTGAAGAATCCCAAGGACCCGATTCACGCATTCCTGAAGACCCACGAGGTGCAGGTCCTGAAGCCGCAGATGGCCACCGGCGCGAAAGCCTTCTATAACCAGCTCGACGGTTCGGTGCGATAAGGTCGGTGCGATAAGGACGGTGAACGCGATGCAGGGCTTCATGTATCCGAACGAAGTCGAGCTTCAATGGAGCGTGCTGATCGTTCTATATCCCTTCATCACCGGACTCGTGGCTGGTGCGTTCATTCTGGCGTCCCTGGTGCGCGTTTTCCGTGTCGAGGAGGTCAGGCCCACCTACCGGCTGGCGCTGCTGACAGCGCTGGCCTTCCTTCTCGTTGCGCCTCTGCCCTTGCAGTTACATCTCGGGCACCCGGAGCGCTCGTACGAGATGTACATGACTCCCCATCGGACATCGGCAATGGCCATGTTTGGATTCGTCTACCTCTGGTATTTGATGGCCGTTCTGGTGGCTGAAATCTGGCTGGATTACCGGCGCGACATTGTCCTCATGTCGCAGTCTGCCACCGGCTGGAGGCGCTGGATGTACCGGGCGATGACCCTGGGATCGAGCAACATCAGCAGCCGCGCTCTCGAGATCGACGACCGCGTAGGTTGGTTCATCACGCTCATCGGAATCCCCTCCGCCTTCCTGCTGCATGGATACGTAGGGTTTATCTTTGGCTCGATCAAGGCGAATCCCTGGTGGTCATCGCCTCTCATGCCGGTAGTCTTCATCTTCTCGGCTATGGTCTCTGGCATCGCCGCCGTAATGCTGCTCTACATGCTGGCGGCGCGGCTGCGGCGGCAGACTATCGACATGCGCTGTGTGGACACCGTGGCGCGCTATCTGTTCTACACCTTCATCATCGACTTCAGCCTGGAGATGCTTGACCTGGTCCATCGCGTTTACGAGGCGGATGAATCGTTTCGCAGTCTGAATTTCATGGTTCACACCAAGCTCTACTTTTCGCAGATCATTCTGCAGATCTTTGTGGGCACGCTGACCCCGATCGCTTTGCTCGCTCTGATCCAGGTCGTGAAGCTGCCCGCCATTGCCCGGAAGAGAATCTACGTGATCGCCGGATGCCTCACCCTGATCGGCATTTTTGCCATGCGCTGGAACGTCGTCATCGGGGGACAATTGTTCTCGAAGAGTTTCCTCGGATACACGACCTACAAGATGGGCCTGGTTACACGCGAGGGATTGCTTGTGGCGATTGCCCTGAGTTTGCTTCCGCTGTTGTTCCTGTGGGTGCTGGTGAAGCTTCTGCCACCCTGGTCGGACGAGCATCAGCATGCGCTCCCCGCCGGCGTTGCGGCATTGACCCTTAACTGAGAACTCGAAGGCCCTGTCGGGCCGAGCATTTTCAACGGAACAGGCGTCGCTGCTACGATTGCTCTTATGGATCGAGAGCATGATAGGAATTCCCGTGATAAGCATTCCTCGACGAGGAATTCATGCAGGCTTTGGTAAAGAGCCGCGCCGAGCGCGGATTGTGGCTCGAAGACATCGCTGAACCCTCCATCGGCATCAACGATGTGCTCATCCGCGTGCGCCATACCGGCATCTGCGGAACCGACGTTCACATCTTTCAATGGGACGAGTGGGCGCAAAAAACAATCCCCGTGCCGATGGCCATCGGGCATGAGTTTGTCGGAGAGATCGTCGAGGTCGGGTCGAACGTAAACGACTTCTATCCCGGCGACATCGTGAGCGGTGAGGGCCATGTCACCTGCGGACGCTGCCGCAATTGCCTTGCAGGGCGACGTCATCTCTGCGCCTATACTTCAGGCGTTGGAGTCAATCGCCCCGGAGCCTTCGCTGAATTCATCGCGCTGCCGATGAGCAATATCTGGCGGCATGATCCCGGCATCAATCAGGAAGTCGCCGCCATCTTCGATCCCTTTGGCAACGCGGTACACACCGCTCTCTCATTCCCCGTGCTTGGCGAAGACGTATTGATTACAGGCGCGGGGCCGATTGGAATCATGGCAATTCCCGTGGTCCGGCATGCTGGCGCGCGCCACGTCGTCATCACCGACCTGAATCCTTTCCGTCTCGATTTGGCGCGAAAAATGGGCGCGACTCTTGCCGTAAACACCCAGCAGACGCCACTCGCCGAAGTGCAGAAGCAGCTCGGCATGCGCGAGGGCTTTGATGTGGGCCTCGAAATGTCAGGCAATCCCGCCGCCATGCTGGAAATGGTCGCGAATATGAGTCACGGCGCAAAGATCGCCATGCTCGGAATTCCCGCGAAGCCGATGTCGATCGATTGGCGGGCGGTCATCTTCAATATGCTGACTATCAAAGGCATCTACGGCCGCGAGATGTACG
>Ga0209040_10004859_pt1 | contig 10100 bp, 9 predicted proteins | sample BogFormECP12_OM3_FD_188240 | JGI IMG/M metagenome (GOLD analysis project Ga0209040, IMG submission 188240) | Bog forest soil microbial communities from Calvert Island, British Columbia, Canada - ECP12_OM3 (SPAdes) (version 2) | ecosystem: Environmental > Aquatic > Freshwater > Wetlands > Bog ... | reverse complement strand
GCCAGCGTATGGCCGTAGTCTCTCGTAGGCCCAGCGTCGCTGTTCGTCCGAGCCGGCCATGGCGAACACGGTGCCGGCGACGGCGAGGAGCTCGAGGTCGTATTTCCACGGGATGACGTGGACGCTGAAGTCGCCGAGGGCTGTGCGTGCCGCAGCCGTGTCGCTGCGAATGACGGCCGGCCAGGCCGTGATCAGCGGGAACAGCGGCCAGAGCGGGTCGCCAGCGATGTCGCTGAGCAGAGGGAGGTCGACGGGGACGCCGAGCAGGGCGAGAGCCGATCGGTGGGTGCCGAAGACGCCGGTCGCGTCCGGTTCGCCGATCGCCTGTGCCAGCTCCAGCGCCTGCTCGCCGAGCCGCGCGGCTTCCTCGGCTCGGCCGGTGATCGCGTGGTAGGTGGCCTGCCGGGTGAGTGCTGCCCAGCGCCCGCGGGCATGGCCGAGGCGCCCGGCGAGGGTGATGTAGGTGAGCAGCGCCTCGTGGCCGGCGGGGTCGCCGAGCTCCAGCAGCGCGGTGGCCCGTAGCAAGTGGGTCTGCGCGATGAGGTCGGCGTCCCCGGATGCCCCGGCCGCGCCGAGCATCCGCTCCACGGCCGGCAGGCGGTCCTCCGCGGTCCCCGGGGCCCACATCGCGTCGTGCGCGGCGAGCAGGGCGGCGGCGGCGGCGTGCGGGTCGTGTGCCTGCTCGGCAAGCCGGACCGCGTGGCCGGCGATACCGGCGAGGTCCTCCCCGGGCGGGTCGTAGCTGCCGTGCCGCAGTGCCCGGGTCAACGCGGCCAGCACGCGAGAGCGCAGTGACGCGTCTTCGGCGCGGGCATCGAGGCGGCGGTCGGCCTCGCGCAGTAGCTCGAGGACTTCGGTGTTCTGCGCGCCGGAACGGTGGCCGAGCGCCTGCATCCCGAGCGCCGCGCGCGCCAGGCCGACGCCGTCCGCGCTCCGGCGGCTCAGCTCGGCAGCCTGCCGATACCGCGCCATCGCCAGGTCGGACATGCCCGTGCGCTCGTGCGCCGCGGCGAGTTCCAGCAGGATCCCGGCCCTGCGCGGGTCGGCGTCGTCGAGCAGCGCCAGCGCCCGCTGGTAGTGGCCGCAGGCGTCGTCGTGCCCGAGCCGGGCGGTCGCCTCCCGCGCTGCCCGCAGCGAGTAGTCGAGGGCCTCAGCTTGCACCTCGGGTCCGGCCCGCAGCAGGTGGGCCGCGATCTGGGCCGCGCCGCCGGACCGCGCCTGGAGCGAGCGGCCGAGGGTGAGGTTGATCCCCGAGTTCACTGCGGCCGGCTGCCCGGCCACGATCGCCTCGCGGTAGAGGTCGTGGGTGAAGCGCAGTCCGTCCGCGCCGGTGACCATCCCGGCCCGGCGGGCAGCGCCGAGCAGGTCAAGGGCGGACGCCTGGCCATCCGCCGCACCCGCCGCCACGATCAGGCCGACGTCGATGTCCCGTCCCGCGACGGCCGCCCAGTCGAGCAGCCGTGTGCACTCGGTGGACAGCCGCGCCAGGCGTCGCCGGACGGTCTCGACCACGCTGGCCGGGAGCCGGCTCGGTGCCTCGTCCGCACCGTAGGCCTGCACGAGCTGGGTGAGCTCGCGGACGAAGAACGGATTCCCTCCGGCGCGTTCCCAGATCTGCCTGGTGGTCCGGGAATCGGGACTCGGGCCGGGCATGGCGGCGAGGAGTGCCTCGACCTCGGGCAGGGTCAGGCCGGCGAGGGGCACGTGCTGGGCCTGGGCGAAGAGGTCTGCCAGCCGCGGGGAGGCCTCGCCCTCTCGGAAGGCACCGGCCACGAGCACGGGGCTGATCGCCGCCGCCCGGGCGAGGAACGACATCAGCGACAGGGACGGCTCGTCCGCCCACTGGAGATCGTCGAGGACGACGACGACCGGGCGCCCGGCCGACGCCTGCCCGACCAGGACGCCAGCCACAGCGTCGCAGAGCCGGAACTGCGCGTCGGCGGCGGCCGCTGCCGTGTCCGGCTCCTGCGTGCCGCTCGCGCCAAGCAGCCACGCGGCCTCGCCCAGCTCGTCGGCCGGTAGCCCGGCGGCCCGCAGTACCTGCGTCCACGGCCAGTACGGCGGCGCACCGTCGCCCTCCCAGCAGAAGCCCCGTAGCACGAGAGCATCCGGAGCGGCCTGGTCGATCAGCCAGGTCAGCAGGGCCGACTTGCCGATGCCCGGCTCGCCGCTGAGCAGCACCGTCCTGCCCGAGCCCGCCCGCGCCTCGTCAAGAGCGGCGCGCAGGGAGGCCCGGACGTGTTCGCGTCCGACGAGCCCCTCGGCGCGTCCCATGGGACCCATCATGGATGGACAACGGCGCGGTTCCAACTCGCCGGCGCGTCAGATACGAAGCCCCAGCACCAGGTTGATCGGCGCGGGCACGTCCACGCGGCGGACGGCGCCGAAGCCGGCCTCGGCCGCCAGCGCCTGCAGGGTCGCCTCGCCGGCCTGCGCGCCGAGCGGCTCGGAGGAGGTCGCCGTCCGCTGCGACACCGCGTTCGGCGTGCAGGCGAGGGTGGATATCGAGTAGTACATCCGGCCGAGCGGGTTCAGGTTGTCCGCGACGTTGTCGGAACCGAGCGGCTCGATCAGCAGCACCGCCCCGCCGGGTGCGAGCACGTCGCGGGCCCGGATCAGAGCGCCGCGCGGGTCGCCGATGTCGTGCAGCGAGTCGAAGAAAGTGATGAGGTGGTAGCCGCCGTCCCGGTCGGGGACGTGCGTGGCCGGTGCGACCTCGAAGCGGACGTTGCGGACCCCTTCGAGGGCGGCGCTCTCCCTCGCACTCATGATCGATGCGTCGTGGTAGTCGGTGCCCAGGACGTCCGCCGCCGGGTAGAGCTGCGCGATGGCCCGGGTCGGGCTGCCGTAACCGCAGCCGACGTCGAGCACCGCGCCGCCGCCGGCCAGCGCCTGGGGGACGCCGGGCAGCTGCGCGACGGCGGACCCGATCAGCTCACCGGGCAGGGCGACCCTGGTCAGGGCGTCGGTGCCGTGCCAGTGGTCGGCGCTTCGCTGGTGCCAGCCGAAGCCCTTGCCGCGGCGAAGGCCCGGCTGAAGTCGTCGAAGCCCTCGGCCATCGAGACGAGCATCGACATGCACGCCTCGACCATCGGGCCGCCGGGGCCCTCGACGAGCACCGCCGCGACCGCGTCCGGCAGCGTGTACGCGTCCTGGCCCGCGTCGTAGTCCAGATAGCCCGACGCGGCCTGGGCCCGCAGCCACTCGCGAACCAGCGCCGGGTCGACCGTCGTCCTGGCCGCCGCCTGCTCGACCGTGAGCGGACCGGCACCGGCCAGGGCCGCCCAGAGCCCGCTGCGCGTCCCGAGCGAGATGGTCAGCACCCCCAGTGAGCTGCCGAGGTCGCTCATCAGCCTGCCCAGCTGCGCCTCGACGGCCTGCTCGGCCGCCTCGGGGTGCCGGCCGGTCTCGATCGTCGTCATGGCTGGCTCCTCCTTGTGTGCAGGTCGGCGTGTGCCCTCTTCGACTAGGGCGCGAGGAGCGGGCTAGCGGGCCGCTAGATACAGACTCGCGCCCTGATGGTGTCCGCACTACCTAGCAGCCAAGGAGCATGCCATGTACCTGTCCGCGTACCACTTCGACGGCGACCCCACCGAGCTGACCGCTGCCTACGAGCGGCTGATGTCGCACGTCCCTATCGAAAATCTGCTGTTCCAGGCCTTCGTCGTCGGCGAGACCGGGGTGACCGTCATCGACGCCTGCCCGGACAAGGCGGCGCACGAGCAGTTCATCGCAAGCCCCGAGTTCCGCGGGGCGCTGGCCGAGGCCGGGCTCCCGAAGCCCCGGATCGAGGTGCTCGGCGAGGTCCCCTACGCCTACGTGCAGCCATCCGCGGTGACGCTGGTCGGATCCTCGGTGACGGCATGACGTCGCCGCTGGACGAACTCGCCGTGTTGGACGCTGTCGCCACCGCCGACCTCGTCCGCTCCGGGCAGGTAACCGCCCTGGAGGTCACCGAAGCGGCGATCAGCCGGATCGAGATGCTCAACCCCACACTGAACGCGGTGATCACGCCGATGTACGAGCAGGCGCTCGCCGCCGCATCGCGCGTCGCATCCGACGCGCCGCTGGCCGGAGTGCCGTTCCTCGCCAAGGACCTCATCACGGAGATCGAAGGCGTCCCGTTCAGCGAGGGCTCTCGATTCATCCACGGGACGGTGTCGCCGTACACCAGCGAACTCGCCCACCGTTGGCGTCGGGCCGGGCTGGTCATACTCGGCAAGAGCAACACCCCCGAGTTCGGCATGATGCCGACCTGCGAGCCGGTACTGCACGGCCCCGCCCGCAACCCCTGGGACCTTGAGCGCTCGACCAGCGGCTCCAGCGGCGGCTCGGCAGCAGCGGTCGCCTCCGGCATGGGTGCCGGTGGCGCACGGCAACGACCTCGGCGGGTCGCTGCGCTACCCCGCCTCGGCCTGCGGCCTCTTCGGTCTTAAACCCACCCGCGCGCGCAACCCGCTCGGACCGGAATACGGCGACGCGGCAGGCGGCTGGGCGGTCGAGCACGCACTGACCCGCACCGTCCGCGACAGCGCGGTGCTGCTCGACATGACCAGCGGCCCCGACCTCGGCGACCCGTACCCCGCGCCGGCGCCCGCGCGTCCGTTCGCCGCCGAGGTCGGCGCCGACCCCGGACGGCTGCGCATCGGCTTCACTGCCCGCACGCCGGAAGGAGTGGTCCCGCACCCGGACTGCGCCGCCGCGCTGAACGCCGCGGTGGCGCTGTGCGAATCGCTGGGCCACGAGGTCGTAGAGGCCGACCTGCCCGGCCTGACTCCCGAAGTCGGCGCGTCCATCGGGACGATCTTCTGCGCGGCCACCGCCTGGATCGTCCAGTACTGGTCTGAGCGGCTGGGGCGCGAGCCGGGCAAGGACGATCTGGAACCGCTCACCCGCGCATACTGGGACATCGGCCGCGCGGTCCCGGCTGCTGCGTACATGCGGGCGCAGGAGCGCTGCCAGCGCTTCGCCCGCGAGGTCGCCCGGTTCCTCAAAGGCGTCGACGTCTGGCTGACGCCGACGCTGTCCACCCCACCCGAGCGGATCGGGGCGATCACCTCCACACCCGACGAGCCCATGCGGGCACTGGAGGTCGGCGGCAGGACGGTCGCCTACGCCGGCGTCGTCGCCAACATCACCGGCAACCCAGCAATGTCCGTACCGCTGTACTGGAACGGGGACGGGTTGCCGATCGGCCTCCACGTCCTCGGCCGCTTCGGCGACGAGGCGACGCTGTTCCGGCTAGCGGCGCAGCTCGAGGCCGCTCGGCCGTGGGCGGACCGCCGTCCTCCCGTCCATACCTCTGCCGCTCCGTCCGCCAGCACGTTGAGGTAAGGGCACGCGCCGAAGGCACCCAGCCCGCCGCCCGCGACCTGCACGAGTACTTCCTCGCCGCAACCGAACCGATCGTCATGCGCCCAAATAGCGGTCTGCGAGATCAGCGAAAACCGCCATTCCCTGTGGTCCAGAAACGGCCGTTCCCAGCCCTTCAGCTTCAAGATCAGCTCGACCTGCTCGGTGCCGACTTCAGGAATAGCCGCTGCGGGACTGTGAAAACGACCGGGCGCTCCCCCGCGTGCGAGGTGACGCGCTTGCCCTCAGCGGCGGTGTCGCCAGGTCAGGGCGGCATGAGTGCGCCGAGCACGGCGGCAATCTGCTGCTCGAGCTGGCGGGGCGAGGTCGGTCCGGTGGGGTCGTACCAGCGGTACAAGGATGTCAGCATGGACAGGACGAGGTTGGCCGCGATCCAGGTGTCGACGCCTTGCGCTGCGGCACCCGCGGCGACGCAGTCGCTGAGCAGGGCCTGGAAGTCGACGGCGACGGCATGGGAGAACGAACGGAATCGGGCCCGCGCCTCGTCGGACAGTTCGGTCTCCTCCGCATCGTGGATTACGGGCCAGACCTACCCGGTCAACGGCGGCTACTACTTCGCCGTCTGACTCAAGGAAACACGCATGCACATCGGTATCTCGCTCATGTACTGGCCGTGGTTCGAGCCGGCCGAACAGCTCCAGCTTGCCGTGCAGGCCGACCTGGCTGGCCTGCACGCGGTGTGGGTCGCCGAGGGCTACGGGCAAGAGGCCGCAGCCATGCTCGGACTGCTGGCCGGCCGCACCCGGCTCATCCTGCTCGGCGCCGGCATCCTGCAGATCCCCGCCAGGCAACCCGCCACGGCGGCGATGGTGGCGTCGACGGTTGACAGGCTCTCCGGCGGCCGGATGCTGCTCGGCCTCGGCTTGTCCGGACCACAAGTATCCGAGGGCTGCTACGGCGTGCCGTTCACCGCGCCGCTGCGCCGCACCCGCGAGTACGTCGAGATCATCCGCCTGGCGCTATCCGGGCAACGAGTGACCTATGACGGCGCCGAGTGGACTCTTCCGGTCCGCGGCAGCGGCCTCGGACTGGGCCAGCCGCTCAAGCTCATCGCGGCGCCCGACCGCGGCTCGATCCCGGTCTACCTCGGCGTCGCGGCGAGAAGACCGTCCAGCAGGCCGGCGAGCTCGCCGATGAGTGGACCCCGTTCTTGTTCAGCCCCGAGCACGGCGGCCTGCTCACCGCGCCACTGCTGCGCGGCATCGAACGCGCCGGCCGCACGCACTCCGACGTCACCGTGGCCCCGCTGGTCGCCGGCGCGATCGACAACGACCTCAACCGCGCCCGCGACACGATCCGCCCGGTGCTCACCTTGTACTTCGGCGGCATGGGGGCCCCGGGCAAGAACTTCTACGTCGACCTGGCCGACCGCTACGGCCACGGCGCGTCCGCGCGAGCCTGTCGGGACGCCTACCTGGCCGGCGACAAGCGCGGCGCCGCCTGCGCGCTCACCGACGAACTGTGCGACCTGGTCGCCCTCGTCGCCACGCTCGGCGAACGGCTCGCCGAATACGACGCGGCGGGCGTGGACGTGCTGGTCGTCGCGCCCTTTGGTGACCGCGCCGCCTTGGTCGCCGCGCTCGCCCAGCACAACTGCGCCACCGCTCAGCCCGGCGAGGAGTCCAGGAGGTTTCGATGCGAGACGTCGTGATCGCCGGAGTCGGCATGACCGCCTTCGGCAAGCACACCAGCACCCCCTACACCACCCTCGTGACCGACGCAGTGCGACAGGCGTTCGCCGACGCCGGCTGCACCGCCGCTGACACGCAGCAGGTCTACTACGCCAACACCGGCGCCGGCCTCGTCCAGGGCCAGGAGTCGGTCCGTGGCCGGCACGCCATACGTGGTAGCGGCCTCGAAGGCGTCCCGCTGATCAACGTCGAGAACGCCTGCGCGTCAGGTTCCACGGCGCTGAACCAGGCGTGGCTCGCGGTCGCGTCCGGGCAGGTCGACCTCGCGGTCGCCATCGGCGCCGAGAAGCTCACCCATCCGGACAAGTCCCGCTCGTTCGCGGTGATGACTGCCGCCCTCGACCAGACCCGGCTGGACGAGATCCGCGCGGAACTGGCCGGCGGCAGCGGCTCGGTGTTCATGGGCATCTACGCCCGCTTCGCCACGTGGTACATGGACCGCACCGGCGCCACCGTCGAGGACTTCGCCCGCATCGCTGTCAAGAACCACGCGCACGGGGCACTGAACCCCAAGGCGCAGTACGGCGGCCGGCTCACCATTGAGGAGGTACTATCGGCGCGCGTGATCAGCGGGCCACTGACGCTGCCGATGTGCGCGCCGATGTCCCGACGGCGCGGCCGCCGCCTTGGTCACCACCCCAGAGCTCGCGGCGCGCTGGGCAGCGTCGCCGGTGCGCCTGGCGGCCACCATCATCGGCGCCGGCGTGCCGGGTACGTACGGGAATCTGGTGCCCGCGACCGCGCGCCGCGCCTACGAGATGGCTGGCGTCGGCCCGGCCGACCTCGACGTCATCGAATGCCACGACGCCGCCGCACCCGCCGAACTGATCGTCGCTGAGGAACTCGACCTGTGCCCGCCCGGGCATGCCACTAAGATGCTCCGCACTGGGGACACCACCCTCGGCGGTCGGCTGCCGATCAATCCCAGCGGCGGGCTCGGCAGCCGGGGCCACCCGATCGGCGCCACCGGCCTAGAGCGCCGGTCAGGTAGCTGTCAGGCCGCGAGTTGATACTCGCCGTTGTCAGGCTGGCGGGCGATGACGTGGAGGTTGTGGACGACGGCGACGCGGCGCAGGTCGAATAGGTTCTTACGGGTGCCCAGGTAGCGGGCGCGGCGGCCCTGCCAGTGCCCGACGTGGGCAAGCGCGTGCTCGACCTGGACGCGTTCACGCAGTTCCTCGCGCCCTTCCGGGGTCTGCTGGCGCTGCCGCAGTTCGGCGAGCAGCGCCTCGTCGGGATGGATGGACACGCTGCGCCCGGTGCTGCTGGCGGTGCACCGTTGCCGCAGCGGGCAGGCCGCGCAAGTGTCCCTGGGGAACCGTACGGTCTTGCCGGGCTGGAACGGCATGGCTACCCCGGCGGGGCAGGTCAGCTGCCCGGCGGCGAAGTCGAGGCTGAACTGGTCCTTGGCGAACCGGCCGCCGGTGTTGCGGACCCGCCAGGCCTTGCAGAAGATGGCCAGGTCCGGCCCGCGGTCGCGGACCAGGGCCGAGGACAGGTAAGCCCGGTCGATGTGCAGCTCGGCCAGGCTCATCCCGGCGGCCTGCAAGCCGGCCTCGATGTCGTCGGTGACGCTGGCCTCGGGCACGTTGGCCGGGGTGATCCCGACCGCGGGCACCAGGCCGGTGTCCAGGTCCCGCAGGACGTGCCGCTTGTAGCCGTCAAACAGAACCGAGCGGGACTTGCGGCCGTGCCGCATCTGGGCGTCTTCGACGCTGATCCGCCGGTCTTTGGCGACCCCGCGGCGCAGCGTCGGCGTCGGCCCGGCCAGGTCCACGTCCTGGTCACGGACCTGGCGGGCGGCTGCCACCGCCGCGGCCGCCGCCTCGTCGCCGGCCTGGCCGGCGACGAAGGCTTCCACCGTCTGCAGCAGGCCCAGCACCTCGGCCAGCGCCCCGTCCCGGGCACCCGGGTCATCCCAGTCCCGGTCAAGGGCCGCCTTCAGGCTGGAGGCGGCCAGTTCCGGCACGCCAGCCTGCGCCACGACGATGGCGGTTCCTGCGGCCTGCCCCCGCCCCTGCAGCACCGCGATCACGCCCAGGGCCTTACGCAGGGCGTCCCATCAAGTTAAAGGTGTCCTCCACCCGGCCCGCGCCCCACAGCGGCGAGGAATCCAGCGCGGCCCGGAGCGCCCGCGCGCCGAACCCCCTCGTCTGCGCGGCCAGGCCGACCGTGCGCTCGATCAGCCGCCGGTCCAGGTTCTTCTCGATCAGCCGCTTGCGGAACGCGACCAGGGTCCCCTTGGAGAACGGCGGCTCTTCTGCGTTCATGCAGTCCAGGACCAGCTGCCAGCGCCGGTCCATGACCGTCGCCTCGATCACCTCATCGTCGCTGACCTTGGCGTAGGCCTGCAGGATCGTCGCGAGCGCCAGCCGGGCCGGCGGCACCGGCGGCTGCCCCTTCGGGCTGTCCACGTAAGACTCCGCCAGCTCGGCCTGGAACTGCTCGTCGAACAGCTCATGCCGGTGCAGCCGCAAGAACACGAACAGCTTCGCCCGCCGCACCGCCTTGATCACCGCCTGCTCTGCCGGCGAAGGTTCCGCCGGCGGCCGCCACACCACAGGACGCACCATGCTTCCTCCCTGACTCGTAGCCGATCCTTCACTACCTGCTACGAACAGGGAATAGCACACTCGACGACCGTCAACCAGTCACATAAGGAAACCCAGCCCCCTACCTGACCGGCGCTCTAGGCATGCTCGCCCGCGCCTTGACCGGCATGCCGGCGATCTGGCCGGCAGCAGGCGGCGTGAGGCCCGGTGCCATCGCCGTCGCGTGCGCCAGAGGCCGGTTCCGGCGCAAGCGCGAGGAGCAGCGGGGCCGAGAGCATCGCGGGCAGTCGCATGCAGGCGGCGTCATGCCAGTGCCTGACTCAAGAAAGCGGATGACGGAGCAGGAATATACCCGGAAATGCCTATGTGCGGTAATAGTATGACTAGGAGGGTTATTCATTCATCATTACTGTATAGGGCGAAGAAATAGAGCCCGGTCACTGCTGCCAGCATGCTCTCATACTTATCAATCGGGCATCGATAC